>Ga0308165_1000408_pt1 | contig 83689 bp, 73 predicted proteins | sample PhyWR2_FD_201032 | JGI IMG/M metagenome (GOLD analysis project Ga0308165, IMG submission 201032) | Phyllosphere microbial communities from UC Gill Tract Community Farm, Albany, California, United States - DLSLW.R2 | ecosystem: Host-associated > Plants > Phyllosphere > Unclassified | place: USA... | reverse complement strand
GGCCCCAGACTTCCGACGAGCGCTGCTCTATGGCCAGCGTCTTGAAGCCCATCTGCAGGCTGTTGAGCATGGCCGCGAGATTGGCCGGGCCGGTGATCATCACGCGGCAGTCGTTCTGAATGGCTTCCACCAGCCCCGGGCGGCGCATGACTTCGGCAAACAGGCCTTCGGTCGGCAGATAAAGAATCGCGAAATCGGTGGTGTGCGGCGGCGACACGTACTTGGTATAGATCTTCCTGGCCTCGAACTTCATCGAGTTCTCGAAGGCCAGGCCCGCGCTTTGCATCAGCGCCTTGTCGGCCGCATCCTGGGCGTCCATCAGCCGCTGGTAATGCTCCACCGGATACTTGGCATCGATGGGCAGCCACACCGGCTGGTCGTCGGCATGGCCAGGCAGCCGGATCGCGAACTCCACGAGTTCATCGCTGCCCGGCACGGTCTTGACGTTGCGCGCGTACTGCGCGGGCGTGAGCACGTTCTCGATGATCGCGCCCAGCTGCATTTCGCCCCAGGTGCCGCGCGACTTCACATTGGTCATCACGCGCTTGAGATCGCCCACGCTGCCGGCCAGCGTCTGCATTTCGCCCAGGCCCTTGTGCACCTGTTCGAGCCGGTCGCTGACCAGCTTGAACGATTCGCCCAGGCGCTGCTCCAGCGTCGCATGCAGCTTCTCGTCCACCGTGCGGCGCATTTCCTCGAGCTTGGCCGAGTTGTCGGCCTGGATGGCGGCCAGGCGTTCGTTGAGCGCGCTGCGCAGCTGCTCGGCGCTGCTCTGGCTGCCCTGCACCAGGCCGCCGAGCTGCTGCGTGACCGCGTCCTGCAGCACGCCGAACTGGTGGCGGATCTGGTGGCCATTGCCTTCAAGCTGGTCCTTGAGGGCGGTCGACATGGCCGTCAGCTGGCTTTGCACATCGCCCTTGAGCGAGTCGAGCGTGCCGCGCGTGGCTTCGGCCAGCGCTTCGAAGCGCTGCTGTATGCGCTGCTCGAACAGGCTGGTGCTGTCGCTCAGCGCCTGGCGTGAGCGCGTGCTTTCGCCCGTCAGCGCGGCCGTGGTCGCGGTCAGCTCGCGGCGGAACGCGGTGAGCGCATCCGTGAGCACATCGCGCATGGCCTCGGCATCGACGCGTGCCTGGGCCTGCTGGGCGCGCAGCTGCTGGCCCATGCTTTCGAGCGCGCCATCGTTCCTGGCAATCGCCAGCTGCGTGGCCTGCATGCCGCGCTCCAGCGCCTGCATCTGCGTCTGCAGATCCGCCAGATCTTCCGAACCGTTGTCCTGGCGCCGCAGCAGGGCCAGGATTTGCAAAACCACCACCAGCGCCAGGGCTGCGAGCAAGACAAGGGATTCGAAAGACAAAGTGATACTTCAAAAAAAGAGGGGCAGCGCGCAGTTTATCTGCGCTGCGGGCCGCCGCGTCATAGAAACCAGATCCAGGTCATGACAACAAACAGCGGCAGCAAGATGCCGCACGACCACAGCATGTAGCCGAAAAAGCTGGGCATCTTCACGCCGCGGTCCTCGGCAATGGCCTTGACCATCAGATTGGGGGCATTGCCGATATAGGTGTTCGCGCCCATGAACACCGCGCCCGCGGAAATGGCCGCCAAGGTGGGTGCCAGCGTGGTCATCAGCAGCTGCGCGTCGCCGCCCGCGGTGTTGAAGAACACCAGATAGGTCGGCGCATTGTCGAGAAACGACGACAGCGCGCCCGTGGCCCAGAAGTACATTGCCGGGTCGGGCGAGCCGTCGGGCCGCGTGACCGCGCGCACGATGGCGCCAAACGGTCCGTCGACTCCGGCCTTGAGCATGGCAATCACGGGAATGATGGTCAGGAAGATGCCGGCAAACAGCTTGGCCACCTCGGCCATGGGCGCCCAGCCAAACTGGTTGCGCAGATGGACGTCGGCGGGCGTGATGCGCAGCGAAACCCAGACCACGGCCAGCAGCCCCAGGTCGCGCACCAGTCCGGGCAGGCCCACGGGCGTGCCGGCGACATCGAACACCACGCCCGACTGCCAGAAACCGCTGAGCAGCACCAGCGCGACAATCACGCCCAGCAGCGCGAAATTGGCCTTGCCGTCAAAGCCGAAACGTTCGTCGCTGTCGCCCGCGGCGGCCACGGGCAAGCTGGCCTCCCCGGGGCGGCGCAGGTACCAGCTGTCAAGCGCGAAGAACAGCGCCAGCAGCGCGCCCACGAGGAACAGCGCCTGCGGGAACAGATGCTGCAGCGGCCAGAAGAAATCCACCCCCTTGAGAAAGCCCAGGAACAGCGGCGGGTCGCCCAGGGGCGTGAGCGCGCCACCCGCATTGGACACAATGAAAATGAAAAACACCACGATATGCGCGGTGTGCTTGCGTCCCTGGTTGGCGCGTATCAGCGGCCGTATGAGCAGCATCGATGCGCCGGTCGTTCCCATGAAGCTGGCCAGCACCGCGCCCGTGGCCAGGATGGCGACGTTGAGCGCCGGCGTGCCGCGCAGCTTGCCGCGGATATAGATGCCGCCGGCCACCGTGAACAGCGCCAGCAGCAGGATCACGAACGGCAGGTATTCGGCAAGCAGCGCATGCACCACGCTTGCCCCCGCCACGCCCGGACCGAACAGCGCCGCGAACGGCAGCGCGAACGCCAGCGCCCAGCCCGCGGTGAGCTTGCCGAAGTGGTGGTGCCAGAAAAACGGCGCGATCAGCGGCACCAGCGCGATCGACAGCAGCAGCCCCGCAAACGGCACACCCCACCAGCCCGACAGCGCGCTGCCGTCGATGTCGCCCGCCAGGGCCCAGCCCGGCAGGCCCGCCAATGCAGCCAGGGCCGCAGCACGCACGAGTTTCATGGAACAGTTCCCTGGTTCAGATGGACGGGGCAATCTCGAACACCTGGCGCAGATAGGCCAGGTACTTCTCGTCGTCGCACATGCTCTTGCCCGGAGAGTCCGACAGCTTGGCCACGGGCTGGCCGGCGCAGCGCGTCATCTTGATCACCACCTGCAAGGGCTCGTAGCCCAGATCGTTGGTCAGATTCGTGCCTATGCCAAAGGCCAGCAGACAGCGCCCACGAAAACGCTCGAACAAGGCAATGGTGCGCGGAATGGTCAGCGCGTCGCTGAAGATCAGCGTCTTGGTCAGCGGGTCGACGCGGTTGATGCGGTAGTGCTCGAGCAGGCGCTCGCCCCAGGTGAACGGGTCGCCGCTGTCGTGGCGCGCGCCATCAAACAGCTTGCAGAAATACAGGTCGAAATCGCGCAGGAACGCGCTCATGCCGTAGACGTCCGACAGCGCAATGCCCAGATCGCCGCGGTACTCGCGCGCCCAGGATTCAAAGCCAAAGACCTGGCTGTCGCGCAGCCGCGGGCCCAGCGCCTGGCAGGCCTGCAGGTATTCATGGGCCATGGTTCCCAGCGGCGTCACGCCCAGCTTCATTGCATACAGCACATTGCTGGTGCCGGCAAACTGGCCTTCGAGCCGGCTCGAGCCCGAACGCCGCTCGCCCGTGCCCAGGCGCGCGCACAGCACGCGCAGCACTTCCTCGTGCCAGGCGCGGCTGAAACGCCGGCGCGTGCCGTAGTCGGCAATCTTCAGCGGCTCCAGACCCGGTGCCTGCAGCTGCATGATCTTTTCCTCGAGGCGGCGCCGGCCTTCGGGAAAGTCCGGCACTTTCTGCGTATTGCGGAAGTAGACCTCGTTGACGATGGCCAGCACCGGAATCTCGAACAAGATGGTGTGCAGCCAGGGCCCGCGTATCGTGATGTCGATCTCGCCATTGGGCAGGCCGGTCACCTCAATGTATTTCTCGTTGAGGCGAAACAGGCCGAGGAAATCAATGAAGTCGCTCTTGATGAAGCGCAGGCCGCTGAGGTAGGCGAGTTCGGCGTCGCGGAACTGCAGGTCGCACAGGCAGCGGATCTCCTCGCGGATCTCGTTGACGTAGGGCGCCAGCTGAACGCCCGGATTGCGGCACTTGAAGCGGTATTCGACCTGCGCACTGGGAAACTGGTGCAGCACGACCTGCATCATGGTGAACTTGTACAGGTCGGTGTCGAGCAAACTGGTGATGATCATGGGCAAGACAGGGGACAGGGCCCCCGCTGGCAGTGACAGGCAGCGCACAGTGTAGGCGATTGCCTGGCTGCTTTCGGCCGGCGCAAGACCTCAGGCGGGGGCCAGCGCCTGCAGCACCTCGCGCAGCCGCGCCGGCAAGGCACAGGGGCGGCGTGTGGCGCGGTCCACGTAGACATGGACGAAGTGCCCGGCCGCGGCGCTCAGTGCTTCGCCCTGGGCAAACAGCCCCACCTCATAGCGCACGCTGGAGCTGCCGATGCGCGCCACGCGAATGCCGGCCTCGACGGTCTGCGGAAACGCCAGCGACGCAAAGTAATTGCACTGGGTCTCGATCACCAGGCCTATGGTCTCGCCGTGCTCGATGTCGAGCGCGCCCTGCTCTATCAGGTGCGAGTTCACGGCGGTGTCGAACCAGCTGTAATAGACGACGTTGTTCACATGGCCGTAGACGTCGTTGTCGCTCCAGCGCGTGGTGATGGTCTTGAAGACCTTGTACGCGCCGCGCTCCTGCGGCTGAGGGCGTGCGGCGGCGGAGTGGCTGTCCATTGATTACCCATTCTTCAAGCAAAGCAGGGGACTAGCTTAATTCAGCCCGCCCCCGGCAGCACCGCATGAATGTCATGCGCGAGACTTGACATCCTCTCCCACCGTGGCCTTCGGCCACCGCTTGCGCGGGAAGGTGGGGCATTCCTGCTGCGCTACGCATGAGCGGTCTCTTGCATAGTCGCTTTGGCGGGTTCCTGCTTCACCGAGGCGGGTTTCGCCCGAATCTTTCGACCCCGGCCAGAGCCCCCCTCTCCACAGGCTAACAAGCGCTGTCCACGCTCTAGAACATTGATCGCACCCACCACATCGGCATGGGCCGTGTGGCCGCAGGCGACGCACTGGAATTGCTGCTGTGTGCGCCGGTTTTCCGCTGCCACATGGCCGCAGCTGGGGCAGGTCTGGCTGGTGTGCTGCGCGGGCACGGCCAGCAGCAGGCCACCGCTCCAGTCCATCTTGTACGCCAGCTGCCTTTATGCCAGCTGCCTGTACGCCAGCTGCCGCCTGAACATCCGGCAAAGCGGCGCATGTCGCGCTGCTGCGCCCCGTTGGGCAGCAGTTGGAATTTGAAGGCCTGCAGGCGCTGCATACTGTGATTTTATCCAGCTCATACAAGTGACTCCATGGGAAACCCCGGCTCCAGGACGACTTTGCCGTCCGCGCTCTAGACCCCGCCCTTCACGGCAGGGTTTGCCGCGCACTTGATCAATAGGTGATTGCCTGGCACTGGCTGCGGCGTATCGACAGTATGCCGACCAGGCCCACGATCGCCGCGGCAATGACGAAGAACGCCGGCGACTGCTTGTTCTCGGTGAGCTGCACCAGCTTCACGGCAATGAACGGCGCCGTGCCGCCGGCGATGATCACGCCGAAGTTCCAGCCCGAGGCCACGCCCGTGTAGCGGTACTGCGGCTCGAACAGCACGGGCAGTATCGTATAGGCGCTGACCTGGGTCGCGACCGTGTTGAGCATCAGCACGATGTAGGCGATCGCGGCGATCGACAGGCCCTTGTCCATCATCGCCATCGCGGGATAGGTCAGCACGATGTAGCCGATCAGGCCCACGAGCATCAGCCGGCGCAGGCCTATGCGGTCGCCGATATAGCCGCCCAGCGGCATCAGCAGCGCGGAAATACCGATGGCCAGCGTCGCCACCCAATAGACGCTGCCCGCGGGATAGCCGAGCTGCTTGACGAGGTGAATGCTCATATAGGTCAGCCCGATATAGGCCGTGCCATTGGTCGCGGCGCTGATCGCCGTCGACTGCAGCAAGGCCTTGCCCTGGAAGCGAAACAGCGCGCCGATGGGCGAGCTTTCCTTCTTCTCGGGCTTGGCCGCATAGGTTTCCTTGACACGGGTGCGCGCCCAGATGCACAGCAGCGTCAGCGGCAAGGCCAGCAGGAAAGGAATGCGCCAGCCCCAGCTGGTCATCTGCTCGGGCGTCGTCAGCGCCGTCACCGCGCCCGCCACGGCCGCGGCCAGCGCGAAGCCCCCGGTCGAGCCCATGGGCGTGAACGCGCCGAACGTCGCTCTCAGGTGGCGTGGCGACGACTCGGAAATGAAGGTCGCCGAGCCGCCGACTTCACCGCCGGCCGAGAAGCCCTGCAGCAGCCGCACCAGCACCAGCAAGGCCGTGGCGTAGTAGCCGGCCTGCTCGAACGTGGGCAGAAAACCCATCAAGGTGCTGCCCACGCCCATGCAGACCAGGGTGCCCAGCAGCGCGGTCTTGCGCCCGTACTTATCGCCGATATGGCCGAACACGATGCCGCCCAGCGGCCGCACGACATAGGCCGTGCCGAACACCGCGAGCGCGGCCAGCAGCGAGACCGTGGGGTCGCCGCTGGGAAAGAACAGCGGCGCGATGATCACCGCCATGTAGCCGTAGAGGCTGAAGTCGTAGTACTCGATCAGCGTGCCCACGAAGCCCGACACTGCGGCGCGCTTCGAATCGGCGTGCGCGCCGGCCACGGGCTGTGCGCTGTCGCCGGCCCCCAGAATGCTTGCGTTTGTCATGTCTCGTCCATTTCTCGTTTGGTTGTCCTGGTGGAGGGTCTGATTGCCATCCATCCCCGTTCGTTGATTTCAAAGACGCTTCGCCTGCGGAAGCACGGATCCCTTTCATTCGCCGGTGAATTGCGGCGGGCGTTTTTGCGTGAAGGCCTGCGCGGCTTCCTGGAAGTCCCGGGTCATCAGGCCCAGCACCTGCGCATGGTTTTCAAGCTCGATCGCCGCCTGCAGGCTCGCAGCGTCGAGGTTTTGCCACATCACGCGCTTGGTGTGCGCCGTGGCATAGGGGGCGTTGGCGCAGATCTGCCGGGCGCAGGCCAGCGCGCGTTCGAGCAGGCCGTCGGCCGGCACGACTTCGGCCACCAGGCCCAGGCGTTCGGCCTCCTCGGCATTCACCGGCCGGCCGCTGAGCATGATTTCAAACGCACGGCCCGCGCCGATGAGGCGCGGCAGGTGGTAGCTGATGCCGCATTCGCCGGCGGTGAGGCCGATCTTCACCGCGCCCACATGAAACGCGGCCTGGAGCGCGGCAAAGCGGATGTCGGCGGCCAGCGCCAGCCCCATGCCCGCGCCCACGGCCACGCCGTTGACGGCGGCGATCACGGCCGCATCGGTATCGCGCAGGCGCTGCACCAGTCCGGCGAACGCGTGCTGCAGCGCCATCGCTTCGCGCACCGAGCTGTCGAAGCCGGCCTCAGCATTGAGCACCGACTTGAGATCGAGCCCGGCACAAAAGCCCGCGCCTTCGCCGGTGACGATCAGCACGCGCAGGCTGCGATCGGCCAGCAGGGGGTCGAGCTGCGCATGCACGGTCTGCATCGCGCTCAGGCTCAGCGCATTGAGACGCGCGGGCTGCTCCAGGCGCAGCAGCGCGATGCCGGGTTCCAGGATTTGGGTGGAGGAAGTCATTGCCTGGCCCTCATCAAGCGGTGGCCGTGGACGTCGCCAGCGCTTCGCGCAGAACGCGCTTGAGCAGCTTGCCATTGGCATTGCGCGGCAGCGGATCTTCGCGCAGCGTGAAGCTTTCGGGCACCTTGTAGTCGGACAGGCGCTGGGCGCAGAAACTGCGCAGCGCCGCGGCATCGAGCACCTTCCCAGGGCGCGGCGTGACAAACACATGCACGCGCTCGCCCAGCACCGGGCAAGGCTTGGCCACCACGGCGGCTTCCAGCACATCGGGGTGCTCGCACAGCGCGTTCTCCACTTCCACGCTGAAGATCTTGTAGCCGCCGCGGTTGAGCATGTCCTTGCGCCGGTCGAGCACATAGACAAAGCCTTGCGCGTCCATGCGCCCCACATCGCCGCTGCGCCAGTAGCCGTTGATGAAGTTCTCGCGCGTGGCCTGCGGGTTGCGCCAATAGCCCTTGGCGACCATGGGGCCCTTGAGCCACAGCTCGCCGATCTCGCCCACGGGCACCTGCCGGCCATCGTCGTCCATCACCGCGATGTCGGCGCAGGGCAGCGCCGGGCCCACGCTGTCGAGGTGGGCGCGCGTCAGGTGGGCGGGCATCACGGCCACGGGCGAGGTGGTTTCGGTCGCGCCATAGCAGTTCGAAAGCCGCAGGCCTGGCAGCCACTGCGCGAGCCGGTCTATGGTTTCGGGCGGCATGGGCGCGCCGCCATAGCCGCCCACGGTCCAGGCCGAGAGGTCATGGCGCGCGAAATCGGGCTGCAGCAGGCACAGCTGGTACATCGCCGGCACCATGATGGTGAAGCTGATGCGCTCACGCGCAGCCAGCGGCAGGAACTCCGCGGCCTTGAAATGCGGCACCACGATCAGCGTGCCGCCCAGGCCCAGCGTCACGGCCATCAGCGCCGCCAGGCCCGTGATATGGCTCAGCGGCACGACCAGGCCGCCGCGCACGCTGTCGTCCAGGCCCAGCGACTGCGCGTAGTGCAGGATGGTGTGCACCAGGCCCAGATGCGTGAGCATCGCGCCCTTGGGAAAACCGGTGGTGCCCGAGGTATAGACCAGCATCGCCAGGTCTTCCTCGTCGACCTCGATCGGCTGTTCGAGCCGCGCATGCCGCAGCAGCGCATCGAAGCTGCAGGCGGCTTCGCTGTCACCGACAACCACGCGCAGGCGCAGATCGGGCACTTCGCCCGCGGGCGGCGCCAGCGCCTGCAAGGCGGCGTCGACGAACAAGGCGCTGGCGCCCGAATTGCGCAGGATATAGGTGAGCCCCGGCGTCTGCTCGCGCGTGCTCAGCGGCAGCACCACCGCGCCTATCGCCAAAATGGCGTAGCTCGCGACCACGAACTCGGGCCCGTTGCCCAGCAGCAACGCCACACGGTCTCCCTGGCCCACGCCCTGGGCGCGCAGGCCCGCGGCCACCCGCATCACCTGGTCGTCGAGCTGCGCCCAGCTCAGCCGCTGCGCGCCGCAGACCAGGGCTTCGGCCGTGGGCTTGCGCCGCGCGACCGCGCTCCACAGCGCCATCAGATCGCGCGGCCTGTCCTTGAAGCAGCGCATGGCGCGCTGGTCGTAATGCGTCTCGAGGCGGGTGTCGTACATGGCTTAGGCCTCCTGCAGTTGTTGCACGCCCTGCGCGGCCGCGAGCCGTGCCGCACGGCCCAGCGCTTCGCGGCATTCGCGCACCATGCGCTCTATCAGCTCGTCGCAGCGCGGCACATCGGCTATCAGCCCCACCACCTGGCCGGCCCATACCAGTCCGCCGTCGACATCACCGCTGCGCAGCGCCTGGCGGCCGCGCTGGCCCGAGACCAGCGGCTGTATCTCGGCGAATTCGCAGCCGCCCGGGCGGCGCTCCATGGCCACTACTTCGTCGGACACCGCGTTCTTCAGCACCCTGCCTGTGTTGTGCAGCGTGCGGAAAATCAGCTGGGTATCGCACTCGCTGGCGCGCACCAGCGCCTGCTTGATATGGTCGTGAATCGGCGCCTCGACCGTGGCGCAAAAGCGCGTTCCCAGATTCACGCCTTCGGCGCCCAGCGCCAGCGCCGCCGCCATGCCGCGGCCGTCGGCTATGCCCCCCGAGGCGATCACGGGAATGCGCAGCGCGCGCGCCGCGATGGGAATCAGCACCAGTCCCGGCACATCGTCTTCGCCCGGGTGGCCCGCGCATTCAAAGCCGTCGATGCTGACCGCGTCCACGCCGCGGCGCTCGGCCGACAGCGCGTGACGTAGGCTGGTGCATTTGTGGATGATGCGCACGCCGCGGCGCTTGGCCATCTCGATGAACGCCGCCGGGCTGTTGCCCGCGGTCTCGAGCACGCGCACGCCGCTGTCGATGGCCGCGGCCAGATACTCGGCATAAGGCGGCGGACTGACCGACGGCAGTATGGTCAGGTTGACGCCGAAAGGCTGGTCGGTCATCGCGCGGCAGCGCGCGATCTCGTCGGCCAGCGCCTGCGGTGTGGGCTGGGTCAGCGCCGTCAGCACGCCCAGCCCCCCGGCGTTGGAGACCGCGGACGCCAGCTCGGCCGTGCCCACCCATTGCATGCCCCCCTGGATGATGGGGTAGCGCGTTCCCAGCAGTTCGGTAATGCGTGTTTTCATAGCAGTCGATTCCCTTCAAGAAGGCCTAGCGGCCCTGAAACTGCGCCGTGCGCTTTTGCACGAACGCGCCCGTGCCTTCGCGAAAGTCGGCCGTGCTGGTGCAGGCCACGAACTGCGCGGCTTCGGCGTCCAGGTGTTCATCGAGGCCGTGGTGCAGCGCGCTGCGCAGCAGCTTCTTCATCGCGCCCAGCGCCCGCGTGGGTCCGTGGGCCAGGCGCTGCACCAGGGCCTGTGCTTCGGCGTCCAGGCTTTGCGCCGCAACGACGCGGTTGACCAGGCCCAGCTGCAGCGCCTGGGCGGCGTCCACCGTGTCGGCCAGCAGCGCCAGCTCCATCGCCTTGCGCAGACCGAGCACACGCGGCAGGTTCCAGGAAGTGGAGCAGTCACAGCTCGCGCCTATCAGCGGATAGGCCACGCCAAAGCGCGTGCCTTCGGCGGCCAGCGCCAGGTCGCAGGACAGCATCAGGCCCAGGCCGCCGCCCGCGACCGCGCCCTGCACGGCGCAGACCACGGGCGCATCCATGCCCGTCAGCAGCCGTATGCCGCCATGCATGCCGGCGATCAGCTCCTGCGCGGCCTGGGCCGGATCGGCCTGCATGGCGCCAATGTCGCCGCCCGCCATGAACGCCCGGCCTTCGGCGCTGAGCAGCACGGCGCGCACTTCGCTGTCGGCCGCGACCTGCGTGCAGGCCGCGAGAAACGCGCCCGCCATCTCGCGGTCGATGGCGTTGAGCGCCTTGGGGCGATTGAAGCGGATATGCGCGACCGCGCCTTCGCGCCAGTGCAGCACGCTGCCCGCGGATGCTTTTTCGGGATATGCCATCTGCGCCTCCTAGGCCGTGGTGTAGTAAGGCGCGGTAGCACCCAGGTTCTCGCGTGCGCGCGCCAGTTCTGCACGTGCAATGGCACGCAGATGCACTTCGTCCGGGCCGTCGAAAAAGCGCATCGCCCGGCCCCAGGACCACAGGAACGACAGCGGCGTATCGGGCGTGATGCCCATGGCGCCGAACACCTGGATCGCGCGGTCCACGACGCGCGTCTGCAGCTGCGCGGCCACGAGCTTGATCGCCGACACGTCGATGTGCGCGGCCTTGTTGCCGTAGGTGTCCATCTTCCACGCGGCCTGCAGCACCAGCAGCCGCGCCTGGTCGATCTCCACGCGCGAGTACGCTATCCAGTCCTGCACGTTGGCGTAATCGCCCAGATGCTTGCCGAACGCGCGCCGCGTGAGCGCGCGCTCGCACATCAGCTCCATCGCCAGCTCGCACTGGCCTATGGTGCGCATGCAATGGTGGACCCGCCCCGGCCCCAGTCGCGCCTGGGCCAGCGCAAAGCCCGCGCCCTCCTCGCCCAGCAGATTGCGCAGCGGCACGCGCACGTTGTCGTAGACGATTTCGCAATGCCCGTCGGCCGCATGGTGGTGCATGATCGCCACGTTGCGCACGATGCGCAGGCCCGGCGTATCCATGGGCACCATCACCATTGAATGGCGCTGGTGGCGCGCGGCCTCGGGATCGTCGTTGCTGACTCCCATCACGATGGCGAACCTGCAGTTCGGATGCAGCGCGCCCGAGGTGAACCATTTGCGACCGTTGATCACGTACTCGTCGCCTTCGCGCCGTATCGTGGTGCAGATGTTGGTCGCGTCCGATGAAGCCACGTCGGGCTCGGTCATCGAGAAGCACGACCGAATGCGGCCGTCGAGCAGCGGATCGAGCCAGCGATCGCGTTGCTCGGGCGTGGCGAACAGGTGCAGCAGCTCCATGTTGCCGGTATCGGGCGGATTGCAGTTGAATACTTCGGCCGCCCAGGGCACGCGGCCCATGATCTCGGCCAGCGGGCTGTACTGCATGTTGGTCAGGCGCGTACCGGGCTCGTCGTCGCGCAGGCCGGGCAAAAAGATGTTCCACAGCCCGGCCTCGCGCGCCAGCTTCTTGAGCGGCTCGATGATCTCGGTGGGATAGACGCCGGTCGCGGCGATGCGGTCGAAGTCGTGGTACCTGGGCACGACGTGGCGCTCCATGAACGCGCGCATCGTGGCCTGCATCTGCTGGGTCTCTTCGGGGTACTGGAAGTTCAAGCGGCTCTCCTGTTTAAAGCGATTCGGCGGGGGTTTCAATGGCTTCGAGGCCGCGCTGCGCCAGGGCCGGGCCCAGCGCGCCTATCTGCGCGGCCTTGTCGTCCACGGCGTTGCCGCGCGCCGCGCGCGCCGCGATGCCTTCGAAAATGACGGCCCAGCGCATCAGCGCGAAAGCCCAATGGAAAGCCGTGGCCTGCTGCGCCGGGTCCTCGCGACCCGCACGGCGGTAGTAGTGCGCGAGGTATTCGCCTTCGCCGGGAATGCCCAGCGCCGCCAGATCAAGCCCGCGTATGCCGCCGAACTCCTGCGGCAAGGTGCGCCAGGCCACGGTGTTGAACGCCACGTCGGCCAGCGGATGGCCCAGCGTCGACAGCTCCCAATCGAGCACCGCCACCACGCGCGGCTCGCTCGGGTGAAACAGCAGGTTGTTGAGCTTGAAGTCGCCATGCGTCAGCGCCACTTCGTCGCCCGGCGGAATGTTTGCCGGCAGCCAGTCGAGCAAGGCATCGATTGCCGGGTTGGGACGGGTGCGCGACAGCGCCCATTGCTTGCTCCAGCGGCCCAGCTGGCGCTCGAAGAACGCGCCCTGCCGGCCGAAATCGCTCAGGCCCGCGGCGCGCCAATCGACCGCATGCAGCGTCGCCAGCGTGTCGGCCATGGCCAGGTAGACCGCGCGCCGCTCGGACGGCGCCATGCTTGGCAAGGCGTTGTCGTTGAACACCCGTCCGGGCACACGCTCCATCAGATAGAACGGCGTGCCGACGATGTCCGAATCCGCGTGGTAGAGGATCACGGGCGGCACCGGCAGCGCGCTGCCGGCGAGCGCCTGCATCACGCGGTATTCGCGGTCCACCGCATGCGCCGACGGCAGCACCTCGCCCGCGGGCTTCTTGCGCAGCACCATGTGGCGCTCGCCATAGCTCAGAAAGAACGTCGGATTGGACTGCCCGCCACCTATGGCCTGCAGCTGCATGGCGCCGTCGAGATCGGGCAGGCGCTGGTGCAAGAAGGCGTCCAGGCGCTGCGTGTCAAAGGCCTGGGCCGAGGGCGTGGAAGAAGGGGCGTGACTCATGGGACAGGGCATGCGGTAGTGGGCTTTGGGTCATCATGCGACCCGCCCCCTACCACCCACCCCCCCGTAGCGGGTAGGCCGGGTTTGCCCTCTCGGGCCCGGCCCTGTGCGCGTTAACCCGGCACCAGTCCCATGCCGCGCGCACTGGCCACGGCGTCGTCGCGGCCCATCACGCCCAGCTTGGCGTAGACATTGCGCAAATGCCACTTCACGGTCTCGGGCGAGATGCCCAGCGCCAGCGCAATCCGCTTGTTCGACATGCTCTGCGCCAGCGCGCGCAGGATTTCAAGCTCGCGCTCGGAAAGCGGCTCGCAGGGCGCGGCCTTGGCTTCTCGCGCCGCAGGCTGGTGGCGCCGCGCCTGCTGGTGCAGGTGGTCCACATAGAACGCCAGGATGGGATCCTGCGCACCATGCGCGGCCACACAGGCATCGGCCAGCGCCAATGCCTCCTGGCCCATGTCGAGCACGCTGCGCACCAGGCCATGCCGGTGGCCTTGCTGCAGCGCCTCGCGCATGACTTCCAGCGCCTGAGCGCGCCGGCCCAGCCGCGCCAGCAGCAGCGCGCGCAGCACCAGCGTCGCGCAGCGATCGCGCCGCTGCAGCAGCGCCGTGTCGTCGCGCCCGCTTTCGCCCAGCGCCGCGAGCGCCGCGCGGTCGTCCCAGCGCGCCGCGTGGTAAAGCGCCTCGATGAAGCGCGTCAGGCCGCGGATGCGCTGGCTCACCGGGCCCGCGCCTTGCGCGTGGCGCGCGGCCAGGGCCTGGAGCTTTTCCAGCATGGCAGCCGCGCCCGACATGTCCTCCATATAGAGCAGGCAACGCACGCGCTCGCTGAAGGCAAACGCCAGCAAGCGGTCCAGGGACCGGCGCCGCGCGACGTCATCGATGCGCTCCAGCCCTTCGATGGCTTCCAGCGGATTGCCGTCGGCGCGGCGCAGCCGCGCGCTGGCCAGGGCCACGGTCACCAGCGCGTCGGGCAGCACCACGCGCTCCATGATGTCGAGCCGGCCATCGAGCAACTGACGCAACTCGTCGAGTTCATTGAGTTCATACAGCGCGGCCGACAGATAAGCCGCGCTGTTGCAGGCCAGCTCGCTGTAGCGCCCCAGTTCGCGTTCAGACTGGGCCAGCGCATCGCGCAGCAGGGGCTCGGCCGAGCGCACATCGCCCGCATAAAGCCAGGACAAGCCTTGCAGCGACTTGTTCATCAGATAGCCAAAGGCCGAGTCCAGCAGCGGCGTGCCGTCCTCGCGCAGCGGCGCCGGCCCCTGCAGCACGCTGCGCGCGGCGTCGTACTCGGCCATGTGGGCATGCATCCAGCCGAGCAGATTGCGCCGCCCGCCGACCAGCACCACATCTTCGCCCTGCTGCATCGACATCAACTCGGGCAGCAGCGTCTGGGCCGTTCCCAGGTCGTCCTCCTGCAGCGCCAGCGAAAACGCCAGCAGCGCGGCATGGGCGCGGCCCTCCTGGTCGCTTTCCGGCTGCTGCGATTTCAGCGCGACCAGGGTTTCATGGCAGGCGGCAAACTGGTTGTAGCAAAGCTGGGTCCAACCCAGCCACAGCAGCAGCGAAGGCCGCGCATTGAGCGCGGCGGGCGGCAGCTCGGCCACCGCGCGCACGATCTGCTGGAGTTCGCCCTGCAGAAAAAGCGCACGTGCCCAGCGCTGCACCCACTGCGCGGCCTGGTCGGTATCGCCCGCAGCAACGGCATGGTGCACGGCCTCGCGCAAGTGGCGCCGTTGCCCCAGCCAATGCGCCAGCACCGTGTGCGTGTGCTGCTGCTCGGACCGGGCCAGACCCTTGAAGCGCTCAAGCAGCAGTTCGCGAAACAAGGGGTGGAAGCGAAACCAGCCGGGTGAAGCCGCATCGTGCTGCGGCAGCACGAACAGGTGCTCGCGCTGCAGGCGCTCGACCAGCGCCGGCCCGAGCAGTTCACCGGCCACAGCCGTCGCCAGCGCCTCGTTGAAGTCGCGCGCCACCGCCAGGCGGGTCATCGCATCAATGGTGTCCTTGTCCAGGTGGCACAAGACTTCGCGATTGAAATACGCGGAAAAATCCTGGGGGTTCTGTACCGGCGATGTCGGCGCCCTGGGCTGCAGCGCCAGCAGTTGCAGGCCCGCCGCCCAGCCGTCGGTGATTTCCAGCAGCTTGCGCGCATCGACCGCACCCGCGTGGCGCGGCGGGCGCGCCTGCAGGAACTGCTGCACTTCGTCCAGCGAGAAGCGCAGCTCGGCCGGCCCCAGTTCTTCCAGCATGCCCTGGTCGCGCAGCCGGGCCAGCGACAGATCGGGCACGCTGCGCGAGACCATCAGCAGATGCAAGGCCGGCGGCGCGAAGTCCAGCAGGGTCTGCAGCAGAGCGTTGGCCTGCGCGTCGGTCACGTTCTGCCAATCGTCAATCACCAGCCACAGCGGCCGGCTGCGCGCGAGCAAGGCACGCAGCAGCGCAATTGCAATTGCATCGCCGCGCAGCTTGCCGCCGCGGTTGTAAAGCAGACGGGCTTCGCGGCAAAGGCTGGCGTCGACCCGGTCCAGCGACTCGAACAGCGGCTCGGGCAGGAACTGGCCGCCGTCGCCGGACTGCACGGTCAGCCAGGCGATATCCTGGCCAAATGCCATGGCCTGGGCACGCCACTGCAAGGCCAGCGAAGTCTTGCCACTGCCTGCGGGGCCGTGGATCAGAACGCACTTCTTGTGGCGCGCCCGCGCCAGGCGTTCCAGCAGTTTCTTGCGCTCAATGCGTCCCGGCTCCAGACGCACAAGCAGATGGTTTGTCTCGGTCACTGTTTTTGTAATGGCTGGGCATGGTCGAGGCGCTATGGTGCCATGGCCCGGCACATGGCAGGTGTCGCCGGCGCCCGGCCGGCCCCCACGCAGATGTCAGCACGATGTCCGGAGCGTGCTTGCGGGAAATTTGTTGCAATGCAACAAAACACTTGCATCGCCGCGCGAAATGCCTAGAATCGCACTTATGCTGCACTGCAACATGGCCTTGGGCCGCTCAGCGCAGATATCTCGTAAGCCTGGTTCATTCCATAACGCTACTCAAGGAGAAATCATATGACGCTGACCCCCGAAGCCATCCTGAACGCCCAGAAGACCCACCTGGAAGCCCTGTTCGGCCTGACGCAAAAAGCCTTTGACGGCGTGGAAAAGCTGGTGGAACTGAACGTTTCTGCCTCGCGCGCCGCGCTGTCGGACGCCGCCAACCACAGCCAGCAAATGCTGAGCGTCAAGGATGCACAGCAACTGCTGGCATTGCAAGCCCAGTGGTTCCAGCCCCTGGCTGAAAAGACTGCAGCCTACAGCCGCAGCCTGTATGACATCGCCAACGGCACGGGTTCGGCCATTGCCCAGACCGTGGAAGCGCGCGCCGCCGAAGCCCAGAAGAACCTGGGTGAGCTGATCGACAACGCCACCAAGAACGCCCCTCCGGGCTCGGAAGCCGCCGTTGCCATGCTGAAGAACTCGTTCTCGGCTGCCAACAACGCTGCCGAATCGGTGCAAAAGGCTGTCAAGCAAGCCTCCGATCTGGCACAGACCAACCTGCAGAACGCATCGAAGAATGTGGTTGATGCTGTCAAGAGCAGCACGCAACAAGGCTGATAAAGCGCAAATTTTTTGCCTGAGGTATTCCCTAATCCAGGGAATACCCGCATAATGACTTCATTGTTTTGGTGAAAGCCGAAACCACCAGTTGTCTCCTTGGATCCTCTTGAAACCCCCGTTTCTTGGATCCTTTCAAGCCCGGTCTTTGGCCGGGCTTTTTTTTGCCCGTTTGCCGGCGGCGGCAGCCCGCGTGCAGGGACAATTATTAAGAACAATTCGCGTTTGGCGTATTATCCAGCGATCCCATTTCACACTATTTGCCATGTCCAAGATTCTTCACACCTTGATTGCCGCCTGCACCGTGGCTGCAGCAGGCGCAGCCTATGCCGATGGCGTCGTCAATTTGTACTCCGCCCGCCACTACAGCACGGACGAAGCGCTTTATGACGGCTTCACCAAGGCCACCGGCATCAAGGTCAACCGCGTCGATGCCGATGACGCCGGCATTCTGGCGCGTCTGAAGGCCGAAGGCACGGCCTCGCCCGCCGACGTGATCTTGCTGGTGGACGCGGCGCGCCTGTACCGCGGTGAAGTCGACGGCCTGTTCCTGCCCATCCGCTCCAAGGTGCTGGAAGACGTGATTCCGTCGAATCTGCGCAGCGCTCCCGCGGCCGATGGCGGCATCTCCTGGTTCGGCCTGTCGACGCGCGCCCGCGTCATCGTCTACAACAAGATCAAGGTCAAGCCCCAGGACGTGCAGACCTACGAATCGCTGGCCGATCCCAAGTTCAAGGGCAAGCTGTGCATCCGTTCGGGCTCCCACCCCTACAACCTGAGCCTGTTCGGTGCAGTCACCGAGCACATGGGCGAGCAGCAGGCCGAAACCTGGCTCAAGGGCCTGGTCGCCAACCTGGCGCGCCCACCCAAGGGGGGCGACACCGACCAGATCAAGGCCGTGGCTTCGGGCGAGTGCGATATTGCCGTGAGCAACAGCTACTACCTGGCGCGCATGATCCGCTCGAACAAGCCCGAAGACGTGGCCGTGGCCAACAAGGTCGGCGTGGTGTTCCCCAACCAGCAGTCCTGGGGCACGCACATGAACATTGCCGGCGGCGCGATTGCCCGTCACACCAAGAACCAGGCCAACGCGGTCAAGTTCCTCGAATACCTGGCCAGCCCCGCGGCGCAGAACTACTTTGCCAACGGCAACAACGAGTGGCCTGCAGCCAAGGGCGTGGAGCTTGACAACCCGGCGCTCAAGGCCATGACCAACGGCAAGCCGTTCAAGAGCGAAACCATTCCCATCAGCGCCGTCGGCGCCAACATGACCAAGGTCCAGCAAATGCTTGACCGCGTCGGGTTCAACTGATCCCCCATTGCCAGCACACCAGCCCGGCCTTCTGGCCGGGTTTTTTTGCGCCCATTCGATGCACGGGTAGCGCCAGCGACAGCCTGGCACAGGGGTTTCTGGCCATAATGGACGTTTACGTTAACGTCAATCAAGGAGACAGACCATGGACATCGCAGGCAAGGTATTCATCGTGACAGGCGGCGCATCGGGCCTGGGCGAAGGCACGGCGCGCATGCTCGCGGCCCAGGGCGGCACGGTGGTGATCGCCGACATGCAGGACGACAAGGGCCGTGCGGTCGCCCAGGACATAGGCGGCGCCTTTGTGCACTGCGATGTGAGCAACGAAGCCGATGCCCAGGCCGTCGTGGCCCAGGCCACCCAACTGGGCAAGCTCATGGGCCTGGTCAACTGCGCGGGCATTGCACCGGCCGAGAAGACCGTGGGCAAGAACGGCGCGCATGCGCTGTCGGTGTTCAGCAAGACCATCAGCGTCAACCTGATCGGCAGCTTCAACATGATCCGCCTGGCCGCCGAAGCCATGAGCAAGAACGAGCCCGAGAAGACAGGCGAACGTGGCGTGATGATTTCCACGGCCAGCGTTGCGGCCTATGACGGCCAGATTGGCCAGGCGGCCTATGCGGCTTCCAAGGGCGGCATTGTCGGCATGACGCTGCCCATTGCGCGCGATCTGGCGCGCAATGGCATACGCAACATGACCATTGCCCCGGGCATCTTCGGCACGCCCATGCTGTTTGGCATGCCCCAGGAAGTGCAGGACGCCCTCGCCGCCGGCGTACCCTTCCCCAGCCGCCTGGGCACGCCCGGCGACTACGCCAAGCTGGCCTGCCATATCTTTGAAAACGACATGCTCAACGGCGAAGTGATTCGCCTCGACGGCGCCATCCGCCTCGCCCCCCGCTGAGGTCCCTGCGCCATGCGCGCGATGCGCATGGCGCATGCTTGGCAACGCTAAGGCAGGTTTTCGCGAAAGATCACCAGCGTTCGCGCTGGATCGACTCCCAGCATGGCATCGCGCCTCTCGCGCAAATTGGTGAAGATGCGCACGCAGCTCATCATCGCCGCCTGCGGGCTCTGGGTGATCACCGCGTCCATGCTGCCGTCAATCAGCATGGCCCGGGTGTCGGGCGTGAGGCCATGGCCTATGAACACCACCTTGTGCTCGCGCCCCATTTCCTTGAGCGCGCGCGCCACCCCGTCCGACGCGCCGCCGATGTTGTAGATTCCCGCCAGGTCGGGATACTGCTCGAGCAGCGTGCGGGTCTGCGTGTAGTTCTTCTGCGCGTCATCATGGCCTTCGCGCAGCCCCACCACCTGCAGCGCGGGAAACATTTCCTCGATCACATGCAGAAAGCCGGCTTCGCGCTCCTCGTGCGCGCTGTAGCTGCGCGAGCCCGCGATCAGCGCCACCTTGGCCGCGCGCGATCCCGGGGCAATGAAGCGCCCGACCAGATAGCCGGCCGTGCGGCCTGCGGCGCGGTTGTCCAGGCCCACATAGGCCGCGCGGCGCGAGCCCGAAAGATCCGAGATCAGCGTGATGGTCGGCACGCCCTGGTCCGCCAGCAGTCCCACGGCTTCGCGCACGGACGGGTGTTCGAGCGCCATGAACGCAATGCCGTCGCAACGCTCGCCCAGGCGCAGCAGTCGCGCGGCCAGCTGCTGCGGATTGAAGCTCTCGAACTGCTCGCTGCGGCATTTGACGTTGAACGGCGCCAGATGCTCCTGCGAATAGCCCACGGTGTCGCCCAGCATGCGGATGAAGCGGTTGTTGCCGTCGGGCAGCAAAAAGCCCAGGCGCATGGGGGCGGCCGCAAGCGCGGCGTACAGCCCGGTTTCAGGCAGGTAGTCGAGCTCGGCCGCGGCCTTGAGCACTTTTTGCGCGGTCGCGTCGCGCACGCCCGCACGCCGATTGAGCACCCGGTCCACGGTTGCGGTCGACACCTTGGCGGCACGCGCGATATCGGCCACGCGCGCACGCTGGGGTGAACTTTCCAATCCATCAGGGTCAACCCGCATACATCAAAACCCATCATTTTTATGATTTGACGCCTCGCCGCTCAACACCTATCGTTGCGTGGCTTTCATCTAATGATGCATCAAAACGCATCAAAAATAAATTGGAGACAACCATGGCCGAAGTCACCCGTCGCAGCGTTCTGCGCAGCCTGTCCGCGGTTCCCGCCGCGTCCATTGCCGCCGGCATGGCCGGCTTTCCGCTGGTCGCGCGCGCCGCGGAGTTCTCGTACAAATACGGCAACAACCTGCCGGTGACCCACCCGCTCAATATCCGCGCGCAGGAAGCGGCCGATCGCATCCTCAAGGAAACCAAGGGCCGGGTCGAGATCAAGATCTTCCCGAACAACCAGCTCGGCGGAGACACCGACATGCTGGCCCAGGTGCGCTCGGGCGGCATCGAGTTCTTCACGCCGTCGGCACTGGTGATTGCCACGCTGGTGCCGGTCGCGGCCATCAATGCCACGGGCTTTGCGTTTTCCGACTACAACCAGGTCTGGTCGGCAATGGACGGCAAGCTTGGCGCCCATGTGCGCGCGGCCATAGGCAAGATGCGCCTTTATGCGTTTGACAAGATGTGGGACAACGGCTTTCGCCAGACCACCAGCAGCAAGGCGCCCGTGGCCAGCGCCAAGGACCTCGACGGCCTCAAGATTCGCGTGCCCGTGAGCCCGCTGTCAATCTCGATGTTCAAGGGCCTGGGCGCCGCGCCCGCGAGCCTGCAGTTCAGCGAGGTGTATTCCTCGCTGCAGACAAAAATCGTCGACGCGCAGGAAAACCCCCTGCCCATCATCCAGGTCGCCAAGCTTTACGAAGTACAGAAGTTCGCCTCGCTGACCAATCACATCTGGGACGGCTACTGGTTTGTCGCCAACGGCCGTGCCTGGGACCGCCTGCCGCCCGACCTCAAGACCATCGTTGCCGCCGCCATCAACGAAGCCGGCATGCAGCAGCGCGAAGACATCAGGAAGCTCAACGACTCGGTGATCACCGACCTGCAGGCCAAGGGGCTGCAGATCAATCGTCCCTCGGCAGAGAGCTTTCGCGCCAAGCTGCGCGAATCGGGCTTTTACGCCGAGTGGAAAGGCCGCTTCGGCAACGAAGCCTGGGGCCTGCTTGAACAGACGGTAGGCAAGCTCGCCTGACCAGCGCGGGCGACCGCCGCCCGTCGCCCGTCGCCCGCTCCCGAACGCCATGCCCGCGCCTGCGCGCGCGGCCTCGCCCTGCCCCGAAGAAAGTTCCGTTCATGTCCCACGCCCCTGCCCTTGACACCCAAGCGCCGCCGGCCAATCCACTCAGCCGCCTGGCCGGCCGCATCGACCTGCGCCTGGGCGCGGTGATCGAGGCCATTGCCGCGGCCATCGTGCTGGTGGAAATCGTCATCCTGTTTGCGGGCGTGGTCGCGCGCTACGTGCTGCATGCGCCGCTGGTCTGGTCGGACGAGCTGGCGTCGATCTTCTTTCTGTGGCTGTCGATGCTGGGCGCCGTCGTGGCGCTGCGCCGCGGCGAGCACATGCGCATGACCGCGCTGGTCAGCAAGGTCGGCCCGCAAACGCGCGGCCTGCTCGAGGCGCTGGCCATTGCCGCCGCGCTGGCATTTCTGGTGATGGTCATGCATCCGGCCTACGAGTACGCCGACGAGGAGTCGTTCATCGTCACGCCGGCGCTGGAGATCAGCAATGCCTGGCGCGCCGCGGCCATTCCCGTGGGCGTGGGCCTGATGGGCGTGTTTGCGGTGCTGCGCCTGCTGCGTCTTTGCACTTTGCGCCAGATCGCCATCACGGTCACCGCGACGGCAGCGATCATTCTTGCCTTCTGGCTGGCCCAGCCGCTGTTTGCCACGCTGGGCAAGCTCAACCTGGTGGTGTTCTTTCTGATGGTCGTCGCGGTCACGGTGTTCTCGGGCGTGCCGATTGCGTTTTGCTTTGCGCTGGCGACCTTCGGCTACCTCGCGCTGACCACGCACACGCCCATGGTGGTCATGGTGGGTCGCATGGACGAAGGCATGTCGCACCTGATCATGCTGGCCGTGCCGCTGTTCATCTTCCTCGGCGCGCTGATCGAGATGACGGGCATGGCCAAGGCCATGATTCAGTTTCTGGCCAGCCTGCTGGGCCATGTGCGCGGCGGCCTGAGCTATGTGCTGATCGGCGCAATGTACCTGGTGTCCGGCATCTCGGGCTCGAAGATTGCCGACATGGCGGCCATCGCGCCCGTGCTGTTTCCCGAAATGAAAAAGCGCGGCGCCAAGCCCGGGGACCTGGTGGCGCTGCTGTCGGCCACGGGCGCGCAGACCGAAACCATTCCGCCGTCCATCGTGCTGATCACCATTGGCTCGGTCACGGGCGTGTCGATTGCCGCACTGTTCACCGGGGGCATGCTGCCCGCGCTGGTGCTGGGCCTGTGTCTTTGCACCGTGGTCTGGTGGCGCTACCGCAAGGAAGACCTCAGCGGCGTGACACGCTACAGCAAGCGCCAGATCGGCAAGTTCTTCGTCATCGCGCTGCCGGCAATTGCCCTGCCCTTCGTGATCCGCGCGGCCGTGGTCGAAGGCGTGGCCACGGCTACCGAGGTCTCGACCATTGGCGTGGTGTATTCAGTGCTTGCCGGCCTGCTGGTCTACCGCCAGTTCGACTGGCGACGGCTCAAGCCCATGCTGATCGAGACCGCCTCGCTGTCGGGCGCCATCATGTTCATTGTCGGCTGCGCGACCGCCATGGCCTGGGGCCTGACCCAGTCGGGCTTTTCCACCGACCTGGCGCAGATGATGGCCGACATTCCTGGCGGCGCCTATGGCTTCCTGGCGATCTCCATCCTTGCCTTCATCGTGCTGGGCTGCGTGCTCGAAGGCATTCCCGCCATCGTGCTGTTCGGGCCACTGCTGTTCCCGATTGCCGTGCAGGCCGGCGTGCACCCCGTGCACTACGCCATGGTCGTGATCTTCGCCATGGGCATAGGCCTGTTTGCTCCGCCCATTGGCGTGGGCTACTACGGCGCCTGCGCGATCAGCAAGGTCGACCCCAACGAAGGCATGAAATACATAGGCGGCTACATGGCCGCGCTGCTGGTCGGCCTGGTGCTGGTCGCCGCGATTCCCTGGATCTCCACGGGCTTTCTCAAATAAGCGCCGCGCGCACCGTACTTCCCTCTTCCTCTCATCAATTACAAGGAAAAACACATGAGCCGCCATTTTGGAGAAATCCGCCAGCTGGGCTACGTCGTCGACGACATCGAAGCTGCCATGGAGTACTGGAGCAAGACCCTGGGCGTGGGCCCGTGGTTCTACAACCCCAAGGTGCCGATCGAGAACTACCGCTACAACGGTGAGGCGCATGCGCCGCACAACTCCGTGGCGCTGGCCAACTCGGGCTTTGTGCAGGTCGAGCTGATCCAGACGCGCAACGACGTGCCCTCGATGTACCGCGACTTCCTGCAGGCCGGCCGCACCGGTCTGCAGCATGTTGCCTACTGGACCAGCAACTACGACGCCGACCTCGAGCGCCTGCTGCAGCAGGGCTTCAAGCCGGTGATGAGCGGCGAGGTCGGCCACAACGGCCGCTTCATCTACTTCGACACCGAATACCACCCCGGCACCGTGATCGAGCTGTCCGAAGTCGCCGGCCCCAAGGGAAAGATGTTCGACCTGATTCGCGCTTCGTCCGAAACCTGGGACGGCGTCACCGACCCCGTGCGCCCTTTCCCCGACCTGAGCAAACTCTGAGCCTGCCGCCCCATGACTGCCGACCGCTTTGAAGCCACCTACCTGATTGAAACGCCCCTGGCGCCTGCCCACGTCGCTGAAGTGATGGCCGGCGAACAGTCCTGCGGCACCTTTACCCGTGTCGAAGGCGAGACCGACGCGCTGCGCCGGCGCGCGCGTGCCACGGTCGAGTCCATAGAGGAACTTGAATCGGTACACGCGCCCAGCCTGCCCAATGCGCTGCTCGAGCGCCAGGGCCGCAGCGGCCCCTGGCGGCGCGCGCGCGTGCGCATCTCGTTTCCCGTCGCCAATGTGGGGGCCAACCTGCCGACACTGGCGGCCACCGTTTCGGGCAATCTCTACGACCTGGGCGAAGCCAGCGGCCTGCGGCTGGAAAGCCTGCAGCTGCCGGCAAGCTATCGCCGGCAGTTCGACCTGCCCCGGGTGGCCATTGCCGGGACCCGCAGGCTGACCGGCGTGGCCAGCGGCGCGCTGGTCGGCACCATTCTCAAGCCCAACGTCGGCTTCTCGCCCGAGCAGACCGCCGAGCTCGTGGCGCGGCTGTGCGCCGCCGGCGTGGACTTCATCAAGGACGACGAAGTCTGCGCCGACCCGCAGCATGCGCCGCTGGCCCGGCGCGTGCCCGCCGTCATGGCCGCCGTGCGCGCCCACCAGGACCGGACCGGCAAGCATGTGATGGTGGCCTTCAACATCACCGACGAAACCGATGCGATGAAGCGCCATGCCGACCTGATAGAGCGCGAAGGCGGCAGTTGTGCGATGGCCAGCCTCAACTGGTGCGGCTACTCGGCACTCCAGACGCTGCGCCGCCACACGGGCCTCACGCTGCACGGCCACCGCAACGGTTACGGCGCACTGTCGCGCCATCCGCTGCTGGGCATGTCGTTCCAGGCCTACCAGACGCTGTGGCGGCTTGCGGGCGTGGACCATATGCATGTGCACGGTCTGCAGGGAAAGTTCTCGCAGCCCGATGCGGAAGTCATTGCCTCGGCGCACGATTGCCATGCGCCACTGACGCCAGAGATCGATGATCGTGTCATGCCGGCGTTTTCATCGGGCCAGTGGGCCGGCACCGTCCCCGCCACCTGGGCCGCGGTGCAAAGCGATGACCTGCTGTTCATGTCGGGCGGCGGCATTCTGGCCCACCCAGGCGGGCCGGCCGCGGGCGTGGCCAGCATTCGCCAGGCCTGGGCCGCGGCGCGCGATGGCATGCCGCTGGCCGAATATGCGCGCCAGGCGCCCGAGCTGGCCGCGGCGCTGGCCTTCTTCGGCAAGTGACCAGGCCATGCAGTCCGCATTGAAGATTGCCTATTACGGCGATGATTTCACCGGTGCCACCGACACCTTGGCGACAGCGGCGCGCGCCGGCCTGCGCACGCTGCTGTTTCTGGGCCTGCCCAGCAAAGTCCAACTCGAACGCGCAGGCTCGCTCGATTGCCTGGGCATTGCCGGCGCGGCACGCGCCATGACGACGGCCCAAATGCAGGCCGAGCTCGAACCCGTGGGCCGGCTGTTTGCACAGCTGGGCGCCCCGGTCATGCACTACAAGACCTGTTCGACCTTTGACAGCGCTCCCCATGTCGGCAGCATTGGCGCGGCAATCCGCGTGCTGCAGCCGCATGCAGGCAATCCCTTCGTGCCGATTGTCGGCGGCCAGCCCAATCTGCGCCGCTACTGCGTATTTGGCAATCTGTTTGCCAGCTCAGGCGCAGGCATGCACCGCATAGACCGGCATCCGACCATGCGCCAGCATCCGGTCACGCCCATGCATGAAGCCGATCTGCGACTGCACTTTGCGCAGCAGGATTTGCAGCTGGCATCGCTTGACTATCCTGACTACCAACAACCGGAATCCGCACTGGACAAGCAACTTTGTGCTGTCATCGCGCAGCAGCCCCACGCCATCTTGCTCGATATTGCACAAACAGAGGATCTCGCCGTTGTCGGCCGACTCATCTGGCAGCACGCGCAGCAGCAGACACTGTTGGCCGCCGGACCCAGCAGCGTGGTCCAGGCGCTGGCCGCGCATTGGCAAAGCCAGGGACTGGAAGATACTCCAATGATTGCACCGGCCGAAGGCCCGGTGCTGGTGCTTGCGGGCAGCCTCTCGCCCATGACCGCGCGCCAGATTCGGGCTGCCACCTCCTACGAGCATCTGTTGCTTGATGCGCCGCGGCTTGCCAATGACATGGCTTACCGCTCGCAACTGGCGAAAGACATTGCGATGCGGCTGCAGCAAGGCATCAATATGTTGGCCTGTACGTCCAGCGAAGGGCAAATTGCCTGCGCGGATGCCCCCGCCGATGCACGCACGCTGGCCACGGCCTGTGGCGAACTGCTGGCGCAGGTGCTGAAACTGGCACCCGTCAAGCGTCTGGGCGTGGCCGGAGGCGATACATCCAGCCATGCGGTCCAGGCCTTGGACGCCTGGGGCCTGTCCTACCAGGCGCAATTGGCGCCCGGCGTGGCGCTTTGCCGGTTGCACAGCGACGATCTGGCGCTCGATGGGCTGGAAATCATGCTCAAGGGAGGGCAGATGGGAGGGGAAATGCTGTTGGAGGAATTGCTGACAGGCATTTAACCACTCACACAAAGCAACGTAAGCGAACATCCTTGTGCCAAGCGTTCGACTCGATGCAACGTTATCAGGCAAAGACGTTTTCAAAACCCCGTTCGTCCCGAGCTTGTCGAAGGATGAACGTGCTGCGCTCAAGGCATGACAACAGGTCGTTCATGGTGCGACGCGCCCGGCCAGGGGGGCTCACCACAAACGGGTTTCACTACTGCTCTGCCCTGTAACCCCATTAGCTTGGAATTAGTCGAACAGTCCACAACGAAAAAAGGCACTGTGCGAAGCACAGTGCCTTTATCGTAATCAGCGCAATCAACGCAAGCGTCAATCCACAAATTATGGCGGAGTGGACGGGACTCGAACCCGCGACCCCCGGCGTGACAGGCCGGTATTCTAACCAACTGAACTACCACTCCTGGTAGATAGCTTTTCACCTGTATTTGATACAGGCCAAGCGCTATAACTTGGCGACCCTACGGGGATTCGAACCCCGGTACTCACCGTGAAAGGGTGATGTCCTAGGCCTCTAGACGATAGGGTCGTAACCTAAGAACTTCCGTTCTGACTTCTCTTGGTGGAGGTAAACGGGATCGAACCGATGACCTCTTGCATGCCATGCAAGCGCTCTCCCAGCTGAGCTATACCCCCAATTGGAGCCATGCAAATGCATACTTCCATAAACTGTGGCGGAGTGGACGGGACTCGAACCCGCGACCCCCGGCGTGACAGGCCGGTATTCTAACCAACTGAACTACCACTCCTGGCAGAAAGCTTTGTGATTCGGTAAATATTCTTACCAAACCCAAGTGCTTCAAACTTGGCGACCCTACGGGGATTCGAACCCCGGTACTCACCGTGAAAGGGTGATGTCCTAGGCCTCTAGACGATAGGGTCGTAACCTAAGAACTTGCGTTCTGACTTCTTTTGGTGGAGGTAAACGGGATCGAACCGATGACCTCTTGCATGCCATGCAAGCGCTCTCCCAGCTGAGCTATACCCCCATTGGATTCGTGCTGCAAGGCATGAACCCTCAACTGTGGCGGAGTGGACGGGACTCGAACCCGCGACCCCCGGCGTGACAGGCCGGTATTCTAACCAACTGAACTACCACTCCTGGCAGAAAGCTTTGTGATTCGGTAAATATTCTTACCAAACCCAAGTGCTTCAAACTTGGCGACCCTACGGGGATTCGAACCCCGGTACTCACCGTGAAAGGGTGATGTCCTAGGCCTCTAGACGATAGGGTCAAAACCTTGGAACTTGTCCGTTTTCAACGCACGTTCTTTTCAGAACGCTTTCAACTTCTTTGGTGGAGGTAAACGGGATCGAACCGATGACCTCTTGCATGCCATGCAAGCGCTCTCCCAGCTGAGCTATACCCCCCACAATTTCCATCTTGACAACACAATCAATTTCTTGCTGTGTGTCGTTGAAGACTCGAATTATAGACAGGTTTTTAAGCGTTTTGCAATCTCGCAGCAATTTTTTCACGACCGAGCAATTCAAGCACTGCATCGACCGATGGCGTGTGCGCCGAACCCACCGTCAGCACGCGCACCGGCATAGCCAGCTGGGGCATCTTCAGGCCCTGTGCCTTGAGCACTTCCTTGAACGCCGCGGAGATCGCTTCACGCGTCCATTCGCAGGAGGCCAGCGCAGCGGCCAGCGCGGCAATCGCCGGCTGCACGGCTTCGGTCACATGCTTGGCATGCTCTTCGGCATTGGGCGTGACGTCTCTGTAGAAGACCTGGACCCAGTCGGCCAGCGCCACCAGCGTGTCGCAGCGGTCCTTGAACAGACCGCAGATGCGCACCAACCGGTCGTCCGCATCGAGCTCGGCGGCAGCGATGCCGCGCTTTTCCAGGAAAGGCTTGACCAGCACGGCCAGCGCCTGGTCGTCCAGGGCCTTGAGGTGCTGGGCGTTGACCCAGCGCAGCTTGGCTTCGTCGAACTGGCCCGCGCTGCGGCCCAGATGGTCGAGGTTGAACCATTCAAGAAACTGGGCGCGGCTGAAGATTTCGTCGTCGCCATGGCTCCAGCCCAGGCGCGCCAGGTAGTTGACCATGGCGTCGGCCAGATAGCCCTCGTCGCGGTACTGCGTCACGGCCTTGGCGCCGTTGCGCTTGCTCATCTTCTCGCCCTGCTCGTTGAGCACGGTGGGCAGGTGGGCAAACACCGGCACCTCGGCGCCCAGCGCTTCGAAGATATGGATCTGGCGCGGCGTGTTGTTGATGTGGTCGTCGCCGCGGATCACATGGGTGATTGCCATGTCCATGTCGTCCACGCAGACGCAGAAGTTATAGGTGGGCGTGCCGTCGGGGCGCGCAATCACCAGGTCGTCGAGTTCGCTGTTCTGGAACTCGATGCGGCCCTTGCACTTGTCTTCCCAGGCAACAACGCCGCCCTGGGGCGTCTTGAAGCGCAGCACGGGCTGCACGCCTTCGGGCACGGGCGGCAGCTGCTTGCCGGGCTCGGGGCGCCAGGTGCCGTCGTAGCGCGGTTTTTCCTTGTTGGCCATCTGCTGCTCGCGCAGCGCGTCAAGTTCCTGCATGCTCATGTAGCAGGGGTAGACCAGGCCCTTCTCCTGCAGCCGCACCAGCACCTCTTTGTAGCGCGCTATGCGCTGCATCTGATAGAAGGGGCCTTCGTCGGGCGTGAGCTGCAGCCACTCCATGCCTTCGAGAATCACGTCCACCGACGCCTGGGTCGAGCGCTCGACATCGGTGTCTTCGATGCGCAGGATGAAGTCGCCGCCGTTGGCGCGCGCAAAGGCCCAGGGATAGAGCGCCGAGCGAATATTGCCCAGATGGATGAAGCCGGTGGGCGAAGGGGCAAAACGGGTACGTACTTTGGTGCTCATTACAGGGTATCCAGTCCACGGCAGAGATCTGCCTTGATGTCTTCAAGATGTTCGAGGCCGACCGACAGGCGGATCAGCCCCTGGCCAATGCCGGCGGCTTGGCGCTGGTCTTCGGAAAGGCGGCCATGCGAGGTGCTGGCCGGATGGGTGATGGTGGTCTTCACATCGCCCAGATTGGCGGTGATGCTGCACACGCGCGTGCTGTCGATGACCGCGAAGGCGTTGGCGCGCAACGCCTCGGGCGAGTCACCAATCACGTCGAAGGCCAGCACGCCGCCGCCCATGCCCGACTGCTGGCGCATGGCCAGTTCATGCTGGGGATGGGTGGGTAGGCCGGGATAGTGAACGCGTGCGACCTTGGGGTGGGCTTCAAGCCAGTGCGCCATCTGCAGCGCAGCCGCGCTCATGGCCTTGACGCGCAGCGACAGCGTCTCCATGCCCTTGAGCACGACCCAGGCGTTGAACGGCGCAAGGTTCAGACCCGCAGTGCGCATGAAGCCGCCCATCTTCTCCTCGATCAGCGCCTTGGGGCCGCAGACCGCGCCCGCCATGACCCGGCCCTGGCCGTCAAGCAGCTTGGTGCCCGAATGCACGATCAGATCGGCGCCGAATTCCACGGGCCGCTGCAGCACCGGCGAGGCAAAGCTGTTGTCGACTGCCAGCAAGGCGCCATTCGCGTGCGCCAGCTCGGCCAGCGCGGCGATGTCGCACAGGTCGCCCAGCGGATTGGTCGGCGTTTCGGCAAACAGCAGGCGGGTTTGCGCACGGATCGCGGCCTTCCAGGCGGCGACATCGGTCTGGGACACAAAGCTGGTCGTCACGCCAAAGCGCGCCATCTCACCGCCCAGCAGCTTGATCGTCGAGCCGAACATCGACTGCGAGCAGATGATGTGGTCACCGGCCTTGAGCATGGTCATGGCCACCAGCAAGATGGCTGCCATGCCGGTTGATGTCGCGACCGCGGCTTCGGTGCCTTCCATGGCAGCCAGGCGGCGCTCGAAGCTGCTCACGGTGGGGTTGGAAGTGCGGCTATAGGTATAGCCCGGCTCCTCGTTGGCGAAGCGGCGCGCGGCCGTGGCGGCGTCGGGCTGCACGAAGCTGCTGGTGAGGTACAGCGCTTCGCTGTGCTCGCCCCATTGGCTGCGCTCTACGGATTCACGCACCGCAAGGGTATCGGGGTGCAGGCCGGCGGGAAGGGTTCGTTCGGTCACGGTTGAATTCCTGGTTGTCCAGCGGAGGCACAAGGGCCCGGGCCCTGCTGGCAGCGCAAAGAAAAATGAGCCAAACCCGCTGGGCCAGTCAGGTTTCAAGGCCTGACCCTTCCGCGTTTTTAGCTCTTTTCCATGACTGCCAAACCGGCGGCGCAGGCGGCGCCCCGCTTGATTGCTTGCAATCGTTAGTACGCTGACGCTCAGGCGTCCTGGGCGTTGGGCAGCGAAAGGCGCGAAGTATCGACATCGCCTTCTTCGGCGCCGCCGGTGCGGCCCGCGTTGAGTGCCGCGATATCGCCTTCGGAAATGTCGCCGGTCACATACACGCCGTCAAAGCACGAAGCCTCGAAGCCGTTGACTGCCGGGTTCAGTGCGCCAATGGCTTTCTTCATGCCGTCGACGTCCTGATAGATCAGCGCGTCGCAGCCTATTACCTGGCGGATTTCCTCGACCGTGCGGTCGTGGGCGACCAGTTCGCTCTTGGTGGGCATGTCGATGCCGTAGACGTTGGGAAAGCGCACCGGAGGTGCGGCGCTCGCCAGGTACACCTTGTTGGCGCCGGCATCGCGCGCCATCTGCACGATTTCCTTGGACGTCGTGCCACGCACGATGGAATCATCGACCAGCAGCACGTTGCGACCCTTGAACTCGCTGCTGATGGCATTGAGTTTCTGGCGCACCGATTTCTTGCGCGCGCCCTGGCCGGGCATGATGAAGGTGCGGCCCACGTAGCGGTTCTTCACGAAGCCTTCGCGGTATGGCAGGCCCAGCAGCTGGGCCAGCTGCATGGCGCTCGGCCGGCTCGATTCGGGAATCGGAATGATCACGTCGATCTCGTTGGGCGGCACGGTGGAGATCACGCGCTTGGCCAGCGACTCGCCCAGGTTCAGGCGCGCCTGGTAGACCGAGATGCCGTCCATGACGGAATCGGGCCGGGCCAGGTAGACATATTCGAAGATGCAGGGGTGCAGCGAGCTCTTCTCGGCGCATTGCTCGAAGCGCACGCTGCCGTCGGTGCCGATGTAGACCGCTTCGCCCGGAGCGACATCGCGCTCGAGCGTGTACAGGTTGCCTTCAAGGGCCACCGATTCGCTGCCCAGCATGACGCTGCCATCGGCGCCGCGGCCCATGCACAGGGGGCGGATGCCATAGGGGTCGCGAAAAGCCAGCAGGCCGTAGCCGGCAATCAGCGCGATCACCGCGTACGAGCCGCGCACGCGCTTGTGCACCGCGCGCACGGCCTTGAACACGTCGGCGCTTTGCAGCGGCGCACCGCTGGTGGCGCGCGCCAGTTCATGCGCCAGCACGTTCAGCAGCACTTCCGAGTCGCTGTCCGTATTGGTGTGGCGATGGTCGGTGTCGGCAAGTTCGGCGCGCAGCTGCTTGGCATTGGTCAGGTTGCCGTTGTGCACCATGACGATGCCGAAAGGCGCGTTGACGTAGAAGGGCTGCGCCTCTTCTTCGCTGGCCGCATTGCCGGCCGTGGGGTAGCGCACCTGGCCCAGGCCGATGTTGCCCGGCAGCGCGCGCATGTTGCGCGTACGGAAAACATCGCGCACCATGCCCTTGGCCTTGTGCATGTAGAACTTGCGTTCCTGCTGGGTCACGATGCCTGCCGCATCCTGTCCGCGGTGCTGCAAAAGCAGTAGCGCGTCATAGATCAGCTGATTCACGGGTGCAGTGCTGACTACACCGACGATTCCACACATAGTTGCGTTCCATCCATCCGCGGGAAAAGTCCCGCCATTCTTGCAAGGCCGCCCGGGTCGGGCCGCCCTGCCCTCATCTTGAAGGCAAATACCTTCCCAATTCCTGCGGCAGCGCCGGCATCCAGTCCAGCAGCAGCCCGCCGAGCTGTGGCGCAATCAGCGATTGCAGCCACCACTGTGACTGCTGCAAGGGCGTATAGGTGACCACCAGGGTCACAACGACCAGCAGCAGACCGCCCCGCAACAGACCAAACACCGCGCCCAGCGTGCGGTCCACCGGCCGCAGACCCACGCCATCAATCAGGCGCTTGGCGAGGCTGGAAACCAGGCCCCAGACAAACGCCACAGCAATAAACACCACGACAAACCCGGCTGCGTAGCGCAGCGACGCATCGCTGCCGCCCATCGGCAGAAACCCGCCCATTGTCTCCGCCCCGTAGCGCGCCGCCACGAAGGCCACAAGCCACCCTACGAGCGACAGGAGTTCATATACCAGTCCGCGCCAGGCACCCAGCAGCAGCGAGCCCAGCACCACGGCCAGAAAAATCCAGTCGACAGCGCCCATGGTCACAGGCAGCGCATCAGGGCTTGATCACCGAAGCCGGCAAGCCCAGTCCCTTGACCCGCGCCGCAGCCTTCTCCGCCTCGGCACGGCTGTTGTACGGCCCCACGCGCACGCGAGTGCGCTGACCATCCTTGGTCGACACCGTCTGGGTGAAGGCCTTGAGGCCAGCACCTTCAAGCTTGGCGCGCACTTCACGCGCCTTGTCCGCATCGCCAAACGCACCGACCTGCACCACCATGCGCTCGCTTTCGGCCTGCGCCGCCGGACGTCCTTCCAGCAGTGCGCGGGCGCGCGCTGCCTCATCGACCTTGGGCTTTGCTTCCACCTTGGGCTCGGCCTTGGGCTCGGCCTTGGGCTTGGGTTCCGGCTTGGGTTCCGGCTTTGGCTCGGGCTTGGGCTTGACCGGGGTCTCCGCCTTGGGCTCGGGCTTGACCGGCGCAGGCTTGGGCGGCTCCACCTTGACAGGTGCGGCCGCAGGCGGCGACATCAAGGGGGGCACGGGCGGCATGGGCGCGGCACGCGGGGGCGCTATCGGGGTTGAAGACTCAAACACCTCTTCACCCTTGTCCAGCGACGCATGCGCTGACACGGAAGTCGAGCCAGAGGGCTGGGCCGGCTTGTCGGCGGCCGTATCGCCCGGCACCATCAGCGGTGCCACATGGCCGCGATCCGGAATCTCAATCGGGATATCGACGGGAATCGGTCGTGGCTGGGTGTCGAACAGCAGCGGAAAGCCCACCACGCCGACCAGAACCAGCACGGCTGCGCCGATCAGCCGATGGCGCGCACGACTGCGCATGACGTCGACGCTTTCCACCTGGGCAGCGCGGGAACGCGATACGGACTTGTCCGCAGCCTCTTTTTTGCCAAACCAAGAGAACTTGAAAAATGCCATGAAGTGCAGACTCGTTCAGGCTTATTCGCCCAGATGCTTGGCTTGCAAACGCGGCGTGCCATGAAGCAGCACACCGCCCACCGTATAAAACGAGCCAAAGACCACAATTCTATCAGCGGGGTCGGCTGCGGCGACCGCCGCCTGCAAGGCCAACTCGGGAGTCGCGTGCAGGCTGGTGGTCACTTCACGCCGTCCACCGGCCACCATCTGCACCGCATTCCATTTCTGCTGCAGGCCCGCCGCCGTGTCCGCACGGGGCGTGGGCAGGTCGCAGAAGTACCAGCGGTCGATCAGCGGGCCGACCTTGGCAAACATCGGCGCAAGGTCCTTGTCGGCCATCGCCCCAAAAACCGCATGGGTCGTGGGGAAAAAGCCCATGGCATCGAGATTGGCCGTCAAGGCCGCCACCGAATGCGGGTTGTGCGCGACATCAAGCACCAGCGTCGGCTGACCCGGAACGATCTGAAAGCGCCCGGGCAGCTCGACCATGGCCATGCCGGTGCGCACCGCCTGGGCCGTGACCGGCAGCCGATCGCGCAAGGCCTCGAATGCGGCCAGCGCACCCGCCGCGTTGACCAGCTGGTTGGCACCGCGCAGCGCCGGATAGGCCAGGCCCGCGTAGCGGCGCCCGCGGCCGGCCCAGCCCCACTGCTGCTTGTCGCCGGAAAAATTGAAATCCTGGCCAAACTGCCACAGCTGGGCGCCGATCTCGTTGGCATGGTCGATCACGCTTTGCGGCGCGACCGGATCGCTGACGATCACCGGGCGACCCGGGCGCATGATGCCGGCCTTTTCGCGGCCTATGGTCTCGCGGTCCTTGCCCAGCAGCTCGGTATGGTCGATATCGATGCTGGTGATGATGGCGCAGTCGGTGTCGATCACATTGGTTGCATCCAGGCGTCCGCCCAGGCCGACTTCCAGAATGGCCACATCCAGCCCCGAACGACTCAGCAGATGCATGATTCCCAGCGTGGTGAATTCGAAGTAGGTCAGCTGGATTTCATTGCCGCCGCGCACGCGCGCCGCCTCGACCGCCTCGAAGCTGCCCATCAGCTGCTCGGCGCTGGCAATCTCCCCGCCTATGCGGCAGCGCTCCTCGAAATGCACCAGATGCGGCGAGGTGTAGACGCCGGGCTTGTAGCCCGACTGCAGCGCCACGGCTTCCAGCATGGCGCAGGTCGAACCCTTGCCATTGGTGCCGGCGACGGTGATCACCGGGCAGTCGAAACGCAGTTCCAGGCGCTGGGCCACTTCGCGCACGCGCTCCAGGCCCATGGCGATGTTTTGGGGGTGCAGGCGCTCGCAATAAGAGAGCCAGGCTTCCAGATTGGGGAATGTGGTGTGCATACTGCGCGCATTGTCGCCCAGCAGCGGCAGCTCGATTGACTTCACCCGGAGTATCCCCTTCATGATCGTTTATGGCATTCCCAACTGCGACACCGTCAAAAAAGCGCGGCTGTGGCTTTCGTCCCATGGCCAGGAGCATCAGTTCCATGATTTCAAGAAGCTTGGCGTGCCGCCCGCGCAGCTCGCGCGCTGGATGCAAGCCCTGGGCTGGGAAAAGGTCGTCAACCGCCAGGGCACGACCTGGCGCAAGCTGGACGCCGCCGCCCAGGCAGGCGTGCAGGACGCGGCCAGCGCCAGCGCGCTGGTGCAGGCCCAACCCAGCCTGATCAAGCGCCCGGTGGTCGAGTGGCCCGACGGCAGCGTCAGCGTGGGCTTTCAGGCCGAGGCCTGGCAGGCGCGGCTGGGCCCGAAAGCCTGAGTCTCAATACAAACTCTTACCGGCGTTTACCCCGCTGGAGTACGCGGTTCACCGTCCACGCCTAAAATTTGGGCTATTGCCGAGGCATGCATGCCACGGTCAGCAAAGGAGCTTGAGCCATGAAGAAAATGATCTGGATCGCAGCCGCGGCCGCGCTGTCGACAGGCGCTGCAGTGGCCCAGGAGCAAGGCCGCGTGCTGTCCGTGTCCCCGGTGCAGCAGCAGGTAAGCGTGCCCCAGCAGGTATGCCACGATGAAAGCGTGCCGGTGCGCCAGCGCAGTTCGGGCGCGGGCGCGGTGATTGGCGCCGTGGTTGGCGGCCTGGCCGGCAATGCGATTGGCGGCGGCTCGGGCCGCGCGGCGGCAACGGGCGCCGGCCTGGTGGGCGGCGCGATGCTGGGCAACCAGCTCGAAGGCAACGGCGCCACCGAATACCAGACCGTGCGCCGCTGCACCACGCAGAATTTCTACCGCAACCAGGCCGCCGGCTATGACGTGGTCTACGAATACGCCGGCCGCCAGTACACGACGCGCACCGCCAACCCGCCGGGCGACTGGATTGCACTGAGCGTGCAGCCGGCGCAGCAAGGCTACGCCCCCAGCTATCCCCAGGGCTACTACGGCACGCCGGATGCCTACTCCGCCCCGGCCTATCCACCGGTGACCTATTCCACGCCGCAGACGGTCTACACCGCTCCACCGGACAACGGCTACAGCGCGGCCGACTACGTGGCACCCATATTGCTGGGCGCGACCATTGCTGCCGGCGCCCACTATGTGCTGCGCCCGCGCGACCGCTGGAACGGCCCGCGTTATTACGAGCGTCCGCGCCACCGGCCGAACCACGGCGGCTGGCGCCGTTGATGCCAGGGCAGCCCGGGTTGCCGGCAGCTTCCCCGCGCCTCTGAAGCCCCGGTTTCAGGGGCGCTTTGCATGGCGACGTCCCTGCGTGCAGCACGGGGGCGGCTGGCTGGCCTAAAATCAGCGCTTTGCCCACTTTCACGGACCGCGCTCTTCCATGACCACCGAAACCTTTGCCGGCGTTACCCTCACGACCAAAGCCAACGTCTACTTTGACGGCAAGTGCGTGAGCCACAGCTTCACTCTTGCCGACGGCACCAAGAAATCGGTGGGCGTGGTCCTGCCCGCCACGCTGACCTTCGGCACGGCCGCTGCCGAGATCATGGAATGCGTGGGCGGGGCCTGCGAATACCGCCTTGACGGCACGGATCAATGGCTCAGCTCCCAGGCCGGTGAGTCGTTTCACATTCCCGCGAATTCGAAGTTCGACATCCGCGTGACCGAGGCCTACCACTACATCTGCCACTACGCGTGAGCCCCGCGGCGGGCCGCCCAGCCGCCCGCCCCCCCCTTTCTCTTACCCAGAGTGCACTGATATGGAAACCATCCTCAAAACCCTTCCCGTCGGCGAAAAAGTCGGCATTGCCTTCTCCGGTGGCCTGGACACCAGCGCGGCGCTGCGCTGGATGAAGAACAAGGGCGCCGTGCCCTACGCCTACACCGCCAACCTGGGCCAGCCCGACGAAGCGGATTACGATGAAATTCCGCGCAAGGCCATGGAATACGGCGCCGAACAGGCCCGCCTGATCGACTGCCGCACGCAGCTGGCCAACGAAGGCATTGCCGCCATCCAGGCCGGCGCCTTCCACATCTCCACCGGCGGCATCACCTACTTCAACACCACGCCGCTGGGCCGCGCCGTGACCGGCACCATGCTGGTTGCCGCAATGAAGGAAGACGACGTCCACATCTGGGGCGACGGCTCGACCTTCAAGGGCAACGACATCGAGCGCTTCTACCGCTACGGTCTGCTCACCAACCCCGCGCTGCGCATCTACAAGCCCTGGCTGGACCAGGCCTTCATTGACGAGCTTGGCGGCCGCGCCGAAATGTCGGCCTTCATGACCAAGGAAGGTTTCGGCTACAAGATGAGCGCCGAAAAGGCCTATTCGACCGACTCCAACATGCTGGGCGCGACGCACGAAGCCAAGGATCTGGAACTGCTGTCGAGCGGCATGCGCATCGTGAACCCCATCATGGGCGTGGCGTTCTGGAAGCCTGAAGTCGAAGTCTTGGCCGAGGAAGTCTCGGTGACCTTCGAGGAAGGCCGTCCCGTGGCCCTCAATGGCAAGCGCATCGAAGACCCGGTGGAACTGTTCCTCGAAGCCAACCGCATTGGCGGACGCCACGGCCTGGGCATGAGCGACCAGATCGAGAACCGCATCATCGAAGCCAAGAGCCGCGGCATCTACGAAGCCCCGGGCATGGCGCTGCTGCACATTGCCTACGAACGCCTGGTGACCGGCATCCACAACGAAGACACCATCGAGCAGTACCGCATGAACGGCCTGCGCCTGGGCCGTCTGCTGTACCAGGGCCGTTGGTTCGACCCCCAGGCCATCATGCTGCGCGAAACCGCCCAGCGCTGGGTCGCGCGCGCCATCACCGGCACCGTGACGCTGGAACTGCGCCGCGGCAATGACTACTCGCTGCTCAACACCGAGTCGGCCAACCTGACGTACCAGCCCGAGCGCCTGTCGATGGAAAAGGTCGAGGACGCACCGTTCTCGCCCGCCGACCGCATCGGCCAGCTGACCATGCGCAACCTCGACCTGATGGACACGCGCGACAAGCTCGCGATCTACGCCAAGACCGGCCTGCTGTCCATGGGCAGCGGCTCGGCCCTGCCGCAGCTGGGCAACGACAAGAACTGATCAGCCACCAGCCGATCACTGCAAGCCACGCCATCGTTCGATGGCGTGGCTTTTTTGCATCCATTGAAGGCATGATGGTGGTCTCGGACGCTGCAGCACCTGACGGACCCACGACATGAACGCTCACCCTGATACATCGGCCGGACTTGTTCCCATGCAGCAGAAAAGCGATCCTTTGTTCAGCACGATCCTGGATTTGTTGCTGGACGCGGTCTGCGTGGTGGATGCGCAGGGATACTTCGTCTTCGCCAGCGCTGCCTGTGAAGCCATATTCGGCTATACGCCGCAGGAAATGGTCGGCCGACGCATGCTCGACATGGTGGCTCCCGAGGACCGGGAAAGAACCCTGCTGGCGGCGCAGCAGGTCATGGCCGGGCACAGCCATCTGCATTTCGAGAACCGCTATGTACGCAAGGATGGAAAACTGATCGACCTGATGTGGTCGGCGCGCTGGTCCGAGGTCGATCAGGTGCGGATAGCGGTGGCGCGCGACATTTCGGCGCGCAAGCGTGCGCAGGCCTTGCAGACCGCGACCAACGCCATTTCCGAAGCCGCGCACGAGGCCAAGGACATGCGCGAACTGCTGGAGCGCGTGCACCAGATCATCGACCAGTTGCTGTCCTGCCCGGCGTTTGCCGTGGCCCTGCGTGACGCCAGCGGTCAGCAGCTGGAGTTCCCTTACGTAGCGTTGGAAGGCAATGCCTGCGCTCAGGCGCCCAGCCCCCTGGTGCAAGCGCTTTGCGAGGAAATCATCCTGGCGCCAGATGGCCGGCGCGACGCGCTGCAAGCGCCTGCGCCACGGCCGGCAATTGACGGCGACGATGCAGCGTGCTGGCTGGGCGTGCCGCTGATCACGCAGCAAGGCGTGGTCGGCGCGTTGGTGCTCAAAAGCCATGCCCGTGCCACGCAGGATCGGGAGACGCTTCAGTGCATTGCCACGCAGGTGGCCTCGGCGGTGGAGCGCAGGCGCCTCTACGCGAGCCTGCAATTCATGGCGCATTTCGATACGCTCACCGGATTGGTCAACCGCAGCGTGCTGCATGACCGGCTGAGCCATGCACTGGCCCGTGCCGGGCGCGACGGGCTGTTTCTCTGCGTGCTGTATCTGGACCTCGACCGTTTCAAGCAAATCAACGACTCGCTGGGGCATTCGGTCGGCGACAGCCTGCTCAAGGCATTCGCGCAGCGCCTCAAAAACTGTTTTCGCACCTACGACACGGTGGCCCGCGTGGGCGGCGACGAGTTCGTGGTGCTGCTGGAGTCCAGCGAACCCGTGGACGGCACGTGGATCATGGCGCACCAGATTGCCGATGCGTTCGATGCGCCCTTTGAAATCGATGGACAGCAGCTCAGCGTGCAGGCGAGCATAGGCAGCGCCAGCTTCCCCGAACACGGCAGCGACGAGCACACGCTGCTGCGGCATGCGGACAACAGCATGTACAGAATGAAAAAATCCCGCGACCAGGGCCCGGGATGATACAGGCGTGAGCCGCAGGCCAGGCCGGACACGCCCTATTTCTGCAGCTTCTTTTCTATCGTGGCGCCGGCCTTCTCTTCCTTCTTGCGGCGATTGAACACCTGGCGCATGTAGCGCACATCGCTTTCGGACAGGTGCTTTTGCGCGGCGACAAACTGCTCCTGTTCTTCTTCGCGAATATGGTGCAGATACTCGTCGCGCAGCGCGGCAAAGCGCCGCAGCCAGCCCGGCGAAGCCATGTCGCGCGCGGCCAGGTCGGCAAGCATCTTGTCCATTTCCTTGTGTTCGCCCACCGCATGGCGGGCGTCCTCGGTGGTCTCGGGGTTGCGCATGACGCTGGACCACAGCGCCTGTTCCTCGGCCGCTGCGTGGCCCTTGATCTCCTTGACCAGTTCAATGAACAGGCGCTCGCGCTCCGGTGAGTGACCCTGCGTGGCGCTGATCATTGCCAGCAGCGCGCGGTGGCGGTCATGGTCTTCGACCAGGCGGCCGAAGATGTCGGCATCGCCGCGAAAGCGTGTGACCGGCGTGCTGCCGATGTTTGCCGGCACGTTCACGGCAATTGCCTTGGCCTTGGCAATCGCTGCGCGCCTGGCCTGCATCGGGGGTATGGGCTTGGCGACTCGGGTCTCGGTGGCGGTGGTGTTCATTGCGGTCCTCGGGGTGATGCACGGTTGTTCTGTCCATCCTGACCATTGACCAAGGCCGCGTGCCGTGGTGTAAGCCGAACCCGCATTGCATCCTCATCCACCGCCGTGACTCCGCGGCCGGCTGCGCGCCGGCAACATTCCTGCAGAAAAAGGCGCTTGAATCGGATACGTTTCTTCCTGTTTCCTTACAAACCATTGCGCGATGCCGCACCAAAAATGGGACTTTTCCAACCAACCGGAAGGCTCTTCATGACGGCACCTAATTACGTCCAGCCCGATCCCATCGCCCCTTCCGCCCTTTCACGGGCTGTCGAAGCATCTGGGGTTTCCTGGGCTGCAATCTTCGCCGGCGCGCTTGCCGCCGCCGCCTTGTCCCTGCTGCTGTTCATTCTCGGCATAGGTCTGGGTCTGTCCTCGGTCTCGGTCTGGTCGGGCCGCGGCGTCGAAGGCGAAACCTTCGGCTGGACCGCCGCCGCCTGGTTTGCCTTCACCCAGCTGGCTTCAGCCGGCGTGGGCGGCTATATTGCAGGCCGCCTGCGCACTCGCTGGCTGGGCGTGCAGGTCGATGAAGTCTATTTCCGCGACACCGCCCATGGCTTCCTGGCCTGGTCGCTGGCAACCTTGCTGATGGTGGCACTGATGGGTTCCGTTGCCGGCAATGCCCTTTCCGGCACGGCCAAGGCCGCAGGCGCGGTGGCTTCGGGCGCGGCCACCGTGGTGGGCGGCGGCGTGGGTGCCATGGGCCAGGCAGCGGTTGCCGGCGCGGCGGGTGCAGCCGGTGCCGCCTCCGGCAGCAACGACAGCCAGGGTGCGAATCGCTTCAACTACTGGATCGACAGCCTGTTCCGCCCTGCGGACGCTGCTGACGCGGCCCCAGCCCCTGGCACCGACGCCAGCCGCAGCGCCCACAGCCAGCGTTCTGCGGCCGAAGTCGCCAAGGAAGTGACCAGCATCTACGCCCAGGCGCTGCAAAACGGCAAGCTGCCCGAAGAAGACGCGCGCTACGTGGCCCAGCTGGTTGCCGAGCGCTCGGGCCTGACCCAGGCCCAGGCCCAGGAACGCGTGCAGAAGTCGTTCGAGCAGGCCCAGCAGCAGATTGCCCAGGCCAAGGCCAAGGTCGAAGAAGCCGAAGTCAAGGCCAAGGAAGCCGCCGAAACCGCCCGCAAGGTGGCTGCGCACTCGATGCTGTGGCTGTTCGTGGCCCTGCTGATCGGCGCCTTTGTCGCCAGCCTGTCCGCCACCTGGGGTGGCCGCCAACGTGACGCTTTCTAAACCCTTTTGTCCACTGCCGGCCCTGGCCGGCCCAACCCTTTGAAGGACTACCTATGCGCTCCATTCTTTTGTTCCTGCTGGGCATTCCAATTCCCATCATCATCCTGATCGCCCTGTTCACGTAATACGTGATCGCTCAAGCCAGGCCCGCCGCGTGCGGGCTTTTTCATGGGCAAACCGCCAGCAGATGGCGCACCAGCTGCTGCGCCGGCCCGGGCAGCAGGTCGAGATCGCGCACGCAAAGCACCAGATTTCGCGCCGCCCAGGCGTCCGTCAGCGCAATGCGCACCAGCCTGGCGCTGCGCGCATTGCGCAGCGCGACCGCCTGCGGAACAATGCCCAGGCCAATACCCTCGCCCACCATGCGGCACACGGACTCGAAGCTGCGCAGGCGAATGCGATAGTTCAGCCGCCGGCCCAGCCGGCGGGCCTGCTGCGCTATGTGCTCCTGCAGGGCGCTGCCTTCGACCAGGCCGACAAAGGCGCAGTCGAGGACCTGCGACAAGGCCATTGATTTGCGCTGCGCCAGCGCATGCCCGCGCGGCACGATCAGCACCAGCGGGTCGGCGCGAAAGGCAAAGCTTTGCAGGCCGTCCAGATCCACGGAGTCGGAAACCAGGCCGATATCGCACAACTCGTTGCGCAGCGCGGCGGCAATCGCGCTGCTGGCGCGCTCTTCCAGGTCGACGGAAATTCCCGCATGCGTGGCGAGAAAACTGCCCAGTACCTGGGGCAGATGTTCGCTCAGCGCCGAGGTATTGCACAGCAGGCGCACATGGCCCTTGAGCCCGGCGCCGTATTCGGCCAGCTCGCCGTGCAGCCGCTCCATCTGCTGCAGCACCAGGCGCGCGTGGTGGACCAGCGTGCGCCCCGCGGGCGTGACCTGCACGCCGCGGTGGGCGCGCACCAGCAGATCCACGCCCAGCGCCTGTTCCATGCCGCGCACGCGCTCGCTGGCCGAAGCCAGCGTCATATGGCTGCGCTCGGCGCCGCCGGTGATGGTTCCCGCCTCGTGGACGTGCAAGAAGAGCCGCAGATCGGTCAGGTCAAAGCGCATGGGCGCCAAAGTACCACATGCAGGCTCAGGACAGGCCTGAGGCGGGCTACGCGACTTCCGCATTTCGCTGCGCGCCGCACGTGGCCAGAATCGCCGCATGCCTGCACTTTCATCCACATCGCTTGCCGACACCCTCTGGCCGCTGCTGGTCACTCTGGTCTTTGTGCTTGCCGGCCTGGTCAAGGGCGTGGTCGGCCTGGGTCTGCCAACCATTGCCATGGCCCTGCTGGCGCTGCTGATGGCGCCCGCCCAGGCCGCGGCGCTGCTGATCGTGCCCTCGCTGGTCACCAATATCTGGCAGCTGCGGCCCTGGTCAGCGCTGGGTCCCCTGCTGCGCCGCCTGGCGCCGATGCAAGCTGGCGTATGCCTTGGCACGCTGGCCGGCGCCTGGGCACTGGGCGCGCCCGCAGGCGCCTGGGCCACGGTGTGCCTGGGCGCGGCGCTGACAGGCTACGCGGCCTGGGGGCTGAACGGCGCGCGGCTGCAGCTGCGCGCCTGCAGCGAGCCCTGGCTGGGCCCGGTGATTGGCGCGGTGACCGGCCTGGTCACCGCGGCCACGGGCGTGTTCGTGATTCCCGCCGTACCGTATTTGCAGGCGCTGGATCTGCAGCGCGATGAACTGATACAGGCCATGGGCATTTCCTTCACGTTCTCCACCCTGGCGCTGGCCGCCGGGCTCTATTTCAATGCCCAGTATTCCAGCGCCAGCCTGGGCGCATCGGCCTTGCTGCTGCTGCCCGCGCTCGCGGGCATGGCGCTCGGGCAATGCTTGCGACACCGGCTTTCACCGCAGCTGTTCAAGACGCTTTTTCTGTGCAGCCTGTTCGTGCTGGGACTGCACATGGTCATCAAGGAGCTGCTGGCGCTGTGAGCGCCCAGGCATGGCGCTCAGTGTTCCTCGGCTGACCAGACCGCGAGTTCGTAACCGTCCAGGTCCTGGAAGTGAAACCGGCGTCCGCCCGGAAAGGCAAATACCGGCTTGGTGATCAGCGCGCCCGCGGCCTCGACACGCCGCTGGGCCCCGGCCAGGTCGTCGGCATACAGAATGACCAGCGGGCCACCGGGACGGATGGGCTCGCCGGTGGTGAAGCCACCCGTCAGGCGGCCATCGCTGAATTCGGTGTAAGCCGGCCCATAGTCGGTGAACTGCCATTCAAAGGCCGCGCCGTAAAACGCCTTGCTGCGCGCAATGTCGGCGACGTTGAATTCAATGTTGTCGATCTTGCGATCGCGCTCGGTGCGTGCCATGGGGTTTCCTGGTTTGAATGAGCAGCCGCCATGATCGCCCGTCTGCGACGCGCTGCCCGGAAAAAATCAGCGCGGTGAACGCTGCGCCGCGCCAGCGAGCTGCTCCAGCGCCACCGCCGGGCCGGCCAGGCGCAGCAGCTTGCGAAATCGCGGGCACTCCATGTGCGAAGGCGCAGGGCATTCGGCCACATGCCGCAGCAGCTTGCTCAGGGTCGCCAGGCGGCGGATCTGGGCATCGAGTTCGTCGGCGCGTTCGCGCAAGGACGGGCGCGGCAGCTCCGGGTGGCGGTTCTGGTCAAACATGCCCTTGATCTCATCGAGTGAAAAACCGGCGCCCTTGCCCAGCGCGATCAAGGCCAGTTGGTCCAGCGTCTGCTCGCGGTACTGGCGCCGCAGTCCCTTGCGGCCTACGGACTCGATCAAGCCGCGCTCTTCGTAATAGCGCAGCGCGGAAGCGGACAGGCCGCTGGCCTTGGCCAGCACGCCGATATCGACAGGATTCATGCTTGACCTCAAGTTGACTTGAAGTTGCATAGTAAGCCGTCATCCATCCCGCGACAAGAAGTCAGCATGAAAAACGCAGCTCCTCTCTCCCACAATCGCCCCGTCCTGGCGGCACTGGCCGGCTCCATCTTGCTGGCCTCGCTGGGAATCAGCATCGCCACCGTGGCCCTGCCCACGCTGGCCCAGGCCTTTTCGGCCAGCGTCGAACAGGTGCAATGGGTCATGCTGGCCTATCTTCTTGCGGTCACGCTGGCGATTGTCGGCGCGGGCCGCATGGGCGATCTCCACGGCCAGCGCCGCGTGTTGCTGGGCGGCCTGGTGCTGTTCACGCTGGCCTCTGCCGCCTGCACGCTGGCCCCCGATCTGGGCTGGCTGATTGCCGCGCGCGCGGCGCAAGGCCTGGGCGCGGCGGTGCTGATGGCGCTGCCGTTGTCCATCGCCAAGGGGCTGGTGACCAAGCAGCGCCTGGGCAGCGCCATGGGCCTGCTGGGCAGCATGTCGGCCATCGGCACGGCGCTGGGCCCTTCGGTCGGTGGCGTGCTGATTGGCGCACTTGGCTGGCGCTGGGCATTTGCCTTGCTGACCATTCTGGGCCTGGGCCTGCTGGCGCTCGCCTGGAGCGCCCTGCCCCTTGCCCAGCCGCTTGCCAGGCCCGGCGGCAGCGCCGCGCGCGCGCCGCTGGCCCTGGGTCCGCTGCGCGATCGCGCCGTCGCCACACCGCTGGCAACGAACCTTCTGGTCGGCGCAATCATGATGTCCACCCTGGTCGTCGGGCCGTTCTTTCTGGCTTTTGGCCTGGGCCTGGATGCGGCGCAGACCGGCCTGGTGATGGCTGCCGGCCCGGTGGCCGCCGCGCTTTCCGGCGTGCCCGCAGGGCGCATCACCGACCGCTTCGGCGCGCCAGGCAGTCTGCGCGCCGGCCTGGCGCTGGCCACGGCCGGCCTGTGCGGCTTTGCGCTGCTGCCGGCCGTCATGGGCGTGCCCGGCTACGTGCTGGCACTGATGCTGGTCACACCGGGCTTTGCGCTTTTCATGGCGGCCAACAACACCGGCGTGATGCTGGATGCTCCCGAGGCGCACAAAGGCATGCTTTCGGGACTGCTGGGACTGTCGCGCAATCTGGGCTTCATGCTGGGCGCGGCGCTGCTGCCCCTGCTGTTTGCCTGGCTGCTGGGCGCCGATGGCCTGGCCCACAGTTCGCGCCAGGCCATGGACCAGGCCTTTGCCGCGACCTTTCTTGCCGCGGCGGGCCTGTGCCTGCTGGCGCTTGTGCTTGCCATGACGCGCCAGGGCGCGCCCCACTGCGACAGGCCATGAAGCGGCCAGGTCTTCAGGGCTTGACCAGGTGCTCCACCAGAGCGCGCGCGACCGGCGGCAGCGCCTCCAGCGAGCGCATGCACAGCACCAGCTGGCGCTGCGCCCAGGGTTCGTTCAGCCGCAAGGCGGTGATCGCCAGCGTGCCCGCATACAGGGCCGCGCTCTGGCGCGGCAACACGCCCACGCCCAGACCGGCGGCCACCATCAGGCACAGCGCGTCGTAGCTGGTTACCTGGATGCGCAGCTTCAACGGCATGTCCAGCTGCGCGGCGCTGCGCGTCAGCAGCGCATTGATGACGCTGCCCACATGCGCGCCGACAAAGTCATAGGCCAGCGCCTGGCGCATGTCGACCTCATCGCGCTGCGTGAGCGGGTGGCCATGCGGGGCAATCAGGATCAGCTCGTCCTGGCGGTAGGGCAGGTAGGCGAGATCGCCGCCGTAGCGGCCGGCATTCAGGATGCCGAAGTCGGCGGTGTTCTGCGCCACGGCCAGCGCAATCTCGCTGCTGATCTTTTCCTGCAGATGCACCTGCACTTCGGGGTGCTGCGTCATGAAGCCCTGAAGCTGCGCGGGCAGGAATTGCGTGATGGCCGAGATGTTGGCCACCATGCGCACATGGCCGCGCATGCCGCTGCCGTATTCGCGCATCTGCCGCGCAATGCCGTCCATCTCCCCGAGCACGCTGCGCGCCAGTCCCAGCAAGGTATAGGCGGCGGGCGTGGGCGCGATGCCGCGATTGCTGCGTTCGAACAATTGCACCTTGAGCTGCGCTTCCAGTTCCGCCAGGCGGCGGCTTGCCGCGGAGGTTGCAATGTTCTCGCGCACGGCGGCACGGGCAATGGCTTGCTCCTCCATGACGGCAATGAACAGGCGCAAGGAGACAGGATCGAGTCGCATGGCGGTATTTTGCTTTGCCCAACCGGCAATGCACCTGCATCCCCAGCAACTCGCAACTAGGGTATTCACTGATTTTCTCTCTAGCTATGCCGAAACGCGATGGCAGGAACGCAAATCAGCGTTTTGCACCCGCGCCACTTCTTTGCATCATTGCCGCTGCGCGCAGCGACCCTTGAACCGCGCAGAGAGCAGGAACCAATGCAGGAAACACAACACAACATGCCCGCCCTGGACGCCGGGGCCCTCGCCGGTGTTCGCGTGGTGGAAATGGGGCAACTCATTGCCGGCCCGTTTGCAGGCAAGACCCTGGGCGAGTTTGGCGCCGACGTCATCAAGATCGAAGCGCCGGGCGGCGGCGATCCCCTGCGCAACTGGCGCATGATCAAGGACGGCACCTCGGTGTGGTGGCAGGTGCAGTCGCGCAACAAGAAATCGGTGGCGCTTGACCTGCGCAAGCCCCAGGGCCAGGACCTGGTGCGCCAGCTGCTCAGGGAAGCCGACGTGCTGATCGAGAATTTCCGGCCCGGCACGCTCGAAGGCTGGGGCATGTCGCCCGACGAGCTGCATGCGATCAACCCGGGGCTCATCATTTTGCGCATCTCGGGCTACGGCCAGACCGGTCCCTACCGCGATCTGCCGGGTTTCGGCGTGGTCGGTGAAGCCATGGGCGGGCTGCGCCATCTCACGGGCGAGCCGGGCCGGGTGCCGGTGCGCGTGGGCGTATCGATTGGCGACACGCTCGCGGCGCTGCACGGCACCATAGGCGTGCTCACGGCGCTCTACCACCGCAAGGCCCATGGCGGCAAGGGCCAGGTGATCGACGTGGCGCTGCACGAGGCGGTGTTCAACGTGATGGAAAGCCTGGTGCCCGAATACAGCGCGTTTGGCGCGGTGCGCGAAGCCGCGGGCAGCGCCCTGCCGGGCATCGCGCCCTCCAACGCCTACCCTTGCGCCGACGGCTGGGTGCTGGTGGCGGGCAATGGCGACAGCATCTTCAAGCGCCTGATGCAGACCATAGGGCGCGACGACCTCGCCGGCGCCAGCGACCTGGCCGACAATGCCGGGCGCGTGGCGCGCGTGCAGCAGATCGACGCCGCGATTGCCGCCTGGACCCAGGTCCGCAGCATCAACGAGGTGCTCGAACAGCTGGGCGCGGCGCGCGTTCCGGCCGGCCGCGTCTACACCGCCAAGGACATCTGCGAAGACCCGCACTACCGCGCGCGCGACATGATCCTGCAGCAGCAAACGCGCGATGGCTACAGCGTCGAAGTGCCGGGCATCGTTCCCAAGCTGTCGGCCACGCCGGGCACGGTGCGCAGCAGCGCGCCCCGACTGGGCGACGACACCGACGCGGTGCTTGCCGGCATGGGCCTGGACGCCGCGCAGATTGCCGTATTGCGCGAGCAAGGAGTGATCCAGTGAACGCGGCAATCAAGGTCTGGAACGGCGCGGGCAAGCGCATCTACATCCAGGAAGTCGGCCCGCGCGACGGCCTGCAGATGGAAAAGATCTTCGTGCCCACGGCGCGCAAGATCGCCATGGTCGATGCACTGTCGGCCGCCGGCATGGCCAAGGTCGAGGTCACGGCCTTTGTCTCGCCCACGGCCATTCCCGCACTGGCCGACGCCGAGCAGGTGCTGCGCGGCATCGCGCGCCCGGCCGGCACGGTGATGACCTGCCTGGTGCCCAACGTCAAGGGCGCCGAGCGTGCCATGGGCGCAGGCGCCGATGAGCTCAACCTGGTGATGTCGGTCAGCGAAACGCACAACCTGGCCAATCTGCGCATGCTGCGCGTGCAGTCGTTTGCCGGCCTGCAGGACGTGATTGCGGTGGCGCAGCAAGGCCAGGCGGCCATCAATGTCTCGCTGTCGTGCAGCTTCGGCTGCCCCATGGAAGGCGATGTGCCGGCCACGGTGGTGCTTGACTGGGCGCAGCGCTTCATCGATCTGGGCGTGCAAGGCATCACCTTGTGCGACACCACGGGCATGGCCCATCCCGCGCAGGTGCATGCGCTGGTTGGTGCGTTCAAGAGCCGCTGGCCGCAGACCACATTGACGCTGCATTTCCACGACACGCGCGCCATGGCCCTGGCCAATGTGCTCGCGGCCATTGCTGCCGGCGCCGATCGTTTCGATGCCTCCGTGGGCGGCCTGGGCGGTTGCCCCTACGCGCCCGGCGCCAGCGGCAATGCCTGCACCGAGGAGCTGGTGCATGCACTGCAGCTCATGGGCTATGACACCGGCGTCGATCTGGCGGCGCTGACCGAAGTGGCCGCGGCCTTGCCGGCGCAGATCGGCCACGACATTCCCAGCGCCATCGTCAAGGCCGGGCCGGTGCACCGGCTGCACCCCGCGCCCGCATCGCTGCAAGAAGTTCGCGCTCGCGCGCAGGAGCGGCTGCAGGCCGCGCAATCGGGGCTTTGAAGCCCGCATTAGAAAAACCAAGGAGACACACAATGACCATGACTCGCAAGCAATTCGGCCGTTTTGCCCTGGCCACCGGCCTGGCCATCAGCATTGCCGGCCCCGCCGCCGCACGCTCCGACTATCCCGCCAAGCCCATCACCATGGTGGTGCCGGCCGCCGCCGGCGGCACCACCGATCTGGCCGCCCGCATGACGGCCCAGGCCCTGGGCCCGGTGCTGGGCCAGACCATCGTGGTGGAAAACAAGGGCGGGGGCAACGGCAACATTGCCGCCGCCCAGGTCAAGCGCGCCGAAGCCGATGGCTACAACCTGCTGATGCAGTACTCGGGCTTTCATGTGATCTCGCCCCACCTGGGCAAGAGCGCCTGGGAGCTGACCGACTTCGTTCCCGTGGCCAACGTGCTGTCCGCGCCGCAGATCGTCGTCGTGCGCCGCGACCTTCCCGTGAACAACATGCAGGAACTCGTGGCCTATGCCAAGGCCAATCCGGCAAAGCTCAACTACGCCTCTTCGGGCAATGGTTCGCTGCAGCATGTGACCGGCGTGCAGCTCGAGCAGGCCGCGGGCATACGCATGGTGCACGTGCCGTACAAGGGCACGGGCCCGGCATTGCAGGACCTGCTCGGCGGTCAGGTCGATCTGACGTTCGGCACGGCGCCGCCCTTCATGTCCCACATCCAGTCGGGCAAGCTCAAGGTGCTGGCCGTGACCGGCAAGGAGCGCCTGCCCAGCCTGCCCAACGTGCCCACCACGGCCGAGGCCGGCTTGGCCGGCGTCAACGCCACCTCGTGGTTTGCGCTGTTCGCGCCGGCGAAGACCTCGCCCGAAATCGTGCGCAAGCTCGAGACCGATGTGCGCAACATGCTGGGTGACCCCGCGTTCCAGAAGAAGGCGCTGGACCAGGGCGCGACCGCCGACTTCAAGGACAGCAAGGCGCTGGGAGCAATGGTCAAGCGCGACTGGGACATGTGGGCCAAGGTGGTCAAGGAGGCCAATATCCAGGCCGAGTGACAGCGGCGTAGCACCGGGCACCGGCAGCCGGCAAAGCGCGCGCAAGCCGCCAGCCCGTGCCTGCCCAACCGGACGCCTTGAGGCAAGCCAGGCAGGCCAGGCAGGGGCTGAAACAGGATGCAACAGCACTCGCGGTAGAATGCGATTCATTCGCAACTACAGCATGTGTTTCCAGGCGGACTTCTGCCCGGCCTCCTCTTGCATCCACCCGGCCATGTCCTGCGCCCCTTCAAGCCCCGACCATTCGGTGCAGACGCTGTATGCCGAGCACCATGGCTGGCTGCAGGCATGGCTGCGGCGGCGGCTGGGCTGCAGCCACAGCGCAGCCGACCTGGCCCAGGACACCTATCTGCGGGTGCTGCTGCGCCCCCAGGTTCTGCCTACACTGCGTGAGCCGCGCGCCTATCTGACCACACTGGCAAAGGGCGTGGTGAGCGAACACTGGCGCCGCCAGGCACTCGAGCGCGCCTACCTGGAGAGCTTGGCGCTGATTCCCGAAGCACTGGCCCTCTCGCCCGAAGAACGGCTGGAGCTGCTGCAGACGCTGAACGAAATCGACGCCATGCTCGACGGCCTCGCTGCGCGGGTACGCGCGGCATTTCTGCTGTCGCAGCTCGAAGGTCTCAGCTATACCCAGATTGCCGGCCAGCTGGGCATCAGCGAGCGCACGGTCAAGCGCTACATGGCGCAATGCTTCGAGCATTGCCTGGCGCTCGTCGAATGAACATGTCCACGCCCATCGATCGCAGCGTGCTGCGCGTGGCTGCGCGGTGGCTGGTACGACTGCATTCGGGCGAAGCCGGCCCGCAAGACCATGCGGCCTGCGCGCATTGGCGCAGCCAGCATCCATCGCATGAGCAGGCCTGGCAACGCGCCGAGCGCATGGCGGCGAAGTTCGGCGCCGTGCCGACCACCATAGCCATGCCCGTGCTGGCCAGAGCGCAGACCCAGCGCGCCAACCGGCGCGCGGCGCTGCAGACGCTGGCGCTGCAGACGCTGGCGCTGCTGGCAACGGCCGTGCCGGTGGCATGGCTGGGCTGGCGCCATGCGCCCTGGCAGGCCTGGACCGCCGACTACCGCACCGCCGTGGGCGAGCGCCGCGAGATCACGCTGGCCGATGGCAGCAGCATCCTGCTGGACACCGCCAGTGCCATCAACGTCCGGTTCGACAGCCAGCAGCGCCAGGTACAGCTGCGCCAGGGAGCCATCCTAGTCACCACGGCAGCCGATACTGCGCTGCAGCGACCGTTTTCCGTGCACACCACGCAAGGCCGGCTGCGCGCGCTGGGCACGCGCTTCAGCGTACGCCAGGACGGCGATGCGCACCAGCCAGGCGCCATTCATGTGGCGGTCACCGAAGGCGCGGTCGAAGTCACCCTGCAGGGGGCGAGCCGCCCCGCACTGGTGCTGGCCGCGGGCCGGCAGACCGTGCTGAGCACAGCTGGCGCGCGGGCGCCGCAGCCCGTGGACAGCGCCGCGCAGGGCTGGACCCAGGGCGTACTGCATGCCGACGGCATGCGCCTGGACGCCTTCTGCGCAGAACTGGCGCGCTATCGCGCCGGCGTGATCCGCTGCGCCCCCGAAGTGGCGCAGCTGCGCATCTCGGGCATGTTTGCGCTGGACAACACGGATTACGCCTTGACCATGCTGGCCAGCACGTTGCCGGTGCAGGTGGTGCTGCGCACGCGGTTCTGGGTCACCGTGGTGCCGGCTTAGCGGACGCTCGCGCAACGCAGCGCAAAAAAAGCCATCCTGCGTGTCCCTTTTTTGCATCTCGTCGGGCAGACCATGGAGCCGTGCTGTGAGTGCGGCAACGACAACCGAGGAAATCCATGGCATTCCAACCTACTTCCCGCACGCGCCCCGCCCGGGCGCTTGATGTTCCTGCCCGCCGCCTGCCGAACGGCGCAGCACCGCTGCCACTGAGCGCCTTGGCGCTGGCCAGCCCGGGTCTGTGCCTGGGGCTGGCCCTTGCCGCGGCCAGCGCTGCAATGGCGCAGCAGCCACCGGCAGCGCCGCGCGCCACCAGCGGCGCGCGCAGCATGGCGCACGACATTCCAGCCGGCGCCCTGGGCGCGGGCCTGCTGCGTTTCGCGGCGGCAACGGGCGTCACTTTGTCGTTTGATCCCGCCCTCACGGATGGCCAGAGCACGGCGGGCCTGCAGGGCAGCCACAGCTTGAGCAGCGGGTTTCGCCAGTTGCTGGCGGGCAGCGACCTGGAAGCCGTGCCGCGCGAAGGCGGCGGCTACACGCTGCGCAAGGCGCAGCCGGCGCCGGCAAACCCGCCAGCCGTCGAAGCCGCCGGCAACTACACGCTGCGCGAGGTGCGGGTGACCGGCAAGCGCGACGGCGAAACCGAAGGCACGGGCTCCTACACCACCGAGGCCATCACCATAGGCAAGACCGCGCAGGGGCTGCGCGAGCTGCCCCAGTCGGTGTCGGTCGTCACGCGCCAGCGCCTGGACGACCAGAAGCTCACCAGCCTGGACGAGGCGGCCGCACAGGCGGTGGGCATCACCGTCCAGGACACCAACAGCCGGCTGTCGGCCCTCTATTCGCACGGCTTCGAGATCGACAGCGTGCAGCTCGACGGCGGAGCGCCAATGTTCGTCGGCGTGGGCTTTTACACCGGCATCGTGTTCGACCTGGCCGAGTACGACCGCGTCGAGCTGATGCGCGGCGCGGCCGGGCTGGTCAACGGCACCGGCAATCCCGGTGGCGCCGTCAATCTGGTGCGCAAGATGCCCACCGCCACGCCCCAGCTCAACGTGCAGCTGTCGGCAGGCCGCTGGAACAACTACCGCAGCGAGGTGGATGCATCGGGCCCGCTGGGCTTTGACGGAAAGTTGCGCGGCCGGGTGGTTGCCGCGTACCTGGACCGTGACTACTTCACCGACCGCCGCGCGACGCAAAAACCACTGCTCTACGGCGTGCTTGAAGCCGACCTCGGCCCGCATGCGGTGCTTGCCGTCGGTGCCCGGCAAGAGCAGACCAAGGAACGCGGCTCCAACACCTCGGTGCCGCGCTACAGCAATGGCGCCGACCTGGGGCTGGCGCGCAATACCGGCCTGACCACCGACTGGGCGCATTTCGACAGCAGCTCCAGCGAGGTTTTCGGCAAGCTCACCTGGCGACTGGCCGACCGCTGGACATTGCGCGCCAATGCCACGCACGCGCGGCAAAAGTCCACCGGCATAGGCGCACTGGGCTTCGGCTCGGTGGACCCGACCACCTTGCAGGGCCACAGCTGGATAGGCACGCCTTCGACCAGCTCCAACCAGCAGACCATGCTGGATGTGAACCTCAGCGGCGCCTTCGAGCTGTTCGGACGCACGCACGAGGCCTTGTTCGGGGCCGACACCCAGGACATGACCAGCCAGTGGCGGGGCTCGGTCTACTCGGTCAACAAACCCGGGCTGCCCATCGACATCTTCTCTCCCAATCCCGGCTTGTGGCAACGCCCGGACATGCCCAGCTGGGTGCGCGACTACAACCCGAACAGGCAAAAGCAGGTGGGCGCCTACGGCAGCTTGCGCCTGGAGGTCGCCGACAAGACCAAGCTCATTGTCGGCGCGCGCGTCAACCGCTTCAAGTACGACCAGGTCTACCGCGAACGCGTCGATGCCAGCGACAACTTCGACTACTCCGCGCCCTGGAGCCTGGCCTCGGCCACGAGCTACAGCGAACCGACGAAAGTCACGCCATTTGCCGGCCTGGTCCACGACATCAACCATGAATGGTCGGCCTATGCGAGCTACGCCGAAATCTGCAAGCCGCAGGCCAATCTGAAGGCCGGCCCGCAGCCGGGAAGCGGCCTGGCGCCCATGCGCGGCTCCAACGTGGAGCTGGGGCTCAAGGGCGAGCTGCTCAACGGCAAGCTCAACACCGCCCTGGCGCTGTATCGCATCGTGCAGGAAGGCAAGGCGATGCGCGATCCACGCTACGAATTCCAGACCATCCTCTACGCGGGCAGCTGCTGCTATCTGGGGTCGGGCAAGGTCATCAGCCAGGGCCTGGACGTGGAAGTCAATGGGGAGATCGCGCGCGGCCTGAATGTCTATGCGGGCTACACCTACAACAACAACCAGGACAAGACCGTCAACGCCGCGTTCAGCACCATCACGCCCCGGCATTCGGTCAAGCTCTGGACTACCTGGCAACTGCCGGATGCGGCCTCGCAATGGAAGATAGGCGGCGGCGCCACCATTCAAAGCACCCAGTACGTCAAGGGCACGGCAGCCAGCCTGGACACGCGCACCGGTCTGTACGACGGCCCCTCCATTCCTTTCAACTACAGCCAGTCCGGCTATGCGGTCTGGAATGCCATGGTCGAGTACCGCATCGATACGAAGTGGAGCATGACGCTGAACCTCAACAACCTGTTTGACAAGACCTACTACCGCACCGTGGGCAGCTCCGCATCGGGCAATTACTACGGCGAGCCGCGCAATGTGATGGTGACGCTGCGCGGCAGGTTCTGACAGGCCGGCGCCGGGGCCGGGGCCGCATCAGGCCTGGACGCGCAGTTCTGCGCCTATGAGCCGCAATTGCCCGGCCAGCGTCTGCCGGTCCGCAGCCGAAAGACTGCCGTGCGGATCGCGCAGCACAAAGCCCTGAGCCTCGTCAAGACGCAGCTGAGGCCAGACCAGGGCCGGCCGCGGCAGGCGCTGCATGAGCGCCGCCAGCGCGGTCTCCCCGTAGCGCTGCCTGGCCATGCTGCGCAATTCAGGCTTGAACACCTTGCCCACGTTGGTGGTCGGCAGCGCGGCCAGGATTTCCACATAGCGCGGGCGGGCCGGCGGCTCATCGACATGACGCGCCGCGTATTCGCGCAGCGCTTCGGCGTCCGCCCTCTGGCCCTGCCTGAGCGTCACATAGGCCACCGGCACCTCGCCCGCATGCGGGTCGGGCGCGCCCACCGCGGCGCAGGCCTTCACGGCCGGATGCCGCTCCAGCGCCTGCTCGATCACCTGCGGATCGACGTTGTGGCCGCTGCGGATGATCAAGTCCTTGGAGCGCCCCTGCAGCCTGAGCAGGCCGTTGGCCGACAGCGCGCCCAGATCGCCCGAGATCAGCCAGCCGTCGGCGGTGAAATAGCTGTCGCGCGCGATTGCGCCCAGGTAGCCGGCAAACAGATTGGGTGACTGGAACAGCACCATGCCGGACTCGCCAGGCGCGGCTTCGTGCGGTGTGAGATTGCCGCTGGCATCCATCTTGCCAATGCGAATGCGCGCATGCGGCGTTCTGAAACCCACATGGCCCACCCCCGCATGCACGCCTGGCGGCGTGATCGTTGAAATGCCGGTCATCTCGGTCATGCCCAGGCTTTCATGCACATGCAGACCCGTGCGCGCCTGGAAGCGGCGCGCGGTTTCCTCGCTCAGCGGCGCCGCGCCGGTGCGGAAATAGCGAATCGAGGAGATGTCGGCGCCCGCCAGATCGATGTCCGCCAGCATGGACAGCACCGTGGGCACGGCCGACATGACCGTGGGCCGGTGGCGGTCCACAAGGCGCCAGAAGTTGGCAATCACGCCCTTGTTGCGAAACAGCTCGGTCGTTGGAATGATGACTTCGGCACCGGCCGAAAAGCAGGCCAGCGATCCCGGCAGCACGCCGGCCACATGGAACAGCGGATAGCCGTTGATGGTGCGGTCATTGCGTGTCAATCCCTGCATCTGCACGCTGGCCCAGGCCGTGTAGACCTGGGCGCCATGCGTCTGCGCCGCGAGCTTGGGCGAGCCCGTCGTGCCGCCGGTGTGGAAATAGGCGGCGACGTCGTCCGGCTGGATCACTCGGCCCGAGACCAGGTGGTCGGCGGGCTCGCGCGCAATCAGATCGGCAAAACCCAGCACGCGTGCGCCTATGCCTGCGGTGTCCGGCGCTCCGCCCGCATGGCTTACGTACAGCACATGCTCTATGCCGCAGGCCAGCTGCGCCACCTTGCGCCAGATGCCCGCATCGTCGGCGTCGGCCCAGGCAATCAGCACCTTGGCGCGTGTGGCGTCGAGCAGCGAGGAAATCTTCTCTGCGCTGAGCAAGGGATTGATGGGCTGGACAATGGCCGCGGCTTCTCCGCCCCACAGCGCGAAATGGTATTCGGCGCAGCCCGGCAGCATGATGGCCACGGTGTCCTGGCTGCCCAGGCCCAGGCGATGCAAGGCATTGGCGGTCTGATTGATCCTGGCCAGCAGCTGCGCGTAGCTGTAGCGATCGGCCTCGGCAGCCACATCGTCGGACTTGAGAAAGCTCAGCGCCGCGCCCGCGCCATGGTCGCGGGCCGAAGCCTCGAACAGCGCATGGGTGGACCGGGGCGCGATCAGCGCCTCCAGCGGCGTCTGCTCTAGGGCCTCGATGTCCGCGAGGCTGCGTATGGGGAAAATGGGGTGAAACATGGGGTCTTCAGGAACTGCGCAAATCACGAAACAAACAAGCTGCTGCCGCGCGCAAACGCCGCGCGGCACTCGCGCACCATGCGCGCTATCAGCTCCTCGCAGGTGGGCACGTCATCGATCAGGCCCACGCATTGGCCGGCGGCAATCACCGCGTTGTCGATATCGCCCGACTGCAGCGCCGCCTTGCCGCGCTGGCCCGTGACCAGATGGCGCAGGTCGTCAAACGCGCTGCCGCCCGGGCGCTGCTCGAGCGCCACGACCTCCCGCGTGACGCGGCTGCGCAGCGCGCGCGAGGTATTGCTCAGGCTGCGCAGCACCAGCTGCGTATCGGTCTCCCTGGCGTTGACCAAGGCCTGTTTCAATGCCTCGTGCACCGGGGACTCGACGGTGGCAAGAAAGCGCGTGCCCATGTTGACGCCTTCGGCGCCCAGCGCCAGCGCGGCCGCCATGCCCGCGCCAGTGGCAATTCCGCCGGAAGCAACCACGGGAATGTCGAGCACCTTCACGGCTGCGGGAATCAGCACCAGGCCTGGAACATCGTCCTCGCCAGGGTGGCCGGCGCACTCGAAGCCGTCGATGGACACCGCATCGACACCGATCTTCTGCGCCGACAGCGCATGCCGCACCGATGTGCACTTGTGGATCACCTTGACGCCTGCCTGGTGCAGCCGGCCGATGTATTCCTTGGGGTTGTTGCCCGCGGTCTCGACGATGCGAATGCCGCTTTCAATGATGACTTCGATGAACGCGTCGTAGGGCGGTCGGGTCTGCGCGGGCAGGAAGGTCAGGTTCACCGCGAAAGGCGCGCGCGTGAGCGCCTGCGTCGCCAGGATTTCCCGGCGCAGGTCCTCGGGCGTGGGCTGGGTCAGCGCGGTAAGCACGCCCAGGCCGCCGGCGTTCGATACCGCGGCCACCAGCGGGCTGCGCGCCACCCACTGCATGCCGCCCTGGATGATGGGGTAGCGTATGCCGAGCAGCTCTGTGATACGTGTCTTCATGGTGCGAGGGAGATTTGCGCGAAAAAAAAGGGCGCGGCTTTCCCGCGCCCGCATGGGCTGTAATGTCTCGGTTCGGGCCGCGGTTTACTCGGTGGTCAGCTGGTTGTCCTTGACCACCTTGCCCCAGCCCGTGAAGTCGGACTGCAGCAGCTCCTGGGTCCTGGCGGGAGTGAGGAATGCGGACAGCACGCCGATTTGCTCGAAGCGCTGATTGACCTCGTCGCTCGCCAGGATCTGGCGCGATTCCTCGCTGACCCGCTTGATGATGTTCTGCGGCGTCCCCTTGGGCGCGACCAGGCCGCCCCAGGACGAAGCCTCGTTGCCGCCAAAGCCCTGCTCGGCCATGGTCGGCACATCGGGCAGCGACTTCACGCGCTGGGGCGTGCCCACGGCCACGGCCTTGAGCCGCCCGCCCTTGATCTGCGGCAGCGCCGTGACCATGTCCGCATAGATCACCGGCACCACGCCGCCCAGCGTGTCGTTCATCGCGGGTGCGCTGCCCTTGTAGGCGATGTGCTGCATGTTGGTGAAGCCCTTGGACTTCATCAGCTCCATGCTCAGATGGCCCGAACTGCCCGCGCCCGAGCTGGTGTACATCAGCGTCTGCGCGCTGGACTTGGACTTGGCAAACAGCGACTTCAGATCAGTCACGTCGGGCAGCGAGTTGCGGTTGACCGCAATCACATTGGGCAGATCGTAGATCTTGGTGACCGGCGCAAAACTGGTTGCGGGATTGAAAGTGGCCGCCTTGAAGAAATGCGGCGCCAGGATGGTGGGCGTGACCATCATCATGAAGGTGTAGCCATCGGCCGGCGTGCCAAGGAACTGCCCGGCGGCCACCGCGCCCGAAGCCCCGGGCTTGTTGTCGACGACGATGGGCTGGCCCAGCCGCTTGCCCAGCGCCTCGGCATACACGCGCGCCGCGGCGTCCGTGGGGCCGCCCGCGGGAAAGGGCACGACCAGCTTGATCGGCCGCTCGGGCCAGGTGCTGGCCACGGCCTGCAGGCTGGGAAAAACCAGCAGCAGACCCACGGCAACCCGCGTGGTAGTGCGTAGGAATCTTGAACGTGTGATGGCCATTTTGTCTCCTTGCTTGTGCATTTTTCTTGTCCCATTGACTGGGCTTTGACCCATTCTTGCAAACAAGCCCGGCATTGACAACGATGGCATCCATGTACATCATGGTCAAGAATATTTGACATGAAAGCACCGCCCGCGATGGACCTGCAGGCACTGACCATCTTTGTGGAAATCGTCGACGGCGGAAACCTGAGCCAGGCGGCGCGCGCACTGAACATGTCGCGCGCCAATGTCAGCTACCACGTCGCCCGGCTCGAGAAAACCCTGGACGCCGAACTGCTGCGCCGCACGCCTCAGGGCATAGAGCTGACCAACATGGGGCGGCAGGTCTACGAACATGCGCGCAACATCGTGCATGAGTCGGCACTGATGCGCGAGGCCGTGAGCGCCAGCGCCAACGAACAGCAGCTGACAGGAAAGATCGGCCTGAGCGCCCCGACCGGCTTCGGCCAGCTGGTGATGGGGCCGTGGCTGGTGGAGTTCAAGAAGAGGTATCCCGGCATCATCCTGGAGATACGGCTGGAGAATTTCATCGACAACCTGGTCAGGGACGGAGTGGATGTCGCCATCCGCGTGACCCAGGAGCCGCCGCCCATGGTGGTGGCGCGCGACCTGGGGCCGGTGCGCTATGCGCTGTGCGCGGCCACCGAATGGGCGCAACACAACCGCGTGCCGCAGACGCTGGCCGAACTGCGGCGCACGCCCATCATCACGTCGGGCGGCGTCAGCGGCCGGGTGCGCATGATGGCGGCCCAGGACGGCCATGAAGAGGAGATTGAATTCATTCCCACGCTGATGTCGCGCAGCTATCCCTTTGTGCTGGACTGCATCCTGGGCGGCCTGGGCGTGGGCCTGGTGCCCGACTACATGACACGCCCGCGTATCCAGGCGGGCGAGCTGCTGCCGATACTTGCCGACTACCAGTTCAGCATCAACCGCAACCACATGTACCTGATGTACATGCCCAATCGCTACCAGTCGCGCGCCACCATCACCTTCATTGATTTCCTCACGGACAAGATGGGGCTGCTGCGCATGGTGAGGAAGTCGGATGGGTGAGTCGCGTCAAGTCGCGCCCTGCTGCGCCGCCTTGCCCAGCAGGAAGTCGATCAAGGTCGCTATGGCCTTGGTCTGATAGCGCGTGGGCATGTACAGCAGGTACTTGTTGGTCGACAGGAAGTCCAGGCTGCCCGGCGCGAACGGCAGGCGCAGCAGCTCGCCGCGCTGCAGCGGCTCGCGCACCATGTAGTCGGGCACCACGCCCACGCCCAGGCCTTGCAGGATGGCGTCGCGCAGAAAGTAGAAGTTGGCCGACATCAGCCGCGGCTTGATGCGCAGCTCCGCGCTGCCGCCCACCTGATAGCCCGCCAGGCGCAGCTTCTGGCCGGTGAGATTGGAGCTGATCAGCGCCACCTGGTGCAGGTCGGCAAGGCTGGTCGGCATGCCGCCGGCATGTACCAGCGCCGGCGCCGCGCAGACCACATAGTGCACCGGCCCCATGTTGCGCGCGACCAGATGCGCCGGCGGCTCGGTCATCACCCGCATGGCGAAATCCACTTCGCCTTCAAGCAGGTCCTCGATATCGTTGTCGAACACCACCTCCAGCGTGACGCCCGGGTACAGCTGCATGAATTCCGTCAGCCAGGACGACATCATCAACTGGCCGTAGCCGCTGGGCACCGACAGGCGCACCGTGCCCTGCAGGCTCTGGCCCAGCGTGCTCACCGATTCGGTGGCCGCCAGCAATTCCTGGCGAATGGTGCGGCCGTGCTCATAGAGCTTCCAGCCAAGCTCGGTGGGCTCGATCTGGCGCGTGGTGCGCCGCAGCAGCAACTGGCCGAGCTCGCGCTCGAACTGGTTGAGGCGCTGGCTGACGCTGGCCCGGCTCACGCCCAGGCGCGCCGCGGCGCGACTGAGATTGCCGGCTTCAATGATGTCAACCAGCAGGGACAGGGTAGCCAGGTTCATTGTCAAATTCTGAGATACACAATGTCCAATTTTTATCACAATTGCTAAATTTTCTAAACATATCAAAATACGCATCTGATTGGGGCGTGATCGCCCACCATCAAAGAGAGGGGTCTGTGTGCCTCGTTTTGATTACCTGGACAAGGCCCTTTATTCATGAGCACTTCTTTCCCCATCCAGCCGCTGGCTGGTCTGCGTGTTCTCGATCTTTCGCGCGTGCTCGCCGGCCCCATGTGCGCCATGTCGCTGGCCGACCTGGGCGCCGATGTGACCAAGGTCGAGCATCCAAGCCGCGGCGATGACACGCGCGACTGGGGCGTGCGCGTGGGCAACCGCAACACTTCGTACTTCAACAGCGCCAACCGCAACAAGCGCTCGATCAGCCTTGATCTGCAGTCGCCCCAGGGCCAGGAAATCGCGCTGCAACTGGCGGCCAAAAGCGATGTGGTGATACAGAACTTCAAGGTCGGCGGCGCCGAAAAGCTGGGCCTGGGCTATGAACAGCTCAGCGCCATCAACCCGCGCCTCGTGTACTGCTCGATCTCGGGCTATTCGCGCTCGGGTGCCGAAGCCAAGCGCCCCGGTTACGACCTGGTGGTGCAAGGCGAAGCCGGCCTGATGGCAATGAACGGCGACGAAGGCCAGGGCCCGCTGAAGTTCGGCGTGGCCGCGGTGGACATGTTCACCGGCATGTATTCGGCCCAGGCCATTCTTGCCGCGCTGTACGAGCGCCACACCACGGGCCGCGGACGCCATGTGCAGATGGCCCTTTATGACTGCGGCCTGATGATCACCAGCTACTACGGCATGGAAGCCCTGCTCAAGGACGGCGACCCGCCGAAGTTCGGCAACGCCCATCCGTCCATCGTGCCCTACGGCGTGTTTGAAGCCGCCGACGGCCCGCTGGTAATCACCGTGGGCAACAACGGCCAGTTCCAGCGCTTTTGCAGCGAGATCGTCGGTCACCCCGAATGGGCGAGCGACGAGCGCTTCGCGACCAACACCGCGCGCTCGGCGCACCGCCATGTGCTCATGCCGCTGATCCACGCTGCACTGCGCGAAAAGCCCCGCGCCCAGCTGCTGGCGCAGCTCACGGCCGCGCAGATTCCCTGCGGCGAAGTGCTGGGCCTGCTGGACGCATTGCAATCGGAGCGCACGCAGGACGCAGGTCTGCTGCACCGTTATGAAGACAGCGAAGCCGGCGCCCAGGCCGTACTGGCCCCGCCCTACGCCATGGATGGCGAACGCCTGCCCGTGCGCCTGCCGCCGCCCCACCTGGGCGAACATACCGACGCCGTGCTGAGCGAGCAACTTGGAATGGCGCCCGACGCCATTGCCGCGCTGCGCGCCAGCCACATCATCTGAGTACAAGTTTTTTACCGGAGACAAGATATGTCCAAGCCACAAGCTTCCCCATCGTCACTTAGCCGCCGCCACCTGCTGACCGCAGGCGCGGCCAGCGCGCTGACCCTCGCCACCGGCACCAGCTTTGCCGCCGACCCGGCCTGGCCCAACAAGCTCGTGAAGATCGTCGTCGCCTTCCCGCCCGGCGGCCCCACCGACACGGCGGCGCGCATCGTTGCGCAAAAGCTCAGCGAACGCCTGGGCCAGACCATGATTGTCGAGAACCGCCCCGGCGCTTCGGGCTCGATCGGCACGGCAGCGTTCATCAAGTCGCCCGCCGATGGCTACAACCTGTCGATGTTCGGCATGCCCGCGCTGCTCGCGCCGCTGCTGTTCAACAACAACGCCTACGACGTGCGCAAGGATTTCATGCCCGTGGCCACGGTCTATGACCTGCCCATGGCCGTCGTCATCAACCCGCGCGTGCTGCCCGACGTCACCAACCTGCAGCAGCTGATCGCCCACGCCAAGGCCTCGGAAACGCCGCTGAACTACACCAGTTCGGGCACGGGCAGCTTCGGCCACCTGTCGATGGAGCAGCTCAAGGACCTGGGCGGCTTCCAGATGCAGCACATTCCCTACCGCGGCAGTGCGCCGGCCGTGACCGATCTGATCGGCGGCCAGATTCCCGTGATGTTTGCCGACGTCGTTGCCGCCCTGCCCCACATCCAGGCCGGCAAGCTGCGCGCCATTGCCGGCAGCTCGAACAAGGCCAAGCTGCTGCTGCCCGGCATCAAGTCGGTGGCCGAGCAAGGCTTTGCCGGTTTTGACGCCGACACCTGGGGCGGCCTGGTCGCCCCCCTGGGCACGCCACGCCCCATCATCGACCGCCTGAATGCCGAACTCAAGGTCATCCTGGCCGATCCCGAACTGCAAAAGAAGCTGATTGGCGCCGGCGCCGTCGCCAGCTACCAGGACGCGGAAACCATGCGCAAGCGCCTGGCGGCCGACTACACCCGCTGGAGCAAGATCGCCAAGGACAAGAACATCTCGGCGCTGTAAAGCGAAATGCCCGGCGCTTGCCGGGCATGCCAATGACAAAGCCCCGGCAAGCGCGCTGCTTGCCGGGGCTTTTTTTCGTCCAGCCCGTGCTGGCGGCGCAAGGCTGGGCCCTAGGAAAGGCAGCGCTGCTCCAAGGTCCTCGGGCCGCTGGCGCTGCCGAGCATGCGAGCGATGTCGGCTGCCGGCAGGGCCTTGGCGAACCACCAGCCCTGATAGCTTTCGCAGCCATTGCTGCGCAGGAATGCCAGTTGCGCGGCGGTTTCCACGCCTTCCGCCACCACAGGCAGGCCCAGCGTGTGGGCCATTGCGATCACGGCGCGCACCAGCACCGCGTCATTGTCGTTGTGCGTGACCTGGCGGATGAACTCGCGGTCGATCTTCAGACGTGACACCGGCAGCCGGCGCAGGTACGACAAGGACGAGTAGCCGGTGCCGAAATCGTCCAGCGCAATGCTGAGACCCAGGTCGCAAAGCTTGGCAAACACCTGCTGGGTCGCATCAGGGTCGGCCATGGCTTCGGTCTCGGTGATCTCGAGCTCGATCAACTCGGCCAGCGTGCCGTATTGGGCAAGCAATTGCTGCAGTCGCAGCGGCAGCTGCGCCTGGCGAAACTGCTGCGCCGACAGGTTGACCGACACGCGCACTGGTGTGCCGTTGTCTGTCCACTGCGCGGCCTGGCGGCAAGCGGTTTCCAGCACCCAATCGCCTAGCGGGTAAATCAGTCCGCTGGACACGGCCACCGGAATAAAGCGATCGGGCGGCACGTTCCCCAGCTCGGCATCCTGCCAACGCAGCAGCGCCTCCACGCCCACGATGTGTCCGGTGCGCACATCCACCTGGGGCTGGTAATGCAGCTCCAGGGCCTGCGCCTCGATGGCGCGCATGAGTCGCTCGTGAATCTGGTTGCGCAGGCGCAGGGTCTCGCTCATTTCGGGCCGGTACATGGCATGCGTGCCGCGCCCACGGACCTTGGCCGCGTACATGGCCATGTCGGCGAAGCGCATCAGCGTGGCTGTGTCCTGCGCATCATCGGGAAACACGGTCATTCCTATGCTGGCACCCAGGCTGACCTCGCCCATCGCGAGTTGGCAGCGCGCCGAAAGACTGCGCTGCAGCTTCTGCGCGACCTGTATCGCATGGTCCGCGCAGGGCAGCTCGGGCAACAGCACGGTGAACTCGTCGCCACCGAGCCGGGCAATCACATCCCCCGCGCGCAAGCCGCTGCGCAGCCTGCGCGCCACTTCGATCAGCACCTGGTCGCCCGCCGCGTGGCCGTGGGAATCATTGACGATCTTGAAGTCGTCAAGGTCCAGCAGCAAGAGTGCCATCATGCGGCCGCTGCGCCGCGCCCGCTGGATGGCCTGCTCGAAATGCTGCATGAACATCCACCGATTTACCAGCCCCGTGAGCCCGTCGTGCGTGGCCTGGTAGTGCATGTCTTCCTGCAGACGCTTGACTTCGGTCATGTCCCGTATGAACACCACTGCCACCGAGCGCTCGCCCATGGTGCAGTGCCCCAGGGCGATGTCGACGGCCAAGGCCAGGCCGTCCTTGCGCTGCAACCGCAGCTGATTGACCATGCCCATGGGGCGCGACACCGGGTGCAGAAAAAAGCGCTTGACCAGATGGCTGTGCTTGCTGCGCATGTGCTGCGGCAGAAACACGCTGACCGACTTGCCCAGCAACTCCTCGGGGCTGTAGCCGGTGAGCAATTCGGCCGCGGGATTGACCTTGAGTATGGTGCCGACGTCATCCACGATGAGAATGCCGTCCGGAGCGGCCGCCAAAGCAGCGATGGCGAGTGCTTCCTCGTTTGACCTGGAGCAAATTTCACGCGTCGTGCCGCAACAAGATGGGGCATGATCGAGATGCAGGGCTTGTTCGCCCGGCAACTGGCCGGGCGCTGTACCGTCGCCGAAAATGCCCATCCGCTGGTGCTCGGTGAAGGCGTGCATGACTTGTGCGAAGGGAAGGAAATGGGGCATCGGCCACCATTGTTGCGAGTCGGCAAGGGCAAAGCTTGTTCCAGCGCAAGAAACATCGAGGCGCCCGCGCATTTGCCTGGGCAAGGATGCATGCTGGCGCGAAAACTCCACCGCTGAGCCCGCAGGCATTGCCTGGCTTCTGCGCTCCCTCTCAGAACCCCGGCAGCGTTCCACTGTGTCGGTCGGGTGAGAATGCGGCCAGCGCTGTTTCATGTTCGAGCAGCCAGCGCTTGCGCTGCAAGCCACCGCCATAGCCGGTGAGCGAAGCGTTGCTGCCAATGACGCGGTGGCATGGCAGCACGATGCTCACGGGATTCGCGCCGTTGGCCAAGCCCACCGCCCGGGCAGCCGATGGTCGGCCCAGGCGCTTGGCGAAATCCCCATAACTGAGCACCTGGCCCGCGGGAATGCCGCGCAGCGCAGTCCACACCTGGCGCTGGAAATCGGTGCCGCCCAAGGCCACCGGAATGCGCTCTATGCTGCCCAGGTCGCCTTCGAAATAGGCCTCCAGAATGCGCCGCGCCGGCGACGCCTTTGCGGCATCGCGCAACGACACGGCAACCCCTTTGTACTGGCGCCGCATCAACAGCTGCATGCGCGCCTCATGGTCCTGCCAGTCGATGGCGCGCAGCTGCTGCTGTTCGTCGCTGACCAGCAGCATCTGTCCCAAAGGAGTGGAGAATTTTTCCAGCTGAAAATTCAGTGCGGACATGATGGGATACGTGGGCATATCCGCACATCGTAGAGGATGGCCGCATTCAGTTTTGCGCCGTCTTCACGACCACATTGGGCATGTCGCGGCCATGGTACTTCCTGTAGATCTGGTTGAGCTTGCCGCTTTCCAGATTGGCGCTGACCCAGCGGTCCACCCATTCCTTGAGACGCGGCTCGCCCTTGTTCAGCGCAATGCCCAACGGCGAATCAAGCTGCGAGAACTTGATCTCGAAGTTCCGGCCCGGCGCGCGCCGGTTGATCTCGTCCATGGTCGAGGGCGTGGCCGAGAAGATGTTGACCTGGCCGGTCACGGCCGACGTGATGAGCGTGGCGTCGTCCTCGTAGCGCATGATCTGCGCGCCCTTGGCCTCCTTGGTGGTCAGCGTGTCGTTGGTGGTGGCGCGCGTCAGGCCTATGCGCTTGCCCGCAAGATCGGCGTAGCCCGCGATCTTCACCTCCCGGGGCGCGGCGGTGATGATGGTGATTGCCGCATAGGGCACGGAAAAGTCGACCACCTTGGCACGCTCTTCGGTGATGGACATCACCGAGATGGTCATGTCGGCGCGCCGCGCCTGCAGCGTGGAAATGCGCGCGGCCGTGGTGACCGGCACCACTTCGAGCTTCACGCCCAGGCCCCTGGCCAGTTCGCGCGCGGTCTCCACGTCCGAGCCCGTGGGCTCCATGGCGGCGTCCGTGAAGCTGAACAGGGGAATGCCTATCGCCACCGCCACCCGCAGCTTGCCGGATTTGCGGATGTCGTCGAGCTGGTCGGCCTGGGCCGCATGGGAGATACAGGCCAGCAGCGCGGCGGCAAAAGTGGTGCGCAACAAGAAGCTATGCAAGGTCATGGCGTTTGCTTTCAGGAAGTGAGGGAACAGGGAAATCAGGCCGTCACAGGCCGTTGTCGAGAAAGGCCCGCAGCTCGGGCGTACGCGGCTGGTCCAGCATCTCGCCGGGGCCGGTCTCCCAGACCTTGCCGTGGTGCATGAAGATGATGCGATCGGCCACGCGGCGCGCAAACGCCATCTCGTGGGTCACCAGCAGCATGGTCATGCCGCCGGCCGCGAGGTCTTCCATCACGCGCAGCACTTCGCCGGTGAGCTGCGGATCCAGCGCCGAGGTGACCTCATCGAACAGCATCACCTTGGGCGCCATCGCCAGCGAGCGCGCGATGGCCACGCGCTGCTGCTGGCCGCCCGACAGCTGCTCGGGATAGGCCTGGGCCTTGGCGCGCAGACCGACCTTTTCGAGCACCTGCAAGGCGCTGGCGCGCGCCTGATCGCGGCTGTAGCGCTTCACATGGCGCAGCGCCAGCATGATGTTGGCCTCCACCGTGAGATGGGGAAACAGGTTGTAGCTTTGGAACACGATGCCCACTTCGCGGCGCAGCTGCTTCAAGTCCACGCCCGGGTCATCGACGCGTATGCCGGCGACTTCGATGCTGCCGCTGTCTATGGTCTCCAGGCGGTCCATGCAGCGCAGCGCGGTGCTCTTGCCCGAGCCGCTGGCGCCGATGATGGCAATCATCTCGCCCTTGTTGACTTCAAACGACACCCCTTTGAGCACAGGGTTGTAACCAAAGGTCTTGTGGACCTCGCGCAGGCTAATGATTGGCGACATTGAGCTTTTTCTCCATGGCTTCGCTCCAGCGCGACAGCGGGTAACACAGGGCGAAATAGAAAGCGCCGACCAGACTGAAGATCAGGAAGGGCTGGAAGATGGTGTTGTTGATGACCTGTCCGGCGCGCGTGAGCTCGACAAAGCCGATCACTGAAGCCAGCGAAGTCATCTTGATGATCTGCACCAGAAAACCCACGGTGGGCGGCAGGGACAGGCGCATGGCCTGCGGCACGATCACCAGCCTCAGCGTCTGCCAGCGCGTCAGCGCCAGGCACTCGGCGGCTTCCCACTGCGGCTTGGGCATGGCGTCTATGCAGCCGCGCCAGATGTCGCCCAGATAGGCACTCACGTAGAGCATCATGGCCAGGCCCGCGGCGACCAGCGCTGGCAGCGAATAGCCATACAGCGACAGGCCGTAGTACACGATGAACAGCAAGATGAGCAGCGGAATGCCCTGCACGCCCTCGATGTAGACCATGGCCGCGGCGCGCAGCCAGCGCCGCGGCGAGATGCGCGCCAGCATCACGCCAAAGCCACCGGCTGCGCCAAACGCGAACGCCAGCAGCGACAGCAGCAGCGTCCAGCCCATGGACTTGAACAGATAGGCCAGGTGCACGGCCGTGAAGTTGCCGAACAGTCCGGTTTCCAGCGGCGTCATGCTGTGCCTCCTGCGGCTGCTGCCGGCGCGGCGCTGCGGCCCGGGCGATCGGCCTGGTTGACCACCCGGCGGCGGCGAAAGACAAGCTGGCCGAGCAGCGCCGAAAGCCCCTTGATGCACAGCGACAGCACGATGTACAAGGCCGCGACGACAAGATAGGTCTCCAGCGAGCGGAACGTATCCGACTGCACGGTGTTGGCGACAGCCGTCAGTTCCTGCGCGGAGATCTGCGAGGCCATGGCCGAGGCCTGCATCATCAGCAGGAACTGGCTGGTCAGCGCCGGGTAGACCTTCTCGATTGACGGCTGCAGCATCACATGCCAGCCTATGCGCCAGCGCGCCAGCCCCAGGCACTCGGCGGCCTCGATCTGCCCGCGCGGCACAGCCTCCAGGCCGGCGCGAATGATCTCGGCCGCATAGGCAGCGATGTTGATGACCATTGCCAGCACCGCCGCGGTGAACGTCGGCATGCGCAGGCCAAAGCTGGCCAGGCCGAAATACAACAGAAAGATCTGCACCAGAAAAGGCGTGTTGCGCACGATTTCAATGTACAGCGTGCAGCCCCAGGCCACGGCGCGGTTGCGCCCGCGCTTGCCGAAGGCCACCAGCACCCCCACGGCGACGCCGGCAATGACGGCCAGGGCCGTCATCTGCAGCGTGAGCCAGGCGCCGTGCAGAAACACCTCCCAGTAGCCCAGCAGCGGGCTGAAGTCGAGTGTGTAGCGGCTCATCACTGCAAGCTGATGTTGGCCGACTTCACCAGGCGGCTGTAGTTGGCGGCGTCCTTTTGCAGGAAGCTGCGGAAATCTTCCGGCGAATCGCCCACCGGAATCAGCGCGGCCTCGGCCAGCTGCTGGCCCAGCGGGCCCTTGAGCGCCGTCTTCAGCGCCGCGTTGATGCGCCGGACGATGGCCGCGGGAGTGCCCGCGGGCGCGGCAATGCCGGTCCAGGTCACGACTTCGTAGTTCGGCAGGCCGGCCTCCTTCATGGTCGGCACATCGGGAAGCAGCGGCGAACGCTGGGCGCTGGTGATGGCCAGGGCACGCAGCTTGCCGCTCTTGGCATAGGGCAAGGCCGTGGGCGAGGTGTCGAACAGCATGTCGATCTGCCCGCCCATCAGGTCGGTCAGCGCCGGGGCCCCGCCCTTGTAGGGCACGTGCAGCATCTCCACGCCGGTCTGCTGCTTGAACACCTCGGTGGCAAAGTGCTGGGCCGAGCCCACGCTGGCACTGCCGAAGGTCAGCTTGCCGGGGCTGGCCTTGGCCGCGTCTATCAGCTCGCGCACGCTGTGGATGGGCGAATTGCCCGACACCACCAGCAAATTGGGCTGGTCGACAATGCGCATGATGGGCGTGAAGGCCGTCAGCGGATCGAACGGCGGATTCGCATACAGGAACTGATTGGCAGCAAACACCCCCGCGCTGCCCACCAGCAGCGTGTAGCCGTCGGGCGCTGACTTGGCCACCTGGCCCGCGCCAATGTTGCCCGAAGCCCCTGGCTTGTTTTCCACCAGGAAAGGCTGCTTGAGCTCATCCTGCAGGCTCTTGCCTATCAGGCGGGCAACGAGGTCCACGCTGCCGCCAGGCGGAAATGGCACGATCAGCTTCACCGGCTTGGCGGGATAGTCCGCCCCGGCGGCGGCATAGGGCAGCGCCAGGGCCAGCAAAGCAGCACAACAGAAATTACGACGCATCGCACACCTCCAAAGAGGAAACAGGGGACGGAGAAATCACGGCCGCCACGGCCGCGGCCAGCGCCAGCAGCGCGTGGTCCTGGCCGGCGCGGCCCACCAGCTGCAGGCCTATCGGGCGCGCATCGGCATCCTGGCCCGCAGGCAGCGAGATGCCGCACAGCGCAAGAAAGTTGACCGGGCGGCTGAAGTGCACCGGCGCCACGTCATGGTCCACGTCCTGCACGCGCGGCGCGGCCATGGCGGTGACGGGCATGGCGATGGCCGCAAGCTGCAGTCGGTCCATCTCCCGGACAAACTGCTGCTGCCAGAGCAAGGCCGTGGCCTGGGCCTGCAGGTATTGCACGGCGCTGGTCGCGCGTGCGGCAATCAGGCGCGGGCGCACCGATGGGTCCATGGGCAGCGCCGGATCGTCGAGAAAAGCATCGTTTACCGCCGCGCCCTCGGCAATCATGATGGCATTGGTCAGGGCCCGGAACTCGGCCAGCGGCGCGGGAAAGCGAAACGCCACCAGTTCATGGCCCGCGGCCTGCAGCTGCGCCAGGCTGTCTGCAAGGCTTTGCGCCACGGCCGGCTCCAGGCCCGTCAACTCATCGGGCGCCAGCACGCCGATGCGCAGCCTGCCCTGGCGAGTGACGCCGACGCCGTCGCCCGCCAGCGCGCCAAAACACTGCTGCGCGTCGTCGACCGAATTGGCAAACAGTCCCAGGCTGTCAAGTGTCTTGCTGAGCGCATAGACGCCGCCCCGCGGCAGCGCATCGATGGTGGGCTTGAAGCCGACCACGCCGCAAAACGCGGCCGGCACGCGCACCGAGCCGCCGGTGTCCGAGCCTATGGCCCAGGGCACGAGACGCGCGGCCACGGCCACGGCCGAGCCGCTGCTCGAGCCGCCGGGCACCAGCGTGTCGCTGGCAAGGCCTGCGGGGTTGCGCGGCGTGTCCATGTGCGCATTCGTGCCCCAGGCGCCCAGCGCAAACTGCACCATGTGGGTCTTGCCGATGATGATGCCGCCCAGCGCATGGATGCGCTGGACAATGGCCGCATCCTGGGCGGCAACGTTGTCCGCCAGCAGCGGCGAGCCCGCGGTGGTCGGCCGGCCCTGGATATCGATCAGGTCCTTGAGCGCCACGGGAATGCCGTGCAACGCGCCGCGGTCATGGCCGGCGCGCAACTCCGCGTCGAGCCGCTCGGCGGCCTCCAGCGCCTGCGCCGCATACACGGCAATGAAACTCTTGAACACGCCGTCATGGACGGCAATGCGCTCCAGGCAGTCGCGCACCAGCGCCGTGCTGGTGGTGCGCCCGCTGCGCAGGTCCGCGCCCAACTGCGCGATGCAGGGAAATGCCGGCGCCAGCTTGTGGCCTCTCATGCCGTCACCTCGCCCAGTGTCAGCCGCGTTCCCAGCACTTCGGGGTAGGTCTCCCCCGCGCGCAGCCGTGCCAGCGTGCGCTGTTCGGCTTCTTGCAGCGCCAAGGCCTTTTCCGCCAGCGCCCGGGCTTCGGACGGCGCCATGACCAGCAGGCCGTTCTCGTCTGCCAGGATCACATCGCCCGGCTGCACGCGCACGCCGCCGCAGTTCACCGGCAGGCAAAAGCTGCCTACCTGCCCACCCGAGCGCGTGGTGCGCGCACTCAGACCGCGGGCCCACACGGGCAATCCCAGTTCGCGCAGCTCGGCAATGTCGGTGACGCAGCCATCGACCACAATTCCAGCCGCGCCGCGCAGCCTTGCGGCCAGCACGCTTGCGCCTCCTATGCAGGCAATCGTGTGCTCGCCCGCGCGGTCGACCACCAGGAAATCGTTGGCGCGCAACTGACCCAGCGCGTGGTGCAATATGGAGCCGTCCGTGCCTTCGCAGCGCACGGTCACCGCCGTGCCCACGACACGCATCATCGGCGTGACGGCCTTGACGGCGCCATCGACAAAGCCGCGATCATGGAAGTGGCCTATGGTCGCGGGTTCGACCTGCTGGAGCAATTGCAGCAGGGGCGCGGCGCACGGCGGCGGCAGCGTGCCAAGGTATATGCCTGTCATCTCAGTTATCCTTGAAGTTGAATGAACTGATGCTAGGCAAGCCGACCTGGCATGGATATTGATCAATTCTGCGGATCGCTAATACAGTTTTTTCATCATGCGGTTTACCCTCAATCAGTTGGAAGCCTTTGTCTGGACGGCACGCCTGGGCACGGTTCATGCGGCGGCCCGGCAGCTGCATATCACGCAGCCCGCCATATCGCATCGCATACGCGATCTGGAAGAAGAGCTTTCCACGCAGCTGTTCGAGCGTCAGAACCAGCGGCTGATCGTCACCGACCAGGGCCGCAACGTGCTGGTCTATGCCGAGCGCGTGATTGCCTCGGCCCAGGAAGTCGCGCGCCTGGACCTGACGCGCACCATCACCGGGCTGGTGCGCGTGGGCGTGGACGAGTCCTGCGCCATCACCGGCATGCCGCTGATCCTCAAGGACATCAAGGACACCTACCCCAACCTGCGCGTGGATCTCACCGTGGGCGGGGGCTCGCAGCTGCTGCAGAAGATCAATAACCACGAACTCGACATCGCGCTGCACACCGGCCAGAGCAGCCAGCCCGATGTGACCAGCCAGTTCATAGGCCTCACGCGCCACCAGTGGGTGGCCGCGCCCGGACTGTTCCCGCCGGACGCCGACTTCCTGCCCGAGCAGGCAATGAACCATCGCATCGTCAGCAACGCGCCGCCGTCCACCCTGCACGACTCGGTCGCACGCTGGCTGGTCACCGAGGGCTATGCGTTTGACGAATACAGCAGCTGCAATTCACTGTCGCTGATGGTTTCGCTGGTGGTCTCGGGCCACGCCATTGCCATGCTGCCCGCGTCGATCACCCGCAAGCATGTCGAGGCCCAGACCCTGCAGGTGCTGCACGCCAAGCCCGAAGTGCCCGATGTGCCCTACTACTTCTCTTACCTGGTGCACCACCGCAGCGATACCACGACGCGGTTTCTGGAGATCGCGGAGCGCAATCTCAAGGAGATCGGTTTCTTTGTGAGCGCCTAAGGATTTCGTCTCAATGGTTGTTGATCACGCCGCACTTTGATGCAAATAAGGCAGGCCCGGAAAAATGCGGTAACAATCTGTTCAAAGGGGCAGAACGTGAACAAGACTTTGATTGACGTAGACGGTGCGACACAGGCGCTGAGGCAGTTCGCGCAGGAGCGGGACTGGCAGCAGTTTCACTCGCCCAAGAACCTGGTCATGGCGCTTTCGGGCGAAGTCGGGGAGTTGACCGAGATCTTCCAGTGGATGACCGAGGCCGACTCGCACGGCGCCGCTGCCGCGCCCAAAACGGCGCAGGCAGTGAGCGACGAACTGGCCGATGTCGCGCTGTATCTGATTCGCCTGGCCGACGTGCTGGGCGTCGATCTCAACGCCGCCATCGGCAGCAAGCTGGTTTCCAACGCCGCCAAATACCCCGTTGAATCAGCGCGCGGCGTAAGCACCAAGTACGACCAGTTGCCCAGCTCATGATGGCAATCCTGGCGCGGCGGCGCAGCGGCGCGGCGGCGCCGCCGTCGTTGAAACGATAAAAAAACCGTGATGCGGGCTGGGTGGTCAGGGTTGCAGGCCAATTCGCGGCCCGCGAGCCCACAAGCCCGCGCAAGGCCGCATGCAAATCCTGGAACAAGGCTTCATGCTGCGCTGCGCGGCGCCTTCTGCAGACTGGCCTGCGTCACGCTGGCGCCGGGCGCGACGTCTTCGGTGATCCACACATTGCCACCTATGGTTGCGCCCCGCCCCAGCGTCACGCGGCCCAGAATGGTCGCGCCGGCATAGATGACCACATCGTCTTCGACCACCGGATGGCGCGGCAGCCCCTTTTTCAGCAGGCCGTCGCTGTCGGCGGGAAAACGCTTGGCGCCCAGTGTCACCGCCTGATAGAGGCGCACATGCTGGCCGATCACCGCGGTTTCGCCAATCACAACCCCCGTGCCGTGGTCAATGAAGAAGCTCGCGCCTATGTCGGCGCCAGGATGGATGTCTATGCCGCTTTGCGCATGCGCCAGCTCGGCAACGATGCGCGCCAGCAGCGGCAGTCCCAGCCTGTAGAGGGCATGCGCCAGCCGGTGGTGGATCATCGCCAGCACGCCCGGATAGCACAGCAGCACTTCATCGACGCTGCGCGCGGCCGGATCGCCCTGGTAGGCGGCCAGGACATCGGAGTCAAGCAGACGGCGCAGCGCGGGCAGCGCATTGGCAAACTGGCGCACGGCTTCGCTAGCCTGGGCCTCGATCTCGTGCGCCGGCAGCGCGGCATGCCGGGCATTGAAGTTCAGCTCCAGCCGTGCCTGGCCCAGCAACTCCTGCAGCGCAGCATCCAGCGTATGGCCCACATAGAAATCCTCGCTCTCGTGGCGCAGATCGGTAGGCCCCAGGCGCATGGGAAACAGCGCGCCCTTGAGACCTTCGACAATGCGTTGCAGCGCATCGCGCGAAGGAAACTCCCGCCCGCCCGGTTCGCGCGAACGCTTTTGCAGATCGCGCCACTCATCGCGCACGCCGCGCAGCGCGCGCACGATTTCACCTATCTCAAAATTCGCCATTCGGCTTTCCCTTTTGCTTCTTGCTGTGCGTGGGTGAAATAGGACTCCCAGTCCTGCAGCGCCGGTAAATGGGCCACTTCGCCTCGACGAACATACCTCCAATAGACCTCAATGTAGGAGTGGCGCCTGCGAAGACAAACAATTAAAAAATAGATTATTAACAACTTATCTATCTTAGAGGCCCGCGGGGGTGACTTCCGCCAGAGCTCGAGAGACAGCTCGCGCAGGGACATCGCCGGGCTTGAGCTGCCCACGCCAATCCGCATCCCACTGCCAGGACATGCGGAAAAAATACCTATCCAGATTTTAAACATCGTCCTATAAGCCATCAGCATGTTGAAAACGCTTGGCTATCCGGCCTGTTCAACAGAATGAAAATGCTGGCCTTGCTCAATGAAAAGATTTGCGTTCGTGGATTTTCCTTCAAGCGAGATTGCAATAACTGGGGAGAGGATTCAACTGCATTTTATTTTCATGAGAAGCCCAGCTTTCCCGAAACAAACAAGAAGGGTCGCCATGGATCAGCAATTCAAGCCATTGATTTCAACCAAATGTGCAGCGCCTTTTTCCCAAGGCAATCTTTCCATGCGAACCAATCAAAGGAGTCCGTGATGCTCAAACATATTCTTCTTTCGCTGTCGGTGCTGACTTTGCTCCAGGCCTGCGGAGGCGACAGCGATGGCGATGACGGCCCCAGGGGCTCGAAATCGAGCGCGCCGGTTTCGGCCAGGTTCGGGGGCAATGAAAATGCGCGCTCCTTGTTGCTCGCCAAAGACGCGCAGTCCTTCGGATCCGCAGTGCCCACGGAACAGGCGGACAATGGCGCCATGGTGCGCATCGGCAGCAAGACCTTGTCAGGTGCCCGCCAGACCCTTGATATTGCCGGCGACGCGCATTTTGCATTGGGACGCTGGGTCAAGGGCACGCTCACCAGAGACAACGAAACCGTCACCCTGCAGGGCAAGGACCACGAGTCGTATCACTACATCGTCTACAACCGCCTCGCGGCACTGCCCCTCGAAGGCCAGCTCAAATGCAAGTCGGTTGCCGCGACAACGCCGACCAGCGCTTCCGATACCCAGCGCAAAGTCGGCTTGCCCAGCGGATCCGCCAACGTCTCCTTCGATGCCAACGGCGCCGCAGTGCAGGGAACCCTGCAGCTGAATTCAGGCAACGATAGCGCCTCGGTGAGTCTGTCGACGAAAATCCAGGATCCGACCTCCATGTCCGTTACCGGCAGGATGTTTGCCAACGGCCCCGGTGCGGCTGTGGTGCTCGCCAACCAGGGCGACGCAGTCCCTGGCTTGGTCGTGGGGTACAGGGTGCATCTGCCTGGTGGCGAGCCCTATATTGGCGTGGCCCGCTTCGTCTGTTCCAGAAAGTGAATTCCCGCAACCGCACGCTGCCGCAAAGTCGGCTCAGCCGGCCAGGCAGGCTGCGAGTTGCCGCGCAGTCTTGGCGCTGGCGCCCTTGCCGGTGATGGCCACGGCCGGAGGGTGGATCAGCAGGCGCTCGAAGACCAGGCGCACTTCCTCGGCACCAATGTCGTCGATCATCGCCAGCGTCTGCGCCATCGGTGTCACGGTGCCGTGGGTGAAGAGCTCTTCGACGGTCTGCTCCATGGTGGCGAAGGGGCGCTCCGCGGCGCGCACCCGGGACACGGTCAGCTGGTTCTTGGCCCGCTCCAGCTGCACGCAGTCTATGCCGGCGGCTTGCGCGCGCAGCAGCCGGCCGGTCGCCGTGAGCAGCGCGTCAAGCTTGTCCGGGGTCGTGACCGCATGCACGATGAAGTTGGCCCAGACATCCGCGCTTTCCAGCGTCGCATAGGTCGTGTAGGCCAGGCCCAGCTGCTCGCGCACCGTGTCGACCAGGGGTGACGACATGCCTTCACCAAACAGATGCGCCGCAAGCGAAGCCGCAAGGCGCGAGCGCTGCGCACAGCCGTGCAGCTGCGTGAGGGGCTCCACGGGATAGGCGATGTTGACAAACACCTGCGAGACCTGAGTGAAGCGCTGGGCCATGGCCTGGCCCACGTACCTCGCCGGCTGCGGCGGCGCCAGCACGCGCGGATCGGACGATGCAGGCATTGCTGCAAACAGTTCTGCGGCCAGCGCGACCCAGGCGTTCACATCGAAGTTTCCGGCCGCAACAACGATGGTTTTCTGCGCGACATAGTGGCATTGCACATGGCCCACCAGGTCCTGCCGGGTAAAGCCTTCGATGTTGGCAACCGTGCCTATCACCGGCATGCCCATGGGATCGTCGCCCCAGATCGCGCGGTCGAGAAGATCGCTGGCGCTGTCCTCCGGGTCCTCGGCATACTCGATGGCCTCCTGGCGGATCACCTCCAGCTCGCGCTGCAACTCATGTTCGGGAAACGTGCTGTTGAGCACGATGTCGGCGGTCATGCGCAGCAATTGCTGCGCGTGCCTGCCCAGGCCGGTCATGAAGTAGCCGGTCGTGTCCTTGCCGGTGAAGGCATTGACCTCGGCACCCAGGCGCTCCGCATCCAGGTTGATCGCCTGCACGCTGCGCGTGTCGGTGCCCTTGAACGCCATGTGCTCCAGCACATGGCTGATGCCATTGTTGGTTGGCGTCTCGTCGCGCGAGCCCACGCGCAGGAATACGCCAACGCTGGCGCTTTGCACATGGGGCATGGGAAGGGCCAGCAGCCGAACCCCGTTGGGGAGGGTTTGCAGGACCATGGCGGGTCGATTCCCCTCCGTTGTCGCGGGGGGCTTCTCTGAAGTCATAGGCGATTTTCTTTGTGTCCCATAGGGCTGAGCAAGGCATTGCATCTGCGGGCAACCCATCCCATTCGGACCAGCACCCGTGCATCTGCAGCACCTCACTATACGAGGCTCTGATTGCCGGTGTTGGGCCCGGAAGAAGTTCGCGGTTGGCAGCCGGTCGGTTTATTTTTACCCGGGTTTTATTGACCGTCAAATTTAACCCGGGTAAAATTCGCCAAATGAACCAAGACAAGTCCCTCGCCCACACCGCTTTCCTGGAAGGGCAGCGCCTGGCCACCGGCCCATTGCACGAGGTCGCTGTAGCCGTTTTAAGGGCCCAGCAGCTGCAGCCCGCAAAGCATGCTCTGGTGTTCAGCAATGCCACCGGCAAGTCTGCCGACCTCGATCTGCGCGGTGGCGAGGACGCCGTCGCGCAGCGCTACACGGTGGCCGCCCCCATCGATGTGCCCAAGGGCCGTGGGCGCCCCAAGCTCGGTGTGGTCGCGCGCGAAGTGACGCTGCTGCCCGAACACTGGGACTGGCTCGCAGCCCAGCCCGGCGGCGCCTCCGTGGCCTTGCGCAAGCTGGTGCACGAAGCGCGGCGCAAGGGCGGCGACTTGCTGCAGACGCGCCAGGCGCGCGACCGCGCCTACCACGCCATGTCGACGCTGGCCGGCAACCTGGCCGGCTTCGAGGAAGCCTCGCGCGCGCTGTTTGCCGGCGATGACGAACGGCTGTTGGCGCAGATGGCCGCATGGCCTGAAGACGTGCGGGCCTACGTGCTGCAGCTTGCCGAGCCTGCGGCCGGCTGAGACCGGCTTGCTGCCTGGCGCGCCGCGCTACGGGCACATGCACCGGCGGGCAGAACTGCTGGCCACCATTCATCTCACGGAGAAAACAAATGGAGTCTTCCTCCCACCAGGGCGCGCGCACGGCGCGGCGCGCGGCCACGCGCCAGGCGCGCGACGCCTTCCCGCCCATGGGCATCTATGCCATTCGCGACCATGCCAGCGGTCACCGGCTGCTGGGCGCGAGCCGCAACGTGCATGCGGCGCTCAATCGCGCGCGCTTGCACACACCGGTCTCGCAGCTTGTGCTGCGGCTGCTGCCGCTGGAAAAGACCGGACTGCTGGAGCGCAAGCCAGATGGCCAGGGCCGGCGCCGCGTCACGCTGCGCGCGTCGGGCCAGCGCCTGCTGCGGGAGGCGCGCGACACGGCGGCCCAGGCCTGCTCACCTTGATAAGCTCGGATCCGCGCCGAGACCATGCCTTGGGCCACCGGTGAAGACGCAAAAAAGCCCGCCATGAAGCGGGCTTGGGAGAATTTTATTCCGGTTGTTTCCGGTCCATTCCTATTGCAGGATCACTCCCATTCGATGGTCGCCGGCGGCTTGGTCGACACATCGTAGGTCACGCGGTTGATGCCGCGCACTTCGTTGATGATGCGCCCGGACACCTTCTTCAAGAGCGCGTAAGGCAGCTCGGCCCAATCGGCGGTCATGAAGTCGCTGGTCTGCACGGCGCGCAGGGCCACGACGTAGTCGTAGGTGCGGCCGTCGCCCATCACGCCCACGCTCTTGACGGGCAGGAACACGGTAAAGGCCTGGCTGGTCAGCTCGTACCAGTTCTTGCCCGTGGCGGCATCGGTGAAGTTGTAGAGTTCCTCGATGAAGATGGCGTCGGCGCGACGCAGCAGGTCGGCATATTCCTTCTTCACTTCGCCCAGGATGCGCACGCCCAGGCCGGGTCCGGGGAACGGGTGGCGGTAGACCATGTTGCGCGGCAGGCCCAGGGCGACGCCGAGTTCGCGGACTTCGTCCTTGAACAGGTCGCGCAGGGGTTCAAGCAGCTTGAGGCCCAGCTGTTCCGGCAGGCCGCCCACATTGTGGTGGCTCTTGATGGTCACGGCCTTCTTGCTCTTGGCGCCGCCCGACTCGATCACGTCGGGATAGATGGTGCCCTGGGCCAGGAAGGTCGCGCCCTTGCTGCCGGCGTTCGCGGCCTTGAGCTTGCTGGCCTCGGCCTTGAAGACATCGACAAACAGGCGGCCGATGATCTTGCGCTTTTGCTCGGGTTCGGACACGCCGGCGAGCTCGCCCAGGAACAGTTCGGCGGCATCGACGCGCACCACCTTGGCGTGCAGCTTGCCTGCGAACATTTCCATCACGGCGTCGCCTTCGTTCAGGCGCAGCAAGCCGTGGTCGACAAAGACGCAGGTCAGCTGGTCGCCGATGGCGCGGTGGATCAGTGCCGCCGCCACGGATGAATCGACGCCGCCCGACAGGCCCAGGATGACTTCCTCGTCACCGACCTGTTCGCGGATCTTGGCGACGGCTTCCTCGATGTAATCGCCCATGATCCAGTCCGGCGCGGCGCAGCAGATGTCGCGCACGAAGCGGTTGAGCATGGCCTGGCCCTGCACGGTATGCGTGACTTCGGGGTGAAACTGCACGGCGTAGTAGCGGCGCGCCTCGTCGGCCATGCCCGCGATGGGGCAGGACGGCGTCGAGCACATGACCTTGAAGCCTTCGGGCAGCTCGGTCACCTTGTCGCCGTGGCTCATCCAGACCTTGAGCATGCCGTGGCCTTCGGCCGTGGTGAAGTCTTCAATGCCTTCAAGCAGATTCGTATGGCCGTGGGCGCGGACTTCGGCGTAGCCGAATTCGCGGTTGTTCGAGCCCTCGACCTTGCCGCCGAGCTGGGTGGCCATGGTCTGCATGCCGTAGCAAATGCCCAGCACGGGAATGTCCAGCTCGAACACCGCGTCGGGCGCGCGGTCGTCGACTTCGTAGACGCTGGCGTGGCTGCCCGAAAGAATCACCCCCTTGAGCTTGCCGTCGGCGGCGAACTCGCGCACCCAGTCGCTGCTCACATCGCAGGGGTGGACTTCGCAGTAGACATGGGCTTCGCGCACGCGGCGCGCAATCAGCTGGGTGACTTGGGAGCCGAAGTCGAGGATGAGGATCTTGTCGTGTTGCATGGTCTGGAAAATGGCAAGGCCCGACCTGCCTGCTCACGCAGCGGATCGGGCCGTTGGATGGCGATCAACCGATTTTAAAGTGGCTCGCTCCACCCTTGATGCGTCGTTGCTTTGCCTTGCCGTGCTATTCGCACTGTCTGCGGCAAAGCGCCTAGCCTCAACCGCAAATCTTCGATTTGCTGGGTGGACTCAGCCACTTTAGTCGGCGCGGTAATTCGGGGCTTCCTTGGTGATCTGCACGTCATGGACGTGGCTTTCACGGATGCCTGCCGTCGTGATCTCGACAAATTCAGCCTGGTTGTTCATCTGTTCGATGCTGGAGCAACCGCAGTAGCCCATGGCCGCGCGCACGCCGCCGGCCATCTGGTAGACGATGGAAACCATGGAACCCTTGTAGGGAACGCGGCCTTCGATGCCTTCGGGAACCAGCTTGTCGGCGTTCGGGTTGCCGGTGGTCGACTCCTGGAAGTAGCGGTCGGCCGAGCCTTGCTGCATCGCGCCGATCGAGCCCATGCCGCGGTAGCTCTTGTACGAGCGACCCTGGTACAGGATGACTTCGCCGGGGGCTTCCTCGGTGCCGGCAAACATGCCGCCCATCATGATGGTCGAGGCGCCGGCAGCCAGTGCCTTGGCGATGTCACCCGAGAAACGCACGCCGCCGTCGGCGATCAGCGGCACGCCCGTGCCCAGCAGGGCCGTGGCCACGCTGTCGATGGCCATGATCTGGGGCACGCCCACGCCGGCAACAATGCGCGTGGTGCAGATGGAGCCCGGACCGATGCCGACCTTGACCGCGTCCGCACCGGCTTCGACCAGTGCCAGCGCAGCCGCGCCGGTGGCAATATTGCCGCCGACCACGTCGACCTGCGGGTAGTTCTGCTTGACCCAGCGCACGCGCTCGATCACGCCCTGGCTGTGACCATGCGCAGTGTCGACAATGATGGCGTCAACGCCGGCCTTGACCAGCAGTTCCACGCGCTCTTCGGTACCGGCACCCACGCCCACGGCAGCGCCCACGCGCAGTCGGCCGGCGCCGTCGCGCGCGGCATTGGGAAAGGTGGTCTGCTTGTTGATGTCCTTGACGGTGATCAGGCCCTTGAGCTCGAAATCATCGTTGACGACCAGAATGCGTTCGAGCTTGTGCTTGTTGAGCAGCGCCTTGGCTTCGGCCGGCGTGGTGCCGTCCTTTTCGTTGACGGTGATCAGTTTTTCGCGTGGCGTCATGATCTGGCTGACCTTGACGTCGTAACGCGTTTCAAAGCGCACGTCGCGGCTGGTGACGATGCCGACGACCTTGCCGCCGTCGCACACCGGGAAGCCGGAAATGCCGAGGTTTTCCGACAACTGCAGAACCTGCAGTACAGTGTGCTCGGGAGTGATGACCACGGGGTCGATCACGACGCCGGATTCGTGGCGCTTGACCTTGTTCACTTCGGCCGCCTGCTCCTGGGCCGTCATGTTCTTGTGGATGATGCCGATACCGCCCTCTTGCGCAATGGCAATGGCCAGGCGCGCTTCCGTCACGGTGTCCATCGCTGCGGACACCAGGGGAATGTTCAGGGAAATATTGCGGGAAAAACGTGTCGCGAGAGACGTGTCCTTGGGCAGGACTTGGGAGTAAGCGGGTACCAGCAACACATCGTCGAAGGTCAGTGCTTTACCAAGAAGGCGCATGTGAAAGCTCCAAAAAAACGATTGTACCTGTGAGCGCAATTCTTAGAGGCGGCGCCTGGTTTTTTCCCGCCCCGGCCTTGGCAGGCCGGATGGGACGTGCGAAGATTCCCGCCCCGGCCTTGGCAGGCCGGATGGGAAGTGCGAAGATCCCACCGAGGGTCAGCTGCGTTGCTCCGACCTCCCCTATTCCAGACCCGCCGCCATGAACGTCTTCACGCTTGTCCTGCTCTGCGCGAGCAGCCTTTTTTCCGCCCATGCGCTGGCGCAATGGCAGTGGGTGGACGCGCAGGGGCGCAAGGTCTACAGCGACCTGCCGCCGCCCGTGGAGGTGCCGGCCGAGCGCATTGTCAAGCGGCCGGGCGCGGCCAAGGCAGGGCCCGCCGCGCCCGCAGCACCGGCAGCGCCGAACGGCGCAAGTCCGGCCTCGCCGCCGGCCGTCCACCCCGGCGCCGGCGTGGATGCCGAGCTGCAGGCGAAGAAAACCGCCGAGCAAGCGCAGAAGGCCAGGCGCGAACAGGCCGAAGCCGACGCCCAGGAAAAGAAACAGGCGCTCGCACGCCAGGACAATTGCGCCCGCGCCAAGGCCGCGCAGACGGCCTTGACCGATGGCCGGTTGATTGCACACACCAATGCCCAGGGCGAACGCGTGTTCATGGACGATGCCGCGCGCGCCGCCGAGCGCCAGCGCGCGCAAAACACCATTGCCAGCGAATGCGGCCCGGCGAGCGTGCAGCGGCCGCAATAAACAGCTTCGTTTCAGTAGCCGGCCTTGCCGCCGGGACGTTGGCGCGAAAACAGGCCGGCGCCGCGCGCGCCCTGGCGCGCAAAGCGCTCGCGCCGCGCGACCTTGGGATCGACCAGCAAGGGCCGGTACAACTCGACGCGGTCGCCCTCGCGCAGCAGCTGCCCGCGTTCGGCGCGCCGCCCCCAGATGCCCGCGGCCCAGGGGCTGGCCTCCAGCCCCACGGCGCGCAGCGCATCGAGCAGGCAGGCGCCAACGGGCAGCTGCAGCGACCATTCCTGCACCTGCCCGGCCTGGGCCGAAAACACCACCTCCACGCCGAGCTGCGCTGCGGCGGCCACGGGCTCAGCCATAGACCTGTTCCGCGCGCTTGATGAAGGCATCGACCATCGAGCCCGCAATGCGGTCGAACACCGGGCCGACCAGCGCGGCCAGCGCCACATTGTCAAAGCCGTAGCTCAGGCGCAGCTCCACCTTGCAGGCGCGCTGCGAGCCGTCGCCGACGGGGTGAAAATACCAGTCGCCCTCAAGATGCGAGAATGGACCCTTGACCAGTCGAATGGTCACGCGCCGGCCTTCCTCATGGGTGTTGCGGGTCACGAAGGATTTCTTCAACCCGCCCAGCGCCATGCCCACTTCCGCCGTCATGCCCTGCGCGTCCTGCTCCAGGATGCGCGCATGGTCGCACCAGGGCAGGAAGTCGGCGTAATGGTCCACATCCGTCACCAAGGCATACATTTCTTCGGGGCTGTACCAGATGAGGACGGATTTGTTGACTGTTTTCATGGAAAAGGGGCCTGAATAGGGGTGCTGCGAAGGCCATCGCAGCATTGCCGGCCGATGGAAACTAAAATCTCTGCAGCGAGACGACAAACAACATTGTAGGGAGAGCTTTTATCTCCTGAATTGCGCCGCACTTAATTCATACATGGCAAAACAAACTGATTCACCGTCCCGCATTGCCGACAACAAAAAAGCGGCTTACAACTACTTCTTCGAGGAACGCCACGAGGCGGGCATGGTCCTGCACGGCTGGGAGGTCAAGGCCTTGCGCGAAGGCAAGGTCCAGCTGACCGACGGCTATGTGGTCATCAAGGACGGCGAGCTGTACCTGATTGGCTGCCAGATCAACCCGCTGCGCACCGCTTCGACCCACGTGAGCCCCGACGCCGCGCGCACCAAGAAGCTGCTGCTGCACAAGGAAGAGATCAAGCGGCTGATCGGCAAGGTCGAGCAAAAGGGCTATACCCTGGTGCCGCTGAACCTGCACTGGAAGAACGGCCTGGTCAAGGCCGAGATCGCGCTGGCCAAGGGCAAGGGCGAGCACGACAAGCGCGACACCATCAAGGACCGCGAAGGCAAGCGCGAAGTCGAGC
>Ga0308165_1000407_pt1 | contig 83908 bp, 84 predicted proteins | sample PhyWR2_FD_201032 | JGI IMG/M metagenome (GOLD analysis project Ga0308165, IMG submission 201032) | Phyllosphere microbial communities from UC Gill Tract Community Farm, Albany, California, United States - DLSLW.R2 | ecosystem: Host-associated > Plants > Phyllosphere > Unclassified | place: USA... | reverse complement strand
GCGCAGACGGCAAGGGCGCCGGCGCCCTTGCCGTTTTCAAGCCTGCGCTGCGGCGAGCGGTCAGCCCGCGCCGCGGTTGCCGCCGCCGCCGCCGTTCTGCCGCGACTGGTTCTGGTTGCCGCTGCCGACCTGCGATTCGCGGTCGCTGCGGCTTTCAGGCGTGCGCTGGCCTTCGTTTTTCTGCGTAGGCTCCTTGTTGCCCTGCTGGTTGTGGTCGTTTTCCACCTTGCCCTGGCCGGGTTGCTGCTTGTCTGTGGACATGCTGTTCTCCTGTGTAGATGCCGGTCGGATGACGCGAACACCCCCACTCTAGGCAACAGCTCCCGGCCTGCAGGCAGGTGAGGGTGCCGCAAGCACGTCAGGCCTGACCGACAGCCACGGCTTCAGGACCCGCTGGACCCGAGCCTGCGATCCGTCTCGCGTTCCCGGTAGAAACGCGCCTTGTCGGCATACATCGCCTGATCGGCGCGGTGGCCCACGGCTTCCATGGACGCGCCTTCCTGGCCGCACGCATGGCCCATCGCCAGATGAATGGTGTGGCCGGGATAGAACTGGTTGTTCATTTCGAGCAGCGACAGGATGCGCTCCTGCATGGCGATCGCGCCGCGCTCGTCGGTCGCGGGCAGCAGCACCATGAACTCGTCGCCGCCTATGCGCGCGACGCACGACGGATCATCGACGGCCTTGGCCAGCACTTCGCCCAGGCGACGCAGCATCGCGTCGCCCGCGGCATGGCCGTGCTCGTCGTTGACGGCCTTGAGGCCGTTCATGTCGATCGCGACCATGGCCAGCGGCCAGGGGCCCTTGCGCGACAGGCGGTTGAGCTCTTCCATGTAGAACGCGCGGTTGCGCAGCTGGGTCAGCACGTCGTGCTTGCCCAGGTATTCGAGATAGGCTTCGGCTTTCTTGCGCGCGGTGATGTCGACCAGCGACAGCAGCACCAGATCCCAGTTCTGCGCCTGGCTGACCATGATGGACAGCTCGAGGTGGATGTGCAGCGTCTCGCCGTTGAGCGCGTAGTTGACCACTTCGCGCTGCTGCACGAGCTTGCCGTCCCAGAGGTCCTGCAACTGCTCGGCAAACGAGTCGTACATTTCCCCGCGGAACACGCGTGACAGGTTGTGCAGCAGCTCGGGCTTGCTCTTCGCGCAGAACATCTCCAGCGTCTGCCGGTTGACGTCGATCACGCGGATTTCGCGCATGCAGCGCGTGACGAATTCCGGGTGGACCTTGAGGAACGTCCTGAAGTCGGTGATGCCGCGGGCGCGCACTTCATCGAGCAGCCGTTTGACCGCGCTGAAGTCCTCGACCCACAGCGACACCGGCGAATGCTCGAACAGATCGCGCGCATATTGCTCGCTGCGCTGCAACTGTTCCAGGCCTTGCACTTCGGCGGTCACGTCTTCGAGCGAGACCAGCACCCGGCTCCAGCTGTCTTCGTAGCCCGGCACCACGCGCGCGCGCACCTGGACGTCGAGCCGGCGGCCATCGAGTGCGTAGTTCACCGAGCGGGTCTCGAAGCCCTGATCGCCGCGCCACAGCGCGAGCAGTTCGACGAGGATGCTGTCGAGCATGTCGCCGCGGAAAACCTCGTGCAGCCGGCTTTGCAGCGTCTGCTGGTCGGGTGCCTTGAACAGGTCCAGCGTGTATTGATTGACGCGCAACACCTTGTATGACTGGCTGCAGAGCTGCAGGCGCGTGGGATCTTCGCGCAGGAACGCGAGCAGGTCGGTGATGCCTTCGGCCCGCCATTGATCGAACAATAGCTTGAGCCCACTGTAATCCTCCATCCACAGGGATACAGGAGCCAGGTCGAACATGTCTTCAAAGTCCAGACCGGTTGCGAGAGAAATGGTCACCACTAACACCTCCGCTGACAATTATTGCCGACCTCGCGCGTGCAGCGCCATTTCCGTGGCGCGAGATGTTGCAGGCAGCGCAACGCCGCGGGTTCGCGAGAGGGTGACAGGGTTGCGCCAGGCTCTAAGATACCGCAATGTCCAGGGTGATTTTTCAGAAAGAGCCACCATGCCGTTGCTAGACGCCATGCCAGTGGATAGCCGCCGCTGGCGCGGCGCCGAGCGCGCGTTCATGGACGAACCGCTGGACGCCGTGCCGCCCGAGCAGGTCCAATGTTCGAGCGCAGGCCTGCCCTGGCATGGCATGTCGCTGTGGCACCAGCGCGCCGACGCCCAGGACCTGTACATTCCGCCCGCGGGCAAGCACTGCATCATCGTGCGGCGCGGCCCGTCCACGGGACTGCTGCAGCGCCATGGCAATGAAATGCACGATACGCGCTGGAATACCGGCGACATGGTGCTGCTGCCCGCGCATACGCCCAGCTTCTGGCGCACCGAACTGCCGCGCGACAACCTGCATCTGGACCTGTCGCCCCAGTGGCTGCAGAAAGTCAGCGGCGACGCGGGGCGGCCCATCGCCTTGCGCAGCTGCTTCGGCAAGAGCGATCCGCTGCTGACGCAGCTGGTGCAGGTGCTGCTGCTGGCGCTGAACGACAACAGCGGCCTGCAGCCGGCCTTTGCCGACGGCATCGCTTCCACGGTCGCCATCCATTTGCTCGAGCATTACCGTGCGCCCGACAGCGCACCGCCGCCTGCGGCGGCGCTGTCGGCGCGGCAACTGCGCCGCGTGCAGGCATTGGTGCGCGACAACCTCGACCAGCCGCTGACGACCGCGCTGCTGGCGGCCGAGGTGGAGTTGAGCGTGTTTCATTTTTCGCGCTGCTTCAAGGCCACCTGCGGCCTCACGCCCCACCAGTTCGTGCTGCAGCAGCGCATGCTGCGCGCGCGCGCGCTGCTGCGCGAGAGCGGCGCCGCCGTAGGCGACATTGCCGCGCAGCTGGGCTTTTCTTCGGGCTCGCATTTCTCGCAGGCGTTTTCTCGGCATTGGGGCATGACACCGCTGCGTTTCCGTATGCAGCACTGAAGCAGGCCCCGGGCGGCTTGGCCGCACGGCGGCGGCTCATGCGCAGGATTTCGACAATCCGCGCAATCCGCCGGCATTCGCGCGCCGCGCGCTCTCCATACTGGCGCCTCGATGGTCAACCTGCAAAGCACAGGTGCTGACCCCTTCCCGACAATATGGAGACAAACATGATTTCACGGCGTTCCCTGCTGCTGACCGGTGCAGCCCTGCCCCTGGCTCCCGCGGCATTCGCGCAGACGCCTGCGTTCCCGCGGCGCCCGGTGATGTGGGTCGTTCCCTACCCCACGGGCGGCTTCGGCGACGCGGTGTCGCGCGTGCTCGCCCAGCATATGACCACCACGCTCAAGCAACCCGTGGTGGTGGAGAACAAGCCCGGCGCGGCCGGGCAGATCGCGGCCGCGCATGTGAAGCAGCAGCCGGCCGACGGCCATACGCTGCTGTACGGCGACATCGGTCCGTTCGCGATGAATGCCGCGCTGTATCCCAAGCTCAACTACAACACGCTCAAGGACTTCCAGCCCGTGAGCCGGCTGCTCACGTCCAGCCTGCTGCTGGTCGTGCCGCCGGGCAGTCCCTACAAGTCGCTCGACGATCTGCTCAAGGCCGCGAAAAGCCGGGGCGCCGGATCGGCCATCACCTATGGCTCGTACGGCATGGGCAGCCAGCCGCATATCTGGATGGAAATGCTGCAGCGCGAAACCAAGGGGCACTTCCAGCATGTGGCCTACAAGGGCGCGGCGCCGGCCGTGCAGGACCTGATGGGCGGGCATATCGAAGTCATGCTCGATGTTGCGGCCAACAGCCTGCCTTATGTGCAGGAAGGCAAGCTGCGCGCGCTGGCCGTGGTCGGCGCCGACAAGCGGCTCGAGCGCCTGCCGCAGGTGCCCACGCTGGCCGAGCTGGGCCTGCCCGGGCTCAACGCGCCGGGCTGGACCGGCGTGGTCGTCAAGGCGGGCACTCCCGCCGATATCGCCGCGCAATTGCACCAGGCCGTGGTGCAGGCCGTTCAATCCGACGAGATCAAGCGCCGTTTCGGTGATCTGGGCGTCACGCCCGCGCCGCAGTCGCCCGCCGATTTCGCGCGCTTCATCCAGACCGAGACCGAGCGCTGGGGCAGCGTGATCCGCAGCGCGGGCGTGGTGCTGGAGTGACGGCCCATGGCTTACTCCCTGTTTGATCTGCGTGGCAAGGTCGCGATGGTGACCGGCGCCACGGGCGGCCTGGGCCAGGCGATCTGCGCGGCGCTGCGCGCGCATGGCGCCAAGGTGCTGGTGTCGGACCACGACGCCAATGGCTGCGCCCGCCTGGCGCAGGCCCTGGCCGGCGACGGCGGCCAGGCGCATGCACTGCCCGCAGACCTTGCCGATATCGCCGGCCTGGGCGACTGCGCCGCGCGCGCGCTGGCCTGGCAGGGCCGGGTGGACATCCTGGTCTGCAATGCGGGCGTCCAGGGCCCGGCCGGACCGTTGGCCGCGGTCAGCGACAGCGACTGGCAGCGGGTCATGGACATCAATTTGCGCTCCGCGGTGGAGCTCACGCGCCACCTGCTGCCGGCCATGGCCGCTGGGAGTGGTGGCGGCAGCGTGGTGCTGATGGCCAGCATTGCTGGCCTGCGCGGCAACAAGGCGATAGGGCTTTACGGCCTGTCCAAGGCCGCGCTGGCCCAGCTGGCGCGCAACCTGGCTGTCGAATGGGGGCCGCAGGGCATACGCGTCAATGCCATCTCGCCGGGCCTGATACGCACGCCGCTGGCCGCGCAACTGCTGGACAACGTCGACTTCATGCCGCGGCGCCTGGCGCTCACGCCGCTGCGGCGCGTGGGCGAGCCCGATGAGATCGCGGGCGCGGTCGTGCTGCTGGCCAGCCCCGCCGGCGCGTTCATCACGGGCCACAACCTGGTGATCGATGGCGGCACCACGATATCCGACGGCAACTGACTTCAGGGAACCCCATGAAATTTGCAACACTCCATTCCGAACATGCAGACGGCCGCCTGGTCGTCGTCTCGCGCGATCTGCGCACCATGGCCTGTGCCTCGGCCATCGCACCCCACCTCGGCACCGCCCTCGCGCAGTGGGACGCGGTCGCGCCCGCGCTGGGCCAGCTCTACGAGGCGCTCAATGCCGGCGCGTGCGCGCAGGCCCAGGCTTTCGATGCGCGCCAGTGCGCCGCGCCGCTGCCGCGTGCGCCGCAGTGGTGCGACGGCTCGGCGTTTCTGAACCATGGACACCTGATGGAGAAGGCGTTCAATACCGCGCCCCAGCCCGATGCGCTGACCGTGCCGCTGATGTACCAGGGCGCGAGCGACGACTTCCTCGGGCCACATGCCGACGTCGCGCTGCCCAGCGAGGCCGACGGCATCGACTTCGAAGGCGAGTTCGGCGTGGTCGTCGGCGCCGTGCCCATGGGCGCGACGCCCGCGCAGGCGCTGGCCGCCGTGCGACTGGTGGTGCAGATCAACGACTGGAGCCTGCGCGCGCTGGGCCCGCGCGAGATGCGCACCGGCTTCGGCTTTCTGCAGGCCAAGCCATCGAGCAGCTTTGCGCCCATTGCGCTCACGCCCGACGAACTGGGTCCGGCCTGGCGCGACGGCCGCGTGCAGATGCGGCTGCAGGTGCAGTGGAACGGCGAGCATTTCGGTGCGCCCCACGGCGGTGAAATGAACTTCGGCTTCGGCGAGCTGATCGCGCATGCGGCGCGCACGCGCCGGCTTTCGGCCGGCACGGTGATAGGCTCGGGAACGGTCTCCAATGCGGACCGCGCCGCGGGCTCGGCCTGCATTGCCGAGCGGCGCGTGCTGGAAATACTCGACCATGGCGAAGCGCGCACGCGCTACATGCACTTTGGCGACAGCGTGCGCATGCAGGCGCAGTTCGACGGCAGCGACGAAGCGCCGTTCGGCAGCATTGCCCAGCGCGTCGTGGAGTACGTGCGATGAGCTGCGTGCTGGTCACGGGAGCGCAGGGCTTCATTGGCCAGCAGCTGGTGCAGCGGCTGCTGACCGCAGGCTTGAACGGTCAGCCGCTGCGCAAGCTGGTGCTGGTCGACCTGGCGTTCGACGGCGCAGCGGCCGGCGCTTGCGTGCAGCACATCGCGGGCAGCGTGGCCGAGCGCGGCGTGCTGCAGCGCGCGATCGACACCCGGCCCGACTGCATCTTCCATCTGGCCAGCGTTCCCGGCGGCGCGGCCGAACGCGATCCCGCGCTGGGCCGCAGCGTGAATCTGGACGCAACGCTGAATCTGCTTGACGCCTGCCGGTCGCTGGCGCAGCCGCCGCGCTTCGTCTACGCGAGCTCGGTGGCGGTCTACGGCGACCGCTTTTCGGGCGTCGCCAGCGAAGACCTCGCGCCCGCGCCCGCGATCAGCTACGGCGCGCACAAGCTGGCCTGCGAAATCCTGCTGGCGGACGCCAGCCGCAGAGGCTGGGTCGACGGCTGCTCCGTGCGCCTGCCGGGCATTGTCGCGCGCCGCGATGAGAATGCGGGCCTGGCGTCGGCCTTCATGAGCCAGCTGTTCTGGAGCCTCGCCGAAGGCCGGGCCGTCACGCTGCCGGTGTCGCCCACGGGCAGCTGCTGGTGGATGTCCGCGCGCACCTGCGTGGACAATCTGCTGCACATGGCCCGTATGGACTCGGGGCTGTGGAATGCGCAGCGCAGCTACCAGATGCCCGTGCTGCATCTGACGATGGGCGAGGTCATCGATGCGCTGGCCCAGCGCTTCGGCCCCGGGGTCAGGGATCTGGTCAGCTATGCGCCCGATCCGTTCATCGACCGCGTGTTCGCGCGACTGCCGCCGCTGCGCACGCCCAACGCCCAGCAGCTGGGCCTGCGCCACGATGGGGATGCGCCGACGCTGGTGTGCAATGCGCTGGGGCTGGGCCAGGCGCGCTGAAGCCCGGGCGCCTGGCCGCCGCGGCCAGGGCTTCTAGAATCGCGCATGGTCAAGAAGATTCCCCCGCTCAATCCCCTCAAGGTCTTCGATGCGGTGGTGCGCACGCGCAATCTCACGCAGGCCGCCAAGGAGCTGCACATCAGCCAATCGGCGGTGAGCAAGCAGCTCAACGTTCTGCAGTCCTATCTCGGCGCGGAGCTGTTCCGGCGCGAGCGCCACGGCGTCAGCCTGACCACGGCCGGCCTGCGTTACGGCGAAGCCATCGCCCCGGCGTTCGAAAGCATCGCCAGGGCCACGGGCGAGATCATGCGCAGCGGATCGGACAGCACGCTGCGCATCCAGACCTACACCACGTTCGCGGCCAAGTGGCTGATTCCACGGCTCAGCGACTTCCATGCGCGTCACAGCGACATTGCGGTGGTCATCACCAACTCCGTGAAGGACGTCGACTTCGATCGCGACCCGGTCGATCTGGCGATACAGATGGGGCGCGGCGCCTGGCAGGGCATGGACACCGATTTCCTGTTCGAGGATGTGATCGAGCCGGTCTGCAGTCCTGCCTACCTGCGGGCCAATGCTCCCGAGGCTGCCTATCCCCAGGCCTTGCTGCGCAAGCGCCTGCTGGTCTCGCACTACCGGCAGAAGGACTGGCAGACCTGGGCGCGGCTGTGCCGCTACGAAAGTGAAATCCAGGATGTCGAAAGCATGCAGTTCAGCAGTTCGGTGCTGACCTGGCAGGCCGCGGCCGATGGCCTGGGCATCGCGATCGGCCAGACGGCGCTGCTGGTCGACGACCTGGCCAATGGCAAGCTGCTCGCGCCGTTTCACCTGCCGGTGCGCACCGGTGCCTCCTATTACCTCGTGAGCCCGCAACTGCAACGCCAGTCGCGCAAGGTCGAAGTGTTTCGCGACTGGCTCAAGGAACAGGTCGCTGCATCGGCGGCTTCGGCGCAGCATTTCGACACTGCTTCTGCGGGTTGAGCGACCCCGCTGCGCCAGCGTGGCAATTTCGCAGGGATTAATTCGTATCCATATCATGGGCGACATCACGGATAACCACTAGTCAATTCCCGTGATTTGTAATTTTTCGATGCGCTGGCGATTTTTAAATATCACGGATAACTGGTAGTTAATTTCCGTGATTTCAGATTTGGCGATTCAATCAGAAATTGGAAATATCACGGATAACTGGTAGTTGTTTTCAGTGATTGATTGTTTGACTATTATTTATTACGAGATGTAAAATATCACGGTAATTAACTAGCTGCTTTCCGTGATTGGCTGCCTGGCCTTTTTTGACTAGGAACCGTGCTCAGTGTGCGGTTACTAAATATAAGAATTTACTAATACCTGTAGAGGTTTCTGTGGCTGTGACTATTAAACCGCTTGTGCACCCTGCTCAGCTCTCGCTGGATTCCTTCGGTGATTCAGCAAAAAAGGGCGAAACCGTGCAGGTGGTGCACGATGGCTCGCTATGGACGGTGGGGGCGTGCAGCACGGCGCAGGCGCAGCGCTTCGGTGCACGGCCCGACATCGAGGTGGACACCACCTCGATGTTCATCGCCGCCCTGGGGGCGGCGTTTCCCGGGGGCATCCGGGACGCAGTAGTGCGCGAACTGGGCCTGGTCCCCAGCCCTGGCGCACCTCTGGCGTCGCGTCTGGTGCTGCAGGCCATCGACATGGCCGAGACCAGCCAGAAGGCCTTGCAGGGCGTTGATTTCATGACGCAATTCATGTTCAGTGCCGCCCCCCACAGCGTGGCGTTCGTGCACGCCTGCGCGGCCCTTGGCTTGCGCCCTGAAGCGGTCAGCCCGCAGCAGCGGGCCGCGATCGACGCATGCATGCAGGAACGCTTTGCGCGGGCCGCGCAACAAGGGCAGGTTCCGGTCGCACCCGCCGTGGCGCAGGAATGGCTGCGGTCGGAACTGCAGACCGTGTCCGCGTCGTCCTCCGGTTCGTACTGAGACGGGCGCTGCCGCCCATGGCCTGATGCGCAACGCAGGCCTTCTCAGTTTTGTGTAAAAAAAAGTTACTAAAACAGCAGTCCCGGATACTGCCAAACGATGAGATATTGCGTCGGAAGGCATTATCTTCGTCTGTAGATGGCGTGTTGCATTGAGATAACCGTGTGGCCGATTTTGAGAAGCTGGATGCGGCGTTGGGATATTTCAATCTATACAGCTTCTGCAATTCCATGTAAGAATTAGTTACGTGGGTAATTCCACTTTTTTAATTCGTACATGGGCGGTGGCCAATATGATTTACGAGTCAACGGTGCAGGTGTGGGAAACCGATGCCTTGGGTGCCGAGGCGTTTTCTGAAAGTGAGAGCATGACGCCAATGGACGAGCAGTCCATGGCGCAGCGTGACGAGTTGTTTCAAGGTCTGGTGCAGGCGCATGGCACACGCCTGTATCGCTTCATCATCAAGAACATCGGCAATCCCAGCGATGCCCAGGATCTGGCCCAGCAGGCCTTCCTGGAAGCGGTTCGATCCTATAGCTCGTTCAAGGGGCAGTCCGAGCTGTCCACCTGGTTGTATGGCATCGCCATGAACCTGGTGCGCAACCATCTGTCACGCGCGCCGCATCGCCGCTACGAATTCGCGGACGAATCGATGCTTGACGAGATGGCTTGCGACGCACTGGCGCCGGACGAGGCCGTCGAGCAGACCCAGCGCATGCGTCATCTGCAACTTGCGCTCGAGGATCTGCCCGAAAGCATGCGCTCCATCCTGCTGATGGTTGCGGTCGACGAACTGTCCTATGAAGCCGCGGCTGCACTGCTGACCGTGCCCGTGGGAACGGTGCGCAGCCGGCTCTCGCGCGCGCGCGCAGCATTGCGTGCGAAGCTGCAGGCGCGTGGCGTCGAACTCGATTTCTAGGCAGCGCAACGTCTGATGCGGGCCTGAACCGCAGCCCCTCCAGGGGGGGGGCGGGGCTGCGGCGCGATCCGCGCTGCCTGGGCGGCGCAGGCAGCGGCTGCGCTCGAGCCAGTTCTCCATCAATCCTCGCAAGCTGATCCACAGTGGCCATCTCGGTGGCCATCTCGGGCCTTGCTGTCGTGTGCACGGGCAGCGGCGCTGCGAGTACTTCAGAACCGATGGCGCGGGAAAGGCTTGCGCGGCACCGCGGCCCGGTGGGCGAGGAGCTGACCAGGCTTCTTCTCAGGGTTCCTGCGGTACGGCCTCGATGCCAGCGTAGTCGACCACGCTCGCGCGGGAATCGTGTGGCGCTGCCGATTTCTCCCCTGCCACGGGCGGCGGCGTTTGCGACGACACGGGCATCGCCGCGGGGGCTTCTACGGGTGCGCGCAGCGCGTTGATGTCCGAGGTGACGCCCGTGGGCAGGGTCACGAGCCGCGGCTTGATCATGAACAGCCGCTCGCGCGATGCCTGGTTATGCACCTTGTTCGAGAACAGCATGCCCAGCACCGGTATCGAGCCCAGTCCGGGCACCTTGTTGACATCGCGCGTCGACTGCGTGCTCTTGTAGCCGCCGATCAGCAGCGTCTGGCCTTCGCCGACGATGGCCTGGGTGCTGACCACGCTGCGGCGCACGGTGGGCAGGGTATCGATCTGCGTGTCCTGGATCTGGCCGTCCTCGATGTCCACATCGAGCTGGATCACCGGCCCTTCGGCGCGCTGCACATAGTGCGGCGTGACGCGCAAGGTAGTGCCCGCCGTGATCGGCGTGATCGTGGCCACGCGCTCGCCTATGCTGCGGACATAGAAGGTTTCCGACAGATCGAGCAGCGCGCCTATGTTGTCGATGGTGAGAATCGACGGGCGGGACTGGATGCTGGCTTCGCCCGTGCCTTCGAGCGCGCGGATGCGGTTGATCAGGAAGTTGCCCGAACTCACCACCAGGCTCGCGGGGTCGACGCTGGCGCCGCGCGCAACCGCGCCCAGCACCAGATCGTTGCCATCGCCCTTGGTCGCCATCGAGCCGAAGCCGGCGACGCTGCCGCCGCGGCGTGCGCTCCAGGCAATGCCCAGTTCGTCGAGGCGCGAGGAATTGATATCGATGATCATGGCCTCGATCTCGATCAGCGGCGAAGGAATATCGAGCTGCTCGATCAGGCTCTTGTAGAGCGGCATGCGCTCGGCCGTGTCCTGCACGATGATGGCATTGAGCCGAGAGTCGGCCTGTATCGAGGGCGCGAGCCGGCGCATGCCCGCGCCTGTGGCCGCGCCGCCTGGTTTCTGGGCGGCGCTGGCGCCGCTCTGGGCGCCGGCCGCATGGGCCGTGCCGTTGGCCGAAGCAAACGGTCCGTTGGGCAGGCCGGAGCTGTTGGCGTCGAATGTCAGGCCCGCAGTGTTGGCCGCGCTGAAAAGGCCTGGCAGCCCCTGGCCCTGGCTTGGGGCCACCGAGGAGATCAGCGCGTTGTTGACTCCCGAGCCGCCCGACTGGCCGCCTATCAGGTTGCGCAGCACCTGGGCCAGGCCCGGCGTGGTGATCTGGCGGTCGCGGTAGAGAATGGTGCGGTCATCCACCGAAGCATGCTTGAGACGGAACACCGCGACCTGCTGGCCGCCGGCCATCATCGGCAGCTGGGCCATGGTGCGCTCGATCAGCGCGACATAGGGCGCGGGCCCCGAGACCAGCGCAATGCCCTGTTCGGGCAACTCTCCCCAGCCAAAGCGCGCATCGAGCACGCCCAGGCTCGTCAGCGCCTGGCGCACGGTGGCGATGTTGCCGCCGCCCGCGCTGATGCTGCGCGTCGTGACTTCGGTGGTGCGGCCCACATGCAGGGTGCCCGCATGGGTGAACCAGGTCAGGCCGTAGACGCTGGCCAGCCGGTCCATGAATTCCGTCGGACTGGCGCTGGTGAATTTGCCCTGCACCTTGCCCGCGACCTGGGGCGACAGCTCCAGCGACAGGCTGAAGCTGCTGGCGAAATCGCTCAGGACCTGGGTCAGGCTGGTGCTGTCCGCATAGTAGCTGTAAGGGGCTTCGGTCCAGGGCGGCGCAGCCGCATGTGCCGAGCCCCAGGACGCAGCGAAGAGGCTGGCGCAGACCAGTGCTTGCAGCGTCTTGCGCGGCCAGGCCTGGTTGCGCGGGGATGGTTTCGTGGCGGGCATGGGAGACTGGAGAAGGGGGGGCGGTGTCATGGACAGGTAGCTCCGCATGGACCGTGTTCAAAGAGAGCGACTGGCACGTGACCAGAAAGCCAGCGAGTTGACGAACCGGCCCACGGCATCGTCTATATCCTTGATCGATAGGGCGGGCGCCGGCAGCTGCAGCCAGATGGCCCGACAGCGCGCATCCACGCTGCACGTCGTGGCCTGTTGTTTCATGGTGCCGCAGGCCAGCCGGGCGCAGGCCAGCAGCAGGTCGTCGCGCGCCGGACCGGGGTCAGGCAGCGCTTTCAGGCGGGCGCTGACCATGATTCCTGCGCCAGGCAGGGCGCGCAGTTGCAGTCGGTAATGCCCATCGACGAGCATTTGCAGCGTGGCCGCGCCGGGGGCCATGGGAATGTCGTATTGCGCGGCATAGCTGCCAAGCAGGGCGGCCGCGTCTTGGGGCGCAGGGCGGGACATGGGCATGGCCTTCAGGTCGGGGCCTGTGGGTCGAGCTGCTGCAGCAGCCTGAGCAATTCGGCGACAGGCTCCACCAGTTCGGACGGAATGTACTGGCCCGCCTCTCCCTGCGCGGTCAGCGCGCGTGCCAGCGCAATGTTCTGCATCACGGGAACGCCGGCGGCGCGCGCCGCGTCCATCATTGCCTGTGCCAGAGCGCCCTCGGCCATGGCCAGGATCAGCGGCAGCGGCGTTTCGTTCTCGTCGTAGCGCAGCGCGACCGCGAGGTGGGTCGGGTTGGTCACCACCACGCTGGCCTCGCGCGCGCTCTGCACCACGGAGTTCTGCTGCATCTCCTTGCGCAACTGCTTGCGTTGCTGCTTGATATACGGGTCGCCTTCCATCTGCTTGTACTCCTGCTTGACTTCGTCCTTGGACATCATCAGACCCTTGCGGTACTGCATGCGCTGCCAGACGAAGTCGGCCAGCGCGATCACGCTGTACGCCAGGCCGATATAGATCAGCATGGTCTTGAGCAGCGACGCCACGACCTGGCCCAGGCCCGGCAGGCCGGCCTGCGGAATGCTGGTCAGTATCGGCATGGCGTCGCGGATCAGCAGCGCCACCAGGCTAGAAAGAATGCCGATCTTCAGCACCGACTTCAGGAACTCGACGAAGTTCTTCTTGGAGAAGATGTTCTTCGCATTGGTCAATACGTTGAGCTTCTTGCCCGAAGGTTTGACCTTTTCAACCGCGAAAATGATGCCCACCTGCATGGCATCGGCGAAGAGGCCCACGCCCAGCACGATGCCTATGAACGGCAGCACCACCCAGGCCGCGCCGGTCAGCAGCTCGATCACCAGGGTGTTGGCCGCGTCCTGGAAGTTCAGCTGCAGCAGCGTGCCGGGCAGCAGAATCATCTCTCCCAGGTTTTCGACGATGTGCGCGCTGTTGACCAGCAGATAGCCGAAGATGCTCAGTATCAGCAGGGTCTGGGTGAAGTCCTTGCTGTACGCGACATCGCCTTTCTTGCGCGAGTCGCGCAGGCGCTTGGCCGTCGGTTGTTCGGTCTTTTCGCTCATCTCTGCTGCGGGCGCTCAGCCGGCCGGCCCCCATTGATCGCGCAGCCAGGGCAGGATACGGCCTATGGCCAGCACATGGTCGGTGGCGTACTCGAACAGCGATGACGCGTAGAGGAGCAGCACCAGCATGGCCAGCGCGCTCTTGATGGGCATGGCCATGAAAAACACCTGCAGCTGCGGAGCGAAGCGGCTGACCAGGGCCAGGCCGAACTCCGCGAGAAACATCGCCACCATCGCCGGTGCGGCCAGCAGCAATGCCATGCGCACCAGACGGCCAAGCTGCTCGAGCATCACCGGCACCGACTCGGCGCGCAGCTCGGGCGTCCACTGCAACACGCTCCAGAGCGCAAAGCTGTCATAGAGCGTTCCCAGCAGCAGCGTGAAGCCGCCGCTGAGCAGAAAGAAGACGATGAACGCCTGGTTGAACAGAATGCCCAGCGGCGAGGAATCATTGCCCGTCAGCGGGTTGAGCGTGGCGGCAATGCTCGCGCCGCGCTGGTTGTCGATCAGAAAGCCCACGGCTTCGAAGATCCAGAAAGGGACGGCCGCGAGGTAGCCGATGACGAAGCCTATGAAGGCCTCCTTGAGCATCAGCAGCAGCAGCATTCCGGTATCGAGCGTGGCCGCCGCTTGCGCGACCACCGGGGCCAGCGCGGGCACCATCACCAGGCTCAGCGCCGCGGCCACGCTGAAACGCAGCATTCCCGGAATGATCTGGGCGTTGAATAGCGGCAGGGCGATGAACATGGCGAGGATTCGCGGTTGGGTGAGTGCCAGCGTCTTGAGCAAAGACATGGCCTCATCGTAGGTAACCGGCAGCTCCATGGGGTTCCCTGGCATTCGTGGGTGCTCAGCGCCCCAGGGCGGGCAGGGCGTCGAAGATCTGCACCGTGAAGTTGAACATCTCGCCGCCCACCCAGCGCGCGGTCAGCAGGATGGTGATCGACACGGCGATCAGCTTGATGCCGAACGACAGCGTCTGCTCCTGGATCTGCGTCAGCGCCTGGAACAGCGAAAACAGCGTGCCGACGATGGAGCCGACGATGATGGGCGGCAGCGACAGCCAGAGCACCAGGTACAGCGCCTGCGTGAAGTAGGAAACGACATCGACGGATTGCATGGGGCGTCCTTAGGGAAGATCAGGCGTAGCTGAGCACCAGTCCCTGGATCAGGCGCGACCAGCCGTCGACCATCACGAACAGGAACAGCTTGAGCGGCAGGGAGATCGTGACGGGCGAGACCATCATCATCCCCATGGCCAGCAGGATGTTGGAGACGATCAGATCGATCACCACGAACGGCAGATAGATGAGAAAGCCGATCTGGAACGCGGCCGTGAGCTCCGACACCACGAAGGCCGGCGCCAGCACGATGAAGTCGCGCTCCGAAATGCCTGCGGACAGCTGCGGTCCCCACATGCGTTGGGCGGTGCGCACGAAGAAGTCGCGCTGTTCGATGCGGCTGTTCTTGACCATGAATTCTCGCAAGGGCTCCGCGCCCTCGCGCATTGCGCCGACCAGCGCCGGCACGCTCTTGAGCGCTTCGGGCTCGGCGCTCAGTCGGTCGAACATGTGCACGCCCACCGGTGCCATCACATAGACGGACAGGATCAGCGCCATGCCGTATAGCGCCAGGTTGGGCGGCATCTGCTGCACGCCCAGCGCATTGCGCAGCAGCGACATGACCACCGCGATCTTGAGGAACGAGGTGGTGACGACGACCAGCGTGGGCAGCAGCGCCAGCAGCGCCAGCATCACCGCCAGCGAGATCGGATCGAAATGGTTCATGCTGCGCTCTGCGTGCGCGGGGCAAACAGCTGGCGCACCGAGATGCCCAGCAATCCGTCGATTTCCACCAGTTCGCCTTCGCCGATCAGCGCGCCGTTCGCGCGTATGCGCACCGCACTCGCCAACGGATGACCCAGGCTGATGGACTGGCCGGGCTGCAGGGCACGCAGCTCGGCGAGCGTGAGGTTGATCTCGCCGAGATCGAAAGAAAGTCGTACCGGGATGGCGTCGAAGCTCGCGGCTTCGTTCGCAGGCGGGTCAAGGGGGGGCATGGTATGGCTCCAGGACTGGACAACGGTGAGAGAGGGCGCGCGCGCAGTGGCCGGTGCGGAGTCTGTTTCTGGCGGCGCTGGCAGTTGCACGTGCAGACCGCCGGCGCCCGGCGCCTGCAGCCACAGAACGCGCTCGGCGCTCACAAAGCTGTGCGCCAGCGGCACCACGTCGCCCAGGGCCAGCAGCCGCAGTTCGTCGATGGCCAGCGTGGCGTAGCCGATGTCCAGGTACAGCGCGAGGGGCAGGTCCGCATTCGCCAGCGGTCCGCCGCGCGGCGGCAGGGTCGATGCCAGGCCGGCGATCAGCAGCAGGCCCAGGCTGTCGCTGCGCACCAGGCCGGAGATGGCCTGGCGGCCTTCGAGCGCATCGAGTTGCAGAGCGAACGCATGGGGCAGCGCGGCGGGCAGCTGGCCTTCTGCCTGCGATATGAACCGGGGCGCACCGCGGCCCAGGCGCTCCAGGCTGATCAGCAGATCGTCCAGCGCCGCGGCCAGCGTGCTGGCGTGCATTTCCTGGGGCAGCGGCGGCAGCGCGGCGCCGTCGAGCAGGGCCGACAGCAGCTGTTCTGTGACGGCGTGCGGCAGCTGCAGCTGCAGCTGTGCGCCCGCCCACTCGATGGCAATAAGGACGTCGCTGGCAAGCGTCTGCCATGGTGCCTCGATGACAGGACGCAGACTCGCCCGCCAGTGCGTTCCCCCTGCGCGCACTGGCATGCCCATGGCGCGCTGGGCAATGGTCGTGTGGGCCTGCGCCTCGTTGCGCGACAGCTGTGGCGGTTTCCAGGAGGCCGGAGCTGGCAGGGAGGTGGACATCAAGGGTGGCAAATAAGGAAAGTCAGTGGTTCGCATCGACCTGCACCAGACATCGGTCTTCAGCGTCGTCGGTCTGTATCTCCACGCGGGTGTCGCGCTGCAGGCGCTGCGCCAGGCTTTCGCCCAGCCTGGCCGCTGCGGCGCACAGCCGCTCGCGCGCGGCTTCGTCACTGCAGGTGAAGCGCGCCACCAGCCGCGCGGCTTCCTCGAAGACATCGACCACCACGCCGCGCAGTTGCGCGTCGCTCAGCGTGATCTGCACGCCGCGCCGGCCTTGACGGCCGTCGGCGACCAGCAGGCGGCTGGCCATCTGTTCCAGGGTTTGCGTCAGCGCAGGCGCGGCCGGCGGCGCTTGCCGCGCGGCGGCGGCGAGCGCCGGCTGAAACAGATCGAAGGGGTTGGCCAAGGCTGGGCCGGCCTGGGCCGCCTCGGCGTCCGCAGGCGCATTGCGCTGCCGGCTCAGCAGATCGCGCAGGTTGCGACCATCGTCGGCGAGCTGCTGCTGGCTGCGCGTGTCGGCCTGGCCGGGCGTATCGGATGGCGTGCCAAATGCGTTGCCCGATGGCACGCCTGCATCGAGATGAAGGGGGCGTTCAGAGCGCATGCAGGTCTCCTGTGGGGTGGGCTGGCATCAGGCGACCTCTTCGCCGGCGCTGTGCCAGTCTTCGCGCTCGCGCACCACGCTGGCCGCCTCTTCCATTTCGAGGTCCTCGCGGCGTTCTGATTCGAGTGCCTCGACCGCAGCGAAGCTGCCGGCCAGATCGATGAACTTGCTGGTCTGCCGCGCGGCCTCCTGGTGCTGGCCGCGCGCCTGGTCGAATCGCTGCTGCGCTGTTTCCAGCGCGCGCTGCGCGGCTTCCAGCGCATCCTGCTGGCGCTGCTCGCGCTGGCGCAATGCGGCGACCGCCAGATGCACCTGCTGTATTTCGCGCAGGCGCACCATGCGCGCGCACAGGTCGGCGTAGAGCTGCCGTTCGGCGAGCACGCCTTGGGCCAGCAGCCGGGCCAGCAGGGCTTCGGCGTCCAGGCGCTCTTGCTGGGCCTGGCGCAGGGCCTGGCGCTGCGCGCGCATCGCCGCTTCGGCCCGGCCTTCGCGAAAGCGCTTGATCGCCAGCAGATCGTGCAGCAATTTCATCATCCGGCTCCTACCAGGTTCGCGAGCCCGGCCAGCGTGTCCGCCAGGCTGGAGCTCTCATGCGTGCGCTGCTTCAGAAAACCGCGTATGGCCTCCATCTTGTCGATGGCTTCGTCGGTGGCGGCGTCGCCGCCGCGCTTGTACTCGCCAATCTTGACCAGCAGATCGACTTCCTCGTACTTGGCCATCAGTTCGCGCAGCCGGCCGGCCATGCGCTTGTGCTCGGGCGTGACCACGGCATTCATCACGCGCGAGGTGGAAGAGAGCACGTCGATCGCCGGATAGTGGTTGGCGGCCGCAAGCTTGCGCGACAGCACGATGTGGCCGTCAAGGATGGAACGGGTTTCGTCGGCGATGGGCTCGGTCATGTCGTCGCCTTCGACCAGAACCGTGTAGAGCGCGGTGATCGAGCCCTTGTCGTTCATGCCCACGCGCTCCATGAGCTTGGGCAGCGTTGCGAACACCGACGGCGGATAGCCGCGGCGCGTGGGCGGCTCGCCCGCGGCCAGGCCGATCTCGCGCTGGGCACGCGCGAAGCGCGTCACCGAGTCCATGAGGAACAGCACCTTCTTGCCCTGGTCGCGGAAGTACTCGGCGATGGCCGTCGCCACATACGCGGCCTTGGCGCGCTCCATCGACGACTTGTCGCTGGTCGCGCAGACAATCACGCTTTTCTTGCGGCCTTCCTCGCCGAGTTCGTTCTCGAGAAACTCGCGCACTTCGCGGCCGCGTTCGCCGATCAGCGCGACCACGGTCACATCCACGTCGGCGCCCTTGACGAGCATGCCCATCAGCGTCGACTTGCCGCCGCCCGCGGCCGCGAAGATGCCCATGCGCTGGCCTTCGCCGCAGGTCAGCACGGAGTCGAGCGCACGCACGCCGAGTTCCAGCGGCTGGCTGATGATGCGCCGCTTGAGCGGGTCGGGCGCTTCGGCGAACACCGGGTAGAACTTGCTGGCTTCGAGTGGGCCGCGCTCGGCTTCGTCCAGGGGCCGGCCCAGGCCGTCGAGCACCCGACCCAGCAGGCCGAAGCCCACGGGAACCAGATGGGCGCGGCCCGTGGGAATCACTTCGGTCGCCGCGGAAATGCCGTACATGTCGCCGATGGGCGTGAGCAGCGCCGCATCGCGCGCAAAGCCCACGACCTCGGCCTTCATCTCGAAGTCTTCGCCGGGATTGCGCAGCACGCAGACTTCGCCGACTTTGACCGTCGGCACGACGGCGCGGATGATGGTGCCTATGACCTGGGTCACGCGGCCCTTGATCTGCAGCATGGGCGCGTCGTCGAGCGCGAGCTGCATCATCTCGGCAATGTAGTCGAACTGGCGCAACGCACGCACGCCGGGTTTGATGCTGGTGCTCATACGCGGCTGCCCAGCACTTTCTGGAAGGCCTTCTCGAGCGCCGCGATCTGGCCGTCTATGCTGGCCTCGACCAGACCGATTTCACTTTCGAGAATGCAGGCGTGGGGGCCCAGCCGGCCGTCGGCCAGGATATCCAGATAGCCCACGCCCGGATAGGCGGCGAGCAGGTCGTTGATACGCGCGCGCACCACCTCGACCTGCTGTGGATGCAGGCGCAGCGTCATCTGTTTCTGGTTGCGCACCACCGACAGCGCATTCTTGACCACGATCAGCACGCGCTCGGCATCGCTGTAGTCGTCGATGATCTTGCGCACCGCGCCCATCACCAGCGCCACCATGTCGGCTTCGACCTGGGCGAAATACTCGACCGTGCGGCCCACGGTCTCTATCATTTTCTCGGCCTGGGCCATCTGCGCTTCGGCCCGGCCTTCGGCATAGCCGCGCCGGCATTCCTCGTCGTAGGCAGCCCGGGCGCTGGCGGCAATCGCCTGGGCCTGGTCCTGGGCGGCGCTGATCAGCGCTTCGGCCTGACCCCAGGCGGCGATCTCCGCGGCACGCAGCACCCGTGTACCGGGCGCGATGCGTGCCTGCAGCTTGCGCTGCGGCGTCAATGGATTGTTGGGAATGAGGAAAGCCATTCGGGCTCCAGAAATTGCAGGGTCTGCAGGCACAGGCTGCAGGCCTGCGCAGGCGTCATTCCGCTGGCTTCGCGCGATGCGGGCGATTCGGCATCGAGCGGCAGCTTCCAGTCGGCGCGGCAGCGCAGGGGCGCGGGCGCATCGTGCCAGCTCTGGGCCAGCAGGCCCGCGCCCAGGCGGTCCGCGCCTGCGGCCAGTCCCTGCTCCATCCAAGGCTGCGGGTCGTCGAGGCCGGGATGCAGCGTCGCGCCCTGCCTGCAAACCCAGTCCCAGGCCGTGAAACCTATCGCTGCCTGGGCGGCATTGACTTCGCTGCGCGCAATGCGCTGGCGCAGGTTCTTTCCCAGCAGCAGCAGCCCCGCATGCCGCAGCGTGGCCCGCAGCAGCGTGGGCGCGGCCAGGGCCAGCGGCGTCGCGGGGTGCGACAGGTCGCACACCGGCTGCGCGTCTTCCTGCAGGCGTTCGAGCAGCAACTGGGACCAGTGGCTATGCCATTGCCGCGCGGTTTCGGGTTCCGCGATCCAGGCCGTCGCGTGGCCGGGCAGCCAGAGCGCGGCGCGGCTCGGATGCAGCGCCAGACTGGGCAGCAGGTTGAAGCGCTGCAGCGGCGCCAGTGAGAGCGGCGAGTGCAGGTCGCTCATGAAGCCTCCATGGTTGGGGTGGTCGAAGCCGGCGTGAGCAGCTGGCGGTAGCGCCACAGCCCATAGGCCAGCGCGGCAAGCGCGACGGCGGCGATGCCCGCCAGCGACCAGAGCAGCAGCGACAGGCGCGCCGCCGCATGAGCGGGTACCTCGAAGCCCCAGACCGCCTGTGGCGCGGCTTCGGTCGCGGCGGCGCTGGTGCGGGCCTGCGAAGCGACAAAAACCACCGAGACCCGGTCCGCGGTCAGACTGGGAATGCTGTTGGTGACCAGGCGGCGGATCTGCGGCTGGATGATCTCGAGGTTGTAGCCGTCCTGGTGCTTGATGAACACCGCGGCCGTCGACGGCACGCCGGTTTCGCCGGCCGTGCCGCGCTCGGGCAGCACCACATGCACGCGCGCCGCGAGCACGCCGTCTATCTTCGACAGCGTGTTCGACAGCTCCTGCGACAGCGCGTAGATGTAGCGCGCGCGCTCCTCGAGCGGCGAGGAGATCAGGCCTTCCTTTTTGAAAATCTGGCCCATGCCGGCGAAGCGCTCACGCGGCAGTCCCTTGTCGCGCAGCACTTCCAGCGCGCGGCCCACATCACCCGAGGCCACGCGCACGCCGACCATGCCTTCCTTGCCCGGCACTTTCTCGGTGGGAATGGAGGCATTGATCAGCGCGGCCAGCACCTCGTTGGCCTCTTCTTCGGCAATCGCGCCCATCAGGTCCACGCGCCCGCCGCAGGCAGACAGCAGCAGGCAGCAGCCCAGCACCAGCATCTGCAGCCCGCTGCGCAGCCATTGGCGCGTTGGAAATCGTAGCTTCATTGCAGATGCGTCAGTTCGTTCAGTTTCTGAGTTATGACGCGGGTGCCCGCTGTCACCATCTGCGTCTGCATGCCGACCAGGTGCATATCCACCATCAGAGCCATGTTCTGCCGGTAAGTCATGGCGTTGTCGCTGTGCAGCTCGGCGTGCACGCGTGTCACGTTGTCGCGAAAGTTCTGGGACACTTTCTGCACGCTGTTGAGCAGCGCCTCGCCCCTGTTCTGCGGATTGATGGCTGCGCCCTGTACCGCTGTCGTTGGCAGCGCGGCGCTGGCCACATCGGGCGCCGGGGGCTGCATCAAGGCCGCGAACCGCTGCGCCGCGGCGGCGTCGGGCGCTGGCGCGATGGACGCTTTGGCCCACGCCGGTTCAATGCGTACGGAGGAAAGGCTGGCAATGACTTCCATGAGTTTCTCCTGGTTCAAAGGGCGAGAAGCGGCTCGGGCCTGGGGCTCGGGTGGGGGGCTTCGCCCAGCAGCCGAGCGGCAAACACTGCGGCGTCCGAGGCGCTGCCTTGGCGAGCGAGGTCCACGACCCGGCGCAGTACATAGATGCTTTCGCTGCGGCGTCCGGCCAGCTGCAGCGCCAGGCCCCTGAACGCCTCGAGCATGTCGCGCTCGGGGCCGTCCGGCATGCGCACCGCCTGCAACTGCTGCACGGCGTCGCTGGCGCGACTGGCATTGAGCAGCGCGGTCGCCGCGCCAATATGGGCGAATGCGCGGTCAGGCCGCAGCCGCGCCAGCGCCTCGAAGATGCGCAGCGCGCGCGGCACATCGCCGCGCCCGGCTGCCAGAAAGCCGACCTGGGTCAACAGCTGGATATCGGCGGCTTCAGGCAGGGGCATGGCTGTCTAGTCCTTGCAGCAGGAGACCGGCGCGTGCGTGTTCGGCGAGATCGGCGGGAAGCTGGGCGAGCCGGCGCAGTTGCAGCAGCAGCACGCGTGCCAGCGCGTGAGCATCGGCTTGGATCAGGGCTTCGGCCAGGGCGAGCGCGAGCGCGCTCGACTCGGGCTGCACATACAAGGCCAGCGACAGCAACTGGGCGGCCTGCATCGGATCGCCGTTGCGCAGCGCGCATTGGGCCTTGGTGCGCAGATAGTCGGGGTGGGTCGGTGCATACAGCAGCAGGAACGAGAGGTAGGCGCTTGCCTGCTGCCACTGCCCTGCCTGCAGCATGGCGCAGGCCATGCTGTAGAGCGTCGCCTGGCTGGCCGGCTCCAGCCGGTTGGCACTGGGCAGCTGCTCCAGTTCACGGATCTGGCCGGCAATGATGGCGTCGAGCGCGGCGGCCGCGGTGCTTGTCATGGCAGGAACTCCTCAAATGCTGTTGCGCTGTATGGCGCGGATGGTCTCGCTCCGGGCCTGAATGACAGAGTCCAACTTCTGCAGCGCATCCTGGCCAATCTGCTTGGCGCTGTGGATCGCGTCACTGGCGCGCTCGGATGTGGATTCATGCTGCTTGGCCTCGATCTCATGGCGCTTGGAGTCGCTGTCACTGGTTTCTGCCTGGAACCTTTTGTAGGTAACCAAGGGCTGGCCCATCAATCCATCGAGCAGCTTGCTGCAGGATTCCCATTTGCTCCTGATGCCTTCCGCCGTGGCATTGATTTCCTTCACCTCGTCGAATTTCGCTGCGGCCTCGACCTTCAAGTTGTCGGCATGCTTGCGCAGAATGCTGGCATGGGCTTTCATTTGCTCGGGGGTGGGGTCCTGGCGGGCAGGGCGCGTGGGATTTCCCTCGGTATGGGCGGTGTCGCTGGTGGCCGCAGCGGAGGGCGTGGGGGATTTTTCGGCCAGGCTTGTGCCATCGAGGATTTCAGGACTCGCAGGTTCTTGCGCGCTGGGCGTCGGATGAGTTTGCTCCTCGATCTGGAGGGCCGCATCCGCGTCGACACGGGCCGGTGGCGTGGCGGCGAGATTTTTCTCGATGTCGGCGGCAGTGTGTTCGGCAACCACCGCGCAGCCACTGGTCGCAGCGGTGGATTCCAGCTGCTGGGCCTGCGACTCGAGCTGGGTGGCCGTGGCGTTCAGATTCGTGGCGTCCTGCTGCAGCGCCTGGCCTTGCTTTTGCGTATCCATGCCTTGCGCGGTGGCCGTGGCTGCCTGCGCGCTGGAAGCGATCTGGGTGCCGGCCATGGCAGCCTGTGTCACGCCCTGGATCAATCCCGCGGTCAGGCGGAAATCGCCGGCTTTCTCCGTGTCGTCCGCGGACTTCTGCATCTGCTCGATCCGGGCCTCAGACCCCATGTCCCGTAGCAGCACATTGATCTTGCTGATTTCCTGGGCGTTCTTGCGCACGGCAATGAGAATCTCCGTCAGGTCCAGGGGCAGGTCGTCCAGCACCCGCAGCAGGTTCTGCCTAACCTGCGCGGGCGAAGCCTGTTTGCCTTGCGTCTGCAGGTGTCCAGATCCCTCTGCCTTGGCCGTGAAATTGTCTTCCGCCAAGGCGTCGATGTAAGTCCGTCCTGTCGGCGTTTTGACATCTGCCGCAGCGGACTTCTGCGCCATGTGCGCCGGCTGGACCGTAGTGCCATGGGGTGGGAAGTGGACGGTCATGGAAGTCTTTCTGCGGCGTCAAGCCATGAAGCGGCCAAGATTGGCGATGATCTGTGCCCGGCTTTCTCCGGCCTGCATGATCATTTTGGAAACCTGGGACATCGATTGCTGGATGTCCTTGACGATCTCGGTAATCTGTTCGCTGTCTTTCGTCATCTGCGCCTGCAGCTTGGCGATGAGGGCGGAGAATTTCTGCCGGTCGGCCTGGGCCATGGCGGCGCCATGTGCGTCGAAGCTCACGCCGATGTTGATGAGTGCCGAAATGCCTGTGCCTGCGGCGGAAACCGCCGACAAGGCATGTTTTATGGTGTTCGCCAACTGAGGTATCTGGGCCAGGGCCTTTTGGACCTGCGTGGAAGCGCTGCCGGGATTGGCAATGCACATCACCGCTGCAAGGGCCATGGTGGTGTAGGCGGTGACACCAGCGGCAGCGACGGCCGCCCAGTTCTCGTTGCCCGTGCTCATCAGAACCACGCCCGAAGCCAGGCTGCCAAAGAGCTGTGAATCGAGCACCACCGCGCCCGTGATGATCCCCAGCGAGCCGGCCATGATCTTGCTCGCCGCCTCGAGCTTCTCCTCGGGCACGCCCACCTGCGTGAGCAAGGCCTTGCAGGCCATGGTCACCCCGATGTTGATGTCCAGGGGCTCGCCGCCCCTTTCCTGCCGAATGGCGGAAATCAGGCTGATGGACGAGGAAACAAGGCCCGTCACCGCCAGAACCAGCAAGGGAGCGGCCGCACCGCCGGAAAGGACGACCGCCGCCAGGCTGCCGGCAACGGCCAGAAGGCTGCCAGCAAAGGCACCGATCTTGGCCGCCCAGCTGAAAATTTTCGCGTACTTGCTTTTTGCCTCGGCGCTTTCGCCTTTGTCGTTCGCCTCCTGCAATTTGGCGAGCGCATTCTGTTTGTACTGATCCCGGTTCAAGCCATCCACGGCCATGCCTTCGTTGGCGGTGCGCAGCTGGCCTTCCTGGCTTTTGAGCTTCACTTTCTGCAACTCCAACATCATTCTTTCAATCGCGAAATCCTTGTTCACCGGGGCAATGGCCGGTGCGCCATGCGGGTCGGAGATCTGGAGTGCGCCAAGTGCCTTGGCGGGGGCGACGTCTGCCTGCGGGGCAAGCTGCTGGTCCGCTTTTTCGGACGCCATGTAGGCTTCAGGCGTCGATATGCCCGGCGTGGCGACGCCCGGCATCTCATCCGCCAGCGCTGCCGCAGGGGCAGGGCGGAACTGGTTGATTCCGAGACCAGTGCTCATGGAATATGCTCCTCCGTCGCGGGTGCTGCGCCTGCATCCGCCAGCAGTTCCAGCAGGGCCTGGGCGCGTTGGCGCAGCGTCTGCCAATGGGGCGACTGGCATTGGGCAACGACCAGGGCCAGTGCTTCGCCTGCCTGCTCCGGCAGCTCCAGCGCGATGAAGCACTCGGCCGTGTGAAATGTGGGCAGCGGGTCTTGCAGATCCAGCAGCGAAGCCATGGAGTAATACTGGATGGCATCCTGGTAGTGCTTGAGCATTTGCATGCAGGCGGCAAATGCCGTGATGAAGCGCTGCTCCAGTGATTGGTGCGCCATCAGAAAGCTGAAGCACATCGCCGCATCCAGATAGCGCTGCTGGCTGTAATGGCTGTGGCCCAGGGCATACATTGCCTCGTACTCGTCTTCGGTATAGCCAAAGATCGTGCCCAGGCCGCCGCCCTGGCTCAGCAGTTCCAGCACCTGGGCAGAAGACTCGATATTGAACGGAAGTGCGCTCATTGCAGGCCCTCAGACAGAGTTGTGGATGATCTCTCGCTTGAGGTCATGCGTGCCCTTCAAATGATTGGTGATGCTGCTGACGGCCTCGTTGTATGCGTTCCATGTGCTTTGCGTGTGCAACATGGCGATTTGCTGGGTATTGGTCAGTGAGTCGACTTTCGATTTGAAGTTCTCGAAGGCCGCATTCAGCTCGCCCTTGTTGCTGATGCCGTCGGTGTTGAATCCCGCATTGGCGCACTCTTTCCGGAATGTGCTCATTTCATCGCTGTCGGCGATCTCTTCGTCGGATTTTGCATCGCTGCCGAACTTGGCCAATACGGTGCGCGCCAGGCTCATCAGTTCGTTGGTTTCATTCATCTGGATGTTTTTTTCCTGCACATCCGCGATCTGGTCTTTGAGTACATTTCCCAGATTGCTCATTCGCTGGTAATTGACAAGCAGAAATGCATCTTCCACGCCCATGCTGTGGATATCGGTGCGTCCAATCTGTTGCGCATTGTGATTTCCAATTGAAGAGGTCATGAATACTCCAGGCGGCTATGAAAGAAGGGTGAAAACGGGGCGCTCAGGCGGGCAAGCTTTGGAGTCATACGCCGCGCATATTGTTTTCTATCTTCGAATTAATTTCATGCGCCTGTTTGAGCGCCGTGGTCCGTTCTTCGGTTGTGTCGTTGTATTTGGTCGAGTAGCTTTGCAGTCGCGTCATGTCCACTTGCTGGGGGCTGGTCAGCATGTCGATCTGGGACCTGATGTTTTCCACCATCGTTGTCAGCTCGCCCTTGTTGGCTATTTCCAGTTTCATTCCCGCGGCTTTGGCGGCCGACTTGAGGTCGGCCAGCAGTTTGCCGGCCTTTGTCTGGTCATCCCTGACTTCCAGGTCGGGAATTTTTTTCCGTTCGGCTTTCTCTGCCGTTTCTTTTTCTTTTGTTGCCTGGATTATTATTTGTTCCTGTGCCTGCCATTCTGGGTTGTCTTTGTAGTTCTTCTTGTCATCTTTTCTTATTTGCTCTTGCTTGGCTTTTGCATTTGATATCGTGCTTCTCGTTTTAATTATCTTTTCTTCAATTTCTCGGTAAATTGCCTTGGAGTGCAGAGCATTTTCAGTCTGCCAGCCGGTGGTGATGTCGTTGCGGAAGTTCTTCTTCTGGCGCTCGATGAGATCGCTGAAGGTCTTGCTGGTCTTGTCATCCGCTTCAAATTGCGCTATCAGCTCGCGCGCGCTGCTCAGCGTCGTGTTGAGCTGATCGATTTTTCGATTGCGGTCCTTAACTTCATTCAACTGGTCCTTGAGCTGCTCCTCGAGCAAGGCGGCGCGCTGGCCCTGGATCAGCTGTATGGCCGTGGTGGGATCGATCTCCTTCAGATCAGCCGGATTGGACAGGGGGACGCTGCTGTGGTTAACGGATACAGAAGGCATATCGGACTCTCGGAAAAGCACAACGCTGGACCTCACACCATGAAGCGTGGGCGGCGCGTGGGTTTGGGACTCTTGATGGGGGCCGTCAATCCGGCGCGGGCCAGCTCCTCGTGAAAATGTTGCTCTATGTCCTGCTGGTCTTTCTCGAAGGCACGTCGGGCCTGCGCGTGCAGCTCGGGCGTCAGGCGTTGCTGCAGCGCGGTGCGCGCGGTCTCGGGATCGAGGCCGAGGTCGCGATAGATGGCCTCGCCCGCGTCGAGATCGGCCTGCACCTGCGCTATCAGTGCCTCGGCCTGGGCCATGATGCTTTCGGGGGTGGTGTCGGTGGCCATTGGTGATCCTCTGCGGTGCGGCAATCAAGGGGGCAAAGCTGGGCGTGCGGCCCTGTCACCGTAAGTAACGGGCAGCACCATCCGGTTCCCGCCGCGGGAGGCTTTTTTGCTTGCCTGGGAACCGCCTGCGGGACGCTGTTACTGATGGAGGCGTCAGCGCGCGCATGTCATCCACCGGCAGAGGCCATGGCCAGAATCGAATCCTTCAACACCTCCTTGTCCGATCGCCCAGGGCTGCAAACCCGCGCCCAGGGGGACGAGCAGGCCGCGGTAGGCCAGTTCGCGGGCCAGCAGGTGCAGGTCGACAACGGCGATTCCATGCTGTCCGACGCGGCCACGGAAATCAGCCTGCACCACGGCGAGCAGTTGGAATCCAAGCATGCAGCCGAGCGCCGCAAGGCGGGCTGGCGCGCGCTCGAGGCGCTGAGCGCCGAGGCCATACAGGCGTACATGCAGCAGGCCCTGGTCTGTGCGGGCGCTGATGAGTTGGCGCAGCTGGCCCAGCGCCTGCTATCGGGCCAGGGCGATCCAGCGCGGCTGGCGCGTCAGGCGTACGGCGAGGCCTCCTCGCAGTTCATGGCATTGCATTACGCCCTGCAGCAAGGCGAGCGCGACGGTGCGGCCAAGGAGGTGCTCACGGATTTGCGCGAGTCGCTGCAGGATCTTGAGATGCTGCATGGCCCGGCGATACGCGCGGACATCAATACGCTGGGGACTGCGGCCCAGGCCGGCGCGACCCGCAGGGATATCGCCCGGTTCCAGGCCGACTATCGCGATGTGGTGCTGGGCGAGGCGTCGCTGGCGGGAACACTCAAGCTGGCGCTCGAACGGTTCGGCGAGCAGGACTTTTCCGTCGGCCTGCAGCGGCTGATCCAGGCGCTGGGGCAGGATATCGCGGCCACGCAGCCGTCGTGCGCGCCCGCGCGGCTGCAGACGCTGTCGAGCGATCTGTTCCAGCTGGGCGTCGTGGCCAGCGTGCTCGATGGTTGCAAGTCGCTGCAGTCCATGTTGATGCGGAAATATGCGCTTGCCGGCATGCCACCCGCGGAGCTGATGCGCGGCCTGGTGGATCTGAGCGCCGAGAAGTGGCCGTCTGCGCAGCGCTTCACGAGCCTGAGCGAGCGCTGCGGTGTGCGCGCTGCCGAGCCGCAAGTGCATTTCCTCACGGGCATCAAAGGACTGTTGCGCGATATGCCGCCGCGTGTGTTTGTCTCGCCCGATCAGCGCGAGTCGGTGTTCAAGGCCGCGCAGGACGCGCTCGATGCGGCGATAGACCGCGAGGAAGATGAGTACTGACATGCTGCAACTGACGAAGGTGCTGGCCGAGTTCGGCGCGGACATCGGTCTGCCGGGGCTTGCTTCCGGACGGGAAGGCAATCTGCAGCTGCGGCTGGGTTCGGGCGCGCTGCTGGGTGTGTCGACCCAGGGTGATGAAGTGGTGCTGCACCATGCCGAGCCCGTGTCCCACGACCTGGCGGCGCTGGTGCTCCAGGCCATGCAGCGCGCCGCGCGCAGCGATTCCGCAGCCGATCCGGTGCAGGTCGGCGTGCGCACCACTGCCCAGGGCCAATGGCTGGTGGTGGGCACTCGACTGCCGCTGGAGCACTTCAGCGCGCGTGAAATGCACCGGCTCGCAGCCCATCTGCAAAGCTGGATCGCACAGGCGCGGGCCTCGGTCTGAGTCGGCAGGCTTTTGCGCCCGCGCGTGGAACTGTCGCCCTTGGGAGGTTACCTATGGAGCAGATGGAGAGCACGTGATCTCCAGGCCGTTGCCGGCACGCTGCACCTGAAGGACTCCCATGTCAGATATCCGCTTCAACCATCTGGTTTTCGACCGGGGCATTGAAAGCATCACGCATGCGCACCCTGAAACCGGGACGGCCATGCCCGAAAGGGGTGATGCGCCGCCTACCGACATGGGAGCGCGTGCTCAACTGGATGATCTGCTGTGGGAGTCGTCCATGGATGATTGGCTGGACGCCGCACTGCGACCGCGTTTGGAGAGCCGCGACGTGCTGTTGCCGGGGCGTTTCCACGCGACGCTGGTCGCAGTCCGCCATTGGCTGCGCCAGGCCGCGCAGCAAAGCCCCGCCGATTCCGCCAAGGCGCGGCAGCTGAACCGCGCGGGGCGCCTGCTCGATGACGAGTGCAGCTTGCGCGAGCTGGCGCAGATGTATCGCAGCACGCTGTATCAAGGCTGATGATGGCCGTCGACAGCCTCGATCTGCACGCAGTCCCCGAGGGCGCGAGCCACAAGGAGGTCGAGTTCATGGATCTGCTGGCCTATATCTACCTGCAGCACGGTCGGCCCGACAAGGCGGCGGTGCTGCTGATCGCGCGCAACCTGCTGGTGCCCGACGACCCGCGCGTGCTGCTGTCGCTGGCGTTGGCGCAGGTGCGGGCGGCCAAGCCCACCCAGGCCCTGCAGACGCTGGAGCGCCTGGCGCTGCTGGGTGCGATGGACGCGACCTTCCATCTGGTCAGGGCCCAGGCCCTGCAGGCGCTGGAGCAGTCCGCCGAAGCCGCCAGCGCGATGCGCGCGCATCTCTCCATGTTGGCGGCATCCGCCTGAATCTTGAATGGTCCTCTGATGTCGCAGTCTGTCGCCTTTTCCCGCTTGCAGCGCGTGGTCCAGCTGGCCACCAGCCGCAATGACCTGATCCTGGCCTTCTTCCTCGTCGCGGTCATCTTCATGATGATCCTGCCGCTGCCGACGTGGCTGGTCGACACGTTGATCGGCATCAACATGACGATCTCGGCGATCTTGCTGATGGTGGCCATGTATCTGCCCTCGCCGCTGGCGTTTTCGTCGTTTCCGTCGGTGCTGCTGGTCACGACGCTGTTCCGGCTGGGCATCTCGATTGCCACCACGCGGCTTATCCTGCTGCAGGGCGACGCGGGCCACATCATCGATACCTTCGGCAATTTCGTCGTCGGCGGCAATCTGGTGGTCGGGCTGGTGGTGTTCCTGATCCTGACCATCGTGCAGTTCGTGGTGATCACCAAGGGCGCCGAGCGCGTGGCCGAAGTCGCGGCGCGCTTCTCGCTCGATGCCATGCCCGGCAAGCAGATGTCCATCGACGGCGACATGCGCGCCGGCACCATCGACATGGAGGAGGCCAAGCGCCGCCGCGCCATCGTGGAGAAGGAAAGCCAGCTCTATGGCGCAATGGATGGCGCGATGAAGTTCGTCAAGGGCGATGCGATTGCGGGCCTGATCATCGTCGCCGTCAACCTGCTCGGCGGCATCATCATCGGCACCATGCAGCGCGGCATGACGGCCGCCGACGCGGCCAAGATCTATTCGGTGCTGACCATAGGCGACGGCCTGATCGCGCAGATTCCCGCGCTGTTCATCGCCATCTGCGCGGGCATGATCGTCACGCGCGTGCAGACCGGCGACGGGCCGTCGAACGTCGGCAAGGACATAGGTTCGCAGGTGCTGGCCCAGCCGCGCGCGTTGCTGATCGCGGCGGCCGTCGCGCTGGGCATGGGGATGATTCCGGGCATGCCGCTGCCGGTGTTCCTGGTGCTGGCGGTGGTCGTCGGCGGCATAGGTTTCGTCACGATGCGCGGCATGCGCCGTGTGGTTGACGCCAGGACCGGCGCGGTGACCGAGGTGCCGGCGATGCTGGCCGCGGGCGACAAGAAGCCCAAGCCCAAGAACGATGGAAGCGACGAGTTCGCGCCCACGGTGCCGCTGCTGATGGACGTGGCCGCGGACCTGCAGACCAGCTTCGATTCCGAGGTGCTCAACGAGGAACTGCTGAAGATACGGCGCGCACTGTACTTCGATCTGGGCGTGCCGTTTCCGGGCATACAGCTGCGTTTCAACAAGGCGCTGGCCGCCGAGAGCTACACCCTGCTGTTGTCCGAAGTACCGGTGTCGCAGGGGCGTTTGCGCCCCGGCTACCTGTTGGTGCGCGAAAGCCAAGTCAACTTGAATGCCCTGCAGATTCCCTACGAAAGCGATAGCCCCTTCCTGCCGCACATTCCCACGCTGTGGGTCAGAGACACGCTGCGCGACACGCTGACGCGCGCCGGCATCGGCTTCATGGACACCAGCAAGGTGCTGACCTATCACCTGGCCTTTGTGCTGAAGAAGTATTCGGCCGACTTCATCGGCATCCAGGAAACGCGCTTTCTGCTCAGCGCGATGGAGGGCCGCTTTCCGGACCTGGTCAAGGAATCTACGCGCGTGCTGCCCATCCAGAAGATCGCCGAAATCCTGCAGCGCCTGGTCTCCGAGGACATCTCGGTGCGCAATCTGCGCGCCATTCTCGAGTCGCTGATCGAGTGGGGGCAAAAGGAAAAGGACTCCGTGCTGCTGACCGAATACGTGCGCTCCACGCTCAAGCGCCACATCAGCAACAAATACTCGAGCGGGCACAACGTGCTGCCGGCCTATCTGCTCGCGCCGGCGGTCGAGGATGCGGTGCGCGGCGCAATCCGGCAGACATCGGCGGGCAGCTATCTCGCGCTGGATCCGGAGGTGAGCAAGGCGCTCGTGGAGAACATCAAGAAGACTGTGGGCGACATCGGTGCAAGCCAGCAGCGGCCCGTGTTGCTGACCTCGATGGATATCCGCCGCTACATGCGCAAGATGATCGAGCAGGACCTGTACGAGCTGCCCGTGCTGTCCTACCAGGAACTCACGCAGGAAATCAACATTCAGCCGCTGGCAAGGGTGGACCTGTGAAGACCGCCCCGACATGGCCGGCGGCGCGCGCCTCAGACCTGGGCCAGCCCTTCGTCCAGGGTGCGGGCCACGGCGAACAGCGTGAGAAATCCGCTCATGTCGAAGACGTCGTGCACCATGTCCTGCAGCGCGGCCAGCACGATCTTGCCCTGGCTGGCACGCAGTTTCTTGCCCGCCAGCAGCACGACGCGCAGGCCTGCGGAGCTGATGTAGCTCAGCCCCGAGAAATCGAGAACCAGGCGCTGGCAGCCCGCATCGAGTTGCTCGGTCAGCAGTTGCTCGAGCTCGGGGGAGCTGCTGCTGTCGAGCCGGCCCAAGGGGCGGATGATGAGGATGTCGTCGCGGTGCTCGATCTCGATATTCATGCGCTTAACCAATTCAATGGTGATGATTTATTGAACCCCTACGCGAATCGATTGTATGTAGTGCGCATCGGGTTGGGTAGCTTAATGCGTGGCGCAAGCCGATATTGCTTGTGGCCCGGCCGCCTGCACGCGGGGTATGCATGAGGCACCATGACGCCCACTGCGGTGCTCCTGCCATGGCCGCAGATGCGCTGGCGTGCATGGAGCTTCGCATCCTGTCCGGTTGCCACCAGGGCGCGCGCCTGGACATCGCCACCGACGAGCGGCTGCGGGTCGGCGGCGAGGGGGATTGTGATGTGTTGCTCAGCGATTGCGGGCTGGACGCCGACATGTCGCTGCAGCTGTCCTGGCAGGACGGACGCTGGTTCGTGCAGGCGCCGGGCCAGGCCATGGCGACCGGCTTTGCGCTGGGGACGGCCGCGTTGCTCGGGCAGGTGCAGGCCACGATCTGCGCGGCCCATCTGCCCTGGGAACCGCCGGCGCCGGCGGCGGTGCAAGCCCCTTCGGCGCATGCCGGCCCGGATCTGGAACCGGCCGAAGAACAGGCAGCGCCGGCCGCCGCCGTGGCCGTGCCCGCCAGGCTGCAGCTGCGGCGCCTGCGGCCATTGGCTGCGGTCGGCGTGCTGGCGCTGGCGCTGCTGGGCACGGGCTGGGCCGTTTGGCGCCATGCGCCGGCCTCCGCGCCTACCGATGCGGCCGGCGAGGGCGCTGCGCCATTGCAACTGTCGCCGCAGGCCAGGGAAAAGGCCGTCAAGGAAGCGACCATGGCGATCGCACTCGCCGATCCGGCGCTGCGCATGCGGGTGGTTGCCAACGCCCAGGGGGGGGTCACGGTCAGCGGCTGGGTCGACAGCGCAGAACAGTTCGACCGCCTGGCGCAAGCCCTGTCCAGCCTGCGCCCGCTGCCACGGCTCGCGGTGCGCACGGCGCAGGAAGTGTTCGATGCATTGACGGATGTGGGATCGGCGCAGGGCCTGAGCCTGCGCTTCGCGCCCATGGGGGCGGGCAAGGTGCAGGTGCGCGGCGTGGTGGTCACCGCCGACATGCAGCAGCAGACGCTGGCGCAGTTGCGCGCGCGTGCGCCCGAAGGCATAGAGATCATCGACGGCCTGCGCGTCGCGGCGCTGCAAGGCCCCGAAGTGTTGCGCTGGCTGGGCGCGCAAGGCCTGACGGCCACCGAGGCCCTGTGGGATGGCGAACAACTGGTGCTGACCGTGGAAGTCACTGCGTCGCAACGCCCGCAGCTCGAGCGTGCGCTGGCGCAGGCGCAGACGCCGTTGAGCGATGTTCCTTTCCTGCTCAGGACGCAGCTCGTCAAGGAGCCCGGCGCGGCGCGCCGGCTCAGTTTCTCCGAGGCCGGCTTGCCGTTCGCCGTGCGCAGCGTGGTGGGCGGCGCCGCGCCCTATGTGGTGCTCGCCGATGGTGCCAAGCTGCAACCAGGCGCGGCGCGCGCCGGCTGGCGGCTGGCGGCCATCGCGCCCGATCACCTGGTGTTTGACGGCCCGAAACGGGTGGAGATAAACCGATGAAATTGTTATTGCCCGACACGATGCAAACGCTGCGGCCTGAAGCCTTGAGCCCTCTCGAAGAGCGCCTGCGTGGCGCGCAAGCGGCGCAGGCGCGTGAAGAGACGCTGGGGCAGCTGGCCGAGCTGCAGCAGCGCACGCGCGCCAGCATGGCTGCCGGCGTGGCGCCTGACCGCTACCGCGAGCTCGCGGCGCTGCTCGATGCCGGTCTCGCCGCGCACGAAGTGCTCACCCATTTTTCGCCCCCCCCGCCTCCTGCAGGCAACCGCTTCCCGTACCCGGGACAAGAAAGGAACTAGACCATGGCCGGATCAATCAACCAAGACTTTTCGTTAAGCTATGTCGGCAACGTCGTCGGCCAGGCCACGGCCAGCCGCGAAGCCATGCTGAAGGCGACGTTGAGCTCCCTCGGCGACAACCCCTCCACCGGCCAGATGTTGAACATGCAGGCGCAAATGCAGGAGTGGTCCATCTTCGCGCAGACCCAGACCACCGTGTTCAAAGTCGTCGCGGATGTGATAAAGGATGTGATTGCCAAGTCTGCCTGAGCCGGCAGGCTCAGCGCCGCGTCGGCGACGTTGCGGTCACCACCTCCGCCACATTCAGCAGCAGCATCGGCGGATACAGGTCCAGCGTCTGCGCCGTGGGAAGGTTCACCAGCAGTGAAAAGCGCTGCAGCGTCGATGCGGGAATCGCGCTGACGGGCTTTTTCTCCAGCAGTATCTGGCGCGCCATCGACCCCGCGAAGCGCCCGACGTTGGTGTCGTTGGAAAACAGTCCGAACAGGCAGCCCGAACGTCGCACTATGCTTTCCGTGGTGCAGAACGTCGGCAGCCGCTGGCGCAGCGCGGCCTCCATGACTGCGTCGCGGTGCGTGAACGCGAGCAGGGCGACCGGGCCCACGTAAAGCAGTTCGGCGCCGCGCGCTGCGATCTCGGCCACCTTTCGCGCGATCTGTGCCGGGTCGGCACCGGTCCCGAGGCTGGCATCGATCACCTCCAGGCCCTGGCGCCGGGCAAACGCCTGCAGGTCGCGCAGAATGATCGACGAGTTGGGCTCGTCCGGGTTGTGCAGATAGCCGATGCGGTGAAACGGCCGATAGGCTTGAATGGCGTTGAACTGCAGGTCCAGCGGCGCGATATGGCTCACGCCCGTGATATTGCGCTCGGGCCGCTGCGGATTGCGCAGCAGGCCGACACCGACCGGGTCGGCGACTTCCGTGTAAACGATGGGCGTGTGGCGCAGCGGGTTGGCGGCGTTGCTTTCGTCGTGGCGGCCGGCGAGCGCCAGGGCCGTGGGCGAGCCCAGGGCGTAGACCAGGTCGGGGCCCAGTGCCGCGACCTGCTGGCGAAGTACCGGTTCCTCCAGCCTGTCGCCCGAATAGCGGACTTCGATGTAGCGCGCCGCGACATTTTCGCGCTGCAGGTAGCTGCGAAAACCGGCTTCGGTGCTTTGCGCCGCGTGCGGCAGCACCATCACGATGGTGAAGGACGCGGGCTGCGCAGGCGCCTGGGCGCGGGCAGCGCTGCCCAGCGCGAGCCCCAGGCACAGCCCAAGGCGCAGCATGCGGAAAAGCACGGTACGGGGTTTCATGGAACTCCTGGCAACAGCGGAAAGGAAACAGCGGAGGTTGGCGCGGCGTTGACGCCGGTTCCTGGCGCCTGGCCCTTGTAGGTCAGCGTCACGACGGTGATGTCGTCGGCCTGGGCCGCGCCGGCTTCGAAGCGCCGCACTTGCGCGACGATGTGCTCGGTCAGTTGCCGCGCGGGCCCGCGCTGATCGGGCCGGGGCTTGAACGACTGCACCACCCGCAGCAGGCGCGGATCGCCGAACAGCATGTTCTGTGCGTCGGTGGCTTCGGTGACGCCATCGGTGTAGAGCAGCAGACTGTCGCCCGGCGACAGCTGCAGCGCGCCTTCCTGGTAGTGCTGGCCGGCGAGCACGGCCAGTCCCATGTTCCTGCCCCTGGGGAAAAACTGTGCCTTGCCCTGCTGCATCAGCACCGGCGGGTTGTGGCCGGCGTTCACGTACGTCAGCTGCCCGCTGGACAGCTGCAGCACTGCATAGAACACCGTGACGAACATCATCTGGTCGTTCTCGGTGCACAACTGGTCGTTGAGCGCGGCGATGGTCGCGCCCGGCGTGCGCAGGAAAAGTCCGTTGCTCTTGAGCAGGGTGCGCGAGATGGCCATGAAGAACGCCGCGGGAACGCCCTTGCCCGACACGTCGGCGATCACGATGGCCAGATGATCGTCGTCGATGGCGAAGTAGTCGTAGAAGTCGCCGCCGATTTCCTTGGCCGCAATCATCGTCGCGGCGATCTCGATCTCGGGCCGACTCGGCGTCTGGCGCGGAAGAATCGACAGCTGCATCTCGCGCGCGATTTCCAGCTCCTGTTGCAGGCTGGCCAGCATCGCCTGTGTCTGGACCGAGGCCTGCACTTCGCGCAGCAGCTTGAGCAGGCGGCTCTGCTGGGTGCTGACCAGGCCCGACATCCGGCCCAGAATGCCGGCCAGGTCGGCGAGCCCATTCGGCGCTTCGTTCATTGTCGATGCAGTGGCCACGGCCTGCGTTCCCAGGGCCAGCAGGATTTCCTCGCGCGATGTGGGGTCCAGGTTTTCGGCGAGGCTGCGCAATTGGTCGCGGATCAGGCGCTCCTGCTGGCGCCGCGTGCGCACGCGCTCCTGGCGCAGCGTCTCCAGGCTCAGCAGCTCGGAGCGTAATTGCAGCACGCCGCGGGCGACGTTGCCCGACTCATCTTGCGCATCGTCTTCGCCCGCATGCAGCGCAATGTCGGTCTGGCCCCGGGCCAGCGATTCCAGCACCTGCACATTGCGCGTCAGCGGATCGAGCGCGTGCCGCAGGAACAAGAAAAGTCCGGCGCTGACCAGCAGCAGCACCGCACCTGCCTGCATGGCCAGGCGCCGGGCGAACTGGCGCTGCTGCTGTGCGTCGGCGGAAATGGGCCGGCTCCAGACCAGGGTGCCGATCACGCTGCCGCCGGCTCCGGTCAGGGGCTGGCTGACGAGCTGCAGTGCGGGCCGCCCCGCAAGCCGCGCATCGCCGGCAGCCAGCGTCAGCACCTGTGCGTGGCGCACCGGCACCACGACCTGGGCGAAAAATTGCTCGTCGGCCGACATGCGTCTCTCTGCAATGCCGGCCGCCGGCACGCCGGCCGCAGGATTGCCGCGCATGTTGAGAAGGTGGAATGGACCCTCGAGCCGTTGTGCTAGCGCGGGCAGGACCGCGACCGCATCCTGGCTCAGCACCAGCACATGCGGGCCTGCGCGGGTACGCCATAGCCAGCTGTAGGTGCGTGCAGACAGGGCGTGCAGACCCTGCGCGGGCAGTGCTGCCGGATCGGGCAGCGGCTCGGAATCGGCGCTTGCGGCGGTGGTGGCCAGCCTTTGTGCATTTTCGTCAAACAGGTCGATGCGCAGGCCGGGACGGCCTTTCGCCAGCGCATGCATGCGTTGTTCGAGCCCGTGCCGCGGGGCGTCGGTCAGTTGCTGCGCGGCGCGCTGCAGCGCGTCTATCTGCTGTGCCTGCCATTGTTCCCAGGCGTGGGTCAGTGTCTGCAACAGCAGCCGCCCCTGCTGTTGCTGGGCGTAGGCCTGGGTTTGCCAGACCAATGCCGCGCACAGCAGACCCAGGCAGGCAATGCCCAGCATTAGTGCGCAGAAAATTCGGGATCTAAGCGACATGGTTGTCTTTGGGATGTGCCACGCCGGCCCGGGCCAGCAGCAGCAAGGCCAGAACGGGCAGCCCGCCTTGCAGGCCGGACAGGATGGCAACGGCGCTCAACCCGGCGCCCAGCGCTGCGCCCACCCACATCCGCGCGCCGACTGCACCCTGAGGGGCCTGCGCGGCCCGGGTCAGTCCCTGGCCCAGCAGCCATCCCAATGGCAGCCCTTGCAGCACAGGCAGCAGCCATTCGAAGTTGCCGGTCCCGGGGCTTGCCGCGCCGGTGACCAGCGGCAGGGTCAGCGCGATCAAGCCGACCAGGGCCGCGGCCTGCAGGTGCCACGGCGTGCGCAGAGTGGGTGCGTGCGGGCGCGGCCGGCTCCCTTCGCGTCGAGCCCAGACCAGGGCCAGTCCAAGGCCCAGCGCGCATTGCTGCAGCAGGGCCGCGGGCGCGTTCGTGCCGGACAGTGCAAGACCCTGCAGCACGGGACCGGCGACCAGACCCGCGGCAAGGCCCAATACGTTCCAGCGCCACGGGGCTTCGCCAGCGCGCGCCGTGGCCGCCATGCGCATCCGCCAGGGGCTGTGCGCCACATCCCAGCGCGCGGCGAAAAACAGTCCGCAGACCATAGGCAGCAGCAGCGTCGCCACGGCCCAGGCAGAGGGAAGTGCCGCATGGGCGTAATAGCCCAGCGCGGGCGCGAGCCACAGCAGCCCCACCCACCAGGCGAGCAGCGCGGCACCGGGAATGCGGGGCTGGACATGGGTGAAGAAGCGATGCGTGTCGGGGTGGCCCTGGGTACAGGTGCAGGCCGCCATCGCGGCGCCCGCGAAGCCGCCATTCCAGGCGGCAATCCAGCCGGGGTGCAGGGGGCTGTCCAGCAGCAGCGTCAAAGGCGCCGGCAGCAGCGCGGCCAGCCCCAGGATCAGCAGGGCGAGCGTGGTCATGCGCAGCCGCGCGGCCAGCGTCCAGCCCGCGGCCGCAGCGAGCGCCAGCAGGCCCAGGCATGCGGCCGGCAGCGCCTGCTGCCAAGGGGTCGGATTGTCGCTGTTCTGCGCGAGCGCGCGCAACGCGTAGGTCAAGGGCGCGAGCGCGCCAAGACACAGCAGCAGTCCCATCCACATCGACTGGGCCTGGACGGCGACGAGCCGCACAATGGCCAGATCCATGTCGGCAAAACGGTCCTTCCCTTCGACCTGCTGCAGGATCTGATCGAGGTAATCGCGCCGCAGCTGCTGCGGTTCGGTGCGCCGCAGCGAGCCGATCAGCAAGCGCATGCGCGTGACGCGCTCGTGCACGCGGCGCATGCCATGCGCCACTTCCTGCACGCGCAGGTCAAACGGCTTGCGTTGCGGCAGTACCAGCAGCTGGCGGTAGTCGCCACGCGCCACCCAGCGCGCGATCAGGCGCGTGCCGTGGTTGCGCAGCCATGGACCCTGGGCGCAGGCGAAGAGCGCGCCGAGATAGGCCAGCGCGCTGCACAGCAGCAGTGCGGGAATGAGCAGCGCCAGGCGCTCGGCCACCCCGTGCAGGCTGTCGGCCTGCAGCTGCAGGCTGACGCGCGCCAGCGCAAAGCCTGCGGGCGCGACATCGGCGCTGCCCTCACCGAACTCGGAAGGCGGGGTGCTCTGCGAATGGTTGATCCACAGCATCCGGCCTTCCATGTCGTGCACCGCGATGCGCGTGACTTCGGGATGGCTGCGGCTCCAGCGGTCGAGGAACTCAGGCACCCCCACGAGCTCGTGCAAAGGGATGCCGGCGGCGATGGCATGCGCCAGACGCTGGCCTATGGATTGCGCCATCAATTGCGCGCGCGTCTGCGCTGCCTGGGCGCGCGCCGCCTGCATCTGGCTGTAATGGACATGGGACAGAAAGGCCGCGGCCAAGGCCAGCAGCAGGGCGGCCGCGCAGCCCAGCTTCACAGCGGTCCAATCACGCGCACTGCGCCGGGCGTTTGCGCGGATCATTCGATGCGCTCCACGACATCCAGCCGTTGCGATCCCTCGTCCAGACGCTGGTCCGTGGTCGCAAGCTGCGCATCGATCTGGGCGATGCGGCCATGCAACTGAGCGTGCCGCAGCCGACGCTGATGGCCCGTGGCCAGCCAGACTGCGAACATGCCGGCCAGAGCCGTGGCGAGCAAGCTGAGCAGCAGCGGCGCAGACACCATCGGGCCAGAAAGCCCGGCGGCCGCATGCGAGGCATAGGTTGCGCTCACATGGCCTGCGATCTCGCCAAACGGGGTGCGCACATCGAGCCCCATCATCGGCGTCGACTCTATGAAGGCGTTCCATGGCTGGTGGCTTGCCGCTCCCTGCAAAGCCGCTGCCTGGGCCAGCGGCGGCAGGGGTTCGCCCTCGCTGCTGCGGTCCGTGCTGAACAGCGTGCGGCCATTCTTGTCCAGTATGTCCAGACTGTAGAGCTGTGGGTCCTTGCGCAGATAGCGCTCGAGCAGGTCCTGGATGCGCGGGTACTGCTGCAGCTCCTTGCCCAGCGACAGCTCGCCTTCGATTTCATCCTGGATTTCGCGCAGTGTGAGCTCGATATGCACGCGCTCCAGGGTCTGCAGTTCCTGCTGGCGCCAATGATCGAACAGGCCGGCGATCAGCAGCACGCCGCCGAGCACGATCAGCAGCCACAGGCCGCCGACTTCGAGCAGGGGAGCTGCGAAGGCCCGGGACGGGGGATGTGGTGTGGAGGTGCTCATGTCACAATATTCAGACGGCAGCGCAAAGCCCGCTGGCAGGCCCTGCGTACCTCGTATCCAACAGTCCCTGACTCCACGGTCGCTTATGAAGAATCCCGTTTCCTTGAGGTGTGATCTGCATGGCACGGTCCAGGAACTGCCGGCATTTTTCGAACGCCTGGAAGCTTGGGCCGATTCCGCTGATTTGCCCCCGGGGCTGACGGCCAGGTTCGCACTGATGCTCGACGAATTGCTGACGAACGTCGCCATGCATGCCTATGGGGGCCAAGGGGGGCCGGTATCGGTGGCGGTGGAGTTCGTGCCGCCGCATGCGCTGCAGGCCGTGATTCGGGATCGGGGTCCGGCGTTCGATCCCACCGGTCTGCCTGCGCCAGACCTGGATGTTGCGTTGGAAGAACGGGACCTTGGAGGCTTGGGCGTGCATTTTGTGCGCAGACTGGCCGATCGCTTTTCCTATCGGCGCGAGGGCGATTGCAACGAGGTGACGTTGGGCTATTCCCCGGTAGGTAACACCAGGCGCTGAATCGTCTCGCGGGCCGCGCAATTTGCATGGGAAGGCCCCGGCCTGTCCCTTGGCCGGGCCGCGTGCTCAGGCGATTTCTGGCCCGGGCACCTGGTCGTTGACGACAAAGCGCGCGAGCGTGGCGACGGCGCTGTCGGCCTGTGCCACGTCATCGAGCACACGCAAGCTCGTGGTCCAGCGCTCGGGCGTGACTTCGGCCACTGCATATCCACGCTTGTCGGGGCGCGCGAGCAGGATGTGCGGGTTGTTGTCGGCGATTTCCTGGGCGCGTGCGCGCGGTGTCTTGCTGTGCGACGTCAAAGACGTGCCGCAGAATTCGCTGCCGATCACCTTCGATTCCGGGTCGGAGAAATCGCTGAGCACGCGGCTCACGTAGTTCTGGTGGATGTCGCCGCCGATGACCACGGCGTTGCGCACCGCGCTCGTGCGTATTGCATCGCACACGCGCTGGCGGCTTGCGGGGTAGGCGTCCCAGGTGCTGCCGTTGAAGCTTTGCGCGGGCGCCTGCTTGTAGTTGCGCCGCGAGAACATGGTCTGCTGCGCGAGCACGCTCCAGCGGGTCTGCGCGCTCGCATCCTGGCGCAGTCCCTCGGTCAACCAGCGCTCCTGGGCCAGTCCCAGCATCGAGCGCTCGGGGTCCAGCATCTCGGCGCAGTGTTCGGGCGAGACCGAATCGGGCGGATTGCGGCCAGGCGGCCGGCAGGGCTGGGCGCTGCTGTACTGGCGCGTGTCGAGCAGGTGAAAGCGCAGCAGCCTGCCCCAGGCGTGGCGGTCGTGGACCTTCACACCGTCGGCCGTGCCAAGCCCTTCGATGCCGCGGCTGAGGCTGCAAGCGCGCAGCGGCATGTTTTCGTAGAACGCCTGATAGCCCTGGCCGCGCATGGCGAGAAACGCGTCCTGCGCGCCCAGACCTGCGACACCGGCGTAGTCGTTCTGCACTTCATGGTCGTCCCAGGTCACGATCCACGGACAGGCGCGGTGCGCGGCCTGCAGTTGCGCGTCGGTGCGGTACAGCGCGTAACGGTCGCGGTAGTCCTGCAGCGTTCTGGCGACCGCCAGCGTGTGCGTGCGCACCAGCGCCGGGTGGGGCGGCTTCTTCGGCATCGCGTATTCGTAGATGTAGTCGCCGAGAAACAGCACGGCGTCCAGATCCTCGTCGAGCATGTGCTGGTAGCCCGCATAGCGCCCCTGCTCCCAGCGCTGGCAGGACACGAACGCAAAGCGCATCCTGTCCGGCATGGCGTGGACGTGGGGCGCGGTGCGCGTGCGCGCGGTCTGCGTCACGGCGTCGCCGTGCATGAAGCGGTACCAGTACCAGCGATCGGGCCGCAGCCCCGTGACTTCCACATGCACGCTATGGCCCAGCGCCTCGAGGGCCTGGGCCGTTCCGCGGCGCACGATATTCTTGAAGGCATCGTCCTCGGCGATTTCCCAGTGCACGGTCAGCGCGGGTGGCAGCGGTGTGCGCGGCGTGTCGGCGGCAACCGTACCCGGCACCGGGCCGTCGAGCAGGCGCGTCCAGAGCACGAAGCCGTCGGCGGTGGGCGAGCCGCTCGCGACGCCCAGCGGAAACAGATCGCGTTGGCGCAGCGTTGTCGACCAGCTCCAGCGGGGCAGCGAAGTGGCGACAGCGGCGCTGGACGCCAGAAGAAAAAAATCACGGCGAAGCATGCAAGAAACTCCTGATCGGGCGCGGGCAAGGGCCGCGCCCGCAGCGATGCTACTCGCTCTGCGTGCACGCCCCGGCTCAGGCCACGGCGCGGTCCGCGTGCTGTGCTTGCCAGTGGCCGCTGACCAGCCCTTCGGGCTTGCGCGCGGCGCGCACGGTCGCGCAGTCTTCCCAGGCGTCCATCTGCACGCTCAGTCCCGCATACACGCCATAGCCCGGTCCGGCGCAGATATCGCTTTCGGCCTGCAGTGTCTCGCCGGCCTTGATCGCGCCCGCGGCGGTGATCGCGCCGCGCGCGCGAATGCCCCAGTCGGCCTGCAGGTGCTTGCCGCAGTGCACGTCGCCGCCGGCATCGATGCCGTGGCTGGCGTGGATATTGCCCTGCGCGCTCAGCGCGCCGCCGCTGCGCAGGCTCTTGGCGCAGCGGATATCGCCTGCCACCTGCAGCTCCTGGCCGATCTGGGCTTCGCCGCTCAGTGTCAGATTGCCCTGGCAGTCGAGGCCCCAGCCGGTGCGCAGCTTTTCGCAGGCCAGGTCGCCCTGGGCTTCCACGCTCCACGCGGCCTTCACGGTGCCGCCGGCCTGCAGCGCACCGCCGCAGAAGATCGCGCCGCCGCTCTGGATGTCCTCACCCGCTTCCAGGCGCGCGGCGCGTATGCCTGCGCCCACCTGCAGGCTGCGGCCCACGCGCAGCACGCCGGCGACGCGCACGTCGCCGTGGACGATCACGCTGCCCGCGAACACCAGGGCCTCGGCTTCAAGGTGGTCGAGGTGCAGTTCGGCGTCGGTGGGGCCGAACTGCGACAGCAGCCAGCATGCGTCCTCGATGCGCCCGTCGCGCACCAGGTTGTCGAGCAGCAACTGGTAGTCGCGGCCTTCGTGCTGGTGGCGAATGAACCAGCGAAACCCTGCGGCGCAGGGGCTCTTGGCTTTGAGAAAATCTTTGGAGAATTCCATGACGGTCCGCAATCAGTGGCGCGCAGTGCATGCAGCGCTGCGCCAACGTGCAGCCAGGAAAGAACCCGGGTGGTTTTCGAAAATCCTGGCGTGCTCCATGCAAAGGAGCTTGCGGCGCAAGCCCCTGTGGGGCCGTGCGGGAAGTCAGTCGGCCTGTGCCGTGGTCTGAGCTTTCCGCACGGCGGCGGAAAGCAGGGCCGTAAAGCCGCAAAGGCTGATGAAGGCCGTCGGAACGCCGGGATGCCCATGCGCCAGCGCGCAGCGCTGCAGGGCAGGGCTGTGTTCGGCGGGAGAAGGGCAGGCGGTGGGCATGGCAAAGATGGTGATCAGGTGGCGCAATTATCGCATCGCATCCATTTCCCCGTGGGTCCTGGGCCCGGCGCGCATCCGTGTAAAAACCTATATACCGCTGCGCCACGTGGCGCCTCGACCCATGCCCTGCGCCCGGATTCGTTAACATGACCCTCCCTTTTCACGCCGCGGCCCCCGGGCCCCGAGCTCCTGCGGTCAGGTGCTGTGCTGAGCGGGCCCGTTGTCGGCCCGTGCGCGCGCCGACCGCGTTGATGATGGCAGAGACCCGAACATGAACTCCACTCCTCCCTCCTTCCTGTCGCGCGTTGCGCTTGCCATGAGCAGCTTCTTCGCCATCCTGGGCGATGCGCGTTTCGCCGCCAACGTCGCGCGCCTGCGTGCGGGCGAAGCCTTCGCCGCCGATATGCCCGCACCCGCCCCGGTGGCCGCCGCGCCTGCGCCGGTCGTTGCCGCCCCCGCTCCCGTTGCTGCACCCGTTGCCGCGCCCGTCGCGCCGGTGCTTGCCGCCGATACCAGCGCGCTGCAGCTGCTGGGCCTGCTGCAGCGCGAAGCGCGCTTTGTCGACTTCGTGCAGGAAGACACCACGGGCTACAGCGACGCCGACATCGGCGCCGCCACGCGCGTGGTGCATGCGGGCTGCCGCAAGGTGCTGGCCGAGCATTTCACGCTGGAGCCGGTGCGCAGCGAAGCCGAAGGCAGCCGCGTGACGCTGGCCGATGGCTTTGACGCCGCGGCCGTGCGCCTCACGGGCAACGTTGTGGGCCAGGCGCCGTTCACCGGCACGCTGGGTCACCGCGGCTGGCGCGTGAGCGCCACGCGCCTGCCCCAGCTGACCGACGCCAAGGCGGCGAGCGTGATCGCCCAGGCCGAGGTGGAACTGTGAGCGGCGCGCGCTACAGCATAGGCATAGACCTGGGCACCACGCATTGCGCGCTGTCGTGGGTCGATCAGCAGGCCAGCGACGGCGACCAGGTGGTGCATGGCGTGCTCGACATTCCGCAGCTCACGGGCCCGGCCGCGGTCGAAGCCAAGCCGCTGCTGCCCTCGTTTCTCTATCTGCCGCATGAAAGCGAACTCGCTCCCGGCGATCTTGCCCTGCCCTGGGGGGCGCAGCAGGACTTCGCCGTTGGCGAACTCGCGCGTGCGCGCGGCGCGGCCACGCCGATCCGGCTGGTGAGCAGCGCCAAGAGCTGGCTGTGCCATCCCGGCGTGGACCGGCGCGCGCCGCTGCTGCCGGCCGACGCGCCCGCCGAAGTGCACCGCATCTCGCCGCTCACGGCCTCGATACGCTATCTGTCGCACCTGCGCTGGGCCTGGGAGCAGGCGCATCCGGAAGCGCCGTTCGACGCCCAGGACATCACGGTGACGATTCCCGCGTCGTTCGACCCGGCAGCGCGCGAGCTCACGGCCGAAGCCGCGCGCGCCGCGGGATTCCAGCAGCTGACGCTGCTCGAAGAACCCCAGGCCGCGCTCTACAGCTGGATCGAAGGCAGCGCGGGCGACTGGCGCAAGCAGGTCAGCCCCGGCGATGTGATCCTGGTGGTCGACGTCGGCGGCGGCACCACCGATCTGTCGCTGATGGCGGTGCTGGAGAATGCCGGCGAACTGAGCCTGCAGCGCGTGGCCGTGGGCGAGCACATCCTGCTGGGCGGCGACAACATGGATCTCGCGCTGGCCTATGGCGTGGCGCGCAAGCTGGCTGCCGAAGGCCGCCAGCTCGATGCCTGGCAGACGCGCGCCCTGGCCCATGCCTGCCGCGCGGCCAAGGAAGCGCTGCTCAGCGACGCCGCGCTCGACAGCGTTCCCGTGGTCGTTCCCAGCCGCGGCTCCAAGCTGATCGGCGGCTCGGTGCGCACCGAAGTCACGCGCGCCGAACTCACGCAGATCCTGGTCGACGGCTTCTTCCCGCAGGTCGCCGTGAGCGACAAGCCGCTGACGCGCGCGCGCGCCGCGCTGACCCAGCTGGGCCTGCCCTATGCGCAGGACGCAGCCGTCACGCGCCACCTCGCGGCCTTTTTGTCGCGCCAAGCCGGCGCCACCGAAGCCATCGAAGGCCTGCAGGGCACGCAGCCCGAAGGCGCGAGCTTCCTGCATCCTTCGGCCGTGCTGTTCAACGGCGGCGTGCTCAAGTCTGGCCTGATTGCCGAACGCCTGCTGTCGGTGCTCAACGGCTGGCTGGCATCGGAAGGCGCGGCGCCCGCGCGGCTGCTCGGCGGTGCCGATCTCGATCTGGCGGTGGCGCGTGGTGCGGCCTATTTCGGCTATGTACGCCAGGGCCGCGGCGTGCGCATCCGCGGCGGCGCGGCGCAGTCGTACTACGTGGGCGTCGAGTCCAACATGCCGGCCATTCCCGGCATGGAGCCGCCGCTGTCGGCGCTGTGCCTGGCGCCCTTCGGCATGGAAGAGGGCACGGAAGTCGCGCTCGACGCGCAGGAGTTCGGCCTGGTCGTGGGCGAGCCCGTGCGGCTGCGCTTCTTCGGCTCGTCGACCCGCCGCAACGATCAGGTCGGCAGCCTGCTCGAGTTCTGGGGCCCCGAGGAACTGGTCGAGCTGCAGGAAATTGAAATCCTGCTGCCCGCCCAGGGCCGCGCGCCCGGCGAAGTCGTCGCCGTGCGACTGCATGCGAGCGTGACCGATATCGGCACGCTCGAGTTGCATGCCGTTCCGCTGGGCAGCGAGGAACGCTGGAAGGTGGAGTTCGATGTGCGCGCTGACAGCGCCGCCGTCTAAAAGGAGGGCGCATTGACCCAGTCCGCAGCCGCCTACATCGTCGGCATAGACCTGGGCACCAGCCATACGCTGCTGGCCTATGCGCCGGCCGACGGCAGCGCGCCGGTCACCCTGCTGCCGATCGCGCAGCGCATCTCGGGCGCGGAAATCGCCTCCGGCCCGCTGCTGCCTTCGCTGCGCTACCAGGCGGGTGCGGGCGAACTCGCGCCAGAAACCTGGAATCAGCCCTGGCCTGCCTTGTTCGCCAGCGATGCCGCGCCCGCGCTGCTGGGCCGCTATGCCCAGGATCTGGGCGCCCAGGTGCCGGGCCGGCTGGTGAGCAGCGCCAAGAGCTGGCTGTCGCATGCGGGCGTGGATCGCGCGGCACCCATATTGCCCTGGGGCGCGCCCGAAGGCGTGGCCAAGATTTCGCCGCTGCAGGCCAGTGTCAGCTACCTCGCGCATCTGCGCGCGGCCTGGGATGACGCCTTTCCCGAAGCACCGCTGGCGCAGCAGGAACTGGTGCTCACCGTGCCGGCGTCGTTTGACGAAGGCGCACGCGCGCTGACGCTAGAAGCCGCGCAGCTCGCCGGCCTGCCGCCGCTGCGCCTGCTGGAGGAGCCGCAGGCCGCGCTGCACGACTGGCTGCTGATGCAGTCGGCCCAGGTGGGCGAGGCGCTGCAGGGCACCGAATGGCTGCTGGTCGTCGATATCGGCGGTGGCACCACCGATTTGAGCCTGGTGCAGGTGCAGGCCAGCGACGGCCTGCCCGAACTCGCGCGCCGCGGCGTGGGCGCGCACCTGATGCTGGGCGGCGACAACATGGATCTGGCGCTGGCCCATGGCCTTGAGGCCGAAATGGCCGCGCCCCAGCCGCGGCTGTCGGCCGCGCGCTTTGCGCAGCTGGTGCAGCGCTGCCGCGTCGCCAAGGAGCAGTTGCTGGCGGCCGATGCGCCCGAAGCCGTCACGGTCACGCTGCTGGGCAGCGGCGCGCAGCTGATGGGCGGCGCGCGCTCGGCGCAGCTGCGCCGCGAGCGCGTGCAGCAGATGCTGCTCGAAGGTTTTTTCCCGCTGCAGCCTGCCGACGCGCGGCCGCAGCAGCGCCAGGCCGGCCTGCTGGCCTGGGGACTGCCTTATCCTGCCGATGCGGCGATCACGCGCCATATCGCGGCTTTTCTGCATGCCCATGCGCCGCTGCTGGGACCGCAGCGCGTGCCCGACAGCGTGCTGTTCAACGGCGGGGTGTTCCACAGCCCGGCGATTGCCCAGCGCGTGTTCGAACAGCTCACGCAATGGCGCGGTGCGCCGCTGCGCGTGCTGATCAATGAACACCCCGACTGGGCGGTGGCGCGCGGCGCGGTCGCCTATGGCCTGGAGCGCGCGCAGCGCGGCCGGCCCGCCGCCGCAGCGGCCGCGCCGCGCGGCCTGCGCATTGGCGGCGGCTCGGCACGCAGCTATTTCCTGCGGCTGGACAGCGACGACAGCCGGCTGCGCGCGATCTGCATACTGCCCCAGGGCAGCGAAGAGGGCGCGGCGGTGCGCCTGGCCGACCAGCGGTTTGCGCTGCGCCTGGGCCAGGCCGTGCGCTTTCATCTGCTGGCATCGACCGCGGCGGGCCCGGTGGCGGCCGGCGAGGTGCGCGATCTCGCGGGCCAGGAACTGGTGCATCTGCCGCCGCTCACGGCCGTGCTGCCCGCGCCGCCGGGTCGCGAACGCGCCCAGGTCGAAGTGCTGCTGCAGGCAACGATGACCGAAGTCGGCACGCTCGAAGTGCAGTGCGTTGCCGTGCAGGACCCGGCGCAGACCTGGCCGCTGGTCTTTGCAGTGCGTGGCGAGGCCGGTGCTGCGGCAGCCGGTGCTGCGGCAGCCGACGCCGCGCTGGCGCGCGCCATCGCGCAGATCGAGCGCGTGTTCGGGAGCCAGGACCAGAGCGTGGCCGCCAAGGAAGTCAAACAGCTGCGCGCGGCGCTGGAAAAAATATTGGGCGCGCGCGAAAGCTGGGATCTCGCGCTGCTGCGCACTTTGTTCGACGCGCTGCTGGCGCGCGCGCGCCGGCGTCGGCGCACGCCCGAGCACGAGCGCAGCTGGCTCAATCTCGCGGGCTACTGCCTGCGCCCCGGCGTGGGGGCGGAGCTCGACGACTGGCGCATGGCCCAGGTCTGGGCGCTGCACGACCAGGGCCTGGCCCATGCGCAGGACAGCGGCAACTGGGCCGAATGGTGGATCTTCTGGCGGCGCGCGGCCGCCGGCCTTGCCGAAGCCCAGCAGATGCAATTGCTCGAAGATGTCGCCGGCCACATGCAGCAGGCCGGCCAGCGCGCCCAGGGAAAATCATCGGCGCTGGGCAGCTATGACGACATGGTGCGGCTGTTTGCGGTGCTGGAAAACGTGCCCTGGGCCTACCGGCTTGAAATGGCGCAGTGGATGCTCGAGCGCCTGGCCAAGCCCGGTGAATCGCTGCAGACCTGGTGGGCGCTGGGGCGCATCTGCAGCCGCGTGCCGCTGGGCCCCGCGGGCGCGCACCAGATCATTCCGCCCGAGCAGCTTGACCCGTTCCTTGACGCGGTGCTGGCCCAGGACTGGCGCCACAACGACAGCGCCATGTTTGCCGCGGTGCAGATGGCGCGCATGACCGGCGACAGAGCGCGCGACCTGAGCGATGTCCAGCGCGCGCCGGTGATCGCGCGGCTGGCGCAGCAGCGCGCGCCCGAAAACTGGCAGGCCATGGTGGCCGGCGTCGTGGAACTCGATGCCGCCGAGCAGCGCCGCAGCTTCGGTGAGAGCCTGCCGCCGGGTCTGGTGCTGATCGCGGGCTAGCGCGGCCTGGCCCCGCTCAGGCCGCCCTGGGGTTGTTCTTGGGATCGAGCCGGCGCGCCTCGGTGTTGCGCGCGTCGGTGTCCTGCTGGCCGCTGGCGACATCGGCATGGGCCTGGCGCATTTTTTCGCTGGGCTCGCCATGGGTCATGTCGACCGACTCGTCGCGCTCGTGCGGCAGCTTGGGCGATTCGGTGGCGTCGCCGTCCTCGCGCTCGGTGGTGTCCACGCTGCGCGGCGCGTCAATGGTGTCGGTGGGCGTGGCAGTCTTCTCGGGAGTCTGTGGCTTGCTGGTCATGGTTTTTTCCTTTGCAGAGCTCCCATGCTAGGCCGGCTGCCCAGGCAGGCCTGTAGGCCGGAGTCGTCCGTAGGCGGCCTATTTCTTCACCGGAATCGGCGTGCTGCGTGGCACCGGTACGGCCGTCACGCTGTTCTGTGGCGAGCCTTCGATCACGCGGTCCGAATACGTCATGTAGACCAGGGTGTTGCGCGGCACGTCCAGCATGCGCACCACGCGCAGCCGCTTGAACAGCAGCGAGGCGCGTTCGCTGTAGACCTCCTCCTGCTGCGGCAGCGGGGCGCTGATCGTGATGGCACCGGTTTGGTGGCAGCTGATCGAGGCTTCGGCGCGGTCCTCGGCCAGGCCCAGGCCGCCCTTGATGCCGCCGGTCTTGGCGCGCGACACATAGCAGGTCACGCCCGCCACCTTGGGGTCGTCATAGGCGTCGACGACGATCTTGTGGTCCGGGCCCAGAAATTTGAAGACGGTGTCCACCGAGCCTATGGTCTCGGTCTGGGCGGCGGCGCCGCAGCCGGCCAGGGCAAGAATCAGCAGGGCTTTGAGCGTTTTGTGGGGCATGGCGGGCAGAAATGAAAAAAGGGGGCAGTGCCCCCTTTGTACCATTCGCGCCGGCGTTCAGGGCGCGGCGCTGCCCGCGGCCTCGTCCACATGCTTTTGCAGATGGGCCAGCGCCAGTTCGACCTGGTCGATCAGCACCAGGCACAGGTCGCCGGGCTGCAGGCGCGCGAGCGCGTGGTCGATGGCGACGAACTCGCCCTGGATCTCGGTGACGTAGCTGGTGCGGCTGGCGCCGGCCAGGCCCTGCTGCAGCAGGCGCAGCACTTCGCCGTCCTCGCGGCCGCGCTGGCAGGCGTCCTGGTAGAGGATCACGTCGTCAAAGGCATGGCCCAGGATCTTGGTCTGTTCGCTGATGTCCTGGTCGCGGCGGTCGCCCGCGCCGCTGATCACCACGCTGCGCTTCTTGGCCGGCATGGCTTCCACGGCCTGGACCAGCGCGCGCATCGCGTCGGGGTTGTGGCCGTAGTCGGCGATGATCGTCGCGCCGCGGTAGTCCATCACGTTGAAGCGTCCGGGCGCGTTGTCGCTGTCGTTGACGAAGCCCGACAGGCCGCGGCGAATGGTTTCCCAGGGCAGGTTGGCGCCCCAGGCCGCAGCGGTTGCGGCCATCACGTTCTCGACCTGGAAGCCTATGGTGCCGGCACGCGTGATCGGCACGTCGCGCAGCGAAATGGTCTCGCGCCACGAGCCTTCGGCGGCAACGATGGAGTCGCCGTCGACATAGACCACGCGGTTGCCCTGGGCGCGGTGCGTGGCCATGACCGGGTGGTGGCGGTCGGCCGCGAAGTAGATGATCTTGCCGGGGCAGACGCTGGCCATGGCCGCGACATGCGGGTCGATCGCGTTGAGCACGCCGTAGCCCGTGGGCGCGACGTTCTGCACGATCACGCGCTTGAGCACGGCCAGGTCCTCGACCGTGGTGATGAAGTTCAGGCCCAGGTGGTCGCCTTCGCCCACGTTGGTCACGACGGCGACCTGGCAGCGGTCAAAGCCCAGGCCTTCGCGCAGAATGCCGCCGCGCGCGCATTCCAGCACGGCGGCGTCGACTTCGGGGTGGGCCAGCACGTTGCGTGCGCTGCGCGGGCCCGAGCAGTCGCCGCTGTCGATCTGGCGGCCGTTGACGTAGACGCCGTCGGTGTTGGTCATGCCCACGCGCAGGCCATGGGCCGCGAACAGGTGGCCGATGATGCGCGCCGTGGTGGTCTTGCCGTTGGTGCCGGTCACGGCGATCACGGGAATGCGGCCGTCCTGGCCATGGGCGAACAGCTGGTCGACCATGGGCACGCCCACATGGCGCGGCTTGCCGAACGAGGGCGCGAGGTGCATGCGCAGGCCGGGCGCGGCGTTGACTTCGACCACGCCGCCGTTTTGCTCTTCCAGCGGACGCAGCATGGTTTCGCAGACCACATCGACGCCGCAGATGTGCAGGCCAATGGTCTGCGCGGCCTCGATGGCGCGCGCCGCGATCTCGGGGTGCACGTCATCGGTCACATCGGTGGCGCTGCCGCCGGTCGACAGGTTGGCGTTGTTGCGCAGCACCACGCGCTGGCCCTGGGCGGGCACGGAGTCGGGCGTCAGGCCTTCGGCCGCGATATGCGCGACCGCGATGTCGTCGAGGCGGATCTTGGTCAGCGCCGTGCCATGGCCCGAGCCGCGGCGCGGGTCGAGGTTCACGGCATCGACCAGTTCGCGCACCGTGTGCTGGCCGTCGCCCAGCACCTGGGGCGGTTCGCGGCGCGCGGCGGCGACCAGCTGGTCGCCGACGACCAGCAGGCGGAAGTCATGGCCGGGCAGGAAGCGCTCGACCATCACCGTGCCGTATTTTTCGGCCGAAGCGTAGGCCGCGGCGAGCTGGCTGCGTTCGGTCAGGTTGACCGTGACGCCCTTGCCCTGGTTGCCGTCCTGGGGCTTGACCACGACCGGCAGGCCGACTTCAAGCGCGACTTCCCAGGCTTCATCGATCGATTCGACCGGGCGGCCCAGCGGCACGGGAACGCCGGCCGAGTGCAGCAGGCGCTTGGTCAGGTCCTTGTCCTGGGCGATGGATTCGGCCACGGCGCTGGTGTTGTCGAGTTCGGCGGCCTGGATGCGGCGCGCCTTCGCGCCCCAGCCCAGCTGCACCAGCGAGCCCGAAGTCAGGCGGCGAAACGGAATGCCGCGCGCCACGGCGGCGTCGACAATGGCGCCGGTGGAGGGGCCGATGCGCTCGTCTTCATCGAGTTCGCGCAGCGCGGTGATCGCGGCTTCGGCGTCGAAGGCGGTGTCGGCCAGCGCGGCCTGCACCAGCTCCAGCGCCTTTTCCACGGCCAGCTTGCCCACGGCTTCCTCGGTGTACTCGACGACCACCTGGAAGGTGCCGTTTTCCAGCGTCTCATGCGTGCGGCTGAACGTGACCGGGCAGCCGGCCTGGGCCTGCAGCGACAGCGCCGCGACTTCGAGCACATGGGCCAGGGACAGGCGCTGGTCGGCGCCATGCGGCTGCAGCGGCGCGATGGTCGGGAAGCGCGCGCGCAGCTTCTCTTCGAAGCCGGCAATCGAGGTGTAGCACTGCTCGTTGTCTTCGCACTGCACGATGGCTTCGATGGCGGTGCTGCGGGTCCAGAGATTCGGGCCACGCAAGGCGCGGATGCGGGTGATCTGCATAGTCGGTTCTTTCAGATGGCGGGCTGGCGTGGGGCCAGCCGGGCATGCATGTCGTCGTGGTTTGCGTGAAATCAGTTGCTGTATTCGAAGGTCTTGATACCGGCGCCGATCAGATCGGGCGAGATATCAAGCGCCCAGGCCGTGGCGATCGCGGCCAGCAGCGCCGGCGTGTCGGGGCGCTTGCCGCCGGGCAGCGCGAGCGCGTCCAGCGTGCCCAGCACGCGCTCCTGCGCGCCCGTGGCCAGCACCACATTGTTGCCCTTGACCAGCACGGCGCGCCCGCCTTCGTTGTCCTGGCGGTGGGCTGCGACGACTTCGTTGGCGGCGTCCAGCGTGTACAGGATCACTTCGCCGTCGCTGAGCTCGGCCAGTTCGGCGACTTCGGCCAGGTCGGCATTGAGCACGCCCGCGCCGTGGCTCAGCACCACGTCGATTTGCGTGCGGATCACGCGGCGCATCTGGCCGGCTTCGAGCACGTCGTGGTCGGCCAGCGTCTCGTAGCCGTCCATATCGGTGACCACGCCGATCAGGCAGCGGTCATAGGCCAGGCCTTCTTCCAGGATGGAGCGCGGCGTGGTCTGGATCACCGCGGCCTCGGCCAGACGGTTGGTCAGCAGGCGGTGGGCGCCGGCCCAGTTGGCGGTATCGGTCTTCTGCGTCTGGCGGTTGGCCAGGAACATGCCTTCGCTGCTGGCCACGCCGGTGCGCTTGCCCGACAGCTGCAGCAGCCAGCCCACGAGGCGGGCGATGAACGCGTTTTCACGCGTGCCGACGATGCCCACGACGGGAATCCGGCCCGCATCGCGGTCTTCCTCGGTGCGCGGGAACAGGTGGTCGGCAATCGCCATGCCCACGGGGCGCGGCGCGCCGTTGGTCGGCTTCAGATGCATCAGCAGGCCGGGGCCGGCGTTGACTTCGAGGATCGCGCCCTGGCCCTGCATGGGCTGGGACACGTCCTTGAGGATCATGTCCATGCCCGCGATGTCCAGGCCCACGATCTTCGCCGCCAGGATCGCGTAGTACGCGACATCGGGGTGCACTTCGTCGGTGCAGTCGATCGCCATGTTGCCGTTGCGCTGCAGCAGCACCGCCTGGCCCTTGGGAATCACGGAATCGGGCGCGACATGCTGGCGGTTGAGTTCGAGCTTCACGGCGCCGGCCTGCAGGTTGATCCAGTCGAGCGGGAATTCCTGCTCGGGGCCGCGGCGCGGATCCTGGTTGAGCACTTCGACCAGCTGGCTCAGCGTTGCCGTGCCATTGCCGTAGACGCTCACGGTCTCGCCCTTGGTCGCGGCAACGACCTTGCCGCCGACCACCAGGATGCGGTGCTCGACGCCGTCGATGAACTTCTCGACGATCACGTCCGAGCCTTCGGGCTGGGCCAGCGCGAAAGCGGTCTTGACATCGGCTTCCTCGTACAGTTCCAGCGTCACGCCGCGCGCGTGGTTGCCGTCGGACGGCTTGACGGTCACGGGCGTGCCGATTTCCTGCGCGACTTCCCAGGCTTCCTCAGGGCTGTTGACCACCTGGCCTTCGGGCACGGGCACGCCGCAGGCCGCGAGCAGGCGCTTGGTGAAGTCCTTGTCCTGGGCAATGCCTTCGGCGATGGCGCTGGTCTGGTCCGACTCCGCGGTCCAGATGCGGCGCTGGGCCGCGCCGTAGCCCAGCTGCACCAGGTTGCCGTCATTGAGGCGGATATGCGGAATGCGGCGCTCGCTGGCGGCATCGACGATGCAGCCGGTCGAGGGACCCAGGTAGCGGTCGTTGATCGCGGTCTTGATCGCGTGGATCGCGGGCTTGAGGTCGAACGGCTGGTCGTTGATCGCCGCCATCAGCAGCTGGTGGCCCATTTCGAGCGCCACGCGCGCCACGGCTTCTTCGGGGCAGCGGAACACCATGCGGTAGACGCCGGGCTTGGAAATCTCGCGTGTCTGACCGAATTCGGCGGGCAGGCCGGCGAGGTTCAGCAACTCGATCACCACATGCTCGAGCACATGGCCCATCCAGGTGCCGCCTTCGAGGCGCTGAATGAAGCCGCCGCGCTCGCCGACGCCGCAGGTGTGCTCGATCAGGTCGGGCAGCCAGGCGGTCAGGCGCTCGTTGAGGCCGGGAATCTTGTTGGACGGATATTCTTCGAGCTCACCCAGATCCAGCCACACCTCGAGCACGGGCCTATAGGTCCAGACACTGGGGCCACGCAGGAAGGTTGTACGCAAGAGTTGGATGTCGTTGAGTTTCGCCATGTCATTCAGCGGTAAGAAGGTGGGGAGAACAGGAATTGCACATTCCTGCCCAAGAATGAAAGGCATTGTGCCGCTTGTCAGCCTAATCGAAGGCTCGCGCGTTGAGCAATGAGTAACGAGCGTCCGGCGCTGCCACGTTTACCATGCCGATGCGGTAGTCGGTAAGACTCTTGGAGCCGCCAGCGGCGGAGGAAAATAATTCAACATGCAACATCACCATACTGTGGACGCCTCGGCAGTCTTTGCCGGCCCTCTGGGGGACGAACTGCGAGCCAGGCTCGCTTCTGATGAGAACGTTCTAGCCATCGTCCCGGTTGACCTGAGTGCTGATTTGCAGTTTGGCAATGGTCTATTGGCCCTGACGCAAGAAAGGTTGCTGGCCTGCGACCCCAAGACCCGCCAATGGAGTGAGTGGGCACTGACCATCGATCAGAGCCTGCGCCTGCACGACCACGGCGGTGTCGGTCATCTCGAATTGCACAACCATGACGCGCGCCTGGCGCACTGGTTCGTCACGCTGAGCCACCAGGCGGCCATGGTGCTGCTGCAGCAGCAGTTCGACCGCCAGCGCGAGCGCATCGCGCGCCAGCAGGCCTACAGCGCGGTCGAAGACGAGGAAACCGCGCATTGCCCGGTGTGCCATGCGACCCTGCCGCCCAATACCGACGACTGCCCGGCCTGCGCGCGCCAGCAGGCGCCCCAGACCTCGACCTGGGTGCTGCTGCGCCTGTGGCGCTTCGCCAAGCCTTACCAGGGCCAGCTGCTGCTGGGCTTCCTGCTGACGCTGGCCACCACCTGCGCCCAGCTGGTCGCGCCCTACCTGACCATTCCGCTGATGGACAAGATCCTGATCCCGTTCCAGAACGGCGAGAAGATCGACTCCAGCCTGGTGGCGTTCTACCTGAGCGCGCTGCTGGGCTCGGCGCTGCTCGCCTGGGCGCTGGGCTGGGCGCGCACCTTCGTGCTCGCCAAGGTCTCCGAGCGCATAGGCGCCAACCTGCGCACCACCACCTACAACCACCTGCTGACGCTGTCGCTCGACTACTACGGCAGCAAGCGCACGGGCGACCTGATGGCGCGCATCGGTGCCGAAACCGACCGCATCAACCTCTTTCTTTCGCTCAACGCGCTGGATTTCGTCACCGACGTGCTGATGATCGTGATGACTTCGGTGATCCTGTTCTCGATCAACCCCTGGCTGGCGCTGGTCACGCTGGTGCCGCTGCCGTTCATTGCCTGGATGATCCACACCGTGCGCGACCGCCTGCGCACCGGCTTCGAGAAGATAGACCGCGTCTGGTCCGAAGTCACCAATGTGCTGGCCGACACCATTCCCGGCATCCGCGTGGTCAAGGCCTTTGCCCAGGAAAAGCGCGAAGCCGCGCGCTTCGACGAGGCCAACCAGATCAACCTGCAGGCCAACGACAAGGTCAACAAGACCTGGTCGCTGTTCACTCCCACGGTGACGCTGCTGACCGAAATCGGCCTGCTGATCGTCTGGGGCTTCGGCATCTACCTGGTGGCCGACGGCTCGATCACCGTCGGTGTGCTCACCGCGTTCATTGCCTACATCGGCCGCTTCTACACGCGCCTCGACTCCATGAGCCGCATTGTCTCGGTCACGCAGAAGGCCGCGGCCGGCGCCAAGCGCATCTTCGACATCCTCGACCATGTGAGCAACGTGCCCCAGCCCGCCAACCCCGTGAAGATGGACAAGGTCCAGGGCGCGATCACCATGAAGGACGTGGGCTTTCGCTACGGCAGCCGCAGCGTGATCAAGCACCTGGACCTGCACATCAAGCCCGGCGAGATGATAGGCCTGGTCGGCCACAGCGGCTCGGGCAAGAGCACGCTGGTCAATCTCATCTGCCGCTTCTTCGACGTCTCGGCCGGCTCCATCCAGCTTGACGGCGTCGACGTGCGCCGCATCTCGGTGTCCGACTACCGGCGCAACATCGGCCTGGTGCTGCAGGAGCCGTTCCTGTTCTTCGGCACCATCGCCGAGAACATCGCCTATGGCAAGCCCGAGGCCACGCGCGCCGAGATCGTCGCCGCAGCGCGTGCCGCCCATGCGCATGAATTCATCCTGCGCCTGCCCCAGGGCTATGACTCGCTGGTCGGCGAGCGCGGCCAGAGCCTGTCGGGCGGCGAGCGCCAGCGCATCAGCATCGCGCGCGCGCTGCTGATCGACCCGCGCATCCTGATTCTCGATGAAGCGACTTCGGCCGTGGACACCGAGACCGAAAAGGAAATCCAGAAGGCGCTGGACAATCTGGTGCAGGGCCGCACGACGATTGCCATTGCCCACCGCCTGTCGACGCTGCGCAAGGCCGATCGCCTGGTGGTCATGGACCGCGGCGAGATCGTCGAAGTCGGCCCGCACGACGAACTCATTGCGCTGCGCGGCGCCTACTGGCGCCTGTACGAAGCCCAGGCGCGGCGTGCCGAAGAAGATGCGCAGGCCGCAGGCCTGGTGCTGCAAACCTCGCTGATCAAGGACTGAACCATGGCCGAAACATTGGATATGACCCCGCTGGACCTGCAGGTGCGGCGCGACGCCCATGGCTGCCTGGTATTGAAGCTGGCCGACGGCAGCGAGCATGTGGGCGTGGTTCCGGTGCGCGCGTTTCCCATGGCCGCGCCCGAGGAAGGGCTGTCGCTGATGCGCAGCGACGGCAAGGAAGCGCTGTGGGTGGCGCACATGAGCCTGCTGCCGCCGGCCGCGCGCGTGCTGATCGAGCAGGACCTCGCCATCCGCGAGTTCGTGCCGACCATCCTCAAGATCCGCAGCGTCTCGAGCTTTTCCACGCCCAGCACCTGGGAAGTCGACACCGACCGCGGCGCGACGCAACTGGTGCTCAAGGCCGAGGAAGACATACGCAAGCTCCATGGCCGCACGCGGCTGCGCATCGCGGGCAGCGACGGCGTGCAGTTCGCCGTTCCCGACACCACGGCGCTGGACCGTCCTTCGCAGCGCTTGCTCGAGCGATTTCTATAGCGCTGGGGGCCGATGGGCTCTGGGTTTGGGCGGGTTCGGCAAAATTTCTGCAAAAAAACCGGTTTTTTTGCAGAAATTGCTTTATTTTTGGCTGGCGCTGCCGATGAAGGTACGAGGGCGGGAAGTTTCCGCCATTCGCCATACTTTTGAGCCACCGAAGGATTCACCATGTCAATCACACCTGTCGATCGATCGTCTGCCTGGCGACCTACGGGCGCTGATTTGTACTCGACCGGCGCGTCAGGTGCCGTGCCCGTGCGCCCCATCAACCCCGTGAACGCGATTGAATCCACCGACCGCCTGGGCGAAGGCGCGATCGTGCGCGAGCCCGACAAGCCTTCGGCGCCCGACCAGGGCAACCGCGACTGGACGGCGGTCGAAGAGAAAAAGCAGGTCGAGGAAGTCGAGGAGCCGCCCAAGGAGCCCATCCACAAGCAGCTGATCGAGCATTTCCAGTCGCTGTGGCTGGCAAGCGCGCGCGTGGTGGACCAGGCCCAGCAGGTCAGCCAGACCGACGAAGCCGAGCGCAACAAGCTGATCGTCAAGGACGAGCCGCTGACCTACTCCGAGCCCAAGACCAAGCGCACGCGGGGATTGTAAAAGCACCCCCTGAGCCGCTCAGGGGCGCCCGGCCAGGGGCGCCCGGCGAGGGGCGCCCGGCCAGGGACGGCCCCCGCGCTGTGACACGCTGGCTGCAAGCGCCGTATCCGTTCGTGGTGAGCTTCCCTGGCAGGGCGCGTCCAACCATGAACGGCCGGCGCGCAAAAAACGCAATTACTTCTTGTCCGCCTGCTGCGCCGCCTTGGCCGCGCGCTCGGCACGGTATTGCACGGCAAACACTTCGACTTCCTCGAAGGACACAAAGCCGTCCTTGTCGGTATCGGCCGTGTCGAAGGCCGCGGCCAGGCGCGGAAACAGCGCGACTTCACTGCGGCTGAGCTGGCCGTCCTTGTTGAAGTCCAGCAGCTGGAAATCGCGCCTGGCCTTGATTTCGCCTTTGGTCAGCGCAGCGCCGTTGGCGCTTTCGGCGGGCGCGGCATCGGGCGCCGGGGTCTGCGCCAGCGCCAGGCCGCAGGCCGTGAGCAGCACCAGGCCGCACAGCAGGCCGGCGGCGCGCTGGCGCAGGAGAAGAGGGAAATAGGAATTTGCCATGCGAACCATGGTGCCATGGCTGGCGCTGCTGCGCCCAGGCCGGCGCAATCACCCCTGGCCGGACTGCTTGCGCCTGGTTGCAGATGTTTCCTGCAGGCTGGCTGCTATGCCGCTGCGCACATGGCCCGAAGGCACATGCAGCGCCGCATTGCGCACATGGCCGGTCTGGTCGTCAAAGAAGAAGTCGGGTTCGAATTCGCGCAGGAAGGCGCCCTTGCTCAGGCCGCCGAGGAACATTGCTTCGTCCACGGCGATGTTCCAGCTCATCAGCGTCTGGATCGCGCGCTTGTGCGCGGGCGCGCTGCGCGCCGTGACCAGCGCGGTGCGGATGCGCATGCCCGGAACTTCCACGGCCATCTGCTGCAGCCGGTGCAGCGCGGCGAGCAGCGGCTTGAACGGGCCGTCGGGCAGAGGCTGGCCATGGCGGTCGGTCTCGTGGCGCTGGAAGGCTTCCAGCCCTTCGGCCTGGAACACGCGCTCGGCTTCGTCGGAAAACAGCACGGCGTCGCCGTCGAAAGCGATGCGCACTTCGTTGGGGTGCGACAGGCTGGCCTGCACGGAATCGGTGAACACATGGGCTGCGGGGTAGCCCAGGCGCAGCGCCTCGGTCACATCGTCGGCATTCGCCGAGAGAAACAGATGCGCGCCCAGCGGGCGCAGATAGCCGAACGGCGGCCGGCCCTGGGTGAAAACGCCGCGCTGCAGCGCAATGCCCGCCGATTCAGCCGAATGGAACACGCGCAGGCCGCTGACCGGGTCGTTGCGCGACAGGATCACGACTTCGACGCGCCGGGCATCGGGCGTGTTGAACGCAAGCAGCTTCTGCACCAGCGAGAACGCAATGCCGCGCTGCGCCGGGATTTCCAGCCGCTGGCGCTGCAGCTCCAGATAGGTGGCGGCGTCGCTGCGCTCGAACAGGCGGTTCTCCTCCTCGAAATCGAACAGCGCGCGCGAGGAGATCGCGACGACCAGTTTGTCTTCGAGCGTCACGGACATAGCGCGCCTGCTTACTTGACGAACTGGTTGAGCTCGATGATGGGCATCAGCACCGCGAGCACGATCAGCATCACGACCAGGCCCATGACCACAATCAGCAGCGGCTCGAGAATGGTTGCCAGGTGCATTGCGCGGCGCTGGACTTCGGTCGACAGCTGCACGGCTGCGCGCTGCAGCATCACGGGCAGCTGGCCGGTCTGCTCGCCCAGCCGGGCGAACATCGCCAGCAGGCCGGGAAAGCGTTTCTTGGCCAGGGCCGAGGCCAGCGGCGCGCCTTCGCGCACCAGCACCAGCGCGTCCAGCGCGTCGGCGCGCAGCGCGCGGTTGCCCAGCGTTTCGGCCGCGGCCTGCAAGGCCTTGAGAATCGGCACGCCCGCGCCCGCGAGCATGGCCAGCGTGCTTGCAAAGCGCGCGGCGTTGTAGCTGCGCGCCAGGCGGCCGATCAACGGCAGGCGCAGCCAGGCGGCGTCGAAGCGCTCGCGCGTCGCCGGGTTGCGCAGCATCTGGCGCGCGGCGAGCGCGCCCAGCACCAGCACGCCCAGCATCAGCCAGCCATATTCGCGCACGAAATCGCTGATCGCGAGCAGGGCCACGGTCAGCACGGGCAGCTGACGCTTGGTGCCGACGAACACGCCCGCCACCTGGGGCACGACATAGCTCACCAGAAACAGCACGATGACGATGGCCACCAGCGACACGATGGCCGGATAGAGCGAAGCGCCTATCAGCTTGGATTGCAGCGCCTGGCGTGCCTCGAGGTCGTCGGCCAGGCTGGCCAGCACCAGTCCCAGGCTGCCGCTCGATTCGCCCGCGCCAATCACCGCGCAATAGATTTCGGAGAATTCGCGCGGATGCTGCTGCAGCGCGCGCGAAAAAGTGGAGCCCGCATTGACTTCGGCGCGCAGCGTGGCCAGCAGGTGGTGCTGGCGCTGGTCTTCGGCTTCATCGGCCAGCGCGCTGAGCGCACGCTCCAGCGGCAGGCCCGAAGTCACGAGGCCGGACAGCTGGCGCGTCCAGACCGCGAGCGCGCTCGCATTGAACACCGGCCGCGTGAACCAGCGTTCCTGCCATGTCAGCTCGGCGCCCGGCGCCGCGCCCGACCCCAGCGGAACGACGGACAGCGGCACCAGCGCCTGGGTACGCAGCAGATTGCGCGCCGACTTGGTGTTGTCGGCCTCGAGCGTGCCCTTGCGGGAGGCGCCCTGGGCGTCGAGGGCTTCGTAGGAAAAAGCAGGCATGGGAAACAGGCAGGGCGGGCGAAAGGAATTCAGCACATATTAGCCGCTGGCGATGACGCTGTGTGTGCGCCATTGCCGCGCCGGCGCTGCCGCGGCGCGCGCGGCTGTCAGCCGGCCATCGCCTGGGCCGCGATTTCGAGCGAACGCAGGCGCAGATCGGGGTCGAAGACATCGCTGACCAGCATGAACTCATCGGCCTGGGTGGACTGCGCCAGCGCCTGGAAGTGGCTGCGCACGGTGTCCCGGCTGCCGATCACGCCGGCACGCAGGAAGTCGTTGATGGCCGCGGCTTCCGACGGCGAAAGCTGGGCGGCGTAGTTCTCGACCGGCGGCTGCAGCCGCGAGCGGTTGCCGGTGAGAATGCCCAGGATGCGCTGCTGGGTGCTGCTGGCGAGAAATTGCGCTTCCTCGTCGGTGGGCGCGGCGACCACGGGCACGCCGACGATCGCATAGGGCTTGGCCAGCGTTGCCGAAGGTCGGAACAGTTCGCGGTACATGTCGAGCGCCTGGTGCAGCATGCGCGGCGCGAAATGCGAGGCAAATGCGTAGGGCAGGCCCATGTGCGCGGCGAGCTGGGCCGAGAACAGGCTGGAGCCCAGCAGCCAGATAGGCACATTGGTGCCCGCGCCCGGCATCGCAATGATGCGCTGGCCCGGCGTGGCCGGGCCCAGCAGCTGCTGCAGCTCGGCGACGTCGCGCGGGAAGTCCTGTTCGGTCTCGACGCGGTCGCGGCGCAGCGCGCGCATCGTCGGGCCGTCGGTGCCGGGCGCACGGCCCAGGCCCAGGTCGATGCGGCCTGGATAGAGTTCGGCCAGCGTGCCGAAGGCTTCGGCCACGACCAGCGGTGCATGGTTGGGCAGCATCACGCCGCCCGAACCCACACGAATGCTCTTGGTGCCGCCGGCGATATGGCCGATCAGCACGGCCGTCGCGGAACTCGCGATGCCCGGCATGTTGTGGTGCTCGGCGAGCCAGTAGCGCGCAAAGCCCAGTTCCTCGGCCTTTTGCGCGGTGCGCAGCGCGATTTCCAGGGCCTGGCCCACGCTGCCTCCTTCGCGCACGGCGACGAGATCCAACAGGGAAAGGCGGATGTCTTGGAGGTTTTTCAGCATGCAGTGGGTCTTTCGTTGGGCCGAAGGGGTTACATGGCCGCAAGCCGATCAACGTGGCTTGTGGCTGCCCCAGCATCCGAAGATGCGGGTGAACGCGCCACTATCAAGGGGTGTAGCGCCGGGTGATTTCGTTCTTGCAGGTGATCCCCACCACAATGCACCAGATGAAGGACAGCACGGCAATGCCGATGTTGTTGCTGCCCATTTCCATGGCCACGAAGGACAGCGGCAGCGCGATCAGCGCGGCCAGCCTTATGCAGCGGCGCAGCTGGGTCTCCGACAGCCGGGGCTTGTAAAACAAAAGCAGCCCGTAGCTGACAATCGCCAGCAGGGCCAACAAAAGGAAAGTCTCGCCGCCGTAGGGCGCGCTCCAGGTGCTCAGGGTTTGCATCATGGCGAACATTGTCGCCGCTGGAACAATGCCCTGCAGTCCGGCGCGCGGTTGCGAGTTTCCGGCAAGCCGGCCCAGCGCCGCGCCCCGCTGCGTCAGTCGCGCGTCACGCGCAGCACCTCTTCGGGCGTGGTGATTCCCGAGCGCACCAGGCGTTCGCCGTCGTCGCGCATCAGCGTCATGCCGCTGGCCAGCGCCGCGGCGCGGATATCGGCTTCGCTGGCCTGGCTGTGGATCTGGCTGCGGATCGCGTCGTCGACCACCAGCAGCTCGAACACGCCGGTGCGGCCCTTGTAGCCGCTGGGCTCCGACGTGTCGATCTTGCGCACCAGCCGCTGGGCCAGCACGCCCAGCAGCGAGCTGCTCAGCAGGAAAGGCTCCACGCCCATGTCGATCAGGCGCGTCACGGCGCTGGGTGCGTCATTGGTGTGCAAAGTAGCCAGAACCAGGTGGCCGGTCAGCGAGGCCTGGATCGCGATCTGCGCGGTCTCGAAGTCGCGGATTTCGCCGATCATGATCACGTCCGGATCCTGGCGCAGGATGGCGCGCAAGGCCTTGGCAAAGGTCAGATCGATCTTGGAGTTGACCTGGGTCTGGCCTATGCCCGCGAGCTCGTACTCAATGGGGTCCTCGACCGTCATGATGTTGCCGCTGGATGCGTCCAGGCGCTGCAGCGCCGCGTACAGCGTCGTGGTCTTGCCCGAGCCCGTGGGGCCGGTGACCAAGATGATGCCGTGCGGCTGGCGTATCAGCGACTCGATGCGCTCCAGCGTCTCGCCCTGCATGCCCACCGACTCGAGCGTGAGCTTGGAGCCGCTCTTGTCGAGCAGACGCAGCACGGCGCGCTCGCCATGGGCGCTGGGCAGCGTGGAGACGCGCACGTCGATGGCGCGCGTGCCCAGGCGCAGGCTGATGCGCCCGTCCTGCGGCAGGCGCTTTTCCGAAATGTCGAGGTCGGCCATGATCTTCAGCCGCGAGATCAGCGCCGCATGCAGCGCACGGTTGGGCTGCACCACCTCGCGCAGGTCGCCGTCGACGCGAAACCGCACGCTCGAATGGCGTTCGTAGGGCTCGATGTGGATGTCGCTGGCGCCGTCGCGCGCGGCCTGGGTCAGCAGCGCGTTGAGCATGCGGATGATGGGCGCGTCGTCGGCGGTTTCCAGCAGGTCTTCCACGGCGGGCAGGTCCTGCATCATGCGCGACAGATCGGCGTCGGATTCGACTTCGCTGACCACGCGCGCGGCGTTCGACTCGCCCTGGGCATAGGCGGCGCTGATGCGCTGCGCGAGCTGGCCCGCATCTATGGCCTGCCACTGCGGCACGGCGTATTTGCGCTGCACTTCGGACAGCGCCTGGAAGTCGGGCGCAGGGCCGTGCCACAGCACGGGCTGCTGGCCGTCGTCCTCGAGCAGCAGCTGCGCGCTGCGGGCATAGGCGTAGGGCAGGGGATAACGCATGGAATCAGGGCGCGCTGTAGGCGTCGTCGGTGTCGGTGATGGGCACGATGCGCGGCCGCGCGGGCTTGGGCGCCTCGGGCGCGAACGGCACGGTGGCCAGCGGCTGGGCCGGGCCGCCGGGCTGCAGCGCGGGCAGCACGGGAGCGCCCGAGACGCTGTTGAGAATGGTGCTGGGCTGCGGCTGCAGGCCCTGCTGCGCCGCGCGAATGACTTCGTAGCGGTCGGTCATCAGCGCATCGGCCGCGGCCGCGTCGCGCACCACCACGGGGCGCAGGAACACCATCAGGTTGGTCTTCTTGCGCGCGCGGTTCTCGCTGCGGAACAGGTTGCCCAGGCCCGGAATGTCGCCGAACAGCGGCACCTTGTCCTCGGCCTGCGAGTAGTCGTCCTGCAGCAATCCGCCGAGCACGATGATGCTGCCGTCCTCGACCAGCACGTTCGACTCGATCGAGCGCTTGCTGGTGGTCGGGCCGTTGGTGTCCTTGAGCGTCGAGCTGTCGATCTTCGAGACCTCCTGGTAGACCGACATCTTCACCGTGCCGTTCTCGTTGATCTGCGGGCGCACGCGCAGCATCAGGCCCACGTCCTTGCGCTCCACGGTGGTGAACGGGCTCACGCCCGAGGTGCCCGTGGTGCTCGCGTAGGAGCCGGTCACGAAAGGCACGTTGTTGCCGATGATGATCTTGGCTTCCTCGTTGTCCAGCGTCATCAGATTGGGCGTCGACAGCACGTTGGCGTCGCCGCTGTTCTGCAGGAAGTTGGCGAGTGCGCCGAGATAGTATTTGCCGTTGATGCGCGGCGCGATGCCGAAGTTCAGGCCGGCGCCGAGGTTGCCCAGCGCGGTTGCGGCCGTGGTCGCGCCGCCGGCGAGTCCCGCGGTCACGCCCAGGATATTGGCGCCGCTGGTACCAGAGTTGGTGCCGATCACGCCCATGGTGCTGCCGTTGTTGCCCAGCAGCGACTGCCACTGCACGCCGAACTGGGCCAGCTTGTTGGCCGTGACTTCGACAATCAGGCTTTCGACCAGCACCTGGGCACGGCGGCCGTCAAGCTGGTCGATGACCGCGCGCAGCTGGCGATAGACCGGCGGCGAGGCGCTGATGATCAGCGAATTGGTCGAAGGATCGGCCTGGATCTGGCCGCCGGTCGAAGGCTGGTTGCTGCTGCCCAGGCTGCCGCTGTCCGTGCCCAGGCCGCTGCTGGTGCTGCTGCCCGACAGGCCGCTGGTGCTGCTGGTCTGGCTGGTGGAGGTGTTGCCCAGGCCGGTGGTGCGCATGCCGCCGCCGGAGCTGGCCGCCGCATTGCCGCCCGCGGCCTGGCTGCCGACGCCGCCGTCGCTGGCCATGGCCGCGCGCAGCGTCGTCGCCAGCGTCACCGCATCGGCGTTCTTCAGATAGACCACATGGATGTTGCCGCTGGCCGCGGCCGAGCTGGCATACGCGGGCTGGTCGAGGCGCGCGATCAGCGAGCGCACCTGGGCCAGGCGCGCGGGATTGGAGGCGCGCACCACCAGCGCGTTGCTGCGCGGCTCGGCCATGAGCGTGGTCTTGAAACCCGTGTCCGTCTGGCCCTGGGCCACGGCGCCGGGCACCGCGCCTGCGCTGCCGCCTTCGATCAGCCGGCTCACCAGCACTGCCATTTCGGAAGCCACCGCGTGCTGCAGCGGAATCACTTCGATGTCGGTGGCATTCGACACGTCCATCGCGGCGACGATGCGCGCCAGGCGCTGCACGTTGTCGGCGTAATCGGTGATGACCAGCGAGTTGTTGCCCGGGTTCACGTTGATGGTGTTGTTCGGGCTGATCAGCGGCCGCAGCACGGGCACCAGGTTGGCGGCGGTCTCGAAGTTGAGCTTGAAGATCTGCGTCACGATCTGGCCGCCGGCCGGCGAGCCGCCACGTCCGCCCTGGGACACGGCGACATTGCCCGACTGGAGCTTGGCGTCGGCTTCGGGAATGACCTTGTAGAGGCCTGCGGCCTCGACCACCGTGAAGCCCTGCAGCCGCAGCGCCGCGAGGAACTGCTGGAAGGCCTGGGCCGGGGCCAGAGGCTTCTCGCTGATCAGCGTCATCGTTCCCTTGACGCGCGGGTCGACCACCACGTTGCGCCCGGTGATGGTCGCCATGGAGCGCGCCACGGCCTCGATCTCGGCACCGGAGAAATTGAGCGTCACCGGCTCGTTGCTGCGGGGCGCGGTCTGCGCGGAAACGCCGGCACAGGCCAGCGTGGCCGCGGCGGCGAGGGAGTGGAGGGCGACGCGCAAGCGGCGTGCAGTGATGAACGTCATGGAATTTAGCCCAGGGAAATGATGGAGCGCGCGCCGCTGCGCCGCCCGATGATGTTGAGGAAGTTGGCCAGCGCGGCCTCGCGCTCGGGCGAGGCGCTGGCTTCGCCGCGAAACCGCAGGCGCTGTCCGACCCATTGGCCCGCGCCGCTGAGCTGCAGGTGGCCTTCGAGCGTGCTGAGCGTGACCTGCGGCGCATCGCCGCCGTCGAAGACCAGCCGATAGCTGCCCATGGGGCGCAGCGTCGACAGCCGGGACGACACGCCCAGCGCATCGAGCTGCAGCTGGCCTTCGCTGCGCAGGCGGCCGGCCAGCCATTGCACCTTCAGACCCTGGGTGCGCAGCTGCAGCTGGCCCTGGATCTGGGCGGTGTTCCACGGCGTGCCCAGGCCCGTGAGCAGGGCCGCAGGCCATTGGCTCTGCTGGTCCTGGACCTGCGTTTCCACGCCTTGCCAGTGCAGCAGTATGCGCGCCTGCAGCGGCTGCGGCGTGCAGCATTCGGTGGCGAGCTGGATGCGCGCGCCGCGCCAATCGGGGCGCAGCCGCCACTCCACGCGCGATGGCAGGGCGAGCGCGTCACGGCTGCCCGCGCCGCCGCTGAGCACCAGCCGCGCCGAGCCGGTCCACAGCGTGCCGCGGGCTTCAAGCAGTTGCAGCTGGCCCTGGGTCGCGCGCTCCAGGCCCGCGGCCAGCCAGTGGGCGGGCGCGGCCAGCACCAGCGTCACCAGCGCGCCCAGCAGCGCGCCGGTGACGGCCCAGGCGCGCGGCGAGCGCACGGTGGCCTCGGCCCGGCGGCTGCGCGGCGAGCGACGCAAGGACTTCATTGCGTGGCCTCCGCCAGCGGCAAGGCCAGCACCAGGCTGCCATCCCAGTGCGGTTCGCTGGCGCTGGCCTGCGCCGGGCCGGCAGTCGCCGTGAGCCGCATTTCAACGGTGCTGACCTTGAGATTCTGGCGTGCCTGGCTGAGCCACGCGGCCAGCGCCGCGGCAGGCGTGTTCTTGAGCGTGAGCTGGGCGCGTTCGCCCTGCAGCACCAGGCGTGCGCTGGGGCCGAGCTGGCTGCTGACCGAGTCCTGCAACGCGCGCTGCAGGTCGGGGCGCGCGGCAGGCAGCGCGCCGGCGGACTCGGTCGTGGGCGGCGGCAGTTCGGCCTGCAGGCGCAGGGCTTCGGCTTCGAGGCGTTGCATGCGCTGCAGCTGCAGGTCTAGCGCCGCATGCCGTGCGGGCGCGGCACGCAGTGTCTGCAGCGCGGGGGCGAGCAGCAGCCACCAGGCAAGCGCCAGGGCGATCGTGCCCGCGGCGAGGGACAGGGCCTGGCGCTCGCGTGGCGCCAGACCGGCCCAGCGTGCCTGCCAGGCGCCCAGGCGGGGAGAGCGGGCGGTGTTCATGGTTGTTCCTTTGCGCGCAGCACCAGGCTTTGCGCGTCCGCGCGGGCGGCATAGCCCATCGCGGCCAGTTGCGACTGCAGCTGCTGCTGCGCCGTGGCGTCGAGCGTGAGCCCGCGCAGGCGCAGCTCCTGATCGCTGTACTCAATCGAATGCGGGCGCATGCCCCTGGGCAGGGCCTGGCCCGCGGCCGACAGCAGCGGCTCTAGCGCCTGCGCCGAGAGGCTGCCGGTGCGCTGGCGCAGCTGCGCGACTTCGCGCTCCATCTGCAGCGGCGCATCGACCACCAGCGCAGTCTTCGGAAACGCCTGCAGCAGGCTCGCGCGCACTGCGGCCTGCTTGGCGGCCAGTGCCTGGCGTTCCTTCCAGGCCCAGCCATTGAGCCCGACCAGCTGGGCGACGACCAGCACGCCCAGCGCCCAGCGCGCGGCGCGCCACTGGGGGGCGCGCACGAAGGACTGGCAGGCGCTGACCACGCGCCGCAGCGCGTGGCTGCGACCGCCTACGGCCAGATCGAACTGCGCGAGATTCCAGGGGCTGCGGCTGGCTTCCAGCAAGCGTTCGGCCAGTGCCTCCAGGCGCACCGGTTGCTGCAGGCGTTGCTCGGCGAGCGCCGCCACCGCGGGCGCGGCGTCGACGACCAGGCCTTCGGGCGCACCCAGCAGCGCCAGGCCTTCGGCGCTCAGCGGCGCGCAGGCCACGCCCTGGTCGGGGCCGCAGCCCGTGGCCAGCAGCCAGGCCGATTCCGGCGTGCCCATGGCCCAGAGGTGAGGGGCTTGGCCTTCGGCCGCGGGCGTCAGCTGGGCAACGATGCGGTCCACGCGCCGCTGTGCGGTTTCCAGCGCCTGCAGGTGCGAGCGCAGCCAGCCGCGGTCGCAGGCCGCGACCCAGGCGCTCTGGCCGGCGCGCGCGCCCGGCTCCAGCGCGAAGTGCAGCAGTTCGGGTTCATCGAGCAGATGTTCTTCGACCAGGCCTTCGATCACCGAGCGCAGCCGCGTGGTCGCGTTGCGCGTGCCCACGGCAATGCCGGCCGGCAAGGTGATGCGGTGCCATGACAGCACCTGGTGGGGGATGACGGCGACGACTTCGACCGCGCGTCCCGCCGCGGGCAGTTCGGTCGCCGTGGCCGCTGCATGGCGTGCGACGGTCTGACCATCCAGGCTCAGCGCAAACGCGTATTGCCATTCAGGGCCCGCGGGCGCAAGCGGCAGTTGGAGTATCAGAAGGCTCATAGACTGGAGGTACGTGCCGGAGTGGCTACCGGCAGGGGCAGATTCTGGGAGGTCCAGTGGCCGCGTTCGCGCCACAGGGTAACGACATTCATGCCGGTGCGCTGCACCAGCGAGCGTTCGCTGACCATGGTTTCGCCAAGTCGCAGGCGACCGCGGATCTCGAAGAAAGACGATGAGAACGCGAGCAGGTCCTGCGGCGTGTCGGACGGCATGCCCAATCGTTGCAGCGCATCCGGCATGGTGCGCACGGGGCTGGCCTCGCGCGCCTGGATGAATTGGTTGGCGCGTGCCCAGTCCAGGTCCTTGACGCTGGCCCAGATCACTTCGGCGCTTGCGGTGTTGAGGTTGACCGGCGTGGGCGTGGGCAGCAGTGTGACATGCGGCTCGAGCCGCGCAATGATTTCGGGGGCGACGCCCAGCCAGCCGAGCTGGGCCAGCGTGCGCGGCATCAGCGGTGCCGTGCTTTCCGGATTGTTGCCCGCGGCCTGGGCCATGCGCAGGCCGACGACGATCTGCTGCAGCGAAGAGGCCGGCAGGCCCAGGCGCTCGAACAGGCGCGAGAACGCGAGCTCGGTGGCTTCATTGCGCAGCAGCAGGTTGCGCAGGTTCATGCGCGACTGCAGATCGATGATTTCGCCCGACAGGAAAGCATTCGCGGTTTCGGTCGACGCATCGTCGACCTGGCTCACGTTGGCTTCGGCGGCGAGAAAGCTCGACAGCTTCGCTTCCTGCAGCGGCACGGCCCAGGGCTCGGCCAGATGGTCGGGGCCGCCCGAGCGCGCGTCCTCGCGCAGCACCACGCGCGACCAGTCGAGCGCGCCCAGCAGTATCCATGCGGCCTGGGCGCGCGCGCGCTCGGCGGTCTCGACCTCGACCGCACGCCATTGCTGCCACAGTGCCGTGGCCGCGAAGGTCGCGACCAGCGTCACGGTCAGCATCGCGGTGAGCAAGGCGGCGCCGCGCGACGGGCTGCGGGCGGCGGTGCGGAGGGAGCGCGTGGCGATCATGATCTGCTGTTCTGGCGCAGGGGGTTGACCCAGTCGCGCACGAGGCGACCGGCAATGCCCGCGCCGGCGGGAAGATCGAGCTGCAGCCGCACGCCATCGGGAATGTCGTTGTTGGTGGCGGCAGTGGTGCCGGGAGTTCCCGCCGTGCCCGCGGTCGCCGTTGTGCCCGTGGCTGTTGCCGCTGCCGCGGCCGCGTTTGCCGCGTCGGTCGCCGTGCCGGCCGTGGCATCGCTGGACTGGGGGTTGCTCCAGGCGCCGCCGCGGTAGTAATAGATGGCCCAGCCGTTGAGCGGGAACAGCGCGGTTTCGCGTGCGCGCTGGGCGTCGCTGGGATTGCGTGCCCATTGGCTGGCCTGGTTCCAGGCATCGTTCCATTCACTGCGCGTGCGCACCGGCGGCGACTGCCAGCGCAGCCATTGGTCACGGCCCTGGCTGGTGCGCCGGGTCCAGCCCACGACCAGCGCGCCGGCTTCGGGCGCGGCGGTGTTGCGCCGCGTCAGGCGCAGCACCTGTCCGTCCCAGGCAATGGCCTGGGTGTTCTCCAGCGTCATCAGTCCGTCGAGGTCGGCGTTCCATTGGGCCAGCGCGGTCTGCAGCACCGCATGCGCGTCGGTATGGGCGCGGGTGTACTGCTGCGAGCGCAGCATGCTGTCGAGGCCGCGCCAGCCCATCAAGGCCATCAGCGCCATCGCCACCAGCGCGACCAGCAATTCAACCAGGGTAAAACCGCTGGCCCGGGACAGGGGGCGACGCGCGCGGGCCTGCATGTCAAAAACGTCCCACGATGGCGGTGATGCTCAGCACCGGGAACTGGCCGTTGCTGATCTTGACGTCGGCACGGCGAAAGCTGGGGTTGGGCGTGGGGCGCACGATCAGGGTCACGCCGAAGACCTGGCCCGCCTGCTCGCAGCTGCCGCTGGTGTCGCCCACGGGGGGCATCTGCTGCGACAGGCGCATGCGCACCAGTTCGTTCTCGGCGCAGAGCTGGCCCAGCAGCATGTCTGTCTGGCGCTGGGCGTTGCGCGTCAGCGCCGAGGTAGCCTGGGCGCCCGCGAGCAGCGCGATGGCGACTATGCCCAGCGCCACCAGCACTTCGATCAGCGTGAAGCCGCGGGCGGGCGCAGCGTTCCGGCGGCGCAGCGGCGCGTTCATGGCCTGCCCTCGGGCGCGAACGGCCGCAGGCCATCGGACGCAATCGACAGGCGCAGCTCGGGCGTGTCGACATGGGTCAGCAGCGTGCGTTGCGGCGGCAGCAGGGGCTCGGGGCCCAGCACCAGCACCGCGCCGTCGGCGACGCGCGTGCCCGCATCCAGCCACTGCGTGGGCAAGGTGCTGCCGGGCGGCAGGCCTTCAAAGCGAAAGCCCGCGGCCGTCGCCTGCCAGCGCACCAGCGTGCCGCTGGCGCGTGCCTGGGCGCGGCCGGCCTCGAGCAAGGCCGCGAGCCGCTCGCCTTCGCGCTCGAGCCGGCTCTGGCCGCTGTCGCGCATGGACATGGCAACGCCGGCCGTGGCCAGCGCCATGATGCTGATCACAACCAGCAACTCCAACAGGGAAAAACCGCGTGCGCGTGTCATGGCCGTATCCGGTCAGGCAGGGAGCCTGCGCGCGTACGGGCGCGCTGCCCCCAGAGGGCGCATTACTGCCAGCTGCCAATGTCGGCGTCGTTGCCTTCGCCGCCGGGCTGGCCGTTGGCGCCCAGCGACATCACATCGACCTCGCCCTTGATGCCCGGGTTCAGGTACTGGTAGGGATTGCCCCAGGGGTCGTTGGGCAGCTTTTCCACGTAAGGCTTCCAGTTGTTGGGCTGGGGGCCTGCAGTGGGACGGGCCACCAGGGCCTGCAATCCCTGTTCGGTCGTCGGATAGCGCTGGTTGTCCAGCCGGTAGAGCTTGAGCGCCTGCATGATGTTGGTGATGTCGGTGCGCGCCGCCGTGCGACGCGCGTCATCCGCGCGGTCGAGCAGGTTGGGCACGATCAGCGCGCCGAGCACGCCGATGATGACAAGCACCACCATGAGCTCGATCAGCGTGAAACCACGCTGTACGGCCTGGCGCAGCGGGCGCGCCGGTGTGCATTGCGGAACTGTCATGGAATTCAGTAGCTGTAACGTCATATGAACCCATGATAATGCGTCATGGTGACAAATTCGCTTCAAAATTGGCGCGTGCGTTTGTGCACGTTCATTCTCTGGGCGGTCGCGGGAGCGTGCCTGGTGTTCTGGACTCTGCGCCTGGCTTCCCCGGTCGAGGCGGCGATGGTCGCGGTTGCCGCGCCCGGCCCCGTCGCAGTGGACCTGCAGGCGCTGGCCCAGGTGCTGGGTGCGGGACCGGCCGCACCCACGGCCCAGGCGCCGGCCGCGCCCAGCCGTTATACGCTCCAGGGACTGTTGGCGGGACGCGACAGTGGCCGCGGCGCAGCGGTGATCGGGGTCAACGGCCAACCCGCGCGGGCGTTTCCCGTGGGCGCGCAAGTCGATCAAGGCCTGGTGCTGCAGTCGGTCGGCGTACAGCAGGCGCGGCTCGGGCCTTCGCGCCAGGGTGAAGCCACCGTGACGCTCGAACTGCCGATCAAGAAATAAACCACTGCCCGGGCGCGGGCGCGGCCTGGGTCCACGCAGCGGCCGTCGCCGGTTTTCCGCGCTGGGTGCGCAGCCAATGCACGCAGCGCGCCACGCCCGCATGGCTGATCCAGACCCTGTCGGTGTCGGCGGGGCCCGGTTCCTCTAGCGCCGAGCGCACGCGCGCGAGCATCGCGGCCAGTGCCTCGCCGCCGCCGGGCGCATAGCCATGCAGGTCGGCGGCCCAGGCATCGAGTTCGGCGCGCGGCAGCGCATTCCAGGGCTGGCCTTCCCAGGCGCCGAAATCCATTTCCTGCAGGCGCGCATCCGCCTGGCTGCACAGGTCGGGCCGCAGCGCGCGCACGGCATCCGCCAATTGCACGCAGCGCCGCAGCGGTGAATGGCGCAGCAGCACGCCGGCTGGCAGGGCCTGCGCCAGTTGCTGGGCGGCCTGTTGCGTCGCCTGGGCATCGGCGTCCACATCCAGCCGGCCGTAGCAGATGCCCGGCGCGACCAGCGGCAGCGCATGGCGTACCAGCCACAGCCGCGCCGTCATCCGGCGCTGCGCAGCACGCCGACGGCGGCGCCCAGGTAGAACGCAATCTCGCTGATCTGCTGGGTCGCGCCCAGGCAGTCGCCCGTGAAGCCCTGCAGCCGCCGGGCAAACCAGCGCGCGAGCCACAGCGCCGCGAATGCGCTGCCCAGCAGGCCCAGGCCCAAGGCCAGCACGGGCTGAGCCAGCGCGTACAGCGCCAGGGGAGCGAGGCACCACAGGCCGGCCGCGACCAGCGTGCGGGCGCTGATCTGGTCCGCCAGGGGTTTGCTCTTGGAGCGCGCGGTGTCGCCTACATGCGGCAGCAGGCGCACCAGGCACAGCGGCCAGAAGCGCGAAACCACATGCGCGACGGCCACGGCCGCGGCCGCGGCCACCAGGCTGTGGCTGCCCAGCACCGCGAGCAGGCTGATCTTGGCCAGCAAGGCCAGCACCAGCGCCAGCGCGCCATAGGCACCCAGGCGCGAGTCCTTCATGATGTCGAGCGCGCGCTCGCGGTCGGCGCTGCCGCCCAGGCCGTCGGCCACATCGGCCAGGCCGTCTTCATGGAAGCCACCGGTCATCCAGGCCGTGGCGATGCAACTGAGCACCGCGGCGGCCAGCGGCGCGAACACGCTGGGCGTGAGTGCGGCGCAGACTGCCGCATAGGTGCCCGCGCCGACCGCGCCCGCGATCCAGCCTATGCCGGGGAAGTGGGCCGCGCTCGCGCGCAGCATCGCCGGGCTGAAGCCCACCCAGTCGGCGAGCCGCCCAGTCACGGGAATGCGCGTGAAGAACTGCAGGGCCAGCAGGAAGTGGCGCAGGGCTTGCATGGTCGGGTGCCGGCCGCGCGAGAATTACTGCAGGAACAGGCGGTAGGCCGGGTTGAGCGTTTCTTCGACCCAGGGGTAGCCCACCGAGGCGAGGAAGGCGTCGAACGCAGCGGCGTCCTCGGCCGGCACCTGCATGCCGACCAAGATGCGCCCATAGTCCGCGCCCTGGTTGCGGTAGTGGAACAGCGAAATGTTCCAGGTCGGCGCCATCATGCTGAGGAACTTGAACAGCGCGCCCGGGCGCTCGGGGAACACGAAGCGCAGCAGCCGTTCTTCCTGGGCCAGCGGCGAATGACCGCCCACCATGTGGCGCAGATGCTCCTTGGCCATTTCGTCGAACGTCAGGTCGAGCGCCTCGAAGCCGTTCTTCTGGAAGTTCTTCGCGATCTTTTCCGATTCGCCCTTGGCCGCCGTCGTCAGGCCGACAAACACATGCGCGCGCTGCTGGTGGCTGATGCGGTAGTTGAACTCGGTCACATTGCGCTGGCCGCCGGGCAGCTTGCCCACGACCTCGCAGAAGCGCTTGAAGCTGCCGCGTTCCTCGGGGATGGTGACCGCGAACAGCGCTTCGCGCTCCTCGCCGACTTCGGCGCGCTCGGCGACGAAGCGCAGGCGGTCGAAATTCATGTTGGCGCCGCACAGGATGGCGGCATAGGTCTCGCCCTTGGTCTTGTGCGTGGCCACATATTGCTTGATCGCGGCCACGGCCAGCGCGCCCGAAGGCTCGACGATGGCGCGCGTGTCGACAAACACATCCTTGATCGCCGCGCAGACCGCGTCGGTGTCGACCACCACATATTCATCGACCAGATCGCGCGCAATGCGGAAGGTCTCCTCGCCCACGAGCTTGACGGCCGTGCCGTCGGCAAACAGTCCCACATCGCCCAGCTCGACGCGCTTGCCGGCCTGCACCGAACGCGCCATCGCGTCCGAGTCGCGCGTCTGCACACCTATCACCTTGATGTCGGGGCGCACGGCCTTGAGGTAGTTGGCCACGCCCGAGATCAGGCCGCCGCCGCCTATGGCCACGAACACCGCATCAAGGCGCTGGGTGCCGAGCTTTTGCAGCTGGCTCAGCATTTCCATGGCGATCGTGCCCTGGCCCGCGATCACGTCCGGATCATCGAACGGGTGCACGAAGGTCAGTCCCTGCTCCTGCTGCAGCTGCAGCGAATGCTTGTAGGCATCGGAATAGCTTTCACCCGCGAGCACCACTTCGCCGCCCAGTGCCTGCACAGCATCGACCTTGAGCTGGGGCGTGGTGGTGGGCATCACGATCACCGCGCGGCAGCCGAGCTTGCGCGCGCTCATGGCCACACCCTGGGCATGGTTGCCGGCCGAGGCACAGATCACGCCGCGCTGCAACTGCTCCTGGCTCAGATGGGCCATCTTGTTATAGGCACCGCGCAGCTTGAAGCTGAACACCGGCTGCTGGTCCTCGCGCTTGAACAACACCTTGTTGTGCAGCCGGCGGCTCAGGTTCTTGGCGGGCTGCAAGTCCGATTCCACAGCCACGTCATAGACGCGCGCGGTCAGGATACGGGTGAGGTAGTCGGCGGGAGTGAGGTGTTTTGTCATGGTCGGCGAAAAGGCTGGGCCGCGAAGGCAAGCCCGCGGGTAGGCTGGGCCGCCATCATAGGCGTTCAAGCGTTTGCGGGTGAGTCCGACAGGTGTTCGCAGGCTTGCGACCCGCCGGCCTGCCAAGTCAATCGACCAAAAAAAAGCCCCAGGCTGTGAAGCCTGGGGCTGAATCCACCATTAGAGGAGGTGGAGGAGACAAAGGGTGCGATACAGGAATAATGTCCTGCGGTCCGCCTGAAAATTACAATCACTTCAGGTAACGCTTGAGCCAATTGTATCGCAAAAGATGCTGCGTTGCAGCAAAATCAGGGTTTACCGGAATGGCGATGCCATTTCGCAACAGTTAAAGCAAAGGAATCGGCATGGAATGCACAGTGAGTTGGACCGGTGCCAGCGGCACCCGCTCGGGAATGGGCTTTGTGGCGGAGACCGGCAGCGGCCATATCCTGGCAATGGACGGCGCGCCCGATGAAAAGAATCCGGACAACGGCGGGCGCAACCTCGCGCCGCGCCCCATGGAAGCGCTGCTCGCCGGCACCGGCGGCTGCACCGCCTATGACGTGGTGCTGATCCTCAAGCGCGGCCGCCACGATGTGCGCGGCTGCAGCGTCAAGCTCAGTTCCGAGCGCGCCGACACCGACCCCAAGGTCTTCACCAAGATCCACATGCAGTTCACCGTGACCGGCAAGGGCCTGCCCGCGAGCGCCGTCGAGCGCGCGATCGCGATGAGCCACGAGAAGTATTGCTCTGCCAGCATCATGCTCGGCAAGACCGCCGAGATCACGACGGGTTTCGATATCGTCGAAGCGTAAAAGGAAGCACCCGCCAGGCGGTGGGTGTTTCTATACGTAATGCGCGGTGGTGGTCATGACCTTGGCCGCGGCGCGCATCAGGTTCTGCACGGGCGGCGGCAGCAGCACTGCGCCGGCTTCCAGCGCGTCGGCCGCATGCCGCTCCTCGTCTTCCTTCATGCGCTGCACCACGGCGCGCGAGGCCAGGTCCTGTTCGGGCAGGCGATCGAGATGGCTGCCCAGATGCGCCGATACCTGATTTTCCGTTTCCACCACGAAGCCCAGGCTCACGCGGTCGCTGATCTTGGCGGCCACCAGGCCGATCGCGAACGCTCCCGCGAACCACAGCGGGTTGAGCAGGCTGGGACGCTGGCCCAGCGCATCCAGGCGCGCGCGCGACCAGGCCAGGTGGTCGGTCTCCTCGCGCGCCGCTTCGATCAGATGTTCGCGCAGATGCGCATCGCGCGTGACCATGGCCTGGGCGTTGTACAGCGCCTGGGCACAGACCTCCCCCACATGATTGACACGCATCAGTGCGCCTGCGAGGCGCTGCTCGGCTTCATCCAGGTCTGCCTCGGCAATGCCCTGCGCAGGCGAGGGCTGCGACGCCGCCGGGCGGGCAAACAGGGTGCGAAGCGCAGCGTCCGCTGCCGTCAAGATCTTGTCCATAGAGATAAAAAGCTGCTGCAAGGCGAAAGGCGCGGGCTGACCGGAGGCAGCGCCGCGAGAAGCCGGGACCGGGTGCGGCCCCTGTGCACGATTGTGCCGCGCATTGAAGCGGTGTTGCAACCGTGCAACGAATTCCCGGAATCGAGCGGCTTATCGGTGAATTGCTTTGCGCATCGGTCGGTCGTCTGTTGCAATAGCAAGAGCTTCCCCACCAGGAGGTTGGCGCGGGTAACCGGCGAATCCAGGGTTTGACCCTGCTCTTTTTGCCTACCGACGCCCTCTGTTAAACCTTGGAGTAATTCGCAATGAAAAAATCCCTGATTGCCCTGGCCGTGTTGGCTGCTTCCGGCGCCGCCATGGCCCAATCCTCCGTGACCCTGTTCGGTATCATCGATGCCGGCGTTGGTTACGTTGACAACGTCAATGCAGCTGGCGACAACAAGTTCGGCGTGGGCACCAGCGGCAACGCTACCAGCCGTATCGGCTTCCGCGGCGTGGAAGACCTGGGCGGCGGTCTGAAGGCTGGTTTCTGGCTCGAAGGCGAAGTTTTCGCTGACGGCGGCAATCCTGATGGCCTGAACTTCAAGCGTCGTTCGACCGTTGGCCTGGAAGGCAACTTCGGTGAAGTGCGCCTGGGTCGTGACCTGGTTGCAGGCTACAACAAGACCAGCTCGTACGATCTGTTCAGCCAAACCGGCATCGGCCAATTCTCCGGCTGGCGCAATTGGGACAGCGCTGCTGCCACCAACGGTGACGAAAACGGCATCCGTTCGAACAACCTGATCAGCTACTACACGCCTAACTTCGGCGGCTTCAAGGCTGGCGTGAGCTACGGTTTCGACGAACAAACCACCGGCAAGGCTGGTCGTTACGTCGGCGGCAACGTGTCGTATGACAACGGCCCCATCAGCGCTGCAGTGTCGTATGACCGCCTGAACGTGATCGGTGCCGGCACGCGCGGCGCTGGCGACCGTGACGCCCTGACCCTGGCTGCTTCGTACAACTTCGGCGTGGCCAAGCTGATCGGTATCGCTCAGCGTCAAGAGTACTCGTACAACGCTGGTGCTGACCGCAAGTTCAACAACTACGCTCTGGGCGTGTCGGCACCTGTCGGCGGCGCTGGCGAAGTCAAGCTGCAATACGCACGCTACGACCAGAAGGCAATCAACGGCGAAGCCGACCAACTGTCGCTGGGCTACGTGCACAACCTGTCGAAGCGCACTGCTGTGTACGGCACCGTTGCTTACCTGAAGAACAAGGACGGCTCGGCTCTGGGTCTGCAGTCGAAGGGTATCAACACCACTTCCGCAGCCAACGAAAAGCAAACCGGCGTGCAAGTCGGCGTGCGCCACTCGTTCTAATGATGGGCTGAGTTCGCTCAGCTTTTCATAGAAATCAAAAAAGCCAGTCTTCGGACTGGCTTTTTTTATGGTGTTTTCGCTCAGAGGGAAACTGCTATCTAGGGAAAATCCTGCAGGGAAAACCTGTGTTGTGATGCTGCACTGCTATCTAGGCGCAATAAAAGTGGGTACTTAGAATGGATTCTCCCAGCCACACTTTTATTCATAAAGAGAGACAGCAGCATGCAAAAATCGTTTGTGAAAAATGCCATCGCATTGGCCGCCTTGGTGGTTGCAACCCCTGCCGTATTCGCCCAGCAGGGCACCAGCAGCGTTCAGCTGTACGGTATTGTGGATGCTGCAGTGCGTCATACCAATAATGAAGGCGTAGGCGGAAACTCATCGTTGACCAAAATGATTGGTGGCGGCATGTCGCAAAGCCGCTGGGGCATTAATGTGACCGAAGACCTGGGTGGCGGCCTCAAGGCCATTGCCAATCTGGAAAATCGTTTCCTGACCGATTCGGGCTCGACGGCAACCGCCAACTATTGGCAGCAATCCTGGCTGGGTCTGCAAGGCGGCATGGGCCGGCTGACCATGGGTCGCCAGTACAACGTACTGTTTGATCTGGTGACTTCGACCTATTCGTCGTTCCCCTACTCGCCTTACATGGAAGCCTACAAGCCTGAAATCGGCATGTCTCTGGGCGCGCGCGCCAACAACATGCTCAAGTACACGGCCGAGTTCGGCGCCGTGCGCGGTGCCTTGCAGTATTCGTTCGATGAGAAGGACGTGAGCGGCGCGAGCGCGAAGACCGCGGGCGGCTATCTGCGCTATTCGGCCAACGGCATTTCCGCGGGTGTGGGCTACCAAAACTATGACCTGCCGCAGAACGCCAAGGTCGACGCCTGGACCCTGGGCGGATCCTACCGCATGAATGCGCTGTACTTCAACCTCGGCTACGGCGTGAACAAACTCAAGGGCACGCCTGGACCGGTCGATTCGGCGATTGTCGGCGGCATGTGGGGCGGCGACACCAACGGCGGCTTCACGCGCGGCGCGGCCGACAAGCGCCAGATGGCCAAGATCGGTTTCGGCTACCAGGTCACGCCTCAGCTGAATGCCGGCCTGCATTACTACCATGCCAAGCAGTCGGGCAGCCCGGTGGCAGCAGACAACGGCAAGGCCAACTTCATTGTTGCCGTGGCTGATTATGCTTTCTCCAAGCGTACCGATGCCTATTTCGGTGTGGATTACACCAAGATCAAGGGCGGAACCAATATTGTGCTGGACCCGACCAGCCGCGCGCGTGATCGCACCGGCATCACTGCCGGCCTGCGCCACCGCTTCTAATCCTGATAAATCCCCGCAAGGGGATATTGCGTATTCAGAGGTTTTTTGGCAGGGGTGCCTATGTTCGATGCATGAATAATCGAATATAGGCACCCCTGCTGTTTTGCTGCTCAGGTATATCGCTTGGCGTGCAGACTGTCCTTCATTTTCTGCAGCACGGGTTGCAATGGCTCGCCGATGCGCAGCGCTACGCAGGTGGCGAGCACATCGATAATCAGCAGGTGCATCAGCCGCGAGACCATGGGGCTGTAGCGATCGTAGCCTTCGGGGTGGTCGGCGGCGAGCAATATGTCGCAGGCATGGGCCAGGGGCGAGCCGCTGGCCGTGATCGCAATGGTGGTCGCGCCGCGCTCGCGCGCGATGTCGGCCGCATCCATGAGGTCGCGTGTGCGCCCGGAATTCGAGATGATCAACGCGCAGTCGCCCGGTCCGAGCAACGTGGCGCTCATCACCTGGATATGTCCGTCGCTGCTCGCAAGGCTGGTCACGCCCAGCCGGAAGAACTTGTGCTGGGCATCCTGGGCAACGATGCCCGAATTGCCGGCGCCATAGAACTCGATGCGCCGCCCCTGTTGCCAGCTGCTGACGATGGCCAGCGCTGCGCGTTCGAGGTCGGGCACGCGCGCGGCATTGCGATACTGCAGGAATGCGGCCACGGCATTGTCGACGACCTTGACCAGCACATCGCCGGTCTTGTCATCGCTGTCGACGCTGCGGTGAATGAAGGGCACGCCTTCGTTGGCGTTGTTCACGAGCTTGACCTTGAAGTCGGCCAGGCCGTCATAGCCCATGCTGCGGCAAAAGCGCACGACAGTCGGCTTGCTCACATGGGCGCGCTCGGCAAGCAGCCGCACCGGCAGTTGCGCAAAGGCCTGCGGGTCGGCCAGCACGAGACGCGCCACGCGCTGTTCGGCCGGGGCCAGGGAAGGCAGGGAGGCGGTGATGCGATCTAACATGGAAGTCCTGGGCGGTAAGCGCTGCGTGCGTCAATGTAACCGCAGTTGCGGGCCTTGGCCGGACCTTGCTGGGCTGCGCCTACACTGCGCATTTGTATCGTGCTGTGTCTGCTCGCGGGTGCTGGCGCAGTGCGGTGGCCGCTGCTTGTAAGATAACAAGGCTACAGCATCGTGTCAGACAGGTGCTTTTCAAGAATGGAACAGGTCATGAGTCAGCTCGACGCGCTTCGACAGTTCACCACCGTGGTGGCGGACACCGGCGATTTTCGCCAGATTGCACAATATTTGCCGCAGGATGCAACCACCAATCCGTCCTTGATCCTCAAGGCCGTGCAGATGCCAGAGTATGCGCCACTGCTCAAGGCGACGGTGGTGCAGCGCCGTGGCCGGCCGCTGGACGAAATCATGGACCGGCTGCTGGTGCGCTTCGGCTGTGAAATCCTGGCACTCGTGCCGGGCCGGGTCTCGACCGAAGTCGACGCGCGGCTGTCGTTCGATACCGAAGCCACCGTGACCCGGGCGGAACGCATTGTCGAGCTCTATCAGGCCGAAGGCGTGCATATCGACCGGGTGCTGATCAAGATCGCTGCGACCTGGGAAGGCATCGAAGCCGCGCGCCGCCTCGAGCAGCGCGGCATCCATACCAATCTGACCTTGATGTTCTCGCTTTGCCAGGCGGTCGTCTGCGGCCAGGCCAGGGTGCAATTGGTGTCGCCGTTTGTCGGTCGCATCTACGACTGGTACAAGAAGCAGGCGGGCGCTTCCTGGGACGAAGCCGCGATGGCCGGAGCCAACGACCCGGGTGTGCGCTCGGTGCGCGCTATCTATGCGCATTACAAGAAGTTCGGCATCGCCACCGAAGTCATGGGCGCGAGTTTTCGCAACCTGGGGCAGATCACGGCGCTGGCCGGCTGCGATCTGCTGACGATCGCGCCCGATCTGCTGGCCAAGCTCGCTGCCAGCGATGCGCCCCTGGAGCGCGCGCTCGTGCCCGAAGCGGCGCAGGCGCTCGACCTGCCCGCGCTGCATTACGATGAACCGGGTTTCCGCCTGGCGCTCAATGCCGATGCGATGGCGACCGAGAAGCTGGCCGAAGGCATACGCGCCTTTGTCGCCGACACGCTGCAGCTCGAAACCCTGATGCAACAGGCGGCTGCCTAGGATGACAGTGTTGTGCCATGAGACCGCGGCCTGGAAGGCGCTGGCACGCCATTACCAGGAGGAAATGGCGGAATTCGATATCGTCCAGGCCTTTGCCGCCGACCCCCAGCGCCTCGCGGCGCTGAGCCAGCAGGCGCCGCATGTATTTGCTGATCTGTCCAAGAACCGCATCACGCCCGCAACCCAGCAGTTGCTGACAAACCTCGCACAGGAGTGCGGTCTGGCGCAACGCCGCGACCAGATGTTCGCCGGCGCGCCCATCAATACTTCCGAAGAGCGTGCCGCGATGCACTGGCTGCTGCGCATGCCGCGCGACGGCGGGCTGCTGCGCGAGCGTCCCATGGCGGCTGCGGTGCGCACGGCGCTGGACGCGGTGCATGACACGCTGGACGCGATGCTCGCGCTGGCCGAGCAGGTGCGCGCGCGCCCCGAGATCACCGACATCGTCAATATCGGCATAGGCGGCTCGCATTTGGGACCGGAAGTCGTGGTCAATGCGCTCGAAGATTGGTGCAGCCCCGACAAGCGGTTTCATTTCGTCTCCAATGTCGACGGCCACGAGCTGGGCCATGTGCTGTCGCGCGTGCGCCCCGAAAGCACGCTGTTCCTCGTGGCCTCGAAGTCGTTCACCACGGCCGAGACCATGCTCAACGCACATTCCGCCCGAACCTGGTTTCTGGCCAATGGCGGAACGCAGGACGGCGAATGCGCGATTGCCGAGCATTTCGTTGCGCTGACGACCAATGTGGCAGCCGCAGCGCAGTTCGGCATAAGCCGCACGCTGGGCTTCTGGGACTGGGTCGGCGGGCGCTATTCGCTGTGGTCGGCGATAGGCCTGCCGATCGCGATCGCCGTGGGCGCCGCGCATTTCCGTGCATTGCTGGCCGGCGCGCATGCGATGGATGCGCACTTCGTCACGGCCCCGCTGGCGCGCAATCTTCCCGTGCGCCTGGGCCTGCTCGACATCTGGTATCGCAATTTCCACGGTTTCGGCAGCCGCTGCATCGCGCCTTACAGCCACGGCCTGCGCCGGCTCACGGCCTATCTGCAGCAGTTGGAGATGGAAAGCAACGGCAAGCGCGTCGATGCCCGGGGACAAGCCGTGGGCGTGGCGACTTCGGCCGTGGTCTGGGGCGAGCCGGGCACCAATGGCCAGCATGCATTCTTCCAGATGCTGCACCAGGGGACAGATGTGATTCCCGTCGAGTTCATCGCCATGCGCGGCGGCGGCAAGTACCTGGGCGCGCACCAGCACAGCCTGCTGATCAACGCCGTCGCCCAGGCCCAGGCGCTGATGGTCGGACGCCGCCAGGAGTCGAGCGAGAAATACTGTCCCGGCAACCGTCCGAGCAGCTTTTTGCTGCTGCAGCAGCTCGATCCGGCCTCGCTGGGCGCGCTGATCGCGCTGTATGAGCACCGGGTGTTCGTCACCGGCGCGATCTGGGGCATCAACAGCTTCGATCAGTGGGGCGTGGAACTGGGCAAGAACCTGGCGCGCAACCTCGCGGACCGCCAGGAGCGCGGCGACTGGCAGGATGTCGATGCGTCGACGGCAGGATTGATGCGGCGCCTGATCGCCGCCGATCTGCCTTAGCCGCGGCTGGCGCTGAAGACAAAAAACCCGCAGTTCTTGCGAACTGCGGGTTTTTTGTTGCTGGTGGCAGCAGGTCTTTCGACCTGCCAGACCGCAATTTCCCTTGCAGGAAATTACATGCCCATGCCGCCCATGCCGCCCATGCCACCCATGCCGCCGCCCATGCCGCCCATGTCGGCACCTGCGTCAGCCTTGGGAGCGTCGGCAATCATGCACTCGGTGGTCAGCAGCAGCGCTGCGACGGAAGCGGCGTTCTGCAGAGCAGTACGCGTGACCTTCGTGGGATCCAGGATACCCATTTCGATCATGTCGCCGTAGGTGTCGTTGGCGGCGTTGAAGCCGAAGTTGCCCGTGCCCTTGAGCACGGCATCGACCACGACCGACGGTTCGCCACCGGCGTTGGCGACGATTTCGCGCAGAGGAGCTTCGATGGCCTTCAGGATCAGCTTGATGCCGGCGTCCTGGTCGGCGTTGTCGCCCTTGATCTCGCCCACGGCTTGCTTGGCACGCAGCAGAGCCACGCCGCCGCCGGCCACGATGCCTTCTTCCACAGCTGCACGGGTAGCGTGCAGTGCGTCTTCAACGCGGGCCTTCTTTTCCTTCATTTCGACTTCGGTGGCAGC
>Ga0308165_1000403_pt1 | contig 84686 bp, 79 predicted proteins | sample PhyWR2_FD_201032 | JGI IMG/M metagenome (GOLD analysis project Ga0308165, IMG submission 201032) | Phyllosphere microbial communities from UC Gill Tract Community Farm, Albany, California, United States - DLSLW.R2 | ecosystem: Host-associated > Plants > Phyllosphere > Unclassified | place: USA... | reverse complement strand
ATCCATATTTCTAAAATATTTATTCAGGACACGTGCATCGGTTAATAAATTGATATCTAATTTTCCGTCAGACTTTAGATTATCTTGATCAACCATTCTTTTGATTTCAGAAATTTTTTCTTTGTCATGGGCTGTTAGGTTAAAAACTTTTTGCCCATTGATTCCTCTGCCACAAAATATATAAATGATAAAGCCAATCCCAGGTAAAAATAATAACGTCATAATCCACGCTAAAACACTTGAAATACTTCGTGGTTTCCTAAAAACAGTGATCAGTGCTGCTGTTGTATTTAATAACAATAAACCAACAAGTATGAAGATAAAAATTTGCATCAGATTTCATTTCTCCCTTAAATTACGTAATATATTGATTATAGCAAAAACTATTGATTCATCCAACAAATAACGATAGCTAAAAAGTTGGTAATCAGTATTCAACGATTTCATTTAATTTTAGCTTTCCCTATTCTAATTCTTCCAATCTTGTACTATAATATGCTGATACTTGGAAAAGAGGGATTAATAAAAATGGATATCAAAATGCTTCTTACAATATTTGTAGTTAACTTTTCTTATATTACGTTAAATACGATCCGTTTTATGCTGACTATGAAAGGGTATCGTTTGATTGCGCCACTAGTTAGTATGGCTGAAATAACTATTTATGTCTTAGGCCTTAGCATGGTTCTTAATCGTTTAGATAATCCACTAAATTTGGTTGTTTATGCTTTAGGGTACGCTGTTGGGATTAGTGTGGGCATCAAAATCGAAGATTATTTGGCCCTGGGTTATATCATGGTTACAGCCATCCTACCCTCTTCCACTGAGCAACTGAATTTACCGGAAATTTTACGTGATCATGGGTATGGTGTCACACAAAGCTTTGGTGAAGGTCGTGAGGGCGAACGGATGATATTAGAGATTCTTTCACCGCGCAAAAATGAACGTAGCCTTTATAAACTAATCAATGAAAAAGAGCCTAGAGCTTTTATTATCTCGTATGAACCTAAGTTTATTTCCGGTGGTTTTTGGACTAAGAAGGTTCGTAAAAGAAATACCTAATCAACTAACGTCTCTTCACTTTTAATACATCAAGAGACGTTAGTTGAGTTTCAAGTTTAAAGTTTACATAATAAATTTATTGTAACTTAAAACTTGAAATACTGAATAGATTTCTGATCTGGAAAACAAGTAGTAAAGAGAATACTATAGCATTGCATTTTATAATATTCACGTTGATTAACATCTTCAATTGTTCCCCACAATAAGTTCAATTCTACTTTTAGTTTATCCAAAGTATGTTGGGTTTCTCTTAAAATTTCGATAGCATCCAAACAAACTGCTGTTAATGATAATTGCCCATCCGCACCTCTTAGCAGATCTTCCGTTGTTAACAGCGCTTCTTCGAAAATAGTTTGTTTTCTTACTCTAGATGGATTTCGCTTAACGGATCGAATCACTTTTTGAATTTGAGTGATAAAATAATTGATATCCACATCGCCAATGAGACGTTGTAACTGATTAAACTGTTCAGGAAGTACTTGTCTTTTTGAGAGTATGTTGAAATAGTTTGCAAAGTCTAATGGAATCAAGTCGTCTTGGTATATAGAGACAAATTGTAATGCGCTGTTTCCTGCCTCTCTTTTGCGAAAAAGTGGAAAATTATCTGAAGAAGATACAACGCCAAAAAAATATTCTTTTTGTTCTTCTTCAAAAAACAACCTCCATAACCATTGCCCAAAAATAAAATAATTCGTTTGTAAGGTACTTTCATTTGTCAGGATTTGCAATGTATTTATTATTGAATGAGGAATTTGTATATTTTTTTCTGTGGAATAGATAGGAAATGTTAAAGTATATCTTCTATTTTTTCGTTCCACTAGACCATACTTGATTAATTTATCTAAATATAATTCTATGTTGTCATCAGTGGGAATAGTTGCTTTTATTTGGCGTAAAATAATTTCTGTATCTTTATGATCAAAAAGATAACGCACTATTTTTTTGAATAAAGGATCGAAAATAATGTTATCAAACTTGCTATCAAATTTTTTTGCTGAAAAATAATAGGTCGTATTTGTCACGGTCCACTCACTCTTTCTGTACATTAAATAAAATAAAACTACAGCTGGAGTAATTAAGACGCCACCTGTAGTTTTATTTAAAAGGCTAAATCAAATGTAACTTTCTAACTAAATGCTTCAGTTAATTGAGGAACAACTTGTTTTTTACGAGAAACGACACCATTCAAGAACGTACGGTTGTTGTCTAGTTTCACGTTGAAAGCAGCTTCTACTTTGTCAATTGAATCTCCGATAACTAATAGCTCAGAATCGCTGTTTAAAATATTTGTAATGATCAATACGAACAGGTCATAACCATTTACAGCATTTGCGTTATTCATTGCAGCTTCTAGTTCTGCTTGGCGGTCTAGTACTTCATTTAGGTCAACTGTATTGATTTGAGCGATACGAACGTTTTTATCGCCCATTGGGAAACTTTTAGCATCTAAATCTAATAATATTTCAGCTGATTTATCACTCAAATTCGTACCAGCTTTTAACATATCTAAACCATAGCCATCTAAATTGATGTCTGCGATGTCTGCTAGCTCATTGGCTGCGTCGATATCTTCTTGAGTACAGGTTGGTGATTTGAATAATAAAGTGTCTGAAATGATTGCTGATACCATCATTCCGGCAATTTGTTTTGGAATAGTAATATTGTTTTCTTTAAACATTTTTAAGACGATCGTACTTGTACAGCCTACTGGCTCGGCACGATAATACAAAGGATCTGCTGTTTCGAAATTTGCAATACGATGATGATCAACGACTGCAAGGATATTTAATTCAGAAATATCTGAAATGCTTTGTTGAAATTCATTGTGATCGACAAGCATTACTTGATTTGTTTCCGCTGCAGCACTTTCTACGATTCTTGGCACATCGACATTGAAGTAGTCTAATGCATATTGTGTTTCTTCGCTAGGTGTACCCAATGCTACTGGTTCTGTATCTTTCCCTAGTTCTTTTTGTAAATATGCAAAGCTAATTGCTGCTCCAATTGCATCTGTATCAGGATTTTGGTGTCCAAAAACAAGAATTTTTGACATAATTTTAATTCACTCCTTATTTTTTCTTCATTACTAATAATAACAAAAAATAGAAAAGAAACAACAATAATTGTCGCTCTTTTCTATTTTTCTAAACTATCTTGCTGCATATCCTTGATAGTCATTGACATGAAGCAGTTTCTTCGCATTTGCTACGCGTTCTTCTTTAGGTGGTTCGATCCCATCTAATGGATACTGTAAACCTAATTCATCCCATTTGTACTTACCCATTGTATGATACGGTAACACTTCAACCTTATCGACATTCTTCAGAGTTTTAATAAAGGTGTCTAAACGAATTAAATAGTCATCATAATCGCTACGCTCTGGAACTAGAACGTGACGAATCCAAACAGGCTTGCCAATTTCAGAAAGATATTGAGCCATTTCGAGAATATTTTCATTACCTAATGAAGTTAGTAACTTGTGCTGTTCATTATCAATATGTTTAATGTCAAATAACAACAAGTCAGTATAGTTCATTAATTCTTCAAATTCACTAAAAAAAGGTTCTTCTCTTGTGAATGGTTTGCCGCAAGTATCGATTGTCGTATGTATACCTTTTTCTTTGGCCTTTTTAAATAAGTCAGTTAAAAACTCTAATTGAAGTAATGGTTCGCCACCACTGACAGTGATCCCACCTTTTTCCCCCCAATAAGAACGATATTTAATTGCTTCATCTAAAACTTCATCAGTTGTGACTTCACGTCCACCAGAACCAATTTTCCAAGTATCTGGGTTATGACAAAATTGGCAGCGCATGCGGCACCCTTGTGTAAATACGATAAATCGAACACCGGGTCCATCAACGGTCCCAAAATTTTCTGTAGAGTGAATTCTACCGATAACTGGAGTTGTCATTGTTCGTTCCTCATTTCTTTTAAAAAAAGGGCTGACACGAGGTCAACCCTTCAATTGTTTGTTTATTATAGTCTGTCGTGTGAAGTTCTTGAAATAACGTCTGCTTGTTGTTCAGGAGTTAAATCACGGAATTTCACGGCATATCCAGATACTCGGATTGTTAAGTTCGGGTATTTTTCCGGATGAGCTTGTGCATCTAACAATAATTCGTTTGTGAATACATTAACGTTCAAGTGATAACCACCTTTATCAAAGTAGCCATCCATTACGTTACGCAAGTTATCGATTCTTGTATCATCGTCTTTACCTAAACCATTAGGATTGATAGTTTGTGTGTTAGAAATTCCATCTAATGCACTTGTATATTCTAATCTAGCAGTTGAGTTAAGTGATGCTAACAGGCCATTTTTCTCACCTAAGAATTTACCATCTTGGTAACTTGGGTTAGCACCAGGAGCTAATGGTTTACCAGCGCGACGTCCGTCTGGTGTGTTACCAGTTGCTTTACCGTAAACAACGTTTGAAGTGATTGTTAATAGTGATGTTGTAGGTTTCGCATTACGGTACGTATGTTGACGTCTGATTTGAGTCATAAAGTATTCAAGAATCCAGTTAGCCATTGCATCTGCTTCTTCATTATCGTTACCATAAGTTGGGAACTCATTTTGAGGAACATAATCAATTGCTAAACCATCTTCGTCACGAATTACTTGTACATTACCATGTTTGATTGCCATTACTGAGTCAGCAGCATGTGAAATCCCTGCAATACCAGTTGCAAATGTGCGTTGTAAGTTGCTTTCCATGAAGGCTAATTGTGCTGCTTCATAAGAATATTTATCATGCATATAGTGGATAACATTTAAAGTATTTACATATAATTCAGCTAACCAATCCATAATATCTTTATAACGATCAATGAATTCGTTATAGTCTAAAGTATCACCTGTCATCGGGCGGAATTTAGGAGCTACTTGCATTTTAGTTTTTTCGTCTACACCACCGTTGATTGCGTAAAGAACCGCTTTTGCTAAGTTCGCACGAGCACCGAAGAATTGCATATCTTTACCCATCACTGTTGCAGACACACAACATGCGATTGCGCAGTCGTCAGATCCCCAGTTAGCGCGTAATAAGTCATCATTTTCGAATTGGATAGATGAACTTTGTTTTGCGATTTTAGAGGCAAACGTTCTAAATCCAACTGGTAAATGTGAAGAATATAACACAGTCAAGTTAGGTTCAGGAGATGGACCCATGTTTGTTAGTGTGTGTAAGATTCGGAAATCATTTTTAGTTACTAATGAACGTCCATCCAAGCCCATACCAGCGATTGATAATGTAGCCCAAATTGGATAACCTGAGAATAATTGGTTGTATTCAGGTGTACGAGCAAATTTAACCATACGTAATTTCATGATTAAGTGATCGATCATTTCTTGTGCTTCAAATTCAGTGATCACACCTGCTTCTAAATCACGTTGAATATAGATATCTAAGAATGCAGAGATACGTCCGATAGACATCGCTGCACCGTTTTGTGATTTGATGGCACCTAAGTAACCAAAGTATAACCATTGAATTGCTTCTTTAGCGTTTGCTGCTGGTTTTGAGATATCGAAACCGTAAGTTGAAGCCATTTCTTTAAGATCGGCCATCGCTCTGATTTGTTCAGAAATTTCTTCTCTTAAGCGAATCACGTCATCTGTCATTACTTTATTACCAGTATTACTTAAGTCTTTTTTCTTCTCAGTAATCAAGAAATCCATACCATATAATGCAATACGACGATAGTCACCGATGATACGGCCACGACCATAAGCATCTGGAAGACCTGTGATGATTTTGTTTTTACGAGCGGATCTCATTTCTGGAGTATAGGCATCAAAAACACCTTGGTTGTGAGTTTTTCTCCATTCAGAAAAGATCTTAGACATTTCTGGGTCTACTTCGTAACCATTTGAAGTCAAAGAGTTGTTAGCCATGTTAATGCCACCAAAAGGCATGAATGCTTGTTTCAATGGTACATCTGTTTGTAAACCTACGATTGTTTCTTCTTCTTTGATTAAATATCCAGGTTCATGAGAAGTTACTGTTGCAGGAATATTTGTGTCCATATCGTACACGCCATTTTTTTCATGTTGTACTTCAAATAATTCCTGTAATTTTGTCCATAACTTGTCTGTGCTAGGTGCGATTGGCTCTAGAAAAGAATCATCACCTGTGTACTCAGTGTAGTTTCTTTGAATAAAGTCACGCGTGTCTACTGATGTTTGCCATTTTTCGCCTTTAAAGCCTTTCCATTGCTCCATTTTGGGGCCTCCTTAGTATGCTGAAATCTATTGTAACAGCTTTATGTGATTAGTATAACACATAGTCGTTTTTATGCAAGCCTTTCCTTAATAATTTTTGAGCTAATTAGCGATTCTTTCATTAAAATCCATCAGAAAAACCTATTTAACAGCGTTTTATCTTTGTGATGTATTTAACTAATTTATTATATAAAAAGATAAATAGTAAGAAATCTGTAATATAAAAAGAGATTTCTGTACTAGTACAGAAACCTCTTTTTGCTAATTCTATAGAACAGCTTACTTGTTTAATTAGAATTTTCTGCTGATTTTTGTTCTAATTCAGCAGTATGCATTTCATGAACTTCTAAAATTTCACCGTCTTGTTTTTCATCAAGCATGAAAGAACCATTGGATGTTCGATCATTAATTGGATACTTTTCAGAATCAAGTGTGTATTGTTTGCCGTTTTGTGTCGTAACTAATAATTCTAACGGGCTACTTTCTGACATAAAGGTTACACGATGGGGATTTTTTTTCAATTCTCTAAGAACCATTAGGCCACGTTTAGCACGACCTAATTGCGGTAATTCTTGGGCAAGCATCCGTTTGATGCTTCCTCGTTGAGTCAAAATCACAATCGGTGTATCTCCGTCTTCATGAACAAGCAATCCATTGACTACATAGTCTTGATCTTTTAGATTCATCGCTTTGACACCTGCTGCTTTTGCGCCCACTACGGGTACTTCGTCTAGTGGATATCGTAAGCCAAAACCACGATGACTAACTAAAAAGACATCTAAAACTTTCTGTTCATTCGTTAGGTAAACATTTACGATTTCATCGGAATCAGATTTCAATTTCATACAGTTAGTTGGACGACTCTTATAGGTTCTCCAAGGTTCAAAATCAGTCATCTTACTTTGCTTGATCATACCTTCTTTTGTCATAAAGACAAACGTTTTCGTTGGTGAAAGTTCTTTGTAAGTATAAACAGCGATGATTGATTCATCTACTGAAAGATTTAAAATGGCTTGAGAAATATGTTCTCCTATTTCCTTCCATCTTAGATCTGGAAGTTCGTGGATTGGTCGATAGATCACATTGGCTTTATTTGTAATTAATAAAATATGATCTAATGTGTTGACTTCACCAGTATAAAGAAGGAAATCTCCTTCTTTCATCCCGACTTCTTCTGGTTTTGATGCACTATAGGAACGTAAGCTACTGCGTTTGATGTATCCTTCATGAGTTACAGTGACAATTACATCTTCTTGGGCAATCAAAACTTTGGTATCAATCTTGATTTCTTGGATCTCATCTTCGATCTTAGTTAAGCGAGGATTGCCATATTGTTTTTTGACTTCACGCAATTCTTTTTTCATTACGTTGAATAATTCTTTTTCATCGCTTAGGATTTTAGTTAATTCAGTAACGAGCTGATTTAGCTCATCAGCTTCTTTTTCAAGTTGAGTGATATCTGTATTGGTTAAACGATACAATTGTAATGTTACAATGGCTTCAGCTTGTTCCTCTGTGAAGGCGTAGGCTTTCACTAAGTTCATCTTCGCATCTTTTTTATCTTTACTACCGCGTATTGTTTCGATCACTTTATCTAAAATTGACAACGCTTTGATTAAGCCTGCAACAATATGCTGCCGTTTTTTGGCTTTGTTCAGTTCAAATTGACTTCGGTTTGTGATCACTTGTTTACGGTGAGCAATATAGCTGTCTAAAATTCGTTTTAACCCAACTTGTTGGGGGGTCATATTATCGATTGCAACCATATTGAAATTATAATTGATTTGAAGCTCGGTATTTTTGAAAAGATAATTTAGAATCCCTTCAGCGTTGGTATCTTTTTTCAATTCGATAGCAATCTGTAAGCCTGTACGGTCACTCTCGTCGCGAACTTCAGCAATACCGTCGATTTTTTTATTTAAGCGAACTTCATCCATCTTTTTAACTAAGGTAGCTTTGTTGACCTCATAAGGAATCTCGGTCACAATAATTTGCTGTTTGCCGCCTTTTAAAGATTCGATTCTGGTTTTTGAGCGCAGAATCACTTTTCCACGACCTGTTTCATAGGCTTTTTTGATTTCTTCTTTTCCTTGTAAGATACCACCTGTTGGGAAATCAGGTCCTGGAATGAATTCCAGTAGTTTATCTAAGGTTGCATTAGGATGATCAATCAAATAAATCGTACCATCGATGATTTCTGCTAAATTATGTGTCGGAATTTCCGTTGCATACCCTGCTGAAATCCCTGTAGAACCATTGACTAGTAGATTAGGATATTTCGCTGGTAAAACAGTAGGTTCTTTTTCCGTATCATCAAAGTTCCAAACAAAATCGACCGTTTCTTTTTCGATGTCTTTCAGTAACTCGCCGCTTAATTCAGATAAACGAGCTTCTGTATAACGCATCGCAGCTGGCGGATCCCCATCCATACTCCCATTATTTCCGTGCATTTCGATCAGAACTTCTCGAAGTTTCCAGTCTTGACTTAAGCGCACCATCGCTTCGTAAATACTGCTATCACCATGGGGATGATAATTCCCCATGATATTTCCGACAGATTTAGCGGATTTTCTAAAGCTTTTTTCAAACGTATTACCATCTTTGTTCATGGAGAATAAAATTCTACGTTGTACTGGTTTTAACCCATCACGAATATCTGGTAGGGCACGTTCTTGAATGATATATTTGGAATATCTTCCAAAACGATCGCCCATTACTTCTTCAAGTGTTAATTCTTGAATATCTTGGCGTTTTTCCAAATTCGTCACTCCCTACTCTAAGTCGAATAAACTGATTTCTGCTGCTGCGTCTGTCTCTGCATTTTTACGTTCAGTTTCTTCTTTTTTTTCTTCATCTAATACTTCATTTGAAATGGATGGAGAAATCTCCGTCTCACCATCTTTTCGATCTAAGATACTACCATCTTCTTCTAGTGTGAATTGTACATGGCGTTCGATCCATTTTCTTCTTGGTTCTACTTTATCGCCCATGAGTGTCGTTACACGGCGTTCTGCTTGTGCAGCATCATCTATTCTAACTCGGATCAACGTACGTGTCTCAGGGTCCATTGTAGTCTCCCACAGCTGATCAGCGTTCATTTCCCCTAGACCTTTGTAGCGTTGAAGCATATAGCCTTTACCGACTTGTTCCGTCACGTTAGATAATTCTTCATCTGTCCAAGCATATTCTGTTACTGCTTTTTTGCCAACTCCTTTTGATACTTTATAAAGTGGCGGTAACGCAATATAGATTTTGCCAGCTTCAATCAGTGGTTTCATATAGCGATAGAAAAAGGTTAACAGTAAGACTTGGATATGTGCTCCATCGGTATCCGCATCGGTCATGATGATGACTTTGTCATAATTACAGTCTTCAATTGAAAATTCTGGACCAACACCCGCACCGATTGTGTAGATCATTGTGTTGATTTCTTCGTTTTTTAAAATATCTTGCATTTTGGCTTTTTCAGTATTTAGCACTTTTCCTCGTAAAGGTAAAATCGCTTGGAATTTTCTGTCGCGTCCTTGTTTAGCTGAACCACCGGCAGAGTCTCCTTCGACTAAATATAATTCATTTCTTTTAGGATTTCGTGATTGAGCCGGTGTTAGTTTTCCAGATAAAAGAGATTCGCCTTTTTTCCGTTTTTTGCCATTTCGACTTTCTTCACGGGCTTTGCGTGCTGCTTCACGCGCTTCACGAGCCTTGATCGCCTTACGGATCAATTGTTGACTCATTTCGCTGTTTTCTTGCAGATAAAAGCCCATTTGCTCTCCAACGACATTATCCACTGCATTACGCGCCATTGGCGTCCCAAGTTTTTCTTTGGTTTGACCTTCAAATTGTAATAAGTTTTCCGGAACGCGAATCGATAATACAGCAGCTAATCCTTCGCGGAAGTCACTACCCTCTAAATTTTTATCTTTTTCTTTTAGCAAACCGACTTTTCTTGCATACTCATTGTAAGCTTTTGTCATTGAAGACTTCATCCCTACTTCATGAGTACCACCATCTTTTGTGCGGACATTATTGACAAATGAAAGGACATTTTCTGAATAGCCATCATTATATTGATAAGAAAGCTCAACTTCGATGCCATCTTTTTCCCCTGAAAAATAAACAACAGGTGTTAATGTATCTTTTTCTTCATTAAGGTAGGCAACAAATTCTTTGATTCCCTCATCATAATGGAAGACTTCCTCTTTTGGTTCTTCTCCTCTAAGATCTGTTAGAGAAATTTTGACACCTTTTAATAGAAATGCAGATTCTCTTAATCGCTCTGCTAATGTATCGTATGAAAAATGGATAGTAGAAAAAATAGTATCATCAGGAAGAAAAATTACAGAAGTCCCATTTTTTTTATTCGTTTTTCCTACTTTTTTTAAAGTTCCAACGGGTTTTCCGCCATTTTCAAAACGTTCCATGTATTCAACACCGTCACGGACGATGCGCACTTCTAACCAACTAGATAACGCATTTACTACGCTGGCACCTACACCATGCAGTCCGCCAGAAGTTTTATAACCGCCTTGGCCGAATTTTCCTCCTGCATGTAAAACGGTAAAGATCACTTCTACGGTTGGGATTCCAGATGCGTGCATTCCAACTGGCATTCCGCGGCCAGAGTCAGTGATTTTGATACTATTGTCTTTTTGGATCGTGACACTGATTTCATTTCCATAACCGGATAATGCTTCATCAACTGCGTTATCAACGATCTCATAGACTAAATGATGTAATCCACGGCTGTCTGTGGAGCCGATATACATTCCTGGTCTTTTTCTTACAGCTTCCAATCCTTCTAAAACCTGGATGGAGGCGTCATTGTATTCATTGTTTACTTTTTTCGCCAAAGAAAAAACTCCTTATACTTGAATTATAGGGCCAAAGGCCACATCATTACAATAATACTCTAAAAGCTCTCAAAAAAAAAGAGCTTTCCTAAACGGCCACTCTTTCTTAAGATTATTTACATCTATTTAGGCATTTCGGCTAATTCAATTTTTATGCAACGATTCATTATAATAGCATTTCTTCCTGCATTTTTCAATATTTCCGAAGCTTCTTCACTTTCCAAACCTAATTGGGCCCAAAAGACTTTTGCATCAGTTTCTATGAAATCATGTGCTACTTCAGGTAAAAATTCACTTCGACGGAAAATATCGACAATGTCAATTTGACCTGGTACATCTTGTAATTTTTCATAGACTTTTTCGCCAAGGACTTCTTGCCCAGCTAAAATCGGATTTACAGGAATGATTTCATAGCCATATTCTTGTAGTAATCTAGCAATTTTATAACTTGTGCGGTCTTCTTTGGCACTTAGTCCAACGACTGCGATTCGTTTGGCTTGTTTTAAGTAATTAAAAATTTGTTTTTGTGATGGGTTTTCTATTGGCATTTTGATCATCCTTTCTAATTTCTCTTACTTTCATTATACAACGAATATTTAATTATTGTTAGCTGTTTCTATTCGTGATAAAATAAATGCTAGTTTGAACAGAAAGAGGTTGCTCAATGAAATTCTTTGTGTTATTGATTATAGCTTATCTACTCGGTTCTATCCCTTCCGGTGTTTGGGTCGGAAAACTATTTTTTAAAAAAGATCTTCGTCAATTTGGTAGTGGCAATACAGGAACGACAAATACATTTAGAGTATTGGGAAAAAAAGCTGGTATTGCAGTTTTGTTTATGGATATCTTAAAAGGCACATTAGCCACTAGTTTACCCTTTCTATTTTCTTTAAATGTCAATCCGTTGGTATTTGGTGTTGCAGCTGTTTTAGGTCACACATTTCCAGTTTTTGCACATTTCAAAGGAGGAAAAGCGGTTGCTACGAGTGCAGGGATGATCTTAGCTTACAATCCAGCATTTTTTGTTTATTCTGCCTTAATTTTTATTATTATGTTATACATTACTAGTATGGTTAGCTTAACTAGCATGATCAGCGCAGTATTGATCACTTTGTCAACAGTCGTTTTACCCTTTGCTATTCCAGCGATATTGCCTAAATTTGATTGGTTATTGACCACGATTGCTTTAGCTTTGACCATTTTTATTTTTATTCGCCATAAGGATAATATAAAACGGATCAAAGATGGCACAGAAAGTCGTGTACCTTTTGGACTAGGCTCTAAGCCTGAAAAAGAAACAAAAAATAAAAAAACTAGAATGTGAGGTTTCGACATCTCACGTTCTAGTTTTTTTATTTTTATTTAGCTGTAAGTGTGTAATGGGTTTTGAATACCTCTGATGCAGCTAATTTATTGATCCCTTTTTTATTCACAATATTTCCTGTTGCATTTACTTCGTCTGCAATACCACACCAAGGTTCAATACACACAAAGGGTGCATCTTTTTGGTAAGGAGACCAAATACCTACATAAGGCATGTCAGTATAGCTTAAGCTAATACTGTGGGAGCTTTCATCAGTTTCAATAGTGATCGCATTGGCCCCTTTGGTTTCGAAGATAATGGCATCCTCTTTAAACAATTCTCTTCGAATATCAAGGCTTGTATTTGTTTGACCCAACGTTTTGTGTTCAAAATCGGCAAACGGTCCAACTAGTGGGATCTGAGTACGAGATTTTTTAGGTGAAAAGCTTAAATAATAATCATCGAATGTTAATCCTTGTTCTAGTGGAACATTGAATGCCGGATGTCCACCGATTGAGAAGTACATATCATTAGATCCTGTATTTTCAACTTGGTAACCAACCACTAGGCTCTCTTCTTCTAAAGCATAAGAAAGAATCAACTCAAAATCAAAAGGATAAACTTTCTTCGTTTCTTTATTACTTTTTAAAGATAACGAGACTAGTTCTGTTCCATGCTCGATTACTTCAAAAAGAGCATCTCTAGCAAATCCATGCTGTCCCATGGGATACGTTTGATTCTCATAAGTATATTGATCATTTTTAAGACGGCCAACGACTGGAAATAAGACAGGTGCATGACGTCCCCAAAAAGCTGGGTCTCCTTGCCAGATGTATTCAATATTATTTTTCTTTGATTTCAAGCTGACTAATTCAGCACCATCTTCTGCGATTGTTGCAATCAGAAATTCATTTTCAATTTGTACAGTCATATTTGCTGCCTCCTATTTGTTATCTTTTTCCAATTCTTTGATAAATTGTTTATTTAAGACTTTCAAATAAGTTCCCTTCATTCCAAGAGATCTTGATTCTATGATACCCGCTGATTCTAATTTTCTTAAGGCATTAACGATAACTGAACGAGTAATCCCTATTTCATCAGCAATACTTGACGCAGTCAAGCGACCTTCTTCTCCGTCCAAGGCTTTAAAGATTGCTTGAACAGCTTTTAATTCGCTGTAAGATAATGTATTGATCGCCATTTGAACAGCAGTTGCGCTGCGAACATTGGCTTCGATGTTTCTAGATTGTTGATAAAGGATTTGCATTCCAACAACTGTTGCGCTATATTCAGCTAAAACTAAATCTTCATCGTCAAAGGATTGTTCTACTCTTGCCAAAATAATCGTGCCTAACCGTTCACCTGCACCAAACATTGGTACGATCGTAGTTAAGCCAAAGGGATATTTTTCACGTAACTCAACTGGAAAAGCAGTTAAGTCGCTGGTGATTGAAATATTCGCTTCTGTTTTAGTTAAATTGTCAGCTGCATCTGTATAGCTTTGGGGAAAACGTTTTTCTTCAAACATGTGTTTAACACGTGCATTATTTACATCTAATTTTTCGTTATACCCTAGCAGAACTCCTTCGTTACTGATGATGTAGGCATTACTGTCTAAGACATCCCCTAAAATGACTGCCATCTTGTCGTAGGGTAACTCTGCTTTTTGATCAAATGTATTTTTCTGTTGTAAAAGCTTATTGATTTGACGCGTTTTTTCTAATAAAGTAGCCATTTTTACTCCTCCTAATTTAAAAGCGTAGCTCGTGTAGCTAGATAACACATGGTAATACCATGACACCTTGCTTCCCCTCTTACCAATTAACATCCACTCATTTCTTCGTTGTGTTTCTCGGCCTATTTCAAAGCAACCACTGAAAGAACTGTCAGATCATCCTACAAAATGTAGCGGCTTAAATCCTCGTTTTGAACAATACTGTTTAATTTTTCATTTACGTATGCTTCTGTGATTGTTATTTCACCCATTTGCATATCTGGTGCTTCAAACAATAAGTCTTCCAATAAACGTTCTAAAATTGTATGCAAACGACGAGCACCGATATTGTCTGTGTCGCGATTGACATTGAAAGCAATATTGGCAATTCGCTCGATGGCTTCTTTAGTAAAGATTACTGTGACATTTTCAGTTCCGATCAATGCAATATATTGTTTGATCAATGCGTTATTTGGCTCAGTTAAAATCCGTATAAAATCTTCAGCTGTCAAATCATCTAATTCCACACGGATTGGGAAACGACCTTGTAATTCTGGAATCAAATCACTAGGTTTAGATAAATGGAACGCACCTGATGCAATGAACAAAATATGATCTGTTTGGATTGGTCCATATTTTGTATTGACCTGTGACCCTTCTACAATCGGCAAAATATCACGTTGAACACCTTCGCGAGAAACTTCACCGGAATTTTGCTGACTTTTTGATGTGATTTTATCAAACTCATCGATAAAAATGATCCCACTACTTTCTGCTAAACGAATAGCTTCGCTATGGATATCCGCATCTTTGACGATTTTTGCCGACTCTTCTTTTACTAATAATTCTTGTGCTTCTTTAACGGTTACTGTTCGCTCTACTTTTTTCTTGGGAGATAACGCACCTAACGTTTCGTTTAAGTCAATACCCATCTGTTCCATCCCGTTATTCATTGCAGGCATTGTCTTTTTTGGTTCTTCTATTTCAATTGTAACTTCGCGATTATTTAATAAGCCTTTTTCTAACTGCTCAAGAATCGTTTTGCGGTTTACTTTGATTTCTTCCGTTATCTCTTCTTGTGCTTCTTGCGGTTGTTGTGCACTATTGAACATTTGCATCATTTGTTCAAATTGATTGTTTGATGCTTGTTTGTGCTCTTTTTTGATACCAGGTACTAACACTTTTACCAAGCGATTGTTCGCTTTTTTCAAAGCTTGTGAATAAACACGGCTATATTGTTGTTTCTCAACGATTTGAATGGCTTGTTCTACAAGATCACGGACCATCGATTCGACATCGCGACCCACATAACCAACTTCGGTAAATTTCGTTGCTTCTACTTTGATAAAAGGAGCATTGACGATTTTAGCTAGTCGTCTAGCAATTTCTGTCTTCCCTACACCAGTAGGTCCGATCATCAACATATTTTTAGGCGTTACATCTTGCTGCATTTTTTCGTCGAGTTGTAGACGACGGTATCTATTTCTCAAGGCTACCGCAACAGATTTTTTCGCTGTTTCTTGTCCAATAATGTAGTCATCTAATTCTTTAACGATTTCTCTTGGTGTTTTATTTAGTTCGTTCATGGTTGTTGTCCCCCATTTATAATTCTTCTACAATGATATTGTGATTGGTAAAGACACAAATATCAGCTGCGATGTTCAATGCATTTTTTGCGATATCTTTGGCTGACATTTCTTTGTCACCATAACGTTTCATTGCTCGTGCCGCAGATAGTGCAAAATTACCACCTGAGCCAATCGCTAAGATGCCATCGTCAGGCGTGATCACTTCACCCGTGCCTGATACTAAAAGCATTTCTTTATCATTCATTACGATCAGCATTGCTTCTAATTTTTGCATAGATTGCTGAGTACGCCACTCTTGAGCTAATTCAACTGCCGCCCGAGTTAAGTTTCCGTTATATTCATTTAGTTTTCCTTCGAACTTTTCTTCGAGTGTAAATGCATCTGCTACACTACCCGCAAAGCCGACAACTACTTCATCGTTATAGATTCTACGAACTTTTTTAGCTGTGCCTTTCATAACAACAGATTCTCCCATCGTTACTTGTCCGTCACCAGCCATCGCAAATTTCCCATTTTTTTCAACAGCGCAAATCGTTGTTGAATGAAATTGTGATTCTACCATTACCATTCCTCCTGATTTCAAAGCGAAACAAATCGATTGTGAAAGATTTGTTTCGCTAGATAATTTAAAAAAATAAAACAAACTCGTTTTCAGATAGCTTGGGTCGCTGATCATTTTTTATGCACGAGGATGAAACGTTCGATAATTTTTTTGTAAACTTTCTTTTGTTACATGAGCGTAAATTTGTGTGGTCGATAAATCTGAATGACCTAATAATTCTTGAACAGTTCGCATATCAGCACCATGATTCAATAAGTGAGTCGCAAATGTATGGCGTAACATATGCGGATGGATATCGCTGGTCAATGAACTTTTTTTTATAAGTTGATTCAAGACATATTCGATTCCAGTTGGTGTGATTTGCTCACCATGATGATTCACAAAAACAAAAGCATGTTCTTGTTGGTACTTCTTCATCAAAACTGCTCGACCATTTTCCAAATACTCTTTAAGCGCATCTTGTGCAAAAGAGCCAAAAGGAACATACCGATCTTTATTACCTTTCCCGTGAATCAGTAATACATTAGCAGAAAAATCAATTGCCTGTAAGGTCAAATTCGTACATTCACTAACACGTATCCCCGTTCCATAAAGAATTTCTAGAAGTGCTTGATTTCTTAGCTCTAAAGGTTTTGTTCCTTTCGCACTTTCAAATAAGGCATCAATTTCCTTTTCATAGAAAAAACGTGGAAGTCGTAATTGCTTTTTCTTCATATGTACATAGGAAAAAGGATTTTCTTTCATTACTTCGTTTTTTAGTAAAAATTGATAGAAAGATCGTAGACTGGCAATTTTTCTACTAATAGAATTTCGACTATATTCTTTGTCATAAAGAAAACTGAGGTACGTCCGAATATCTAAATGATCGACGTTTAAATAGTCTGCTTCACCTGAATCTTTTAGAAAATCAAAGAAATTGAGGATATCTTCTTCGTAAGCAATTTTGGTTTTTTCAGAATAGCCTCGTTCAACGATCAAGTAACTTAAAAATAGTTCAGGCCAGTTTTTTTCTTGCATAGTAGGCATCCTCCAATAAATTACAACGTAACTTTAGCATAACCTTTTTGAAAAGACAAATGAATTGTCAGAATTTAATCAATATTTTCAAATTTGGTAACAATTTATTCATATTTGCCTTTAAATCCTCATAAATTATAGGTGTAATTTAATTTTTTTATCCTCTTATTTGTTACTTAATCAAAAGACCGAAGTAAACAGTTGTGCTTACTTCGGTCTTTTGATTAAGTTGTTTGATCTATAATATTTTGTTCTTCAATGACACGTGCTAATGCCGTTAATGCTCTATTTGCAATGGCTTCATAGCGTTCTTTTTTATCCCGAATTCTTTCAGGCATTTCAGGGAATAGTCCAAAGTTAGCATTCATAGGTTGGAAATGTTTTCCCTCAGCATGGGTAATATAATAAGCCATGCTACCTAAAGTTGTTTCTCTTGGAAAAATGATCGTTTCTTCTCCCTTTGCTAAACGAGCAGCATTCATGCCGGCCAATAAACCACTAGCTGCACTTTCTACATACCCTTCAACACCTGTCATTTGTCCAGCAAAAAATAAATTCTCTCTTTTTTGAGATTGATATGTCGGTTTTAGTAATTCTGGTGAGTTCATAAAACTATTTCGATGCATTACACCAAAACGAACAAACTCAGCGTTTTCTAAACCTGGAATCATTTGGAAAACACGCTTTTGTTCTCCCCATTTTAGATGAGTTTGAAATCCTACAAGATTGTATAGAGAAGCTGCTGCGTTATCTTGACGTAATTGAATCACAGCATAGGGACGTTTACCTGTCTTAGGGTCTTCCAAGCCAACTGGTTTTAAGGGACCAAATAGCATTGTTTTGATTCCACGTTTGGCCATTACTTCAATAGGCATACATCCTTCAAAGAATTTCTCTTTTTCAAAAGACTTGAGTGGTGCAACTTCAGCTGAAATCAAGGCTTCGTAAAATGCTTTAAATTCTGATTCGGTCATTGGACAGTTTAAGTAAGCCGCCTCTCCTTTATTGTAACGAGATTTTAAGTATACTTTATCCATATCGATCGTTGCTTTGTCAACGATCGGTGCCGCTGCATCATAAAAATAGAAACCATCCGAGCCGTTGAACTCCTTGATTTGTTCAGCTAACGCTTCTGAGGTTAGTGGACCTGTTGCGATGATTACGATTCCTTCAGGGATTGTTGTGATTTCTTCATTTTTTACAGTAATTAGTGGATGATTTTTTATCTTCTCAGTGATTTCTTGTGAAAAATCATCACGATCAACAGCTAATGCCCCTCCAGCAGGAACAGCTGTTTTGTCTGCACTATTAATGATGATCGAATTTAAACGTCGCATTTCTTCTTTTAAAACGCCAACCGCGTTCGTTAAATTATTTCCTCGTAGAGAGTTTGAACAAACTAATTCAGCAAAATTTTCTGTTTGATGTGCAGGCGTATTTTTTACTGGTCTCATTTCATAAAGTGTGACTGGCACACCCGCTTGGGCAACTTGCCAAGCGGCTTCACTGCCGGCTAAGCCAGCACCGATAACTGTTACAGGAGTAATCATCTATTTCCTCATTTCTTTAAAAAACCAACGGGTTTGTCCGCTGGTTTTAATTTTATTATTTTTGAACGTTTTCTTCATAATCACCGTTGATACAGACGACTTGTTTTCCACCTTTGACTTTCTTCTCAACAAGATATTGCCCACATTTGGGACACGGACGCCCGATTGGTTTATCCCAAGAGGTGAAATCACAGTCTGGATAGCGACTACAGCCGTAGAATAAGCGATTTTTCTTTGATTTACGTTCAATGACTTGACCTTCCTTACATACGGGACAAGTAACACCAATCTCTTTGACGATTGCTTTAGTATTGCGACACTCTGGGAAATTGCTACATGCATAAAATTTGCCGTAACGTCCTAACTTGATGACCATCGGATGGCCACATAGATCACAATCAAAACCAGCAGGTTCATCTTTGATTTGGATTTTTTCGATTTTTTCTTCTGCGTTCGTCAATTCTTTTTCGAAAGGACGATAAAAACGATCGACTACTTCAACCCATTTTTCTTGTCCAATACCAATTTTGTCCAAATCACCTTCCATTGAAGCAGTAAAATGAACATCTACAATTTGTGGGAAGAATTCAACGATCAATGAATTGACGATTTCACCTAATTCAGTAGGTTCAAATCGTTTATTCGTTAGTTTAACATAATAACGTCTTTGAATCGTTTCTAAAGTCGGCGCATAAGTTGATGGACGACCGACACCATTTTCTTCTAACGAACGAATTAATGTAGCTTCACTAAATCTTGCTGGCGGCTGAGTGAAATGTTGTTTTGGTTCAATATCAAGAGCGTTGACTTTATCGCCTTCAACTAGATCAGGTAAAATATTTTCCTTGTCTTCTTTACCATCATCGCGGCCTTCAACATAAACCTGCATAAATCCTTTAAATTTCACTTTGGCACCATTTGCAATAAAAATCACACCATTTTGTTCCAATGTCACTTTCATTGTATCCAAAACAGCAGGTGTCATTTGACTAGCAACTAAACGTGACCAAATCAACGTATAGAGTTTTAATTGATCTTTGTCCAAGTATTGTTTGATTTCATTTGGTGCACGTAAAACACTAGAAGGACGAATGGCTTCATGGGCATCTTGAGCGCCCTGAGCATTTTTCACTTTCCGTCCGCCGTGTGCTGAAAATTCAGAGCCATAATTTTTTTCAATGTATTCGGCTACTTCTGCTTTCGCTGAATCTGCAATTCTAGTGGAATCTGTACGCATATAGGTAATTAAACCTACAGTTCCTTGCTTGCCTAAAGCAATACCTTCATATAGTTGTTGTGCAACCATCATGGTTTTTCGTGTTCTGAAATTTAATTTTCTGGCTGCTTCTTGTTGTAAACTACTGGTTGTAAAAGGTAACGCAGGATTACGTTTCCGCTCTTTCTTTTCAACTTTTGTCACATCGTATTCTTTGCCATTGATTCGAGTAGTTACTTCTTTTACTGCTTCAGCATTCGGTAATTTTTTCTTTTTACCATCCAGCCCCCAGAAATTAGCCTTAAATTTTTTCTTTGCTTTTTGAAAATTACCATCAATGCTCCAATATTCTTCTGGAATAAATTTGCGAATATCATTTTCACGATCAATGATAATTTTAAGTGCTACAGACTGTACTCGACCAGCACTTAAGCCTTTTTTCACTTTGCGCCAAAGAATTGGACTTAGTGAATAACCTACTAAACGATCTAGAATACGACGTGCTTGCTGTGCATCTACTAAATCTAAATTAATCGTACGTGGTTCTTTAAATGCAGATTTCACTGCTTCTTTTGTAATTTCATTAAAAACAACTCGATTTTTATCATTTAAATCCAAGCCGAGAAGGAAAGACAAATGCCAAGCAATAGCCTCTCCTTCTCGGTCTGGATCGGCTGCGAGATAGACTTTTTCGGCTTTTTTAGCAGCCGTTTTTAAACTTTTAATAACGTCGCCCTTACCACGAATAGAGATATAGTGTGGCTCATAATTATTTTCAGTATCTACACCCATTTTACTTTTTGGTAAATCGCGAATATGCCCAACACTGGCAACAACCTTATAGTTTTTCCCTAAGTATTTTTCAATCGTTTTTGCTTTAGCTGGTGATTCCACAATAACAAGATATTTATACGCCATTCAACGTGTGGCTCCTTTCGGTTTTTGTGTTTCTTCTATTATATATATCAAAATGTAGAGAACTCACAAATCGTACTTCATCATATCTATTCGTTACAGGTTTGTCAAGGATAGATGCAGTTAAATCGAAAAAAGTTGAATTTCTTCTAATATATCTTGAGGACAAATAGTACATTTTGCTCCTTCTTGAATAAGGCGATGGCAGCCGTCAGATTGTGTATCAAATAGATTGCCAGGGACTGCAAATACTTCTCGTCCATACTCTAAAGCTGCCTGTGCGGTGATTAAAGACCCGCTTTTTTTACGTGCTTCAATTACACAGGTACCCAAACTCATACCAGCGATAATTCTATTTCGCATCGGGAAGTGATATTTTCTAGGTCCTGCCCCGTTAGGATATTCACTAATGACTAGCTGCTCTTCCATCATTTTTCGTTGAATATGTGCAGTTTCTTTTGGATAGCAAATATCTAGACCAGTTCCGATGACTCCGATCGTATTGCCACCATTTTGCATTGTGACTTGATGGCTGACACTATCGATTCCTTTAGCTAACCCGCTTACAATTGTCAACTCATTACAGATTATCTCTGGAAGTAGTTTTCGAACAACATTTATTCCATAAATAGAAGCCGCTCTTGCTCCGATAAAGGATAAACAATTTTTTTTTAATAGCTTGATATCTCCTTTATAAAATAATACTACTGGGCAATTATAAATTTGCTTTAAGTGATAGGGGTAATTGGGATCCAAAATCGTAATAAACCTGTGTTGAGATTGATATTTTTTCAACTTATCAGGATTGGTTGTCCAGTAATCCCATGAATCAGAAAATAATTTTTGGTAGGTTGTGATACCAGCAATCTGAATAATTTCTTCTTTCGTTAAATCAGTACAGTCGTTGTACTTCATTGAAAAATCCAAAACTTTTAGTATACCTAAGTTGCCAATACCGTTACAAACTGTCAATTTAAATAGTAGGGTTCGTTGTCTTACATCCATAAAAAAACCTTCTTTCGCAAATACTTGTTATAGTAAGTATCCGCAAAAAAAGGGGTTTTTCATTTTTTAATACATATCTTTGATAGGAGCAAAGGTTTTTCTATGGATCGTACATATTCCGTGTTGCTCTAGTCCTAATAAGTGTTCTTTGGTTCCATAACCAGCATTATTTTCAAAGCCATAGCCTGGATACTTTTTAGCATAGTCTTCCATTAATCGATCACGAATGACTTTAGCAACGATACTTGCTGCTGCAATCGATATGGAACGCGCATCACCTTTAATGATACTTTCTTGTGGGATGTCGACATCTAATTTCATCGCATCGATCAATAAATAATCGGGAATGAAGCAAAGGTCTTCCAATGCAATACCCATAGCTAGTTTTGAGGCTTGATAAATATTGATTTCATCGATTTTAGTGTGATCTACCATACCAATTCCAATTGAAATAGCTTGGTTTTGGATTTCATCATAAAGTTTCGCTCTTTTTTTAGCAGATAACTTTTTAGAATCATTTACGCCAAGTAATTGAAAATTTTCCGGTAAGATCACTGCTGCAGCAACAACCGGTCCCGCCAAAGGACCGCGTCCTACCTCATCTATACCTACAATTAATCGATGGCCGGTTGCACGTGCTCTTTTTTCAAACAGCTGCATTTCTTCAAATAATGCTACTTCTTTTTCGTGTCGTTGTAGCCTTCGATCCCATTGAGCAAGAGCTTGTTGAACCCCACTACGTTCATCAGCTTGCCATAACGATATCCGTACATCATCTCTTTTATCAATAGTGGCCAGTAGAGCTTTGATTTGTTGAATTGATTCAGTTTTCATCTTTTGTAGCTCCTAATTCTTCCCAACGATCTAATGTATAGGGTCCCAATTTGCTGCTGCGGATCTCTTGGATGATCATTTCACTCGCACGATCGTAATCATCACGAAATCCTCGTTTTTGACTGATCAACATCAAAAGTTCAGCTCCGGGTAAAAAGGTATCCTCTTTTGATAACTGATAGCGTTCAACTAAACGCTGTGGATAAAAACGTGAAAAAAAAGTTAATCCGTAAATAGCCAAATCATCTAAGTGAAGCAATTGATCTTTAATCGCACCAGTTAAAGCCAACTTTTTACCGATTTCTTGATCTTCAAATTTAGGCCATAAGATTCCTGGAGTATCAAGTAATTCTAAATCCGTTCCAGATCGAAGCCATTGCTGTCCTTTTGTCACTCCGGGTTTGTTGCCAGTTTGGGCAATTTTTTTACCAACTAAACGATTCATCAATGTGGACTTTCCTACATTAGGAATTCCAATGCACATTGCACGGATTGCACGCGGCTTCAAGCCTTTTGAACGTTCTCGATCGAGTTTTTCTTTTAGGGCTTTTTTCGCTTCGGGTATGATTTTATTGACACCTTTATTTTGTTGAGCGTTGATTACTAAAGTATGGTAGCCTTTTTCTTGAAAATAGTGCTGCCACTTCTGATTTTGTTCTTTGTCAGCTAAATCACCTTTGTTTAACAAGATCAAACGTGGTTTTTGCTGTACGATTTGATCCATCATTGGATTTCTAGAAGAAAGAGGTAATCTAGCATCAATCAACTCAAAAACGATATCAACGTATTTTATTTTTTCAGATACTTCTCTTCGGGCTTTCGCCATGTGCCCTGGAAACCATTGTATTGTCATTCTATCACCTATCTTGGTATAAATTTCATATGTGGTATTGGATAGTAAACGAATTGTGCCTTGCCTAAGATATACTTACTTTCAACAGCGCCAAAAGAGCGGCTGTCTTTTGACATTCGTCGATTGTCGCCCAATACAAAATAACTATCTTGTGGTAAAACATCTTCTGTAATAAGGTTGCTTAAATCAAAATTCGTTGTATAAGGAGCCAGCTCGTGGTCCTTTTTTATATTTTTTTCTAAAAAAGCTTCTTCGATTGGCTTTTCATTTATATAGAGCTGATCATCTTCGTAGCGCACAGCCTCTCCAGGCATTCCAATGACTCGTTTGATATAAATAGCTCCTGTTGGCAACTTAAATACCACGACATCAAAACGCTTGATTGCTGAGAACTTTTCCATCACGATCATGTCACCTTGACTAAGCGTTTTTTCCATTGAATTACCATCAACTTGAACAGGAATCAAAATAAAACCTCTTAATATAAATAAAAAGACTAAGGAAGGAACGAGTAATTTCATGAAAGAAATAAAGCAACCTATATAAAAATTTCGTTTTTCCACTCTTTTTCTCTCCCTTTCTTTCACTGATTCTATTATAAAGGAAACACGATAGAAAAAGCGACTAATTTAAAGGAAAAATTGAATCTGTCTGTGAAAAATTTAAAATTGTCATACACGTGTAACTTTTGCTATATCAATTTTACGAATCTATTTGTTTTCTTTTTTTAGTTCTTTTATACCAGCTTCATAAAAAGCATCGTTATCTTTGATTTTCTGGCCAATTGCTATTTCGATTAGAGTTGCTGTTTCATTGTCTATCTCACCTGTAATTGGCAGTTCACTATTTTTTTGGACGGACTCGACTGCTAATTTCGTTTGTTCAGAAAATTCACTGCTTTGACCATCGACCTCATAATCGAGTGCCTTTAATAAGGCATTGACATTTTTGACAACAGGAGAAGAATCTCCTTGTTTTAAAGTCTTATCTCTAGAAATTGGAGACAGGTATGCATAGTCAGGATAGTCGACTTTAATCGTTGGTTCTAAGCCTTTTTCATGGATCCATTCACCGTTTGGAGTTAGCCATTTTAAAACAGTTAATTTGATTTCACTTTTACCATTAAGATTTTTAACGGTTTGAACCGTTCCTTTACCAAATGTTTTCGTACCAATAATTGTTTTGTCTCCAGATTCCTTTAATGCTGCTGCGAAAATTTCCGAAGCACTGGCACTTCCTTCATCAACTAAGACGACCGTTGGTTCCGTGACTTTGAAGCCATTATCTAATTGAGTAGAGGCAACTTCTTCACTGGTATTGCCATTTTTATCTTCAAATTGGATGATTGGTTTGCCATCTTTAAGGAACATACTAGCCATTTGCTCAACTTGATCTAGTAGTCCGCCGGGATTTTGGCGTAAATCGATTACAAATGAAGTTGCCCCATCTTTTCTTAATGTTTTGATCGTTTTTTGAAGTTCTTTAAACGTATTTTCACCAAAAGAGGTAATTTTGATTGATCCAACTGAGGGATCTGTTTTGTCTAGCTCTCCTTTGACCGTTTCGATCGGAATTGTGTCACGAATTAGTTTTAATTCAAATGTTTCTTCCCCGCGGGCAATTGTCAAGCGGACCTCAGTTCCTTTTTTCCCTCGAATTTTACTGACGACTTGAGTAAGGGTTTTTCCTTGCGTTTCTTCATCATCGACTTTCAAAATTGTATCATTGGTTTTCATACCTGCCTTAGCTGCTGGTGAACCTTCAATCGGTGCTTGTGCTACGGTGGGAAGATCATCTGTCATCGTCATGGTAGCTCCGATTCCTTCGAAACTGCCAGCAAGACTTTGATCTAATTCGTCCGCTTCTGGTTCGTTTAAATAACTAGAATAAGGATCATCCAGCGCTTCGGTCATGCCTTTTAACGCTCCATCGACCAATTTTTTTTCATCGACTTTTCCTACATAATTATTGATGATTTCATTATATAGAGCATCGATCTTTTTTAAGTCCTCATTTTGAGTAGGACTATCCGCAAGCTGTTTTTTATATTGGTAGTCAAAATAAATGTAGCAGCTGCCGCCAGCTAAAAAGGCGACACAAATGATCGAAATAAGGTATTGGCGAAAAGGGACTTGTTGTTTATTTTTCATAAGGTCATCTCTTTCTATAAAATTATCATTGCGTATTTTCCAGTTTACCACGAAAAAAAAAGAAGGAAAAGCTTTCTTCTCCTTTCCTTCTTTTTATTTATTGTTTTCTAGATATTTTTCCCAAATTTCGTCAAAAATATGCATGTTTGTCAAATAATCTGCATTCATTTCTAAATAGCTCGATAATTCATGATAATCCTCAGATTGCTTAGGAAATTGAATATCTTTTGCTGCATCATTTGCGAATTGACTCTCTTCGGTTTTTCTAGGGGCTCTTAACGTCATTAAATAATGATAAAAGCTTCTTCTCATAGTTTCACCAATTCTCTTTTATAAAATTTGCTCGGTTTGCATGTGCGTCTTCATAACGTTCAGGATCTTTTTGATAAAAAGCTTGGTGATACTCTTCTGCTGGATAAAAAACAGTTGCAGGTTCAATGGTTGTGACAATAGGTTCACTGAATCGGCCGCTTTCTTGTAATTTTTGGCGACTCTTTTCAGCAATTTTTTTCTGCTGATCGTTCGAGTAAAAAATAACAGGACGATAGTTATCACCGCGATCCTCAAACTGACCTAATGCATCCGTTGGATCAGTCTGCTGCCAATAAATCTCGACTAATTTTTCATAGGGCATTACTGTTGGGTCGAACTCGATTTCAACCGCTTCTGTATGGCCTGTAGTGTGACTTAAGACTTGTTCATACGTAGGAGCGACAACATGGCCACCTGTGTAACCAGAAGTTATTGCGTGAATGCCAGGTTGTGTATCAAAGGGCTGGATCATACACCAAAAACAACCACCTGCAAATATTGCTTTTTCGCTCAATTTGATTCCTCCTCAGTGTCACTCTTGTTCGTTGCAGCATTGCTATCTTTTGGTAAATAAATGTTCATACGAATATCATCGTCTACTAGGTTGATTTTTTCTGCTCTTATGAATAGACCATTTTGCATTCTGAATTGATCCAAACGCAATAAAATAGTACTATCATCCGGATTTACTTCAACCCAACTAGGTAGCTTATAATCTCTTTGAACGAATTTTAGAATCTCTTTCATGGGCAGCCCTAAAGTTCCAATCGATAGGCTTTTCGCTTTTAGCTGCACATTGCCGTTATCCATGACGTAAGGATCAAAGTAAAGATAAAATTGAATGGGATGGCCTAAAACTTCAAATGTACCATTCAGCATCGCTTCATTTTCCAAATAGAATTTATAAGTGATATCTGATCCTTTTTGAAAATCAGCAAGATAAAAATCAATCAATGCATTGATCTGTTTTTTCTTTGATTGAATCGCGACAACAGGTGTTCCGTCTTTTTCTACTAGTTCCGGAACTGGTTTATAATTTGGCTCACGAACTTGCGTAATCCTTACAAAAACAAATGTAATACTTCCAATAATAAAACCGACTAAAACGATGAAAGCTACTTTCCAACGGTTGACCTTATTTTTCACTTCAGGTGTTTTTTTTCTGCGTTTGTTTATTTTTTGACCTTCTTTTTTTTCTTCTGATTCAGTTGTCATTGACGTCACTCACTTCCTTTTTCGAGCCATTTATCTTGTGTTTTTACTATCTCTTCACGAACAGTACTAGCCATGATTTGGTAGCCTAAGTTATTAGGGTGGAAATGGTCTTCTTCATATAAAGCATTATTTTTGATATCATGTTCGCCACTTGATGTAGTAGCTGCAGCGGTATCTTCGCTACTAACGATCCCCACTTCATCACCAGCACCTTTATAAAGCAAATCATTGATTGGAATAAAATAGGCATTCGAATCTGCATTAACTATTTCTTCTGTTCCCTCATTCCAATTGTCCACTATCTCCTGCATTTCAGTAATATCAGGAAAATAAAGATAAAAAGGATTGTAGATACCTAGAACATAGATCGGTGCATCCGCATTATATTTACGAATTTCTGTAAGTAACTTTTCTACTTCTTTTTGATAGTTTTTCAAAGGTTTTTTAAACGAATCCTTTGTCAGGCGGAAAACATCGCCCTTGATTACCTTCATTAAATCATTTCCGCCTACAGTCAATGTTATAATATCGGCTGAGGCTAAACCTTCTTGAATTTCAGAGTTTTTTTTGATTCTTTTAAGAATTTGATCGCTGCGATCGCCGTTTTTACCGAAATTATCCGTTTGTACCCCATTCAAATGATACTTTTCTTGTAAGTCTTTGGCAACTAATGGAACAAAACCTCCAGAATTTGTTAAATCACCGATGCCTTCAGTCAACGAATCACCAATAGCTGCATAATGAATTACTTCTTTTTTGTCATTTTTTACGGTCTGCGCAGTTCCTGTACCTAAGATTGGCTTAGCTTTAGGAACTGCCACTAACAATAGCAAGAATACACCAATGATTGTGATAAAAAAAAGTGCATAACCTGACCAATTTTTTTGTAAAAATAGTTTCATTGTATCCCTTCCTCTGTTGTAAATCACGAAGCGTTTGATCCCTCAGAGAAAAAACAGGCCTTGGATTTTTTTATTCTAATTAAATTATCTCTATTTTGAGTCTATTTGTACAGTAAAATCTTATTAAAAAAAGCAGATCAGTTTGATCTGCTCAAAACTCAGTCTGTGTAGTACATGATAGCAAAAGCACTTTTGCCTGTATGAGTGGCAATTACTGGATTCGTGTGTAATACTGGGATATCCATCTCTGGAAATAGAGCTTGTAGACCTTCCTTAAATCCGTTGGCTAACTCTAAACCATCTGCATGAGAAATCCCGATTTGTCGTACATTAGGCAAATTGCTCAATTCGTTTTTCAACTCCTCAAACCATTTGTTGAATGTTTTCAAGCCACGGCCTTTAGCAACGGGTATCAATTCTGTATGATCAAAATCCATGACTACTTTCATATTGAAAATGCTAGATAAAAGCCCCGTTGTTCGGCTGATTCTGCCACCTTTAACTAGATTATCTAATGTGGAGATCCCAATGAATAGTTTTGTATTTTCTTTGACATGATTGATCTCAGCTAAAATTTCTGGAACACTTGCACCATTTTTCGCTAATTTAGCTGCTTGGATAACTTGAAAGGATAATCCTTGGTCCGTAAAATCACTGTCAATTACAGTAACATTAGCTGAACTAAGGTTTCCTGCTTGTCTTGCGGCTTCTACTGTACCACTTAAACCTTTAGTCATGTGGATTGAAACGACTTCACTACCGTCAGCTCCCAAACGATCATAGAGCTCTACAAATTCACCGATTGGGGGTTGACTGGTTTTAGGTAAAGCTTTGGCTGTGCTCATCAGTTCCATAAAATGTTCGCCTTCTAAATGATCATCGTCAGCATATACTACACCATCGATCATCACAGATAAAGGCATCATTTGAATATCTAAATCATCGCGTACACTTTTCAGCATTGTGCAAGAAGAATCCGTCACAATTTTAACATTTGTCATAATTTTATCACTCTTTCTTTAAAAACAACCTCAATTCGTGGTAAAATACTTTTGAGGCTTAAATGTCTATTTTTATTATAACAGACAAAGAATTATTTTTCACCAAATTAAAATGAAGGAAGTTGATTTCTTGGAAAAAGCAAAATTCTCGAGAAAATATATGATTGTAAATGAGGTGCTCAATGCAGTGACACATGGGATCGGTGCTGGCTTAAGTATTGCAGGATTAGTAATCTTGCTTGTCAAAGGTGCCCGCCTTGGTTCTGCTGTTCATGTCGTTTCTTATGCGATTTATGGATCAACTTTGATTCTCTTGTTTTTGTCTTCTACCTTATTTCATAGTTTGATTTTTACTAAGGCTAAGAAGGTTTTTCAAGTTTTTGATCATAGTTCGATTTTCTTATTGATTGCTGGAAGTTACACTCCATTTTGCTTATTAAGCATCAAAGGTTGGCTTGGCTGGTTACTGTTTGTTCTTATTTGGGTCATGGCAATTAGTGGTGTGGTGTATAAATCATTAACACTACATAAGCAAGAAACAGTAAAAAATGTTTCAACGGTTATTTATATTATCATGGGTTGGCTTTGTGTGATTGCTGCGAAACCTTTATATGATTCTTTGGGGCCTATCGGTATTGCCTTACTAGTTGCAGGTGGGGTCTCCTATACGTTAGGGGCTGCATTTTATAGTTTAAAAAGTGTTCGCTTTATGCACGTAGTTTGGCATTTGTTCGTTATGCTGGGTGCGGGGTTCATGTTCTTTTCAATTTTATTTTATACTTAGCTCGATGAGTAATTCTTTATTCTAAAGGGTTTTTAGTCCTTCTTTTTGATTCATCAAAAAAGAAGGACTTTTTTTGTATTTATCTCTTTACAAACCGAACAAACATTCGTATAATAACTATACAAACGTTTGTTCGATAAAAATTATGAGGTGATCAAGAATGAAAGCAGTTCGTCGTGGTGGGTTATTATTTGTTGTATTGATTATTGGTATTTTCTTAGGAACATTAGGATTACGATCCGCTTTACTTATTGTCAGCCCTCTGTTTATTATATGGTTTATGTTGTGGGATGAAAAAAGATACTCTCATACACGAAAAAAAAATGAACATCAACATTATGTATATCGTAAGTACCCTTAGATTGAATCTTATATATTTTCCTTAACTAACTAAAAATGATCTTTACTTTAGATGACTCTAAAGTAAAGATCATTTTTTAATATTCCATCAAAGTCACGATTTCATAATCAGTAATTTTATCCCGACCATGTAAATCCATCAATTCAATCAAGAAAGCACATCCTACGACAATCCCGCCCAATGACTCAATCAGTTCGATAGTCGCTTTAATCGTACCACCTGTTGCTAATAAATCATCACAAATCAAGACACGTTGACCTGGTTGAATTGCATCTTTGTGCAACGTTAATGTATCTGTTCCGTATTCTAAGTCATATGTTACTTCAATCGTTTCACGAGGGAGCTTTCCCTTTTTGCGGACTGGCGCAAAACCAACACCTAATTCATATGCAACTGGACATCCAACAATAAATCCGCGTGCTTCTGGTCCTACAACCATATCGATTCTTTTTTCTTTTGCGTAATCTACAATTTGTTTTGTTGCTTCACGATAGGCTTCACCATTGGCCATCAACGGCGATATATCTCTGAAAATAACGCCTTTTTCTGGATAATCTGGAATACTAGCAATATAATTTTTTAAATCCATCTTTTATACTTCCTCCTCTTGCCACAGCCATTGTTGTAATGTCTCACGATCGCTGTATAACAAAAACTCTTCTGTTTTGATTCTTTTTAAGCGAGTTTGATAGACCTTGCTTTCCGTCAAAGGATGATTTTCAGGACTCTCAACTTTTCTTAAAACACCGTTTTCTATTGTAACAAATCCTAGATCAAAAAACACCTGAATCATAAATATTAATAATTTTTCTTGTATCTTGAGATGCTGTGCCACCACATTCAGCTTATAACGAACATCAACTTGCTCTTGTTGTCTGACGAATTTGTATAATTGTGCATATTGTTCTCTTGTTCCTGTTCCATTCAAATAAGCTTCTTCTTGGGAAATTGCCATCAGATAAACACGCTCTATTTTACCACCTTGCGTAATTTGTTTTAATACATTAAGATCATCAGGACAATCCACAAAGACAAGTTGCTGAGGATTAGTACTCTTGATCATTGCTATAGCCTCATCAGCTTGGCTGACAAGCAATTGCTGACTAGCCGGATCATCGATCAATTTTTTGCTCTCAGAATTGAAGTAAACATATAATGTATTTGAAACAGGTATTTCTTTTTGGCGGCCATTTTTCCCTCTAAGGTCAAACAGCTGAACCCCATCAACTGAAAAATCAGTGACCATTAGCTGTGGCTTCTTGTTTCCATTCCATTCGTTGATCGACAACTGACCAACAAGATTCGTCGTCCCTTGACCAAACTCGTCTACTTGATTGCCCATTTGAAAAGCAATAGCATCTAATCTAGTACTGCCTTGACTTAATTGAAATTTAAGATGACTTTTATCTGCGCCAATTTGCCGACTCTGTTCGATAGACACATTTTCAAATAGAAAATTGGGTACTGGATTATCTGTTCCAAAGGGAGCAAGAATTTTTAGTTGTTGAATAAACGTTAGTGTTGCTTCATCGACGTTCAGTGACTCATCAACGAGTAATTCTTGTCCTTGGGATAAGTCGATTTGGTTTATTTCTAGATAATTTGCTAGATGTTTCTTCACTGTATCAAGATTTGCTACAGGGAGTGTCATCCCTGCCGCCATATGATGACCGCCAAAATGAATAAATTCTTCACGAATTTCACTTAACGCATTGAATAAATTCAAAGCTGAAACACTGCGTCCAGACCCTTTAGCTGATTCATTTTTTTCATCAATCGTCAATACGATCGTTGGTTTTCCAGTATCTTGCATGATTCTTCCAGCTACGATTCCAAGAACCCCTTCATGCCATCCTTGTTTTGCGACAATGTGGATTTGATCAATCGGATCAATCAATTCGAACGCTTCTTTAGTAATTGTTGCAACAATCTCTTTCCGCTCATCATTTTGACTATTGATGAATGTTGCGATTCGTTCCGCTTCTTCTTCATCAAATGTTGTCATTAATTCAACACCTGGAGCGGCATCGCCTAATCTACCTAAAGCATTTAAGCGTGGTGCAATCGTAAAACCAATATTCTCTTCACTAATCGCTTCTTTTTTCAACTCAGATAAATGAATCAAAATATCCAATCCGATTCTTTCACCAGTTCGAATCATCTCCAATCCCATTTTTACAAGGACTCGATTTTCATCTGTCAATGAAACTAGATCCGCAATGGTTCCAATCGCAACTAAATCAAGAAATTCAGCAGGTAGTTCTCCCAATAAAGCAGTTGCGACTTTAAAGGCTACGCCAACGCCTGCCAATTCCCCAAAAGGATAGTGTCCTTTGGGATGTTTTGGATGAATGATCGAAAACGCGTTTGGTAGTTCTGGCGGTAATTCATGATGATCTGTAACTATGACATCAATGCCTTGTTCCATCGCATAATTAATAGCTTCATGACCTGCTACACCATTATCTACTGTGACAATCAATTGAACCCCTTTTTCGATCTGCTCTTTAAACACCGCTAAATTTGGACCATAACCATGAATAAAGCGGTTAGGTAAAAAGTAGTCTACTTCTCCACCAATCAACTCGATTGCTTCTTTCATCACAGTTGTACTCGTAATGCCATCAGCATCATAGTCACCGTAAATCAAGATTTTTTCGCCTTGCGCTACGGCATCTTGAATTCTTGTTATGGTCTTTTCCATATCATACAGTAAAAAAGGGTCATAAAGATTTTCTACGGTTGGACGTAAAAATGTTTCTAAGGCCTCTGTTGATTGGATATTGCGATGCCATAATAGTTGGCCTAGCAATGGATTTATTTGTTCTTGCGTTAGTATAGTTGAAAATTCTTCAGGCAACTCTGTTTTTTCACGCAATTGCCATGTATATTTTGCTTTTTTCACGACGTCACTCCTAACCAAGTAATTATAGCAAATAGAATGAGAAAACTAAAGAAAGTATCTTAAAAGAGTTGTAAATGAAAAGTCTTTGTTTGGATTTGAACAATCGGATCAAAATCCGAGGCTGAGACATAACTCTATGAGTTACATCTCAGCCTCAAGGAATCCGAATAAACGGTGTGAGCAGAAGCAGATCATTTGGAAACAAACTGAAATTCACAAAAATTTGAAAAATAATTTTCGTGAATTCCAGCTTATTTTCCGGGGTTAAACACTTCTGTCCCAACCTTGGGTTCGAAGAGCCTGGCTATTTCCACTTTTTAGTTATACTTCTTCATTATTTCTTGGTTTAGTAAAATGATCGATACGACTCCCGACAGGTTCAGTTTCTACAACAGGTTCAATAGGTATTTGAGCCGCTACTTCATCATATTTAGCCTGCAGTTCAGCTAATTGATTTTCATATGCACGTTTAACTTTTTCCACTTCTTCTTTTGCTAAGGTATCGGCATCGTTTTTATAAACTTCGAGTTCTTTGTTTAATTCTTTCACTTGTTTTTTTTGTTTCCACATAGTTGTTGTTGAGGTCAGTAAGCCAATCAAAGCCCCAACAATTGCAGAGCCCAGAATAATCAGAATCAATGGACCTGAAATTTTTGTAAAACCAAAACTGACTGGAACTGTCTGGTTATTCAACACTGCGAAAATGACCACAATCAGGACCAACAAAAGCCCTATAAACACACGCCACTGATTTTTCATGTTTTTTCCTCCAAAGTTAAATTATTTTTTATTCAAAATACCACCAGCTAAAAGATCTCCTATATGTGGAAACAGCGTGTATAAACGAGAAGCACCTTCCATGATTCGTGGACGATTGATCTCACGTTTATGAGTACCCATCACATATACGATTTCTTTGGCAAGTTTATTAGGTTCTAACACAAATACATCTACAGATGCTAAATAATCCCCTGATGGATCAGCTTTGTCAAAGAATTCCGTTTGAATCGGTCCAGGATTAACAGTTGTAACAGAAATTCCTAAAGGTTTTAATTCTAAACGTAAGGCATTTGAGAAACCTAAAACAGCAAATTTGGTTGCGGAATAAACAGTTGATTTTGCTGTAGCCATTTTTCCTGCCATCGAAGCTACATTGATGATGTGCCCTATTCCACGTTCCGCCATTTGTATTGCGACTTTTTGTGTAAAGACCATCATACCTAAAACGTTCACTTCAAACATATTTCTAGCAATAGCTAAATCAATATCCATAAAATTCTCAAAAATACCAAACCCAGCATTGTTAACTAATACATCAATTGGCCCAACTTCTGCCTTGATCTTTTCGAAAACAGTTTCCACATTTTCAGGATCTGCAATATCTAATTGAAAAGAAAATGCATCTTTTCCACTTAAAGCTTCACACGCTTCTTTCACCTTTCCGATCAAATTGATTCGTCTAGCACAAACGACAACGATTGCGCCTTTTTTAGCGGCCTCATAACAAATTTGTTCACCTAAGCCAGCAGAACCGCCTGTTACAACCACTACTTTATCCGTTAAATCTTGTCCAGTATACATTTTGTTGCCCCCTTACTCAGCTCTAAATGGTATTTCGACAATTTCCATGTCTTTCACAATTTTTGTGTTTGGGAAAATTTCTTTCGCTTCATTTTCCAATTGAATAATATCCCCAGTTAAATAACGAGCGCTGATATGAGTTAGTATCAGCTTTTTGGCATTTGCATTTAATGCAACTTGCGCTGCTTGGTGACTAGTGGAATGATAATATGCTTTTGCCATTTTTGCTTCGTCTTTGTTGAATGTACTTTCATGAACCAAAATATCGGCATCTTCCGCAAGTGAGACGCTGTTATTGGATTTTCTCGTATCGCCTAAAATCGTCACAATCCGTCCAAGTTTTTTTTCACCGACAAAATCTTGACCATTGATTATCCGTCCATCTGGTAACTCCACAGATTCACCACGTTTGATTTTTCCGTAAATTGGACCTGAAGGAATATTTAAGGCAGTCAGTTTTTCTACTTGCAACTCGCCTTCATGATCCGCTTCAATGATCCGATAACCAAAGCTCTCAATGCCGTGATCTAAGCGAGAGCAAGTAACTGTAAATTGTTTATCAGAAAATATCGTTCCTTCTTTTGTGATTTCAATAAACTTCAGCTCATATGAAAGTCGTGTTTGCGAAACTTTCAACGCCGTTCGAACATATTCTGCAATGCCGACTGGTCCATAAATTTCTAGTTTTTCATTTCCGCCTTGAAAAGAACGACTGCTCAATAAACCTGGAAGTCCAAAAATGTGATCTCCGTGCAAATGGGTAATGAATATTTTTTCGATTTTTCTTGGGCGAATCGTACTTTTTAGAATTTGTAATTGTGTGCCTTCGCCACAATCAAACAACCAAACGGCATTTCTTTCATCTAATAATTTTAGTGCGATACTACTTACGTTACGATGTTTTGCTGGAACGCCAGCTCCTGTACCTAAAAATTGTAATTCCATGGGCTACCTAACTTTCTTTAAACTTCTTCTATATTTTAGAAGAAAGTTCCCACTTTAGCAAATAATATTTATTTTACAGGAAAATGCAAAATAACGGTCGTTCCTTTAGGTGTGGTATCCGTTAATTCAATTTTCCCCTGATGTTCCTCAACAATCCATTTAGCAATTGCCAACCCAATGCCATACCCGCCTGTTTTACGGTTTCTAGAACTTTCGCCACGATAAAAACGTTCAAACACTGCTGTCTTTTTTTCATCGAGAATGCCAATACCCGTATCGCTGATTTTGATCAACCATTCATTATTTTTAACGCTGGAAAAAACAACAATTTTTTCTCCAGACTTAGTATATTTTAATGCATTATCTAACAAAATGATCAGTAATTGATGAATTCTTTTTTTATCGAAAACAACTTGTTGGTCCTCACCTAGATCGATCATAAACGCTTTATCTTCTGCTAGCGCTAGTTCTTGATATGGCAATAGTACATTATTTAAAAAGCAATTGATCTTTACTGGTGTTTTTTCTAGGGTCAAGGCATTCGAATCTGAGCGTGCTAATAATAACAAATCGCTCGTTAATTGGCTTAGACGTTGAACTTCATCTAACGATAAAGCAATCGTCTCTGATTCTTCTAAAATGGTATGATTGGGGTTTGTAAACAACTTTTCTAATTTAGCTTGGATAATCGTCAATGGTGTTCTTAATTCGTGAGAAGCATTTTCTACGAATTCTTGTTGTTTCTTCCAAGAGATCAAAATGGGTTTCATAAACCATTTAGAAAGAAAATAACTTAATCCGATGGATAACAGCCCAAAAACAACCATACAAATAATTAGGATTTGCTTAAAACGTTCAACCGTCCCTTTGATGGGATCCGTGTTTACCAGTAATTGGATATAAGCTATTTGGTCCTGATTTTCTATCGGTATTGTAATCGAATGAAATTGCAGTGAACGATCATTACTATCTTTCGTTTGAACGCTGGTAACTTTATGTAACTGATCCGTCGATAATTTTAAATTCTGAAAATCATAAAAACGAGAACCTAATTCAGATTCATTAACGATTTCACCATCTTTAGACCAAAGAATTACTTGTTGCTGGAAGTTATTGGGCGGTGGTGTGTCAAATTTACTGAGCTGGGGGGATTTCCCTTGCAGTCTTTCCGTTTGCAAAAGCTGATGTTGTAAAAATTTTTGATCATTAGCTAAACGTTGCAGATCGTTATCGACCGATTGATAAATCGACGTTTGGACTAATTGAAACACAATTAGCCCTAAGACTAGGAAAATACTTGCGAATGAAATCAGGTTGATCATGAAGTAATGGACTCTTTGTTTTTTACTTAGTTGCTTATTCATGAATCACTCTCCTTCTGATGCTTCAAAAAGATACCCTACATTACGTAAAGTTCTAATCCAGCGATCAAGACCAAATGGTTTTAAATTCTTTCGCAAGTTGCTCATATAAACTTCCACAACGGTTAACGTTGTATCTGATTGAAATCCCCAAATGCGGTCAAATAATTGATCTTTTGTGATGATCCGTCCTTGATTTTGCATAAGGTAATGTAGTAGATCAAATTCTTTTCCTTGCAGAGTTAACTCATTTCCTTTGTAGCTTGCGTGACGATTATCAAGGTCCAAACGGAGCTCATTGACGACTAATTCATTGTTTCCATTCATACCAAGTGCTCGTCGCGCTAGCGCCTGAACACGTAGTAATAATTCTTCTCTATGAAACGGCTTCGTCAAATAGTCATCTCCACCATTTTTAAACCCGTTAACTTTATCCTCTAGCCCATCTTTAGCAGTCAAAATTAGAACAGGCGTGTAGATATTCTTTTGTCTCAATGCACTTAAAACTTGTTCACCTGTCATTAATGGCAACATTAAGTCTAGCACTACTAGATCATAAATTCCTCGTTCTGCTTCGTATAGCGCTTCTTCTCCATCATAAACTTGAACGATTTCCCCTACTTCTGACAAAATTTCTAAAATACTGTCTGATAAAATTTCATCGTCTTCAACAAGTAGTATTTTCAACATTTATTTCACATCCTTATAATCAAAAAAGAAGACGAAGAGAAAGAATCTCTTGTTCACGTCTTCTAGTTTAGCCCTTAGTCTTATGATTCGGTCAAGGTAAAGACAATTTCAGTCTTCACCTTGATCTGCTCACTTTACTAATAAATAGCAATTAATTCTCGTTTGCGTTTTGTTTTTTATCTTGCCATGATTTTTCAGCAGAATCTTTTGTTTCTTTTTCTACAGCTTTGGCATCTGTGATTTCTTTTTCCACATCTTCAAAATCTAGACGAGTGATTTCTCCACCTAGTTCATTCATGATCAACTGATTTAACGGACGATTGTCATCTTCGTCTGCGATTAAGATCAAGCCAGTCTCCCCTTCACCGATTTGTTTCGTCACATGTTCGAAGACTGTTTGAGCACCTTGAATTTCTTTAGCATCTTGAGAAGCACCGAATAAGCTTCCTGCAAACCAACCAAGTAAAATTCCTAAAGGACCTCCTAAAATACCAATCAACATTCCGATCATACTATTTTTGGATGTGTGATCATTACCTGTGAAATCTAGGAAATCGTCAATTTTGAATTGATGAACGCCATCATTAATATGGGTCACAACAGCCATTTGTTCCCCTTTGATTTTTTTCTCTACGTACAATTTCTTTATTTCTGAAAATGCTTGGTAAGCTTGACTTTCTACTTCAAAGTGCATAATAATAACTCGTTTAGACATATAACCACCTCGTTCTATTTGATACTCTTATTCTATCAATAAACCAGCTGTTAAAGCAATAAAAATCAATTACCTCGGTGGTTGTCCACCCCCCATTTGTCCGCCACTGACTTTTGCGCCTGATTGATCAACTGAAGTTATTACATTTTCCAGTGTAATTTTTGCCAATTCAGTTCCACTAGAGTAGTTGCTATTGTTGTATAAACCGTTTTTAACAGTGCCTGAATCTTTGCCATTGATTGATAAGGTAATTGTCTCCCCTACTTTTAAGTCTGGTGAGCTAATGGCAATATGAGAAAACGCCTTTTCAGGTGCAACTGAAGCAATTGTTTTGCCCGATTCATTTTTTAAATTGATCAATGTCCCTGCTGCTTTCGTATCATCAAAGTAAAGACTTAATGTAGCTTGTGCAGAAGAGTCACTACTAGCCATCGCCATCCCCGAACTGCCACTAGAGACTAACATACCACCATCCATAGTAAAGGTTCCATCATAATCTAGGGCCGCATTTCCATTATCGGTCGGTCCATTGACTATTAGTGTACCTGACGTCATCCGGACATCCCCATTGCTGTCAATGCCATCGCCATCTGCATTGACAAAGATATTTCCACCATTGATTTCGATGAACTTGGTGCTATCTCCATCACCGCCAGGTTCACCAAATGCATCTGTACCAAATTGTCCTGCTTGTTCTGACTCACCAGAACTACCCCCAGCAGCGTTGATTCCATCATCCGAAGCCAAAAGAGAGATCGTACCATTGTTAATGGTAACCGAAGCCCCTTCCAATCCTTCATACGAGTTGCTGATTGCTATCGTACCATTATTAATTACTAAATCAGTATCAGCATGTATGCCATCATCCCCACTTGCTAAAGAGAAACGACCATTATTGATGGTTACTGTAGCATTCGAATGAATAGTATCATCAGCGGCATTAAAATCAAAGTTTCCATCATCAATAATGATGTTTCCAGAAGCCTTGAGCCCTTTATAGCTAGCTGTGGTATCAATTGTGTGGTCGTCATAACCATTAGCTGTCTGAACGGTAATATTAGCAGTCGAAATGGATAGGTTCGTTTCAGCTTGAATACCATCATTTCCTGATTGAATGTTAAATTTTCCACCATCGATTGCAATCCAACCTTTATCTGCATCAGTGCTGTTATTCGCTTGGATTGCGTCACCTTCTGTTGTTTTTAAGGAAAAAGTACCACCTGCAATAGAAATCGAATCCTTACCTTTGATCGCGTTATTCTTAGCCGTAACGTTAATGGTGCCATTCGTAATAACTAAGTCGTCTTTACTACGAATACCATTATCATAAGAGCCCGTCACGTCTAGCGTACCTTTCCCATTGATGACTAGGTCATCTTTACTGAAAAAAGTTGCATCGGGTTCCGTTTCATCAGCAGAAGCAAAGGTGTAATTGCTACTATCAATAAGCGTATTTTTAGAGCCATCTGCTAAAGTTGTAATTACTTTTTTTGCTTGTTCTACATAAATTGCAGAGGATGAGGCATTTGTTATTGACACTTCATTTAAAACTAGATGAACCTGTTCATTATTGGCACTGATTTTTATTTGCCCATCATACGTTCCAGAAATAATATAGGTACCACCTGCGGTAATGGAGATGATGTTATCTTTTTCTGAAGCGCCAGAACCATCAATTTCTGCACTCGTCTTTTTTAACTCAATTTTTGTTGCGGAGCTTTCATCATAACTTTCATCAAAGTCTTCCTCATCATAAGTACCATACTTATTTTCAGTAGATTTTTTTGCATCTTCGACAGTAATAACGTCTTCTGAATTTTTTGAAGATAACGTGTTTGTATTTGGATCTTCTTTCGTGCAGCCCGATAATAAAAAGACGAGCATTGTTAAGACTGTTAAACCTAATTTCGCTTTTTTCATGTTATTCACCTACAATTCTTCTCTATTTGTGGCTACCTTACCTGAAATAATTGTTAAATTTCCATTCCTTATGCGCATGGCATCCATCAACTCTTTTTCTGTTTGACTATCTTTTAATGTAATACGATAACGCAATTCATAAAGACTGCCCATATTCGTTGTTTTGACTGAGTCTAGAGTTGCAGAATAGGTATACTCTTGAAATAGGTCATCAAATAATCCTGGATAATCTAAATCTTCTGGGATCGTGATTTTTATTTCCCGTTCTGTCACCTTTTGCTTTTCACCAAAATGAACTGTGTTTAAAATCAATAAAAATAAAGCAATGATTAAAGAAAATAGTGTGACATAGCCAACATAGCCCATACCTGTGGCCAACCCAATTCCCATCGACCAAAAGATACTAGTGATTTCTCTAGCTCCTCCGGCTACTGAACGAAATCTGATTAAACTAAAGGCACCTAAAACGGCAACACCCGTACCTAAATTCCCATTAACTAACATGATGACTAATTGAACCAAGACAGGTAAGACAGCTAATGTGATCACAAAATTTTTACTGTAAACATTTCGATACATATGAACACAAGCAACTAAAAGACCTAATAAAACCGAAGTCATAATACAAATCAAAAGTTCTTTGAACGATACTTCAACTGAACTTTCTACTAAAAGACTAGACAACATATTGAAAATCCTCCTTAATATAAAAAAACATTAAATAGTTCAATTTCTTCTCTTTACCCAAAATTCTTCCAATTAGAATGGGGCTCAAATAAGTAACGTTGATAAGTTTGCGCATATTTTGAAAAAGAGACCGGATAAATTTCTAGTGCTGCTAACATTTCTGAAAACCATAATGGATAAGCGCCCATTGCTTTGACTTCCATTAAAATATCGATTTCTGGTGCTACTCGTTCTCCTTGATCATCTATTGCACAAGTCAATCTATCTTGTCGATAACGGATATTAAAATCAAACGTGATTCGAAAATCTTCATTCTCTAAATCAAATAAGGCCCGCCTATCATACGCAATCATTACTTTTGGTTTTAATCTTTTTCGTGCAAACAACCAATCGATTTCCTGCTTGATTTGTTGTTCTTTAGCTGTTTGCAATTTAAATGAATGTGGTTTTTGAACGTAATTTTGAGCCGCTTCATATGTTAGTGCTACTCTTCTTTTATAAACAACACCACTGATTTTCTTTTTTATTTCAAGAAAAACAGTGGATTCTTCTTTTGGAATCCCGTAACTTCTAATTCTAAATTTTTCTTTATAAACTGGTTTTGTTATAGAGTTACGAATCATTTGATAGTCTTCCGTGTCGAAATAAATTGAAATTATCGTATGTAGTCCGTGCTCATCTTCTTGCAGATAAGGATCTATTTTTTCTCTTAATTGCTGATATATTCTATTCGTCAATATATATTTTTTTTCTTTTCTGTGAAAACTATTTTTTAGTTTAACCATTGTAATTCCTCCTTTAACTAAATTCATTGTATAAGAACAAACATAAATGAAGCTTAAAGTAAAAAAAATCATTTTATTGCATTTACAGCAATAAAATGATTTAATCGTCTATTTCTTAATTAAATGATTTGGAAACAGGTGTACATAGTTTGTTTTGATCTTTTGTGACTGCCTTCATCCTTATGTGCTTTTTATATGTGTTGATTCCAATAGCGATCGTAATAGTGTAGGAAATTGTCCTATTTGTAAAGGTGACAATTGAAGTTCTTTAAGTAGCTTAAACGACTAGTGTCCGCTCATTACTGAAATTTTCATATTTTTTATTTAAAGCAATATCTTCTAATGTTTCTACTAATGTGTACACTTCTTGATAAGTGTTATATAAAGCAATTGGAGCTAAGCGAATCACATTCGGTTCTCGAAAATCTGGGATGATATTTGCTTGTTTTAGTGCTTTACAAATTCTATATGCTTCTTCGTGTTCCAAACAAACATGACCACCACGTCTATTATCTTCTCGTGGGTTTCCTACTGCGTAGCCATATTTGGCAAGTTTTTCATCAATCAAATACATGAGGTACGCTGTAATAGATAACGATTTATTACGAATTTTATCCATCCCAACTTCATTAAAAATCGTTAAAGTTCCTTCCAGTGGAGCCATTGCCAAGAAACTTGGGGAGCCAATTTGCCAGCCGCTTGCATCTCTTTGATGGTCAAATTGATGGTTCAACTCAAATTGAGTATCATCCTTGTTCCCCCACCAACCTGCTAATCCTGGTATTTCTTTGAAATGTTTCTGATTCATGTAAAGACCAGCTATTGAGCCTGGTCCTGCTGATAAATATTTGTACGTACACCAGACAGCAAAATCAGGATCAATCTCTTTAAAATCCATCGGTATTGCGCCTATAGCATGGCATAAGTCCCAACCAATTAGAATTCCTCTTTGATGAGCAGCATCCGTCACTCGTTTCATATCCAATAGTTGAGAACTACGATATAAGACCGTTGGCAAAAGAATGATCGCTACATCATCAGTCATCGCTTCAATCACTGCGGATTCATCAATCAAGCGTCCATCCGCACTTTCCACCACTTTTACAGCGTCTTTGGGATCAAATCCTCGCAATTTTACTTGGCTATCGATAGCATAACGATCTGTAGGGAAATTTAAATCATCAACTAAAATTTTGTACCGCTCTTTTGTAGGTTTGTATAATGTACTGATACATTGATGAATATTGATCGTTGTGCTACCTGTGATCACTACTTCTTCGGGATACGCATTGATCAACGGTGCTGACATTTCACCTAATTTACCAGCATAATGGAACAATCCATCCCATAATTTAATGCCTTCTTTTTTCCAAATGTTCATCATGTTAAGTAAGGCTTCTTCAGCGTCTTTAGAAGCCAAGCCTAGTGAATTACCGTCCATATAGATTTCACCTGGCTGAACATAAAAACGATCTCTGATGCTTCTAAGCGGATCTTTCTTATCCATTTCCGTTGCAAACGCATGATCTGTCTGAAATACTCTTTCCATTATTTGTCACCTTCCAAGTTTTTATTTAAAAGAAGCATATCTAAAAACATGCTACTCTTTCGTGAATAATTTAATTACGATAAAACTTTTTTATTATTCAATTTAACAAATCCAACTACTGCTAATAATGCAATGACACCAATACCACTAAGTAAATAGATACTATTTTGCCATGATTGATCTCCTTCACTGAGTTTTGTAACAATCGGTGTTCCGACAAAAATGCCAACATAATAAAACAAGTTGATAAAAGAAACGCTTGCTCCAATCAAGCGGTCTTGTTTTACCACTTTTGGGGCCAAAATCATCACACAGGAAGAAGCCAAACTAGCTCCCGCCGAAAGTGCAAAGAGTTGCATAATAAATGTCACGTTACTTGACAAGTACCCCATCCAAAAGGTTGCGGCTAACATTAACAGAAAAGAACAAAAAGATCATTACCTGCCCTTTTTTGGTTCTATCAATCAAATAGCCTGCTAAAGCACCAAAAGGAATACCAAATAGACCAAAATAGCCAGTGTAGCTATTTGCTAACGATTCTGATAAACCATATTGTTGCCTATATATCTGCGGATAAAGATTGATAAAAGCAAATAGTATAAAAGCCATACAACCTTGAGCAAGGGCTAACAACCAAATCGATTTATTCTCTATCGCCTTTTTAAATGAGCCTGACATTCTTTTTTGCTCAACAATAGATTGATTCTTTGGTTCATCTAATAGAAAGAAAAACAAACACAACAAAAGAACTGACAAACCTGCAATAAGAAACCAAAGTGAACGTAACCCATAGGCTTGTACGAGAGGTTTAAACAAGTTCATCGCTAGCATTGACCCTAAAGCAGAAAATGTCCCCCAAAGTCCTGTGGGAATACCGCTATTACTTTCTTGAAACCAAAAATGAATGAAGACGATACCCACCATGATAATCATTGAAAAGGAAATCCCTTCGAGCGCTCTTGAAAGCAACAATGAGCAAAACCTAGTTGAAATTGCCCCCCAGATATTCCCAATTGCTAAACAGCCCATCAATCCGATTAGTATATTTTTGGGCCAAAACGTGTGACTAAAGCGCCACCTGGAATAGCTAGAAAAATCCCGGAAACTGTAAAAATCGACATTAACCACGAAACTGTCGACAGACTTACACCTAATTCTGATCCCAATTCATTTTGGATCGGCACTAATTTCAATTGACTTAAAGAAACAAGCACACCACCTGCATACAGCAATAAAAACTTTAACCACCTGTTTCTCACCAAAAAAAATGCTCCTTTGGTAGTCTTTTTAGATAAAAAAAACATCTATTCACTAATAAATAACTAAATCCTCTTGAGATAAATTAATGATAACGAATTTTTTTGTTACTTGTATATAAAATTATGAATCAAATGGAAGCATTCGCTTTAAGATTCAGAAAAAGTATGTCATTTTTTTTAACAATATGAAACGCCATTCTCTAAATTAGCCATTTTGACTTTGGAATGATAAAACGGTCAATACCTCTATTTTTTTATGGAAAGCCATCCATTTATCCTCTATAATAAATATATCAAATGGTTTCAAGTGGAAAATAAAGGAGGTAGACTATTGGACAAAACTGACCGTAAACTTTTAGAAATCTTACATGAAAATTCACGAATTTCAATTGTTGAATTGTCTCAAAAAGTCAATTTGAGTCGCCCAAGTGTAAAGGAACGAATCAACAAATTAATTGAAAAAGGCATCATTACAAATTTTACGATTCAAATATCCAGCGAACAGTTCAAAGAGAATATTACTTTTTTCACTGAATTGAGCCAGGTTAGACTTCCCGTCGAAAAAACGTTAAATTTATTGAGAAGTAGTCCTTACGTTAATGAAGTATATATCGTCAGTGGTGAGGTTAATTATTTAGTGAAAGCAACAGTGAGTAATACTACTGAGATGAAGGATGTACTTGCAAAATGGATGCAATTTTCAAACATTAAAAGTTCAATTGTTTTAGAAACTGCGATAGATAACCAACTGAATCTTGATCTAATTGGCTTTTGAGAAATAACAGTTTCTTTCTTTAATTAAATAGCACATTACTTTGTGAAAACAATCACTTTAAAGCTGAAAAAAAGAGCCGATATAACATCAGCTCTTTTCTTATGATTCTTCATCTAATCAACAAATTCAAATTCATACTCACCAATTCGAACAATATCGCCATCTTTCGCTCCACGAGCTCGTAAAGCTTCATCGATACCCATACCGCGTAATTGACGAGCAAAACGCATAACACTTTCATCGTGTTCAAAATTCGTCATTTGGAACAGTTTTTCTAATGATTCTCCAGATAATATCCAAGTTGCATCAGAATCTCGATCAATCGTAAATTCTGGTCCTTCTGGTTGGAATCCATAATGAACTGTATCTTCTATTATTTCTTCCTCATATAATGGAAATTCTGGTGTTATATCAATTAAATCGGCAGTTGCATTAAGTAATGGTTCAATCCCTTTACGCGACACACCAGAAATTGGAAAAATCGGCAAATGATCTGCGTACTCATCAGTCCGTTCTTTTTCAATTTGCGCTTTAAATTTCTTTAAATTCTCTTCCGCTTCTGGCATGTCCATTTTATTTGCTACAATGATTTGGGGACGTTCCATTAAACGCATGTTATGTGATGCTAGTTCCTTATTGATAGCAAGATAATCTTCATAAGGATCGCGGCCTTCCATCCCACTCATATCAATCACATGTAAAATAACTCTGGTTCGCTCAATATGACGTAAAAACTGTGTTCCAAGTCCAACACCTTGAGATGCGCCTTCAATCAATCCAGGTAAATCAGCTGCTGCAAAACTTCGTCCGTCACTAGTTGATACCATGCCAAGGTTAGGAACTAATGTCGTAAAATGATAGGCACCAATTTTAGGTCTAGCAGAAGAGATAACAGATAGTAAAGTCGATTTTCCAACAGAAGGGAAACCAACTAAACCAACATCAGCTAGCACTTTTAATTCTAATTCAATTTTTCTTTCTTGACCGGGTTCGCCATTTTCTGCGATTTCAGGAGCTGGATTTTTAGCAGAAGCAAAACGAATATTCCCGCGTCCACCGCGTCCACCTTTGGCTACAGTCAATGTTTGACCATTTTCAATCAAATCTCCGATCAGCGTCCCTGTTTCAGCATCCCGAACGGTTGTACCTGGTGGAACTTTTACAAAGGTATTTTCTGAGCCGCGGCCGTGCATGCCTTTACTCATCCCATTTTCACCAGGTTGTGCTTTAAAATGACGATTAAAACGAAAATCCATCAATGTACGTAATCCTTCTTCTACAACAAGAATCACGTCTCCTCCTTGACCACCATCTCCTCCGGCCGGTCCGCCGTCGGGTACATATTTTTCTCTACGAAAGGCAACCATTCCATCTCCGCCTTTACCAGCTTTGACATCGATTGTTACCTGATCTAAAAACATGGACATCTTTTGTCCTCCTATCTTAAAGACAATGACTAACGTGTTTCGTTTCCAAACATAAAAAGAAGCGATTCGATCTCATCATTGCTTTGGTTTACATTATTTACTGCTCTTTCACTTTTTAATACTGCGATTTCATTGAAAGCCTTTCTTATTGTAAAGGTTAAAGCTGAATTTGTCTAGCCAAACTCGTTTTTATGAACGAGAATCGATAGTCTTTAGAGCTATGACAACAGCACTACTACTTAGCTATCTCGAGCAATCATCCATGTCATCATGAAAAACAGAAATCACTACATTAAATGATTCATATTGTGTAACTGACTCGCTGATAAAACGATTCTCCTTCTGCAATAACTTGTTAATTGGTCTGAAGTACCTCTACAATTTGAACTCTATTCATAGCCCCGACTCCATTACTTATAAGAAGACAAGATTTTTGACAAAAGTTTGAAAAGCGTTCATGCTATAAGTATAGCGTATTTCATCGTTTTTTTAAACAAACGATTCGATGATGCTGCTCATTTTTTATTACCCAACAATAAGCTTGATTAAGCTTATTATGTATCTAATTTAAGGAGGAAATTTAATATGACAGTAAAAGTAGGAATCAATGGATTTGGCCGGATTGGTCGTTTAGCTTTTCGTCGCATCAAAGAAGTCTCTGATGATATTGAAGTTGTCGCAATCAATGATTTGACTAGCCCGACCATGTTGGCACAATTATTACAGTTTGACTCGACACATGGTACGTATCATGGAAAAGTTACCGCGACAGATCATTCAATCGTCGTTGATGGTCAAGAAACTAAAGTGTATGCCGAAGCTGATGCAAGTAAGTTGAAATGGGTCGAAGAAAATGGCGTCGATATTGTTTTAGAGTGTACTGGTTTTTACACGTCAGAAGCTAAAGCTCAAGCGCATATCGATGCTGGAGCAAAGCGAGTTGTAATTTCAGCTCCAGCTGGTGATATGAAAACCATTGTCTATAATGTCAACGATGACACGTTAACATCAGAAGATAAGATCATCTCTGCAGGCTCATGTACAACAAACTGTTTAGCTCCTATGGCTTATTTCTTAAATAATGAATTCGGTATCGAGGTTGGTACCATGACAACCGTTCACGCCTACACCTCTACTCAAATGTTATTAGATGGACCAGTTAAAGGCGGCAATTTACGAGCTGCTCGTTCAGCCGCAGACAATACGATTCCACATTCAACAGGTGCTGCCAAGGCAATTGGCTTAGTTATTCCTGAATTGAATGGAAAATTGCAAGGACATGCGCAACGAGTGCCAGTCGTTGATGGCTCTTTAACAGAATTGGTATCGATTTTAAAAACAAAGGTTACTGCAGATCAAGTAAATGAAGCAATCAAAAAGCATACCATTGATAATCCTTCATTCGGCTATGACGATCGTGAAATCGTCTCTGGCGATGTAATCGGCACAACAGAAGGCTCAATTTTTGACCCAACTCAAACTGAAGTTACGACTTCTGGGGATTATCAATTGGTTAAAACTGTTGCATGGTATGACAATGAGTATGGTTTCACCTGCCAAATGATTCGTTTACTGGAAAAATTTGCTAATTTGTAATATCTGGCATTTTTACATTTAAAGAACAACACAATAAGCTTTTCACGAATGTACAGGTCTTCGTGAAAAGCTTGTTTTATATTGAATCTTCATTTAAAGTCATTAAGCATGTTCCGCAATATATTTCACTAATTCCTCTGTCTCCTCCCAACCTAAACATGGATCGGTAATCGACTTGCCGAATATTTTCCCATCCGCTTCTTGACGACCGCTTTCAAGGAAACTTTCGATCATAAATCCTCGCACCCAATTTTTCATATCAGTATTCCAAGTCCGATTGATTAAGGTTTCTTGGACGATCCTGATTTGTTCGGTATGCTTTTTACCAGAATTGTCATGATTTGTGTCGACGACAATAAAAGGATTTTGATACTTACCCGCTTTATAAAGATCAACTACTTTTACTAAATCTTCATAATGATAATTTGGAATATTCTCACCATATTCATTTAAGCCACCTCTTAATACAACGTGTGCTAAAGGATTTGAACTTGATTCGACTTCAAGACCATTAAAAATAAATTCTTGTTTCTGTTGTGCAGCATACAAAGAATTAAATAAGACCTTCAAATTCCCACTGGTCGGATTTTTCAACCCTGTTGGTTGGTCAATCCCGCTTGCGACAAAACGATGCTGTTGATCCTCAACAGAGCGTGCACCAACAGCGATATAACTCACTAAATCTTGTACAAATTCTAAATTTTCAGGATAAAGCATTTCATCAGCAGTTGTTAAACCAGTTTCACTAATAACACGGTTATGCAAACTACGAACTGCTGCGATTCCTTTGATCAGATTACTTTTTCCTTCGGGATTTTGTTGGTGTAATAAACCTTTGTAGCCGTCGCCATTTGTTCTTGGTTTATTGGTATAGATTCGTGGTACCATAAAGATTTTATCTTGGACTTTTTCTTGTAATTTAGCGAGTCGAGTGACATACTCCATTACAGCTTCTTCGTTGTGAGCAGAACAAGGCCCAATTATTAGCAAGATTTTTTTACTTTTTCCTTCAATGATTTCTTTTAATTCTTGATCTCTAATTGCTTTTAATTGTTCTTGTTCAGGTGTTAATTTAGATAGTGCTTTTACTTGTTCAAAATTGATTGGTTCACTCAATGCTTTAAAACTCATACGATAACTTCCCTTCATTTTATCTGACACTCAAACAATAAAAGACTGATCTAGTAAATAAAAAAGGCCTCGTCTTTTCCATTTCTGAAAAAGGACGAGACCGATCGATCCGTGTTACCACCTTTGTTTACAATTCGTTTGCACTCATTGACTTATCAGGTACAAAATTATACCCTGGCACAATAACGGGTGCACTTAGCCGTCACAGCCTACTTGATTCGGTGTGAAGTTCAAAGAGGAATTCGGATACCTTAGGATCATGCGCCTCTCAACAACCGGCTACTTTCTGTTCACCTGTACTATCTTACTAGTTCTTATCAAAACTTTTATTGTTTATTGAAGTCATTGTAAGAGATTCTTTCAAAATTGTCAATCTTTTTCAGAAAAAAAGTCACTGAGAAAAAGTTTAACGAGTTTTATCTAAGTGACACTTCAATTGGATCAGCATCATGTCATAGGTAATTTTATTATAGAACTATCCAGGATTTAAAGCGCTGATGCCACCTCGTCAGTTGATTGATTCTTTTTCTTTTGTTGGCACTCTTGGCAAATACCATGAAAAGTGAGACGATGATCCTTTACTAAAAAATGATAGCGTTGCTCCACCACTTCTTCCACTTCTCCTAGCAAATCTTCTTCCACCTCTTCGATGTTCCCACATTCTAAACATAACAGATGGTGATGGAAGTGTTTTGCTCCTTCTTTGCGCAAGTCATAACGAGCTAATCCATCATTAAAACTTACTTTGTCAACGACTTTTAAGTCAGTTAAAATTTCTAGTGTACGATAAACAGTTGCTAAACCAATCTCTGGGCTTTTTTGTTTTACTAAAAAGTAAATTTCTTCGGCTGATAAATGATCTTTCTCATTTTCAAGCAATACCAAAACAGTTGCTTCTCGTTGAGGCGTTAGTTTGAAACCAGATTCATGCAATTGTTGTTTTGTTTTTTTTAAAGCAGCAGTAGAATCCATAAATGCAGCCCCTTATTTATAATTATTTTAATCTAGATTTGAATTTCTATAGCACTAAATTATAATAAGTATAAAATAACTCGAATATTTTTGCAAGTGATTCTCAATTAGAATGAAAGATCTATTCTTTTTCTTGTTGTTCTTCTTTTAAAATTGTAAATCCTGCTTCTTGAATAATTTTTCCTTGTTTCAATAAATTACCGATTGCACGTTTGAATTGAGCTTTGCTGATCCCAAAAGTTTGTTTGATCTCTTCTGGATTTGATTTATCTGTAAATGGAATCTTATGCTCAGCAGAGCGTTCTAAGAATGTCAAAATCATTGCAGCATCATCACTAATTGCTTCGTAGCCACGAGGTTTTAAAGAGATATTCACAATACCATCAGGACGTACACCAATCACTCGACCATTGACGCGTTCACCTAATCGAGGTTCTTGATAACGTTCTGAAGGGTGAATAAATGCAATATAAAAGTCATCGGTCAAAACAAATGAACCGATCATCTTTAAGCGATACACGATACCACTGATATTTTCATTTTTCAGCTCTTCTGTTCCTGGTTTTGCCATCGCCTTAAAAATCTTCTCATCGGCTAGTTCTCCCCAAATTCGTTCCTTATTATCAACTTTTAAGGAAACCATCAGCTGGTCGCCTTTTTTAGGCCATAATTCACGCATTACAGGCAGTTCATCTAAAGAGACAACAACATCCTTATCTTTTAATCCAATGTCCACAAAGGCACCTAAATCGCGCCTAGTGCCTGTGACTGTTCCAAACGCATATTGCCCGACTCGAGCAGTTGGAATATTTGTTGTCATTTCAGGTTCTTGTTTTTGGTTCATATAACCAAAGCCTTCTACAGCTTCCCCAATTTCATGCGTTCCTTCTTCCTTAGATAAACGCAAAGTAATCCCATTTTTTTGTAAAAAGTAATGGGTCTCATTTTCATCGATCACTAATGCTGTAAAAATATTCGCTAATAGTTCGTTCATACTATTCTCCTTCTGGCACTTAGCCTAAAAAAATCCGTAATACGGCAATTGTAATGATTCCTACTACAACTGTTTTCATTAAATCTTTTGTACGAATAGCAACAAGTAAAGTAGGAATACAACTTAACGCTTCTAACGTTTTCACTTTAGGAAAGCCTGTCGCCTGAACTTCTAAAATACTCTGAAATAAGAGTGCCGTCAAGATACAAATTGGAATATAAGATAAAAATCGAAGAAACCAATCTGGGAAATCCACACGTTTTGAAATTAGAAAAGGAAGTATCCTCGGTATCCAAGTGACGATCGAACAACCTAAAATTGTTAATAATACATAATTGCTACTCATGATGATTCACCATCCCAACTGTACAACCTAAAAGAGTTGCAAATAAAACGGATAGTTCTGGCGAAAGAAAACCCATTAATAAATAAAGTGATACGCAAACTGTGCCTAAAACGATCAACGTTTCTTTCGTATATTTCTTTATTGGTCCATCTACTTGCAAAACAAATAGTCCAGCAAACATTGCCACCAAAGCAAAATCTAATCCCAATAAATAAGGGTCAGGAATCCATGTACCTAAAACTCCACCAACGATTGTTGAAATAATCCAAGCTAAATAAGCCGTTATATTCAATCCATGCGTCCAAGCTGAACTAATTCGATGTTCGTTACTCAAAGCCCCCATTAGAACACCATATGATTCATCTGTCAATAGTGTACCAATACCAATGCTAGTAATCAGCGGCTCTTTTTTAAAATAGGACGCAACAGACATACTCATTAAGAAATGCCGTAAATTGACTAAAAATGTTGTAAAGATAATAGCTGAAATCGGTGAATGAATCACAAGCATACCACAGATTATAAATTGTGCTCCGCCAGCATAAACCAAAATCGACATTAACGCTATTTCTAAAACCGATAATCCGACGTTTTTACCAACTACACCTGCTGCAATCCCGATGCCCAAATAACCTAAAATGGTTGGTATACAAGCATAGACACCTTCCTTAAACGTTAGATATTCTTTTTTTTCCATACTGTTCTCCTTGCTTCTAAAATCAATCGTCATCGATTTTTCCTTTTATATGCAGTGGAAGAAAAACGAGGGTGAAACAAAAGGAAAAAACACTTTTGTCCCAACCTCACTTTTATTTTCACAAAGATTAAATACTATCTTCCAGCATTTCTTGAAGCATTACCTTTAAACCAACCCGTTTTGGCATTGATCGTCACAAGATATTGATCATCAGCTCCATAGAGATTGTAATAACCTTCACCATTGATGATTCTTGCTGGTTGTAACGAGTAGGCTCCGGCTGTTATATAGCCTCGTTCGATACACGTAGCAATTACTTTCTCCTGAACACCAGGTGCCCAACTCCAAGCAGGATTGCTCAGATCACTGACATCGTTGGCATCCACCGAATAAACTGGAGCCGTATAAACTCCTTGTGCATTAGGAGCAGAAAAAGTATCTGAATCTGGTTGAACACCTGCTGTTGTTTGTGTATTATTTTCTAGATTATCAGAAACTGCTGGTGTTTGCTCTGGCACAACTTGTTGCGTTGGAATAGATGCAGCCTCTGCATCGGCCAATGATTTATCTGCCTTAACTAAAACATCACTCAAGGGCTTCCGTAATTCTACGTTTTTAACTTGATCTACTTCATTTTTTGCCGTTGTATAATTTTCTCTTGTCAAAGCTTCTGTCAATGCATTATCCTTATAAAAAACATCGACCGCTGCTTTCGCTTTTTGTAATTGATCATACTGGCTCACAGCTTGATCAGTCGCTTGATTTAATAATGTATCAAACGCATCTTGCTCTTCACGCTTGGCAAGATCAATTTTTTTGTCTGCTTTGATTGTTGCATCTTTTAGCTTGCTACCATCAATGATTGGCTGAGTAAATAGTTCATTTACTTTTGTGATCGCTGCTTGTTTATCAATGACTTTATTATATGTTTCCTCTAATGCCTTATAATTAGACGTTTCTTTTAATGTATCTAAATTTTCTTTGATCGTTTTTGTGCTAACACTTACCATTTCGGGTTTTAAAAACAATTGTTTATCATCGGTAAAATAGCTATTTAACTCTTTTTCGGTTTGTATTACTAATTTGTCTTTGTTTTGTGTTACCTGCCCTTGGTCAGCAGATTTGTTCTGCATTTGATTATACGCAAACCATGAACCTCCGGCTAAGACAACAGCTGCCGCTAAAACAATAGAGAGTTTCTTATAATTGTTCGTTACGGCTGGAGTAACAGCCTTATTTTTGTTTTCTTCTTGTATTTTATTTGTCTCGGTTTGCTTTTCAAATTGATCTTTTATGGCATTAGACACTTCAGGTTCTTTAAAGAAAATAGGTGCCGCATCCATCTCGATTTCCTCGGGCTTTTTACTTTTTGATGGAATCTCCGCTTGTTTATTCGGTAATGCTTTCGGACCAATCGGTGTTGTTACACCAGTTTCTGCAGGCTTAGTGAATTTTGTGATTTCATCTTTTGGTCTATCTTTTCTTATTTGTTCTGACTTTTCATTCGTTGAGCCATTCGTCTCATTTTCTAGTTCATTTGATTTCACTTCATCTTGTCCTGTATGATTTGATTCTGACGGCTCATCGATTTTAACCAATTGATCACTTGCTAATTCGTTATTAGATTCTTTATTTGTTCGCACTGGGCTGTCTGATTGCTCGTTTTTATGTTCATTGATATATTGATTCAGTGCTGCAGTATTTTCCAGTTCTTCTTTTTTTGAGATCACTGGGCTTGTTTCTTCTTTTGTAGAGGATGACTCCTTTGTGTTTTGTCTAGTATTTTCCTCTGGCGTTTCTGTTTTAGTTTCTGCTATTCCTTCTGTTGCTTTTTCTTCTGTTTTCTCTTCATTGAACATCGTCATTACATGACCGATGCTCATATCTTTCAATTCAGACCATTCGATATTTTCATTTTGTTCTTTATTTAGAAAACTAGAAGTCTCTGCTTTTTTGTCTTGTTTCTGTTGTGTCTGCTCTTCATTAAATGAGTAACCACATTCAGAGCAAGTTTCTGCTTGATTATCTATTTCGGTGCCGCAATTCGGACATTGTTTCGTCATTCATTCCGCCTCACATTCTACTGATTCCTAAATCTAATCTACCATAAAATCTTGTTTCTTCCAATATGTACTTTCTAACTTTTTTGTTACGATTGTTAAAAACAGCCCTTTCCGAAAGAAATCGAAAAGAGCTGTTCAAATTTTAAGAAAAACTTCTTATTCTAGAAAATCTTTTAATTGTTTAGAACGAGAAGGATGACGTAGTTTACGTAGTGCTTTGGCTTCGATTTGACGAATTCGTTCACGAGTTACACCAAAAACTTTCCCCACTTCTTCTAGAGTACGGGTACGTCCATCATCTAAACCAAAACGTAAACGTAAAACATTTTCTTCACGATCAGTCAGTGTATCTAAAACATCTTCTAATTGTTCCTTCAACAATTCATAAGCAGCATGTTCAGCTGGACTAGTTGCATCTTGGTCTTCAATGAAGTCTCCAAGATGAGAGTCATCTTCTTCACCAATTGGCGTTTCTAAAGAAACAGGCTCTTGTGCTATTTTCAAAATTTCGCGGACTTTTTCAGTTGGTAAGTCCATTTCTGCACCGATTTCTTCAGGCGTTGGTTCCCGACCTAAATCTTGTAACAATTGGCGTTGGATACGAATCAATTTATTGATCGTTTCCACCATATGCACAGGAATCCGAATCGTTCTTGCTTGGTCAGCGATAGCACGAGTGATTGCTTGACGAATCCACCAAGTAGCATACGTTGAGAATTTAAACCCTTTACGATAGTCAAATTTCTCAACAGCTTTCATTAGTCCCATATTTCCTTCTTGGATCAAATCCAGGAATTGCATCCCACGACCTACATAACGTTTGGCAATTGAAACAACTAAACGTAAGTTTGCTTCTGCTAAACGTTGTTTTGCTTCTTGGTCGCCTTCTTCGATTTTTAGTGCTAATTCGACTTCTTCCGCTGCAGTTAATAATTGTACACGCCCGATTTCTTTCAGGTACATACGAACAGGGTCATTGATTTTAACACCAGTAGGGGCAGATAAATCTTCCATTTGGGCTTTTTCAGCAACTTTTGCATCTTTTTTTAGACTATGTTCACTTGGATCACCATTCTCATCTACGACACTGATACCAGCATCTTCAACTTTTTGGATCAATTTTTCCATTTCGTCTGCATTCAATGTAAACGGCGTTGCTAATTTGTTTGTTAAATCATCATAAAGAACATTGCCTTTCGGTTTGCTCTCTTTGATAAAGGCCGCCAATGCAGCTGCATATTTTTTTTCTGTTTCTTTTTCCATGAAAGAAGGCCCCCTTCATTTTTCCATTCGATTAAATATATAAATAATAGTCAAATACATTATCTGGACATATTCATTATGACAATGTACGACTTTTTTGCAATTGTCTTACTAAGTTAATCACTTCGATCGCTAGTTCGTCTACCAATTGTTTATTCCCAAGACGTTCAGCTTCTTTTTTTTGCAATTGTTTTTGCTGAATCAAATCGTCTAAACTAGAATTTGCAATCACCCTTATCACATCCGCAATCTCTCTTTCAGAACTTTCTTCTGAAATCGTCTGTAACGAAATATCGATTGCCAATTTTTTTATCGTTTCTTCTTTTAAATAATCGATAAAATCTGCAAGTAAAAAGTCCGAGTGAACACTCATGTAGCTATCTAATAATAGGTAAAGCTCTTGATATTGATCATGTGCGAAATTAAACTCAGGTAATTGAATCAATTGATTTCGAACACTTTGTTCATTCATCAAACGATACAATAATGTACGTTCTGCTTTTTCTACTTGTGTTAACGGTAATTTATTTTGTGTAGAAGGAACAACGACTTCTTCAAATATTTCTGGCGGTTCCATTAGACCAGTCATTTCATCAAACGCTTGAGGCGGCGGTGCGACTTGTTGCTGTCTTTCCCTTCTCTTCGTAGAGCGTTGTTGTGTTTCCAGTTGTTTTAACTGTTCTTCTAAAGAGTGGAAGGACAACTGAAATTCTTGCGCCAACTGATTTAGATAACGATCACGCTCTAGAGGCGATTGAACTAGTAACAATTCCTGTAATAACTCATTGACATAATCAAGCTGCTCTTTTTCATTATTCATGTTTCTAGTCAAACGGTGATACTGCATTTTAAAGCTAAACACCGTTTCTCGACCATGGAGTGCTAACTCCCGAAAAGAGTCGTTGCCGTATTTTCTTAAATAATCATCTGGATCCAATTTTTCAGGAATACTTACGATACTTAATTGAAACCTGCTATGTTCACTTAATAATGAAATTGCTCGATTTGTTGCTTCTACTCCAGCAGTATCTCCATCATAGCAAACAACAAGTTCTTTTGCTACACGTTCAAGTTTACGAATCTGCTCATTAGTCAAACTAGTTCCCATAGAAGCAACGCCACTAGTGATACCAGCCTGCCATGCCGCGATCACATCCATAAAACCTTCAAATAAAAACACGGTATTTTCCTTACGGATTTCTTTGCGCGCTTTATCAAAGTTAAATAATGTCTCTCTTTTATTAAACAAGACGGTTTCCGGACTGTTTAAATATTTAGGCATATCGTCACCTGGAAAATCTTCTGTTTTAAGAAGTCTCCCAGAAAAGGCAATCACGTTTCCGCGATCATCGCTGATTGGAAACATCACTCGTTGATAAAAGCGATCTAAAAATTCACCATTATCTCTTTGGATAAACAATCCAGATTCTTTAGATAAATCTTCAGCGACTTCTTCATTTTGGAATACTTGACTTAAAAAGTCGCGTTTTTGAGGAGCAAAACCGATTTTAAATGTTTCAATGAGTTCTTTTGTTAACCCACGTTCCAATAAATAATTTAACGCCGGTTCACCTATCTGAGTATTCATCAAAACATGATGATATAAATCTGCTGCCTTTTTATGAAGTTCGATCAATTTGCGATTTTGTACGTTTTCCGTTGGGTTAGAATCCATCGTATTAGTCCAATCGATATTCACTGGGATCTGCTCTAACTCAGCAACTCTGCGGACAGATTCGGGGAAATTGATTCCTTCTATTTCCTGCAGAAAATTAAAAACAGTTCCACCTTTTCCGCAGCCAAAACAATGAAAAATTTGCTTGTCTTCTGCTACTGAAAATGAAGGGGAACGTTCTTCATGAAACGGACATAGACCCATATAATTCTTGCCGGATTTTTTCAATTGAACATATTGTCCAACTACATCAACAATATTCGTACGTTGTCTTACTTCCTCAATCACTTCTTGAGGGATTCTTTGTGCCACTGTTCTCACCTCCAAAATAGCGAAAAGCTAATTTATGCGATAGTCAGTAAAAAAGCACTGAAATCTTCAGCGCGACTTTTATAAAGACACAATTACACATATTTCATTGTATCATACTAAACATAATTTTCAAGTAAATTGCATCTTTATTTTCAAAACATTTGATTTCATCTGATTAGGTTTACATAATAATAATATAGTAACCTTCGTATAATGAAAAAGAAAAAACAGATATACGTTCATCTGTCTTTTCTCTTTAACTTTTTCAACGTCTATCTCAAAATCACACTTTGGTTTGCGTATCTTGTGCAGTCCATAATTCTTTAACAACAGGAATATTTCCTAATTCTGTCATATTACTTGGTAAAATCACTGTGTTTGCATCACTGCTAACAACTTGTTTAAAGGCTTCTATTCCTAGGTAAGCCAACGCTTGTTCATTCAAATCACTATCTTTGATGGCTTGATTCAAAGCCAAAATACGTTGTCTTTCTGCTTCTGTTGTAATACGGATTCGTTCGGCTTCTGCATCAGCATCAATTTTCGTACGTTGCGCACGAGCTTCGGCATCGATTTTTGTTTGTTTTGCACGAGCTTCGGCGTCAATCTGCATCTGCGAAGCATTCGCTTCTGAATCCAAAATAATCGATTGCTTTCTACCTTCTGAAATCGTGATCGTCGATTCTTTATCTCGACTAGCTGTGATTAGTTTATTCATCGAATTGACAATTTCATCCGAAACAGAAATTTCACCAATATTGATTCGGTCGATCGACAAACCATAACCTGCCGTAATATCCTTTACACTTTCAAATAAACTAACATTGATTTCTTCTGTTCCATTCAGCACTTCATTTAAATCCATTTTACCGATGATTCCACGTAAGTTTGACTGACAATCTTGAATCATTGAGGTAACAGAATCTTCGTTATCATAGACAAACGCACGAACATCCGTCACGTGATATTTGATTGCTTCATCAACTTCAACAATTACATTGTCGCGGGTGATTACACTTTGAGATTCAATTTCTAAAGGTGTTTGTTTTAAAGAAACACGACCACGTACCTTATACAAAACAGGAATTAGGAAATGAAGACCTGGATCGATCGTTTTAACATATTTCCCAAAACTTTCAACGATTTTCACTTCACCCTGTTGAACGATAATCACCATTTTTGAAATAAGGACCAAAATCAAAACAAGAACGAGGATAAAAATTAGAATATTAAGGATTATCAATATAATTCACATCACTTTCGAATAAATAATTGTTCACCGTTACAAATAATTCAGTACTGGAAAAATCTACTACTTCCAGCATCGCCCCCTTTTCAGGGATACCATTAATTACACGATACATATAGGGACTACCATATATTCGAATTACGCCATTAAAATTATCTGTAGCAGATCGAAAACATTTTCCGATAGTTTTGCGCATTTGATACTCTCCACTCATAGATACCCCTCCCTATTTCCATACCTTTTATGCCATTTTAAAGATCCTTGATGGTTTTACCAGCTCGTTTCATTTGGAAAAGACCAATCATGATCCGAATCACGATATTAATAAGCATCATTACCGCAAATATCGGTAAGGTTTGCTGAGTTAAAAAGCCTACTTCTAAAATACTGTGGAACAGCATTGCTGCCACATAAATTCCACCTACGGTTGTGACTGCTAAGAAAATACGTAATGGATTGAACGGTAAACATGCCCGAACAACTGCCATACAACTAATTCCAATCAACAAGTAATACATTAGTGTTGTGGTATCCATTTGGCTAAAGCCTTGATTTTGTCCCATCAAATAAACTGTCACAATGTTTAATACGACTAAGACTGCATTAACGGATGCATTTCTTAGTGCAGTCGGTAAAAATTTCCCTTTAATTTTACGTTTGTCGCCTTCAAATGATAAGAAGAAGGCTGGATATCCTTCAATTGCCAAATCGATCAAGGTAATTTGGATTGGTATAAAAGGAAATGCGATTGTTGTAAAGACACAAATCATGGATAAAATAAATGAATAAATCGTTTTGATAAAGAAGACACTAGCAACTTTTGTCACATTGTTGACCACGCGTCGACCTTCAAACAAGACATCTGGCAGTGTTGTAAAATCAGAGTCTAATAATACTAAGTTTGAAATTTGTCTAGTAGCCCCATCACCTTCAGCCATAGCAATACTACAATCTGCTTCTCTCAATGCTAGGACATCATTAACTCCATCACCTGTCATTGCAACCACATGATCGTTATCCTTTAATTCTCTAACAATCGTTCTCTTTTGTTGCGGCGTTACTCGACCAAACACCGTATAGTCATGGACTGCTTGACGCACTTGCGCTTCTGTCTCCATCGTTGACATGTCAACATATGATTCATAGCCAAATAATCCAGCACGGCGAGCGATATTAGAAACTGTCACAGGATTGTCACCAGAAATCACTTTCAAGTCAATCCCTTCTTCACGTAAATAGGCTAATGTTTCACTAGCATTTTGACGAATCGGATCATCAATTTCTAAAACTGCTAATGGTTCTAAAAAAGGTATCTTTTCTTCATCTAATGATGTATTTTCTGCAATTCCTAACATTAGCACTCGATATCCCTCTTCTTGCGCTTCAATCACTTCTTTTGGTAAGCGATCGGCAGCAACCAGTTTTTCGGGCGCTCCAAGATAGACTGTTCCTAATTCGTTAAATTCAATTGCCCCCCATTTTCTTTCAGAAGAAAATGGCAGACTCTTTACTGCTCCATAACGATTGGAAAGATCGAAGTGATTCCGAATAGCTTGCATCGTGATATTATTATCTGTACTTTCCGCTAAATAACTACCGATGATTTGCGGAAAGTTTTCATGATAACTTGCATGTAAGACTGCTACTTTTTGAACTTTCATTTTTCCTTCAGTGATTGTTCCTGTCTTATCCAAACACAGTGTATCAACATGAGCTAATGTTTCGATTGAGTACATATCTTGAACTAAAATCCGTTTTTTCGCTAGTTTTACAACACCTGTTGTAAGGGTGATACTGATCAACAAGACCAATCCTTTTGGCAACATGCCCAATAAAGCAGCAGCAGATGCCACTACAGATGCTTCAATTCCAGAGTTACGAATCATGAAACCTTCCACAAATAAAATGATCCCTAAAGGAATAATCACTAAACTTGTGAATTTAGATACTTTGCGAATTGAATTTACTAATTCAGATTGAATTGGTTTATGCACTTTTGCTTCTGCTGTGATTTTAACCGCATAATTATCTGCTCCAACATGAACAACTTTTGCATAAACTTGCCCGCTTGCTAGAAAACTGCCTGATAGTAACACATCGCCAGCTATTTTTTCGATTAAATCAGACTCACCGGTCAATAAGGCTTCATTCGCTTCTGCTTTTCCTTCTATAACTTCCATATCTGAAGGAACTTGCTCACCAGCAGAAATCACAACAATATCATCCAGCACTAATTCTGTTGTATCGATCTCTACTTCTTTTCCTTCACGAATCACATGAACGCTTTCTTTAGAAACAATTGATAACTTCTGAACTAAATTTCTAGCATGAATTTCTTGATAGATCCCCATCCCCATATTGACTAGAATAATAGCTAAAAAAGCTAAGTTAGAATACGCACCCACAAAAAGTAGGCAGAGTGCAATTCCAAAATTTAAAAAGTTGAACAATGTCATGAGGTTATCATAAATAATATCTTTTGTTGATTTAGCCACATTTTCTTCATAATCATTCTGTAAACCTTGTTTTTTTCGTTCTTCTACCTCTATTTGAGTCAATCCTTGTTTCAGGTCAAACTTATTTGTCATGTATTTAATTCCCTACTTTCTCCTTGTTGAAACTATATCTTCTTTAGTTTACTTGTAAATAGAAAGAAGTTCAAGAAAATCCTTAAGAATTCGTACCATTCAATAGACGACATTCTTAAGGATCACTAATTTAGCCTTTAAATTATTTTAACCATTTAATAAATTGCTGGTTCATCTTGACCAGATCAGCATAAAACATGTTCCCGCCATTACTATATAAGAATCCTCCATTATAAATTAGCGCTTGCGGACGATAATATCGATAGGTTTGTTGATTCGTATTTCCAAGTAATGGTGATAACACTTCTTTTGAATATTCTTCTGCCAAGCGAACTGAATTTTTACCTCCCTGCTCTTTAACAAAGGCAATATAATCTAATCCAAAATTATACGCTTGAACAGCTGTCCATATATCACAGCCCGCTTCATTTGATTTTTCGATTGCTTGGGCTAAAAATGCGACCCCCGCATCAAGACTTTCTTCCGTGCTACCAATCATTTGTCTTTTACCGTAAGCACTCTCGCTACTTTGCATCAAATCTTCTGAAAGTCCTTTTGATTCAGTATAAATAATTGCTAACACCAAATTTTTGTATTCAGGAATATTATTTTTCTTTACTACTCGTTCTACTTCTGTTTCATAAGTCATAACCTGTTGAACATTTTGGCGAATTTTAAAACCAAAGTAGCCCAAACCGATGATCAATAACAGAAGAAATAACCAAAGTATTCTTTTTGCGATTTTCATCAATTTACTCATCTTATCATCCAAACTTTTTTTGTGTAGTTTTCATAATACGTTATTATTCAAAAAAAATCTAAAAAAAGGTTGATTCTTTATCATTCTTTAATAAAAATTTGCTACTATTCTTCTATCCATTTTAGTTTTAAATATTTTGAAAAACCGCTATACTAAACGAGATGGGTGGTAAGGATATGAAAAAAGAAAAGAAAGTTCTACTAACAAAGGATAAAAGCCTCATTTATTATGAAGTTTCAGGTCACGGCACCCCTTTATTCTTACTTCATGGAAATGGAGGAAGTGGGCGCTATTTTGAAAAACAAGTACCTGTATTTAGCCGCTATTTCACAGTCTATACGGTTGACAGTCGTGCCCATGGCCGTTCAACAAACACCAGCATTGATTTAACCTTTGAGCAAATGGCTGACGACCTTTATAATATCATGGTTCAAGAACAACTCCCTCAAGCAGATATTGTCGGTTTTAGCGATGGAGCAAATCTTGCCATGGTTTTTACAAAGAAATATCCTGAATCTGTTCATCGTTTAGTACTGAATGCGGGAAATACAATTGTTCAAGGGGTTCATTTTCCTGTAAGAATTCTGACGGCAATTGAATATATTTATCTTCGATTATTGGCATTATTCAGTCAAAAAGCGAAACAGCGACTGGCGATTGTTCGATTGATGGTACAGGATATCACCATTACTGCTTTAGATTTAAAGCAGATTTCCCAAAAGACTTTAGTACTCGTCGGCAAACATGATATTATCAAGCGTAGCCATTCAATGTATTTAGCCAAAGAAATTCCACATGCTACTTTTGTGCTAATTCCAAGACAAGGACATTCTTTTGCTCGAAAGGACCCCAAAACATTTAACCAAGAAATTCTATCATTTTTAAAAGAAAAGTAGGTGCAATTAAATGAAGAAAATGCTCCAATGGATCAAAGATCATTTTAGCTATTTTAAAACAATTTTTATTTTTTCAGTCATAATCATCGTTTTTCGTGAATTATTATCAATCAGTAAAACAATTTCATTCCAGCAACTTTCGGATATTTTTCAAGATCTTGCGCTCTGGAAAATCGGCTTAATGTTTTTGATTGGGCTAATTGCTGTTGTTCCAATGATTGGTTACGATGTGATTCTTAATAAGATCTTAAAACAACAACTAGATAAGACTTTTCTTATTGAAAGTAGTTGGGTAATCAATACGATTAACAATGTTGCCGGATTTGGTGGTTTAGTCAGTATCGGATTGCGCTCTGAGTTTTATGGAAAAGAGAAAGATGGCAAAGCCGTCGTTCGTGCATTGTCTAAAATTTTGATTTTTTTGATGTCCGGACTTTCTATTTATAGCCTTATGGCCTTCTTTCTTGTCATGTTTGTTCACACAAATCAATATTTACAGCAATATTGGATTTGGCTGATTGGCGGCGGTTTGTATTTCCCTGTTGTTTTGATTGTAAGTTTATTTAGAAAAGACGAATATATTGGGGATATTGATCGCCAAACACGCTTTGGGCTTATTCTAACTTCATTTTTAGAGTGGACAGGCGTTATAGGAAGTTTTTTACTGATTGGAATGTTGATGGGCGTTACAATGCATCCATTGCAAGTTGTGCCTCTTTTTATTGCAGCTTCCGTCATTGGAATCGTCTCGATGATTCCAGGTGAGCTGGGTAGTTTTGATATTATGATGATCATTGGTCTCTCAGCTTTAGGGATCAATCGAGAAGTCGTTGTTGCTTGGATATTACTCTATCGTCTTTTTTATTACATTGTTCCTTTTATTATCGGCGTTATATTTTTTATAAAGAATCTAAGTTATCGTCTAAATACACGTTATTCAGGAATCCCACGAGAACTGTCTACAGAAATAGCGCATAAGTTTGTTGTTTTCTTAATGTATTTTTCTGGAATCATGATCGTATTATCTGCTACTATTCCAGAAGCTTTTAGTCAGTTCAACTGGTTAAAGCAGCTAAATCCGCTTTCCTTTCATATTATTACGCAATTTCCGGCTATTTTATTAGGGTTTCTCTTACTCATTACAGGTCGAGGTATTGCCGCAAGGGTCAAGCGTGCTTACTTGCCCACAATTGGGTTGATTCTGGTAACTTTCCTTTATACATTTTTGAAAGATTTCAGCTGGGGTGTCCTTATTTTTCTTAGTTTATTACTTATTATTATTATTTTCTCCAAAAGAGAATTATTTAGAGAACAGTTAGTTTATTCTTGGGAAATGATCACAATTGATGGCATTATTTTCCTGACATTGACCATTTTATATCTTGTGATCGGCGTGTATAATTTACCTACCTTCCCTCATCATAATCGTCATTTTATTTCATTCTTTTTCTTTCCATCAGAAAAAATTTGGTTTTCCGGTTTTATCGGTATTTTATTAGTAACGTTGTTTAGTTATCTGTTTATCCGTTATCTTGAAGGGAAACGATACCAATTGGGCACTCCACTAGATGAAAAACGAGCCTTTACCCTTTTAACAACGTATGGTGGAAATACAGATAGTCAACTTATTTTTCTAAAAGATAAAGAGATGTATATCTATACCAATTCGGAAAACCAAGAGACTGTTTTGTTACAATTTAAGACATTCAATAATAAGTGTATTGTCATGGGTGATCCTTCTGGAAAGAAAGAAGATTTCCCAGAAGCAATTGAACAGTTTATTACCGAAGCAGATCGTTGGGGCTATCTTCCTGTTTTTTACGAGTCATCCGAAGAAGTTGTGATGTATTTACACGAATTTGGCTACGACTTTATCAAAATGGGGGAAGAAGCACATGTTGATTTAGCTAACTTCACTCTCTCTGGAAAGAAAATGAAAAGTGAACGGGCAGTCATGAACCGTTTTAAAAAAGAAAATTATCAATTTGAAGTCCTACAACCTCCATTTTCGAATGAATTAATGTCTGAGCTAAAACAGGTTTCTGATGAATGGCTAGGAAGTCGCAAGGAAAAAGGGTTCTCATTAGGCTTCTTTTCTGAAACTTATCTACAGCGTGGACAAATAGCTGTCGCTAAAAATCAAGAGGGGCGAATCGTTGCCTTTGCAAACATTATACCAACTTATACTACAGAAGAAGGAACGATCGACTTGATGCGTTATAGTAAAGAAGCACCTTCTGGCGTGATGGATTATCTATTCATTTCTTTATTCAACTATATGAACGAGGAAGGTTTTACGTATTTCAATTTAGGAATGGCTCCTTTATCTAATGTTGGTACTTCAAAAAAAAGCTTTATTCAAGAACGAATTGCTTATTTAGTATATGAATTCGGTTCACGTTTTTATTCGTTTCGAGGGTTACGTGATTATAAAGAAAAATATGCGGCGGAGTGGGTTTCACGATATACGTTATACTCTCGGGATAGTTTTATCGCCTACGTTATGATCGCCTTATTGATCATTGACAATGCACCGATTGAAAAACAGAAAAAGATACACGGTGTTCGTCGTATTCTTAGAAACAGATATCAACGTTAAACAAAAAAAGAGCTGAAGTCATTCAGTTCTTTTTTGTTTTATCATCACTTCAAATGAGTGATTCAGACAAGCCGTACCAGAGATACTGATTTCGTGGTCACCATTATTAGCCTTTACAATATGAACCAAAACTTTTCCTTCTCTTTGTACATGTTGTCCTTGGTTAACCTGGATCATTTTGCTATGATCATTTTCATAAACGTGGTTCAGCAAATAAGCTCCCATGACACCTGAAGCTGTTCCTGTCACTGAGTCTTCCGTTGTCCCAGAAAAGGGCGAAGAAAAGTGTCTAGCCGTATAAACCGCTTCATCTTTTGAAACAACAGCAAAAGGATGGATTGAAGATTTAGGGATTTCCTTTAAAATATCTGGAAATACTGTAGGGTTAGGAATCATTTTATCTAAAACTTCTGGCGCAATAACAGGTACTAGTAAAGTCCATGATCCAGTATTGCCATACTGAATCGGCCAATCAGCATGAAGATCTTCTAAGTTAATACCAAGACTTTGGCATAAGGCGGAGCGATCCCCTTTAAAATCGATAAATTGCGGTTGCGCTTGTTTCATTGTGATTCTCTGCGTTTCTTCCTCATAGATGATCGGCAAAATACCTGCACCGGTTTCGATTTCTAATTGACAGCTGCCTTTTTTGTTAAATAAAGCAAAGATGGCCCCGATTGTCGCATGTCCGCAAAGTGGCGTCTCATGACCAGGAGTAAAATACCTTAATTTAATGGCTGCACGATCACTTGAGCATACAAAAACAGTTTCATTAAAACCAACTTCTCTTGCAATTTCCTGCATTTGCTCTACACTATATGAATCACCGTTCAGTACCACACCTGCTGGATTGCCTTTTCCTTGAGTATTTGTAAACGCATCTACTCTTAAAACCGTACTTTTCATTCTCCTTAACTCCCTTTTCTTTTTAACAGATAGTATATCACAAATACTAAAAGTGTACTTTCCGTTGTTAACAAAAAAAGAATCTCTGATATGTTTATCAAAGATTCTCTTTTTGCTATTTTTCAATTTCAGTTACAATACCAGACCCAACAGTACGACCACCTTCACGAATGGAGAATGTTGTTCCTTGTTCTACCGCTATCGGATGTATTAATTCAACATCGATCGTAACGTTATCTCCGGGCATGACCATTTCAACACCATCTGGCAATTCTACTACACCAGTAACATCTGTTGTACGGAAATAGAATTGCGGACGGTAATTTGTAAAGAATGGTGTATGGCGTCCCCCTTCTTCTTTCGTCAAAACATATACTTCTGCAATAAATTTTGTGTGCGGTGTAATAGACCCTGGTTTTGCGATCACTTGGCCACGTTCGATTTCATCCCGAGTGATTCCTCTTAAAAGAACGCCGACGTTGTCACCTGCTTCACCATAATCTAAGGTTTTACGGAACATTTCAATTCCTGTCACTACAGCTTTTTGCGTATCAGGTTTGATTCCGACAATTTCGATTTCATCTCCAACACTTACTTTCCCACGATCAATACGTCCAGAAGCAACAGTTCCGCGACCTGTAATAGAAAAGACATCTTCCACAGGTAATAATAGTGGTTTGTCCGTATCTCTTTCTGGTGTTGGAATATACTCGTCCACAGTATCCATTAATTGCATAATTGCATCTTCAGCCGTAGGATCTCCTTGTAAAGCTTTCAAAGCAGAGCCTTTGATGATTGGTGTATCGTCTCCAGGAAAATTATATTCATTCAGTAACTCACGCACTTCCATTTCAACTAAATCGATCAGTTCTTCATCATCAACTAAATCGATTTTGTTAAGGAAAACGATTAAATATTTTACACCTACTTGACGAGATAACAAAATATGCTCACGTGTTTGTGGCATCGGTCCATCTGTTGCTGATACGACTAAAATCGCACCATCCATTTGTGCTGCCCCTGTAATCATGTTTTTAACGTAATCCGCGTGTCCGGGTGCATCAATATGAGCATAGTGACGAGCTTGAGTTTCATATTCCACATGTGAGGTGTTGATTGTAATACCTCGCTCACGTTCTTCTGGTGCTGCATCAATACTAGCATAGTCTTGAGGGTTTGCTAGGCCTTTTTTTCCTAATACTGTGGTGATTGCAGCGGTCAATGTTGTTTTACCGTGATCGACATGACCAATCGTGCCGATATTTACATGTGGTTTACTTCTGTCATAATGTTGTTTTGCCATAATTTACAAACCTCCTATTTTCTTCTAAAGGTTTCTGAAGAATCAACATGAATTGACCTTCTCTGACCTTTATAGTGTTATTATATTCCTTTTTTTAAAATACACAACTTATTTGCTTACTAATTATAAGTAAATGAAAAAGAGCAGAATTTACTCTACTCTTTTTGATAAGACATTCAACCTGTTACTCTTTTTTTGTAAAACTGATCCATTTTTTCCTCAACTGCCTCACCGCAAAGATTGGCAAATTCGGCGGATAATCGTCTAAGCTTAATTGCATCGTCTAAAGATAAGTCTTCCGTGTGAAATTTTTGGATCAAGCCTAATAATTGTTCAGTCTTCTCCTTCATACCACTACCACCTTTATTCTCCATCAACCACTTGTTCATATACCTTTTTGTCATAAACAGTTAAAATAAACTGTTCTTTGTAAGTCTCTGTTATGGCTTTTATTGATTCTATCAAGTGAGACTCACAATCAATGTAAAGAATAATCGCTTCAAAACGATCTTTCGTCTCACTTAAAAAATGGGTTAAATCGTCAAGTGTATTGTGTTTTGTCATTGTTTCATAAGCAGGCATTTGCTTTGCACGAATAAAATTATGCGGAATTTCTCCAGGATACCCAACGATCGCAATTTTATTTCCTGTATGTTTCTTTTTTACTAATTCCCAAATCTTATCAATTTTTCTCGGATTGTTCCCTCTAATAATAATCATGTAATTTTGCTCCTTCATCTTTATCATATTTATTCAATATGACACAAAGAAACCGTATGATCATCAACTGGCACTTCTTTGTGTCCAGCCTTATTCATGCAAGATAATCTCCTCCTAAATTATAAAGTGATAAGAACTTATTCTATCTTGTCAAAAAAACAGGAAAAAATGAAGGCGACGTTTGTTGTCACAATCATTTTTTATTTTTTCAAAAGGAAGTCCTTGAAACTTTAAAACATAAAACAAGTACACATTAACCATATCATAGAAAAAAAATAAAGCAATAGTACAAAAAAACTATCTGAGAATAATCTCAGATAGCCATTAATGATTATTTTACTGTTACTTTACCAATCAAATTATTAGCAGAAACTGTTTGATTTGTTTTTGTTAAATCGTAGTTTTCTACAACATCTTGATTAGTGAAAACAACAATCAAGTCAGTTTTTTTACCAGCATTTGCTAGTGCCGCTAAATCGATTGTCGCTATTTTATCCCCTTGTCTCAGTAATTGACCTTCCTCAACGTGTAAAGTAAATGGTGCCCCTTTTAGCTCGACGGTATCTAAGCCCATGTGTAACAAAACTTCAATGCCAGAATCTGTTTGAATTCCTAAAGCATGTTTTGTTGGGAAAATACTGGTGATCTTACCTGCAACAGGTGTTGATACTTCTCCATCAGTCGGAATAACCGCAAAGCCATCACCCATCATTTTTGCTGAAAAAACATCATCTTGAACTTCTGAAATTGGAATAAGCCTTCCGTTTGCAACAGCATATAATTCCGTTTCTTTTGCAGTTACTTTTGGCGCTTCTGTTTTCACTTCAGGCTTGCTTACAGGTTCACCTGTGACCAAAGCTGCACCATTGTGTATTTTGTTCATTTCATCTGCTACGAATTGAACTTCTGTACCAACGATTACTTGAATATTTGTGCCATCAATTACTTTCACACCTGGAACGCCAGTTGCTTTGATTTTTGCTTGATCAACTTTGCTTGTGTCATTTACAGTTAAACGTAAGCGAGTTGTACAATTATCAATGGAAGTAACATTTGCATCAGCACCTAAACCTTGATAGATTTTATTTGCTAAGACTGCAAATTTGTTATCACCAGTAGTATCTAAATCAGGTGTTTCTTCGCCTTCACCTTCTTCACGTCCTGGAGTCATTAAATTGAATTTAGTGATGGCAAAACGGAACGCAAAGTAATAAATTGCCGCTACGACAACACCTTGAACAACTAACATCAATGGATGATTGGCTACTGGATTTTTTAGACTTAAGAAGAAGTCAACAAACCCTGCACTAAATGCGAACCCTGCTGTCCAATGCATAAAAGCAGAGAATGCTAAAGATAAACCAGTAAGCACAGCATGTACCACATATAACGGCCATGCAACAAACATAAATGAAAATTCTAATGGTTCAGTTACACCTGTAAAGAATGAAGCAAAACCGGCTGCTAACATTAAAGAAGCCGTTACTTTTTTCTTTTCAGGACGAGCACATTGGTAAATTGCGAATGCCCCTGCAGGTAATCCAAACATCATTACTGGGAAAAATCCAGCTTGATACATACCTGTTTGACCAATAATCGCTTTGCCTGAATCTAACGCTTGTTGTCCTGCTAAGAAATTCCCAATGTCATTGATATTGGCAACATCAAACCAAAATACTGAGTTCAAAGCATGGTGCAAGCCTGTTGGAATCAACAAACGGTTGAAGAATCCGTACAAACCAGCTCCAACAAAACCTAAACTAGAAATAGCTTCACCAAAAGCGACTAAGCCATTATAGACAACAGGCCAGATAAACAACAATACAAATGAAATTGCCAACATTGCAATAGCTGACATAATTGGAACTAAACGTTTACCACTGAAGAACGAAAGTGCCATCGGTAATTTCACATTCGAAAAGCGATTGTACATTGCCGCAGCTGTTAAACCAGCAATGATTCCAACAAATACGTTATTGCCCATACTGTTAAATGCTGGATTTACATCCGCAATGTCACTTAATCCCATAATTGCTTGCACAGAAGCTGTTCCTAACACTGTCTTCGGAACTAAATAAGCGACTAAACCAGCAAGAGCTGCTGCTCCATCTTTATCTTTTGACATCCCCAATGCTAAACCAACAGCGAATAATAATGCCAAGTTATCAAGAATAGCTAATCCACCATTCATTAAAAATGTTGTAGCCGCACTAGGACCCACTGTCCCCACGATCCAGTTTGCGATTCCTACCAATAGAGAAGCAGCTGGTAATACTGCTACAGGAAGCATCAACGAGCGTCCCATTCTTTGCATATATGCTTTCATTTTTGTCTCTCCCCTTGACTTTTATTTGATCATCTTCAACCGTTCGATATGAATGGCAAGATAACCTAATTCTTCATTTGGTACTTGATAGTGAAAATTTCTCATTAATAAAACTTGGACTTTTTTTGATACCTCATAACTTTCTGCGTATTTCTTACGCACGACATCCAAAATTTCATCATCCAATACAGCGTACTGGCTTTGCTGAAAGCGGTGAATAAACAAACGTAAATGATTGACCAGCCGCGAATAGCTCAAACTCATCTTTTCATCATGAATATTGATTCCTAATTCTTGCTCGATTAAATGAATAATTTCAGAAACAATTGTGACTTCACGAATACTTTTACTATTATCCGTGCGCCCACTACGAGCACTGTGAATATGGATTGCAATATAACCGGCTTCGTCATAGCTAAATGGAATTCCTAATGTTTGAGTCAAGTAGTCGACTGCCCATTGGGCAATCGAAAATTCTTCACTGTAAAGAATTTCAATTTCATTCAAAAGCTTATTTCTCACAATGATCTTATTTTGAATGTTCTCTGCTGCAAATGCAATATGGTCACTTAAACCAATATTGATATGTTCATTCAGCTTTTCACCAAGAATCGTTTCAGCATGTGCTATAATTTCTTCTGTGACAAAAAAATACTTTTCATCGATTTGCGATAATAAAACTTGAAGTTTTTTTAAGCCTTCTGGTTCCATTACAAACATTCGTTCCACTTGTTGCGGGAATAACAAATCATTTTTCTTCTTGTTAAAACCCACGCCTTTTCCAACTGCCACTTTTTCCTGCCCAGCGTCTATGACGAGTACAGCGTTTTGATTGAGCACCTTTTTGATTTTCATAAACATTCCTCTTCTGCAGAAGTAGATTGTCCGTTTTCTTGCTAAAGGACAACAAAAAAGCATAGAACAATCCCGCCAAAATATGAGTATATCATATTTTAAAGAAATTCTTCCATGCCTAGTATTATCTAGTCACATGAAAACGCTATTTACTTTGTTAACAATCATAGTTTACAAAGATATAGACCATTTGTCAATGATTTTATTTTATAAAAGTTGATTGTCTAAGGCAAAAATCAGAAAATAAAAGAAAATGCTCTCAAATCGAGAACATTCCTTCTATTCAATTACTCTTCTTCAGAATATTCATCTTCATCTTCATCATCAAAGTCATCATCGACATCGTCTTCATCAATGATTGTCAAATCTTCTTCAATTCCAGGTAATTCTTCCTCTTCATCGTCTGAATCTGCTCCGATTTCTTGAAGATCAGAGTTATATGCTTTGATCTCTACATCTTCTTCATCGTCATCATCATCATAAAGAATATCGTCGTCATCGTCCGTTAATTCAGCATCTTCCGGATCATCATCATTATAGTCGATCACGTCTTCGTCATTTGCATCAATAATGAACGCATTGACTTTCTTACGCTTTCTACGACGTGGCTTATCTTCTTCATCTTCCTCTAAGCCGTGCGTTACTTCTTCATTGATAGAATCAAATGGATACCATGAGCGCAAGCCCCAACGGTTATCTCCTAGTGAGATAAAACTGCCATCAATATTTAAGTCAGTATAAAATTGTGCTAAAGAGTCACGAATTTCGCTGTCAGATTTTCCAAGATAATTTTGGATTTGGTTTACTAAATCAGAGAAGTCCATCACATCTTCACGTTGTTCTAAAATTGCGTGCGCAACTTCGATCATGGATAATTCTTCTTTGTTCAACCCGTCAAATACATTAATTTCCAAACGGTACACGTCCTTTCACAGTCTACTCCTTATCATACAAAAACATCAAGAAAAAATCAATTGATTCTTGCATAATTAGGCAGTAAATTCTAGTTCTAAATGATATTCCCCTATTTTTTCGGCTTGAGAATACAAATCATAATCGATCAAAATACTACCTGCAACTGGCTGGTCCTTTAAACTAAAACGCAGATTACGCGTAAAAGTCGTGATTTGAAACAATCCATAAGGCGTTTTATAACTTGTATCCAACCTCTCTTGGTAGGCAAATTTCAAACGCATCCTCATACCACCTGAACGAATCAACTGGATTTTACCATCAGGCTCAACCTTGATCGTAACAGGGACAGGATCTCCTTCTTCTTGTTCTTCTTTATAACGAATGTATAATGTATCACCTATTTTTACGATTTGACCTTCTAGATCAAAATAAAAATTTTTCTTCTCACCTGCTTGATCGACAATAGTTTTTAATTGAATCGATACAGGTGTTCCTTGTGACAAATCCATTTGAAGCACTCTCCTTATTTTAAAAGTGTAACGGGCTTTTTCAGCTCTGTCAGAAAAAAAGGGAAATAACAGAGCGGCACTTTTTGCCACAATCATATTTCTTTATTTTTCTGAGGAACTAGCTTGCAATGCTAGATATGATTAAACACAGAACAAACTCATTTGTATTTTAACTTCATACTAATGCATCAGTCAAGGTTAAACCAAGGCTTCGGCAATTGTCTGATCAATAACTAAAATAGTCAAGCAGTTCCCCAGCAATAACGGCTTGATACTTTCAGCTTTTTCTACCCCACAACCAATGACCATCACATCAGGTATTTCCATTAAATCTTCCACTTTGACACCCAACATTCGTTTGCTTATTTCATTGTTTACTGTTTTGCCATTTTTGTCAAATAAGGAGGCTACTGCATCACCTTTTACCCCAGTTTCTTTTATCACTTGTAGTTCTTCTGTCTCGATATAACCAAGACGCATCAACGTAGAGCTTTCAATAGGATTCCCTACGCCAATGATTGCAAAGTCAACATTCTTTGCTTGTGCCATCGCACGACCAACTAGTTGTGACTTGTTTAGAACATTTGCTAATTCAATACTTTCTGCTAGGGCCGGTGCATAAAAATACTGACAACGGCTATAGATTTTTTCAGCTAATCGGAAGACTAAATGATTGGTGTCAAAATACAGATGCTCACTTGAAATACCTCCTACAAGCGGACAAACATTCATCGTTGGAAATGAGCAATAGGGCATTTCATCGATCATATCTGCTAAGGTCGTTCCCCAAGACAAGCCTACACTCATATCAGCTGTCAAACGGTCTTTAAAATAATATGCAGCTGCCCGACTTACTTCCTTTTGAATGGTTTCAGATTTTTTTTGCTCATTAGTTGGTATCACAATAACGTCACTAAGTTGATATTTTCGCTCTAAGCGTAAAGCCAAAGCAACTGCATAAGCAGATTCATCTTTGATTGAAACTGAAACGATTCCAGATTCCCTTGCCTGGTGTAAAATTTTTGAAACAACAGGTCGAGAAATGCGCATTTCTTTTGCGATCATTGCTTGAGTCAAACCTTGTTCATAGTACATTGTAACGATTTTTAAGATTTTTCTGCGATCTTCACTGATTTTCATCGTTGAAGCCCCGCTTTACTCATACATTGATTTATTGCAGCAACTAATGTATCGACTTGGGGCGTTGCACGCATCTCTAATAATTTTTGAGCAGGCATAGGAACAAACTCACCACCTAAGCGAATAATTGGGCTTTTCAACTTCATAGCAATTTTTGATTCAGCAATTATTGCTGTGATTTCTGCACCAAAGCCACTATTTTTAACCGCTTCAGTTGCAACGATCACTCGTTTTGTTTTTTTAACAGAAGCTAAAATCGCTTCTTTATCAAGTGGAACTAAGGTTCTTGGATCGATAACTTCGATTGAGACCCCTTTTTCTTTTACAATCTCAGCAGCTTGTAACGCTTTATTGACCATTATTCCTGTAGCAACGATTGTCACATCATCCCCAAGGCATTTAACATCTGCTACACCAATCGGAATAGTATAAGGAGTCGCTGGAACACTTCCTACAGTTTGGTATAATAATTTGTGTTCATAAAACATCACAGGGTTATTATCTTTTATGGCGGCATGCAGCAATCCTTTTGCATCGTACGCATTACTTGGCTGAATTACTTTTAGCCCAGGTATATGAGCCATCCAATTTTCTAAACTCTGTGAGTGCTGAGCGGCTGCTCCTGTTCCTGAACCAGCTGCAGTTCGCATCACTAACGGAACTTTGGCTTTTCCGCCATACATATAATGGATTTTAGCCGCTTGATTAACCAGTTGATCCATCGCAATAGTAATAAAATCTGAGAATTGTAATTCTATTACAGGACGCATTCCTGTCATCGCAGCTCCCACTGCAGCTCCCGCCAGTGCGCTTTCAGAAATTGGCGTATCGCGAACTCGCTGTTTTCCAAATTTTTTCTGAAGGCCTTTGGTAGCACCAAAGCCACCACCATAAATACCGATATCTTCTCCCAAAAGAAAAACATGTTCATCTTGGCTCAATGCTTCATCTAACGCTTCATTGATTGCTTGTAAATAAGAGATTATTCTCATAAGGTATCCTCCGCGTAGACATGCGTCCACAAGTCTTCAACTGTCGGTTCACTATCATGTTTCACAGAAGCAAGTAGGTCTGCAAATTCTTTTCGAATCACCTCTTCCATTTGCCGAATCTCGTTCGCTTCAATTTCTCCATTTTGAATCAGTTTTTTTTCTAATCGTACAATCGGATCATTGTTTTCTTGCCAGTCTCGGCATTCAGCTTCGGATCGGTAAAGTAATTTATCTGATTTAGAATGCCCTTTATGACGATACGTCAGTGCTTCAATCAAGGTTGGTCCACTACCGTTTCGCGCCTTTTCTACGGCTTTCGCAACAGTTCTGGAAACCTCGGTCAGATCATTACCATCGATCGTTATCCCTTCAATACCATAACTTTTACCACGTTGCGAAAGATGGTCAATATTGACCATTTGCTCAATTGAGCTGCTCATTCCATATTGGTTATTTTCAATGAGATAAATCACAGGCAACTTCCAAATAGAAGCTAAATTCAATGCTTCATGAAAACTGCCTTCATTCACAGCGCCATCGCCAGCGTAACAAAGGACTACTTGATCTGTATTTTGCATTTGGGCACTCAGCGCAGCACCGGCGGCAATTGGAAAACCAGCTCCGACAATCCCATTTGAACCAAGATTTCCTATATTCAAATCAGCGATGTGCATACTACCACCCTTGCCTTCATTCGTTCCAGTTTTTTTCCCTAACATCTCAGCAAACATACTTCGTATATCAGTTCCTTTTGCAATACAATGGCCATGATTTCGATGGGTGGAAACAATCCAATCAGTCTGTTTTAAGCTACTTGCTCCGCCAACTGCCGTAGCCTCTTGTCCGATACACAGATGCATCGTGCCATATAATTCACCTGCATCAAAAAGTTCTTGGATCATTTCTTCAAAAATTCGAATTTCCCACATTCTCTTCAAAGCTTCTGTAGCAACAATCGGTCTAGTCACTGGAATCTTGTCCACTTTTCGCTTCAACTCCTCACTCCTTTTACATTTGTTCTCTCCTGAATCATATGTAAATATTCTATAGTTTTCTTAGCTGGATAGCAAGATTTTCTCTTCAATTTTTTGATTTCCTTAAAAATTGCCTATTTCCTTGTTATTTCTATTCAGATAAGCATGATTTTTCTCATAAATCGTATATAATAGAAAATGGAGGTGGAACAAATGTTATTTCACGATGAAGAAGCGATGTTATTTTGTATGCATTGCCAAAAAGAAACACTCCATGATATTCAATACATGAATGAAATCATTTCTAGCATTGAATGTATCGAGTGCCATAATCAAATGAGCATCGATATTGATGCAATGAATCAATTTTATCATTACCTCTATGAACGCTTAGTCTCAAAACCTGGTCGCCTGACAGAAGAAGCACGGGAAGATTTCAGTAAATTTTTAGCCACCATGCCAATGAGAATTATTAGTAAGCCAATGCGTTTTACAAATGAATATAATCAAATGAATAAAGAAGTGAAGGATTACGTTTCTCGCGTAAAACAGGATGAAGAATACGATGACTAATTTAACGCAATTATTTACAACCAATACAGTCTTTTTATATGATCAGAATTGCTTAACAGCAAAAGACTACTTTTTGCCTTTTGCCTTAACAGATACCTTTACCACATTTTCTGGAATCAATCAGCAACCGTTGATCCATTTTTGGCAACTTGACCAAGCAATGATCTTGGGAATGAAAGATACACGTGTGACTGATCTGAAAAAAGGACTTATTTCTTTAAAGGAAAATGGCTATAAAACTGTGATACGTAATGCAGGTGGATTAGGCGTGATTGCTGATTCTGGTATTTTAAATGTTTCACTGATTCTGCCAAATGCTGGAAGTAAAAAAATCAGCATCGATGAATCGTATCATTATATGTGGCATTGGATCAAACGAGCATTCGGTGACATAACCCACGATATTGAAGCCTTCGAAATAACTGATTCTTATTGTCCCGGGACGTTTGATTTGAGTATTAACGGTAAAAAATTTGCTGGTATCGCGCAACGCCGTGTAAAAGACGGTATTGCAATCATGATTTATTTGAGTATCAATGGTAACCAACAAAAACGCGGTGAAATCGTTCGAGATTTCTATAGAATTAGCTTACAAGATGACTTCGGGAAAAATGGGTATCCTCCTGTTGATCCAACAGTTATGGCGAATTTAGAAGAGTTGCTTAACGAAAAATTAACAATCGAAGTGGTGAAAAAGCGATTGATCAACGTATTAATAGATGACACATCGGTTGTCATAGACAGTCAAGCATTACCAAAATTGCTTAAATCTGATTGCTTTACTGCCGAAATCGACAAACAATCAGAGAAAATGAAGCAGCGAAATCAATTATTAGATGAAACGATTACTAAAAAGGAGTGAAAAAATGCCAACCCTGTATAAACATCAAATTTTACCGATTGAAAAGGTTTTTAGAGATCCTGTTCACAATTATATCCACGTTCAGCATCAGGTTATTTTGGATTTAATTAATTCTGCAGAAGTACAAAGACTACGTCGGATCAAGCAATTAGGTACCTCTTCTTTTACCTTTCACGGAGCAGAACATAGCCGTTTTGCCCATTCCCTTGGCGTTTATGAAATAACGCGTCGTATTTGTGATATCTTTCAGCGGAATTATTCAGCCGAACGTTTAGGCGAAGAAGGATGGGATGATAACGAACGTCTCGTTGCTTTGTGCGCTGCCTTACTTCATGATGTTGGTCACGGGCCCTATTCGCACACATTTGAGCACATTTTCCAGACGGATCATGAAGCAATCACAGTAGAAATTATTACATCTCCTGAGACAGAAGTTTTCCAAATATTAAATCGAGTTGCAGCTGATTTTCCAGACAAAGTTGCAAGTGTTATCACAAAAAAGTATCCTAATCCGCAAGTGGTTCAAATGATTTCCAGTCAAATTGACGCCGATCGGATGGATTATTTATTACGAGATGCCTATTTTACAGGGACAGAATATGGAACGTTTGATCTAACTAGGATTTTACGCGTAATCCGACCTTATAAAGACGGATTAGCCTTTGCGATGAACGGCATGCATGCGGTAGAAGATTATATTGTCAGCCGCTACCAAATGTATGTACAGGTGTATTTCCATCCTGTTTCTCGTGGTATGGAAGTTATTTTAGATCACTTACTTCATCGAGCAAAAGAATTATATGAACAGCAGCCTGAGGATTATCAACTGCATTCTCAACTTTTAGTCCCTTTTTTTAAAGGAAACTTCTCATTACAAGAATATTTAAAGCTAGATGACGGTGTCTTGAATACTTATTTTACGCAATGGACTTCCTTGCCAGATCCAATCTTAAACGATTTGGCAAACCGGTTTTTAATACGTAAACCATTAAAATCTGCGACATTTTCTGGAAATCGTGATTCCGTGACGATCCGACATTTACAAGCATTAATCGAGAAAGTCGGTTATAATCCTAAATATTATACAGCGATCAATTCAAGTTATGATTTACCATATGATTTTTACCGTCCAGAAAAAAATAGTCATCGTACCCAGATTGAAATCATGCAAAAAGATGGCACATTGATTGAATTATCAAAAGTCAGCCACTTAGTTGCAGCTCTTGCCGGTCAAACGCAAATCGACGAACGCTTTTATTTCCCAAAAGAAATGGTCGATCCTAAAAGGCAGAATCATTATGATTTGTTTGATGATACCTACCGTGAGTTTGCGTCCTACATTCATAATGGCGCATTGGTTGAAGTTGAAGGAAAAAATAAAGAATAGGTTTACAGGAGGAAATTATGACAGTTAAATTAGTGGCAATCGATATCGATGGAACATTACTTGATTCAAACAGAAAGATCACACCGAAAGTTAAAGAAACACTGCAAAAAGCAAATGCAAATGGTATGTATATCGTGTTATGTACAGGCCGTCCTTTGCCAGGCGTGACAGAACAATTAGTAGAATTAGACTTATACGGAGACAACGATTATGTGATCACTTATAATGGTTCTTTAGTTCAAGCGACAAAGTCAAACGAAATCATTTCTCAATATACCTTAAGCTATGATGACTTTTTAGAAATTGAATTGACCGCTCGAAAAGCTGGTGTGCATTTGCATACAATTGACGATAAAGCAATTTATACGGCAAATCGAGATATTGGTAAATACACAGTGCATGAAGCTTACCTTGTTGACATGCCTTTAAAATACCGTACGGTAGAAGAAATGACACCTGAATTATCAATTATTAAAATGATGATGATTGATGAGCCTGAAGTTTTAGATAAAGCAATCAGCCAACTTTCAGCTGATTTTCTTAATAAATATACAACTGTAAAAAGTACTGATTTTTATTATGAAATTTTAAATAAAAAAGCAAGTAAAGGGAATGCTTTAGCCAAATTAGCGGAACATTTAGGTATCTCCCAAGCAGAAACAATGGCTATCGGAGACAATGAAAATGATCTGTCCATGATCGAATATGCAGGAATTGGTGTTGCTATGGGCAATGCCACAGACAGTGTAAAACGTGCAGCTGATGTTCAGACTACGAGCAATGACGAAGATGGTGTTGCAGAAATTTTATTGAAATATATATAAATCTAAGAATCGCTCATTCACAATAAGAAAATAAGCAGAGATAAAACTCAGATTGGTTTATTCTTTGCTTATTTTTTTGTCTGCCATTTTTTCACTGCCCACTTGTGGCTACCTCTTTTTAGCAAATCAATTCCTGTATCTACTTGGACCCAACTAATCATATTTGTTTTTTCTAACGGAGCACATATTTGCCGCCAACTATCTGCAACAAAGAAATATCCTGGATTATAATAATCTGTATTTCGATGTCTGGAGTGGAAATATTCGTCGGCCTGCCCTAGGTACTGTCCAATGACTACTTCAAAGCCCAGCTCTTCGATCATTTCTCGATGAATCGCAAGTTCTTTCGTCTCACCTTGTTCAATTTCTCCGCCTGGTAAAAAGTATGCCCCATTAGGTGCTTGAACTAAAACTATTTCTGTTGCATTATGTCGTGATATCACAATATAAGCACCCATTCTTTTTTTATAAGTCAGTGTTTCTGATTTTTCACCAAATGACGGTGTTTCCATAAAAACAACTCCTTTTTCGTTTAAACTAATTTTACATGAGAATTTTCTCATGAACAAGTAATATCGTATCATTTCACTCACAATTTCATTAAAGTCTATGCTACTATAAAAATATCAGCAGATGAATTGATTCATTCTGCGATAAGATTCATTTATGAAAGGAAGATGACTCATATGAAAATGGCTCACACTTGTGTTCGTGTCAAAGACTTAGAAGCGTCGCTAGAATTTTATCAAAAGGCATTCAATTTTGAAGAAAGCCGCCGCCGCGATTTTCCAGAACATAAATTTACTTTAGTTTACCTTACTTTACCAGGAGATGGTTATGAACTAGAGTTAACGTATAACTATGATCATGAAGCCTATCACTTAGGAGATGGTTATGGACATATCGCTATAAGTACGGATGAAATCGAAAAATTGCATGAAGAGCAAAAAAACGCAGGATTTACTGTTACCGATATGAAAGGCCTCCCTGGAACACCACCATCGTATTATTTTATTACAGATCCAGATGGTTATAAGATCGAAGTTATTCGCGCTCGCTAAAAGATAGATAGCTACTCGTTTTAGGTTTCCCTAATAAATGAGTAGCTGTTTTTTATTGACATTTTAATCACCAAATCATTTTTACCCTATTTTTTAAAAAAAGTGATACACTGATATTCTACATATTAATTGAGGACGTGATCAGATGACAACCACTATCGGCATAGCCGGAAACCAAATTATTCAATCCGTTGATGTTTTCAACGGTAACCATGTATCTTATACACCACAAGGATTCGTGACAGCGATACAACAAGCAGGAGGCTTACCTATGATTTTACCTATTGGAAAAGCTGAAACTGCTGCAGGATATATTTCGAAAATCGATAAATTATTATTAGCGGGCGGGCAAGATATTTCTCCTGACTTTTTTGGGGAAGAACCTCATCCAAAATTAGAAGAAACTAATCGCAATCGTGATCTTTTTGAAATAGCCTTAATCAAAGAAGCAATCAAACAGCATAAACCTATTTTCGCTGTTTGTCGAGGGATGCAGTTGATTAATATTACTTTAGGAGGAACCTTATTTCAAGATCTTTCATTATACCGTGACTGGACAGTAAAACATGGACAACAACCTACCCAACCACAATTTGCAACACACGATATTCATGTAGAAAGAGACAGTATTTTATATCAACTTTTTGGATCTAATTATCGTGTTAACTCTTATCATCATCAGGCCATCAACCAATTAGCACCCACTTTAAAAATAACAGCAAAAGCATCTGATGGTATTGTAGAAGCTGTTGAATCCGTTACAAAGGAGCAACGGATTCTAGGCGTCCAATGGCATCCTGAGCTGCGTTTTGATATAGATGCTAAGGAATTCAAACTCTTTGACTATTTTGTCAATCAATTTTAAATAATAGTAAAATAGCAGGAGAACGTTTGATACAGTTCTCTTGCTATTTTGCTTTATTCATTTTTAAAAATCAAAGTTTTCTGGATCTGGACCTAAGCGTTCATTAGTATTTAATTGATCAATTTGTTTAATATCTTCTTGCGTTAATGCAAAATCAAAAACATCAAAATTTTGCTCGATTCGTTCTTGATGAACTGATTTTGGAATCACAATGATATCACTTTGCAAATGCCAACGAATGATCACTTGAGCTGCCGTTTTATTATATTTTTTGCCAATCTCAATTAAAGTTGGGTTCGCTAAAATCTTTCCTTGCCCTAAAGGAGACCAGGCTTCAACCGCAATCTTATTTGCAGCTAAAAATTTACGTAACGGTTCTTGTGTCAAAGTAGGATGAATCTCAATTTGATCAACCATTGGAACAATTTTGGCTGTTGTCAATAAATCTTCAATATGATGTTCGTGAAAATTAGATACCCCAATAGCTTTTGCACGACCACTTTGATAAATTTCTTCCATCGCACGCCAAGAATCTTTATATTTACCTTCAACAGGCCAATGAATCAAATACAAATCAACATAGTCTAGTTGAAGTTTGGCTAAGCTCTCGTCAAACGCTTGTAAGGTTGATTCGTAGCCTTGATCAGCATTCCATAGCTTAGTTGTTACAAATATCTCATCTCGCGGAATTCCTGATTGACGAATTCCTTCGCCAACACTCGCTTCATTTTTATACGCGGCAGCAGTATCGATTAAACGATAGCCTGTTTCTAAAGCCCATTTTACAGAATCGACTGCTTCATCTCCATCTTTTACTTGCCAGACACCCAATCCTAACCGTGGGATGCTAGAACCATTGGCCAATTTTTTTGTTTCTTCAAAAGACATTTGTTTCATTCCTTTCCTAAACAATTCCTACATTTATATTATACTCTTTAAAACACCCATTGGAAAACAACTGGCTTATCTCTACTGTGAGTTATAAGCTGATTATTGCATTAGTAGCGCAAAACTTTTAGCACATAAAAAAATAATTTCCTAATTAACTTCGAAACTTGTTGTATAATTCTCCATTTGTGTTTTGCGCCCAACTCAGTATTTATTATCCGCTTTATTGCATTGATTTTTACTGCAACATCTTTAATTGTTATTTCAGTAAAAACGCGCAATTTGCTTAGCACTTCTTGCTGATCAATATCATATTTTGTCAGCTGATAGACTTCGATCAAGCGGTTTAACTTTTCGTCATACTGGGTATCCGTTGCATATTTCCCAGTTAGCGATTTGGTAGCTTCTGGATAATTCTTAGTTTGACTTTTCCAGACACTTTGATAATATAAAGTGTTCCCAGTTACGCCCATTTTTAAAAGCATGGCATAGTCTTCCAAAGACTCCTTATAGGACGAATATTGGCGAAACTTTGAATCAATGGTGAACAAATTTCCTTGACCGTCGTCTTCTTGTGTTTTCATCACAACTGTGGCACCTTTATAATCTCCTTTGATTCCAAATAGATTATAATACGGTGGAATCGATAGAGCACTATTTCCTGCTTCTGATTCTAAAATTGCTTGTGCTATCATGACCGAGGCATACAAATCATGATAACTAGCTATTTTACTAGCTTGCTCTCCTATTTTATTGACAAATTCTTCAATTGATTGGCTTTTATCAGTCATCGTTTCTGAAAAATCAGATACAGTTTCTTCGCTCTTTATTATTTCATGAATATCATCAGAGATTTCTACAGACTGGGCTAAAAATCGTGCGTATTTAGATGATCGATTCTTCCTATCACTGATCGTGTCAGTCTTTATTATTTTGATTGTTTTTAATCCTGTTCTTTCTTTCAGTGTACTGCTAAGTTTTAGAGCTGGTGCAGCAATCATCAAGGTTGGCATTACTAAGCCTAAAATCATTATCAATAATACTTTATTGTTCATCCGCCTCTTCCCTTCGTGATTTTGTTCTCTAAATAACAATACGCAATTCTTTAGCTTTTTGATCATAAAAGGTTATATGCTTTTTTTACTTTTAATGAAAAAAAAAGAAAACAACGAGTTTCGCTCGTCATTTCGGCTCTATACTTTCTGATGTTGGTGAGAAATCACCGGCATCTTTTTAATGCAAAATAATAGAAAAGACACCCTGATATCCTTTAGAATTAAGTCGTCTAAAACCATTCAAAAAGGAGGAAATCAAGATGTCCTACACCAATCTTATCAAAGAAACCTTAGATATTCTAGACTTAAACATTACTTTTAATGAAAATGGCTTAAAAAAAGAACGAATCAAAGGTAGAATCTGTCAGGT
>Ga0308165_1000401_pt1 | contig 85118 bp, 90 predicted proteins | sample PhyWR2_FD_201032 | JGI IMG/M metagenome (GOLD analysis project Ga0308165, IMG submission 201032) | Phyllosphere microbial communities from UC Gill Tract Community Farm, Albany, California, United States - DLSLW.R2 | ecosystem: Host-associated > Plants > Phyllosphere > Unclassified | place: USA... | reverse complement strand
CTGGGGGTCAATAAAGAAAACGACCTTGTGCAGGATGTTTTTTCCCAAAGTTATTATTCTCGCAAACTGAAACATCGTTTAAATGATATTTGACGCCAAAAAGAAGGAGCCTCTCGGCGGCGGCGAGCCGAGGCAAGACTGTGCGGCATGGCGAAAAACAATCGATTATATACTTCATTCATATTGATTTTTATACAATAAATTACACCTCGAAATGACGATCACAGAAAGTGCTCATATCAAGCTTCCTTCCTTCCTTCCTTCCTTCCTTCCTTCCTCCAAACGCCACCCGCTTAACGCTTCCCAAAATTTATTTACAATTTTATTTGTATTTAATCTAAATAATCACAACTTTTGTAACCGATGGAAAAAGCGTGTATCGATATTAACCAACTGGTTAACGTATTCTCAAATACTCAGGGTTCAATTTATCAATCAGATAAGTTAAATTGCTTTTATGTTGATTTTGGTGGCAAGTTTGCCCGTTACAATTGCCTGTCGCTTCAAAAATTAAAAAAGGTTGTAGAAGATATCGATATCGAAGCACTCCTTTTAAATACCCACAAAGCCGATTTCGAACTGGTTACCTTTAATGGCTGCGAGCACATTTATCTGCTAAATGCTTTAGAAATTATTGCACTGAAAGATTTATTACAAGGTACTTTCACCATGTTCAAATTAAACCATCTGATAAACGACTGCCTTTACAGGTTGGTTTATTAGTTCATTGGTACTGAAAGTTCATTGGTTCATTAGTACCACACAAATTCGTACAGTACCCCCATTAGTGTTAACCCAACTCCAAACACCCAACTGACAACTCCAAACCCAGAGTTAATCCATTAAACATTGATTATTGCATATTGGTTATCGCAAACTGATAATTGTTAACTGCAAATTGGCAACTGCCAACTGTTAACTGCAAACTGGCAACTACCCCATTACCCCCTGATCCTCAACCAGTATCCGTTTCGCGTTATCCTTCCATTTTCCATCCTCCATATTACATCACATCACCTTATTTAAACTGATTACAAATAACTAATTATCAGCAATTTAGACTAATTTCATATTGCAAATAAATTAGCAGAACGAACAAATTCACTTTACATTTGTATTGTTATTAAAGCACAGAATTATGAAAGACTTAATGCGCATCCAATGTTTAATATCACAGGATATTGAAACATTATTAAATCAGCAGATCAAAAAAGAAGCTCACTCTTCATCACTATATTTATCAATGTCATCTTGGTGCGATCAAAATGGCTACGACTTTTCAGCAGATTATTTTTTAAAGCAATCTGAAGAAGAAAGGGTACACCAGCTAAAATTGTTCAAATATGTATTGGATATGGGCGGAAACGCAATCTCTCCTGAAGTTAGCGGTATCAAAACTGACTTCGCTGGTTTCAGAGAAGTTTTCGAAGATGCCTTAGAAGCAGAAATTGCCATTACCCAGAGTTTCAAAAACATTGCGGCTAAATGCCACAAAGAGCAGGATTTTGTTACCATGGAATTCTTAAACTGGTTCCTAAAAGAGCAACGCGAAGAAGAATACAAAGCCCGCAGAGCTTTAGAATTGTTCGAAGTAATTGGCGAAGAAGGTACCGGAAGATGGGAAATCGACAAGCACGTGAACAAAATCAATTATTCAGAAGCATAACAACAACAAAACATAGTTCGAAAGCTACTCCTAACCGGGTAGCTTTTTTTTTTGCAATAGTTTTTCACTCCTAAGTTATCGTCATTTCGAGCGGAGTGTAACGTAGCCGAGAAATCTGTCTTGATAGATTTCTCCCTGCCCGATGCAGGCGGGCATTGCGCCCCCGGTGAAAAACCAGCTGGCTCCAGTCGAAATGACGATTCTTTTATTGGGACTGTCATTGGTAACGGAGTCGAGAAACCATGGAGTTTTCAGCGAAGCTAAACCTAATAAGAATTTCTGTTTATAGATCTTTCCCCGCCTGTACGGACAGGCATTCCGTTGCACTTGACCCGATAACTATCGGATCGAGATGACGCTAAAAAAAAGAAAAGCCCCAATATTATTGGAGCTTTCTTAGTTTAGGTTGTTTAGTTTATGTTGATTTTATGAATAAGTCGCAATTTTTAATAAAAATAGCGCCGTTGCCAGCGCTATTTTTAAACCAAATATATAATAATAATTAACGAGCATTACAAAAGTACGAATTTTATTTAAAAACACAAGTCATTTTAATAAAAAATACAAAATTTTAATAAATATTAAATAAAAAATACACTAAAAACTATAAAAAACCAAAATAAAGTACGTTAAAAACAATAAAAAACGCTAAAAACATAAAATTCTAACAAAAAATCAATGATAAAAATCATAAAACACAATAAAAACAAAAAAAATAGCAACAATTACAATCAAAACACTTAAAAAATTAAATAAAATACAAAATAATTAGACTAAACCTGAAAAAATCAATTTAAATCTCTATTATCCAGAATTTCAGCAATTTTTTCGTTCTCAATAATCCACATCCCTATTCGCTCTTCAGTAATACCATCCCTCAATTGATAGGTAAATAACGGATTTCCGTGATCCATCTGGGTAAAAAGATATTTAAACATGATATTTTCTTCAAACCTGATCATTTCGGCAACTTCAATGATATGCGTGGAGATCATAAAATAACAGTCAGCTATTTTGGAAAAAGATTTAATAACCGACAAAGATCCTTCAAACGCATCTTTTACATTTGTTCCCCTAAAGAGCTCATCAAAAATGACAAAAATATTTTTAGAGACCTTTATCTTTTCGGCTACATGCTTTACCCTTAACACTTCATTGTAGAAATGGCTATAGCCCTGATTTAAATTATCGGGCAGATTTATGGTCGACATCAATCCCTGCCATATGCTGGTTTCCATAGCAACTGCAGGAACAGGGAAACCCAAATGAGCCAGGTAAATAGAAATCCCCACCGATTTTAAAAAGGTAGATTTCCCAGCCATATTACTTCCCGTAAGAAAACAAACGTTTTTACCTGCTTCAAATGCAACATCATTAACAACCGGCCTTTCCAAAAAAGGATGAAAAAGACCTTTAATATGCAGCAATTGTTCTTCAGTATGTATGTTTGGCAGATTCAAACTGTATTTCCGCGCTGCTTTAACCACAGAAAAGTAGGCATCAAACTGATACACCAGGTTGAGAAGTAGTTTAATCGTCCGCAATCCATCTCCCCTAAAAATAACGTCCAGCTGCTCCAACTCAAACAAACTAATTTTCCGGTGATTTCGACCTGCTATTTCGCTGATCAGGTCATCCTTAAACAGTACAGACAAAAGCTCATCAAATTCTTTAATCAGCCGGGGCTTAGTTTCACCTCCTAAGTTTTCAAAAATTTCAGCTAATTTTTTAAACAAAAAAATAATTTCACTTATCCCCTTTTCTTTTAAATAGTAGGCCTGGTTAGGGTAAAAAAAATAGTTGATGGATTTAACCAATGCAGATATCCTGGAGTAAGACTTTGGTCTGCCATTTTGAATCAGATAACTTTCCACAAAGTCCATGTTCGTTCGGTCGAGATATAAATCGCCCGAATAACCTGAAAGGTACCTGATCAGCTCCTGCCGTTCATTGAGCACCTTAATATCTGTTGATGGAGACTTAAAAACATCCATCAGTTTATCGTGCCCTTTAATAGTAGATGTGATATTGAACAAAGAGAAAACACTCCTGGTTACACCGTAAGCGTCAAATATGTTCAGATCGGTTAGGGTTTGTTTATCGATATCGAATTTGTTCATGGAGCGTTTAGATGAATGTGCCGAGCTTGTTTTTCAGCAGTAAAACTGTTCAAGATAAGCATTTACCCCAACAGTTAACTATATCCAATTCGCAATTAGCAACCCATACCGTTTCCTGCTTAAAAAACTAAAAACAGTGTACCAAAAACTGCTAACTCATCAACTTTTTTCCTAAATTTGCGGCTTTTATAAACAACAATATGATTAAGAGACAGCAAATTAAAGATTTATTAAAGTCGACAGCATTTGACACAGAAGTAACGGTTATGGGATGGGTTAGAACTTTCCGTAATAATCAGTTTATTGCCTTAAATGACGGATCTTGCATGAGCAATATCCAGGTTGTGATCGATTTTAATAATTTACCTGATGAGCTGTTAAAAAGAATCACCACCGGTGCATCAATTGCTGCTACCGGTAAATTGATCGAATCGCTGGGTAAAGGCCAAACCGTTGAGATTAAAGCGACAAGTGTAGAAATTTTAGGCGATAGCGATCCCGAGAAATTCCCTTTGCAGCCTAAAAAACACAGTCTGGAGTTTTTACGCGAAATTGCACACCTGCGTTTCCGTACCAATACCTTTAACGCCGTTTTTAAGGTACGTCATGCATTAGCTTTCGCCATCCACCAGTTTTACAACGAACGTGGCTTTGTATACATGCACACCCCAGTAATTACTGCCAGTGATGCTGAAGGTGCCGGCGAAATGTTTAAAGTAACCACTTTAGATTTCGACAACCCGCCACGTACCGAAGAAGGTAAGATTGATTTCTCTCAGGATTTCTTTGCCCGCGCCACCAACTTAACCGTATCAGGTCAGCTGGAAGGCGAATTGGCAGCAATGGCTTTTGGTAAAATTTATACTTTCGGACCAACTTTCAGGGCCGAAAACTCAAATACCACACGCCACCTGGCCGAATTCTGGATGATTGAACCAGAGTTTGCTTTTGCCGACCTGGAAGACAACATGCAGCTTGCAGAAGACATGATGAAGTATGTAATTAAATATGCTTTAGATAACTGCAAAGAGGAATTAGAATTTTTAAACAACCGCCTGGCGGAAGAAGACAAACAAAAGCCACAAAACGAGCGCAGTGAATTTAGCTTATTAGAGAAACTTGACTTCTGCTTAGCCAATGATTTTGAGCGTTTAACTTACACAGAAGCCATCAGGATTTTAAAATCTTCTAAACCTAACCAGAAGAAACAATTTAAATACCTGATTGATGAGTGGGGAGCTGATTTACAAAGCGAGCACGAACGCTACCTGGTAGAAAAACACTTTAAAAAACCCGTAATCTTAACCGATTACCCTGCTGATATTAAATCGTTCTACATGCGCCAGAACGAACCAGATGCCGAAGGCAGACAAACTGTTGCCGCTATGGACATCTTGTTTCCGGGTATTGGCGAAATGATTGGCGGATCGCAGCGTGAAGAGCGTTTAGATCGTTTAACACAACGCATGGATGCTTTAAACATCCCGCAAGATGAATTGTGGTGGTATTTAGATACCCGCCGTTTTGGTACAGCGCCGCACGCTGGTTTCGGTTTAGGTTTTGAACGTTTGGTATTGTTCGTAACCGGTATGACCAACATCCGCGATGTTATTGCTTTCCCAAGATTCCCTAAAAACGCGGAGTTTTAAGAAGGGTTTAGGGTTTAGGGTTTAGGGTTTAGGGTTTAGGGTTTAGGAAAAACAAACTACCACTAAAAAAAAGAAGTCAAGTTTTAAAACTTGACTTCTTTTTTTTATGCACGAGCCGTCCCGACGAGATCATATGGATAATTTTAAAGCTATCAATCGTCCCATCGGGACGACTCCCGGGTAGCCAATTGTAAAATTGGCGTTAATTGTGTTTGCTATTCATGCGCATGATCGCCATACGGATTCGCATGTGCATAATCAACGGCCGAAACCTTATAATCAGTAGGTGCAAAACTTTGCGAAGTACTTAAGGCCATACCCAGTTCGTAACGGGTTGGATAAGGCGTTTGCAACAAACTACCCGTTGGGATATACGGAAAAGTTTCCAGGTAACTTTGCATTACACTCGGGCTCACCCTGCGGTTAATATACGCGCGACTTAACTGATGCGTTTCCCTTAAACCAGCCGCCCCCAGCAGCTCTACCGCACTGGCCACCGTAAGGTTATGGAAATTTTTAACCCGCACCGTCTTATCCTCTACCACCAAACCTGTCATCAAACTCTGATCTTGCGTGGCTACACCCGTAGGGCAGGTATTACTATTACATTCCAATGCCTGGATACAACCCAGTGCGAACATCATTCCACGGGCAGCATTACACATATCGGCACCCAGTGCTATATTTTTAACCAGATCAAATCCCGTAGCAACTTTACCTGAGGCAATAATTTTAATGTGTTTTTTCAGGTCGAAACCATTTAATACATCGTATACAAAAGCTACCCCTTCGCGCAAAGGCATCCCTACCGAGTTCGAAAACTCCTGAGGTGCAGCGCCCGTACCACCTTCGCCCCCATCTACCGTAATAAAATCAGGATAAATCTTCGTTTCTACCATCGCTTTGCAAATGGCATAAAACTCGCTTTTGCGACCAATACACAGCTTAAACCCAACTGGTTTACCACCTGATAAATCGCGCAGTTTTTTAACAAACTCCAGCAACCCAACAGGCGTATTAAATACCGAGTGTGCCGGCGGCGACAATACATCTTTCCCCTCGGGCACCAAACGGATGCGCGCTACTTCGGGCGTAACCTTTTTAGCCGGCAACATACCACCATGACCTGGTTTAGCCCCCTGCGAAAGTTTAATCTCGACCATTTTTACCTGATCGGTTTGCGCACGCTCGGCATAAGCATCGTAATTAAAAGTGCCATCGGCATTGCGGCAACCGAAATAGCCTGTACCAATTTGCCATATTAAATCGCCTTGTGGCTGACGGTGGTAATCGCTTATTCCCCCTTCACCTGTATTGTGTGCAAAATTACCCATTTTGGCACCGCCGTTTAAAGCCAAAATCGCATTCTGACTTAACGAACCAAAACTCATGGCCGAAATGTTATAAATACTGGCCGAATAAGGCTTTTTACAATCCGGTCCGCCAACTAAAACACGTGGATCCAAATTCAATTCGTGGTGCGAAATGGCGGCAATACTATGGCTTAACCACTCGTAACCATTGTCGTACACATTTAACTGCGTTCCAAACGGAATAGTATCATTATCTTTTTTAGCACGCTGATAAATTAACGAGCGGTTTAAACGGTTATACGGTGTTCCGTTGGTATCGCTCTCCACAAAATACTGGTACACCTTAGGCCTTAACTCTTCCATAAAGTACCTTAAGCGGCCAAATACCGGGTAGTTACGTACAATACTGTGTTTGGGCTGGTACAAATCGTAAATACCCAAAATAACAAAGGGACCTGTAAAAATAAATGTCCACCATAAAAACGGGTGATAAAGGCCCAGCATAATGGTTAGGGCAATTAGAAATGCGGCAATTGCCACGAAAGCTTTTCTCATAAAACTAGATTAGCGGATGTTTTGTTGTTACAAAGATTAGGATTATTAAACAACTGACACCATTAAATTGTTATTTTTACGCTATGCTTATTAAGATATTTCCAGAAAACCCCAACGAAAAAGCCATTGAACAGGTTGTTGAAGTACTGAAAAAAGGCGGTCTTATCATTTATCCAACCGATACAATTTACGGCCTGGGCTGCGATATTACCAACCCCAAAGCAATTGAAAAGATTTGCCGCATCCGCGGGATTAAACCCGAAAAGGCCAATTTCTCGTTCATATGCCACGATTTAAAGCATATATCCGATTACATTAAACCGATTGACAATACCACTTTCAGGGTGTTAAAAAAAGCCTTACCCGGTCCGTTTACCTTTATTTTTAATGCCAATAACAACGTACCCAAATTATTAAGTTCGAATAAAAAAACAGTAGGTATCCGTGTACCCGATAACAACATTGCCCGCTGTATTGTGAAAGAACTGGGCAACCCCATCCTTTCCAGCTCCATAAAAGACGATGATGAGGTGATTGAATACTCAACCGACCCCGAACTGATTCACGAAAAGTACGAAGACCTCGTTGATTTAGTAATTGATGGCGGTTACGGCGATAACGAAGCATCAACTGTTGTTGATTGTACCCTGGGCGATTTTGATGTGATTAGGGAAGGCAAAGGAGATATTACGGAGTTTTTGTAACCCTATCCGCCTACCGGCACCTTTCCATCCTAAGACCATCACCCGAATAGATCGTCACTCTGGTGCGATATCTAACGGACTTGTTTCAGGGTCTCTCCATAACCGACACGAGGAATAAAGAGATGCTGAAACAAGTCCTCTCCGATCGGCCGGGCAAGTGTTCAGCATGACGCGCGGGGGATCCTCTGCACCCTGCTATCCGGCATAGGAGATGATGGCAGGAGAAGCTGTTGAAACTTGTGCACAGTCCCTCAATACCCCAAAGAACCAAAACAGAGGCAAGAACAATTTTTCATTGTTCCTAGCCACTGTTGCCAATAAAGTTTCGACTAGCTTATCCAACATCAGATCCAAGCCTTGATTTTTTGGTCCTTTTTCATCAAGGAAAAATGACTAGCCCCGGCGGCAATGAGCCGAGGCAAGCCCGTGCATACGGCAAACACAGCCAAAGCATTACGATTCCCACCTGCGCGGGAATGACGGATCCCGGAAGGAAAAAAAAGCACTCCCCAACGCCTACCCCTCCCAAAAATTACCCTTCATTACATTTATTTTTCCACAATTGATTTAATTAACATTAAATTAATCTGACTATTAGGCTTTTGCACATACATTTGCTATAAACTAACAATCCTATATCATCTTTCATTAAATCAACTTCAACGCCCAAATATGGTAAAACTTTACATCTCCTAACTTAATCCCTTTCAGATCGCTTTCTGAAACCACCCGAATGGAGTACACCAACAATGTACCCCCCGTTCAACTATTCATAAAAAAAGATCATTCATCCTTTCATATCCCTAAAAAAATAATATGAAAAAACTTTTACTGCTCTGTTTCACCATGTTGCTAACAGCCTCGCTGTTTGCCCAAAGCTTTTCAGGAACCTACAATTTTGCCAGTGTTTCTACCACTAGCGGAAAAACTGACCCTTCCGCAGTTCCAACTGCTACAGGATTAATATTCGGATCGTTTACCGCAAATGGAGCCGTTTCGACTAATCCTAATGCAGCTGGCAGGTTTTCTTTCACCAGCCAATCTACCGGAGCTACCAATAGCAGCGATGTTTTTACCGGCGCAATAGACCTTAGCAAATACTACGAAGTAACGGTTACCCCAGCTGCCGGATATACCTTAAACATTGCAAGCATTAAATTTACCCTGCAGCGTTCGGGTACCGGTATCAGGCAGTACAGTGTACGCTCAAGCAAAGATAACTATGCAAGCAACTTACCTGCATCAGTATCACCGGCCAATGCAGATTTACAGGTGGTGGCCAGCAACGTATTTCAGGTTACCGATGCCGCAACAACTGCCGAAACTGGTAGCACCATTACGCTAACAGGCTTTACCGGTATAACAACAGCAACTACCTTCAGGTTTTATGGTTATAATGCCGAAGCAATTGGTGGTACATTTAGTATCGATGATGTGATAATTGCCGGTTCGGCAGTTTCGGGTGGTGATAATACTCCACCCGTAAATGCAGTATTATACCCTAAAACAGCTAACATTACCTCAACCGCTTTTAACCTTACCCACAATATAGACGAAGCCGGAAAAACCTATTATGTAGTAACCCTCGCTCCATCAGCAACACCTACACCCGCTCAGGTAAAAGCAGGTTTAAACACAGGCGGCACAGCAGCACTTAGTGCCGGTGCTTTAACCAATGTAGCCAATACCGATGTAAGCGCTACAATTGCGGGTTTAATAGCCAGCACAAACTACGCCGTTTACGTAGTAGCAGAAGATGCCGCTGCCACACCTAATTTACAAACAACCGTAGCCCAGCTCAATGTAACTACACTCGGTTTGGCCGATGTTACCCCACCCGTAACCGCAGCAAGCTACCCCAAAACCACAACAGTTACCACTACTTCGGTAGCTTTTGCAAACAACATTAACGAGGCAGGTACCACCTATTATGTGCTAGCACTTGCTGGTGGCACCGTACCAACGCCTGCACAGGTTAAAGCAGCGCAGGATGGAACAGGAGCTGCAGCTTTAAAATCAGGTTCGTTTACCAATACAGCTAATACCGATGCCAGTGCATCCATTACCGGGCTAACCATTGGTACCGCTTATACCTTGTATGTAGTAGCGCAGGATAATATCGGTAACCTGCAAACTACCGTGGCTTCGGTTGATGCCAGTACGGCCAACCCACCATTGGTAAGCGCGCCGATAATTATTAGTCAGTATTACGAAGGCCCTTCAGTTAACAAATGGATTGAGTTAACCAATTTAACCAATGCACCCATCAACACCGCATCGCCACAGCTAAAATTAGCTTTATATAACATTTCGGGCGATGCCGGAAATATTAACATTACCGGAACACCATCACAAATTGTAGAATTAAACTTTACCATTCCGGCTTTAGGCTCCGTATTATTGGGCAACACCGGCAACAGCAATACCGATGTGCCCTACTTAAGCCCCGCAAGTGCCATCCTAAACAGCAATACCGTAATTAATTTTAACGGAAACGATGGTATAGCTCTACTCGATGCCAACAACAACATTATCGATGCCTTTGGACAAGGCGTTAACGCCAAAGATGTTGCCTATTTAAGAAGTTTAAACGTTACCGCGCCAAGCCCCACTTTTATTGCCGACGATTGGACCAGAACACCACTGGCTACCGTACAAAATGCAATTGATGACGATGACCCTAACCGTTTAGGGGTCCATTTCCCACCTAACCTGCCTACCTGTGCTGCGCCAACCAGCCCGGCAACAGCCCTAACCTTTAGCGGCGTAACAACCGGTAGCATCACGGCAAGCTTTACAAAATCGGCCGATGCCAACGAATACCTCATTATCAGAAGTTTAAACGCAACCCTATCGGCACTTCCTGCCGATGGTACAGCTTATGCCGTTGGTTCGGCTTTTGGCGGCGGTACAGTGGTTAATAAAATTGTGGCCACCACCTTTACCGATAACGGATTAACCAGCGCTACCAATTACAAATACTTCATTATTCCTTTGAATAACCTTTCGTGTACAGGCGGACCAAAATATTTAACCACCAATATCTTAACCGCTGCACAAAGTACCAAAACATTGCTGCCATGTGCTACGCCAACTGCACAGGCTACCAGCTTTACCATTACATCTGCCAACTACAATTTTATCCAGGCTAGTTTTACCCCTGCCGCAGCGGCCGATGAGTATCTGGTAGTAATGAGCACCAGCAATACCTTAACTGCTGCACCAGCTAACCAAACCGTTTACAATGTAGGCGATGCTTTAGGTGGTGGTATTGTGGTAAAAAGAGGTACCGGCAATTCATTTATCAGAAACGGCTTAACCCAAAACACCAATTATTATTTCTTTACCTATGCCCTTAACAGTGCATGCAGCGGCGGCCCTTTGTATTTAACTACACAACCGCTTTTAGGAAACTTTAAAACCGGTATACTCGATGTAAACAAACTCAATTTCTATTATGGCAACTTACATAGCCACAGCAGTTATTCAGACGGGAACAAAGACGATTTAACCAAAAAACCCGAAGATGATTATGCCTTTGCCAAAAACTCGATGAACCTCGATTTCCTCGGCATATCAGAACATAACCATACCCAGGCAGGCATGTCGTTAGCCAACTGGCAGCCCGGTATCGATGCCGCTAAAAAAGCTACCACCTCTACCTTTATTGCCATGCACGGTATGGAATGGGGCGTAATAAGTGGCGGCGGACACGTAATTGTGTACGGTATCGATTCTTTAATCGGCTGGGAATCGGGCGAAAACCAAATTTACGTACCCAAAAGCGTATACACAGGCCCTACAGGTTTGTTCAGGATTATTAACCGCCACGGATTAAATGCCGTAGCCACACTGGCACACCCTAATACAACCGATTACAACAACATTTCGGCTACGTATGATTTAAGTGCCGATAGTGCAATTGTTGGCACCGCACTCGAAAGTGGCCCCGCCTTTTCTACCAACATTACCTACTCCGATCCGGCAAGTTCGATGAGCTACCTCAGTTATTACAACCGCATGCTCGCCCGGGGTTACCATTTAGGTGCATCAATCGATCACGATAACCACAACCTAACCTTTGGCCGCCATACCCGTGCACGCCTCGTAGTATTGGCGCCCGCACTTACCGAAAACGACCTCCTCGATGCCATCAAGAAAATGCGTTTCTATGCTTCTCAGGATTCGGCTGCTAAAATTGTTTTTACCATTAACAAACAACCCGTAGGCAGTATCTTTAAAACCGCCGGCGCGCCACAAATAAATGTAAGTTCCATTACCACCAGCCCTGTAACCAGCATTAAAATTTTATATGGTACACCGGGCAGTGGCATTAATCCCGTTGAGTTAACCACATCCGCAAGCACCAGTTTAACCTATACCGATAATGCTTTGGCTAACCTCGCAACCGGTTATTATTATGCCGATATAATAGAAGCCGATGGCAGCAGAATCATTACTTCGCCAATTTGGTACACCCGCGATGATGCCACGGTGAAAAAAGACCAAACCATTACTTTTGCCCCAACCCGCACAGCAACTTATGGCGATGCCGATTTACCACTGAACGCCACCAGCGATAATACCACCATTAACATCAGCTACACCAGCAGCGATACCAATATTGCAACCATCAGCAATAACGATATCCATATGGTTAAGGCAGGTACAGTTACCATTACCGCTAACCAGGCCGGCGATACCTTTTACAATCCGCCAGTTGCCAAACAACAGGTATTAACCATTGCCCCTAAAGCCATTGCCGTAACAGCCGAGGCCAAAACCAAGGTTGAAGGAACAGCAGATCCCGCCTTTACCTATGTGGCTACACCAGCTTTAATTGGTACCGATACCTTTACCGGTACCTTAAGCCGCAATGCGGGCGAAACAGCAGGCGATTATCAAATCAAGCAAGGTACACTCGCTTTAAGCAGCAATTACACCATTAACTATACCGCTGCTAACCTAAAAATTTATGCCAAACCCGTTGCTACCTTAAGCGGCAATGTTTCAGTACCGCAAAATGTTACTGCCCCGGTAATTACCTTTGGTGCATCGGCAGGTACTGCACCCTTTGTTTTTACCTATAACATTAATGGCAATACCAGCCAAACCATAAGGTCGGCAACCAGTACCGCAACCTTAACTGCGCCAACCACTACCGTTGGTACATTTATTTACACCATTACCAATATTGCCGATGCCTACAATAGTCAGGCTCAGAATGTGGCCACAACTGTAACCGTACGCCCGTTACCAGTAGCTGCTATTGCCGGCACTACCGGGGTTTGTAACTTCGCCAACGCACCACTCATTACCTTTACAGGTTCGGTAGGTACAGCGCCTTATACCTTTACCTATACCCTAAATGGCGGGGGTACACGTACCGTAAGTACCAGCGGCAGCGCCACTACCGCAACTATTAGTGCCCCAACCGGCAGCACAGGCACCTTTAACTACACTTTAGTAAGCGTGGCCGATGCCTATGCCAGCCAGGCGCAAACCGGTACCGCTACCGTAACCGTAAATGCCCTGCCGGCCATAGCCATTAGCAGCAATAAAGGACTGTCTGTTTCTAAAGGCGATGCCCTGGTATTAACCGCAACCGGTGGTAGCCAATACAGCTGGGCCGGTGCCGATATCACCAGCGGACAAAGCACCGCCGCACTAACCATCAGGCCAAAACAAAGCGGCAGCTATAAAGTAACCGTTACCAATGCCAGTGGCTGCGTAAGCGAGCAAACCATTGCCATAACCGTAATAGAAGATTATAAATTAGAAGCCAGTACCGTGGTTACGCCAAACGGCGATGGGTATAACGATAAGTTCATTGTTAAAAACATTGATTATTACCCCAACAATACCCTCAAAATTTTCGATAAAACCGGACGCATCCTCTACACTAAGCACACTTACGCCAACGATTGGGATGGCACCCTCAATGGTAGCCCCCTCTCCGAAGGTACTTATTACTACATCATCGATTTAGGTACAGGCGTAGGCACTTTTAAAGGTTTCATCAATATCATTAGAGACTAATTACAGACATGAAAGCAATCATCAAAAACATAAAGCAAATAAGTCGCGTAACGTTTCTATTTGCAGCAGGGCTAAGCTTTTCGCAAAGTGCAAAGGCACAACTCCTGCCTCTAAATGCCCAGTATTTCCAAAACCGTTACCTCGTTAACCCATCAATGGCCGGTATTAATGCAGGTTTTAACATCAACGGCAGTTTCCGCAAGCAGTGGTCAAACATTCCGGGGGCACCGCTTACCCAAAGTGTTACGCTCGATCAGCAACTTAACAAAGTGGGTTGGGGCGTAAACATCTACAACGAAAAATCGGGGGGTATACAACGCACCAAAGCCGTAGGTACCTTTGCCTACCACCTGCCCCTTAGCAATAACGACCAGCAATTAAACTTTGGGGTTTCGTTTGGCACCAGTCAGGATAGGCTCGATTTAAGCAGCATCCGCAACAGCGACATTAACGACCCATCAATTGCCCGCTTTAACGACAGGGGCTATTACCTCGATGGCGATTTCGGCGTATCATACACCTCCAAAAACTTAACCATCGAAGGTGCCGTACCCAATATGCGCTCCGTGTTCCGTAAAGACGATTTAAACTTTGCCGACAAACCCACTTTTTACTCGGCCGTGAGTTATAAATTTACCCTCGGCGCCGGTATGGATGCCGTGAGTTTAGAACCCAAAGGTGTTTTCAGGGGCATTAAAAATTACGATAACCTGTGGGATGCCGGCCTTAACGCCAACTTTGCCAACGATAGGCTGTACCTCATGGCCATGTACCACAACACACAGAATGCTACCGTAGGTTTCGGCATGAACTATAAATCTATCCTGTATTTTATGGCTTATTACAACACCGCCACTTCAGCCATCAGCGGTTATACCGGCGGCGACTTTGAAGTGAATGTACGCGTAAACATCGGTAAAAAACCCTAGTAACCTTACCGTCACGCTGAAAAGCAATACCAATACAAAGCCGTCACCGATGTAAAAACCGGGACGGCTTTTTTTATTACCACCCTAAGCGCAGCGAAGGATCTCTACAGCGCCTTTCTACCGCCATAAAACCCCTATCCGCCTATGGGCACCTTTCCCCTGAAGGGGAAAGGATTCAAGAGAGAAGTTTAGCGCTTCCCCCTCGACCGCCTTGGGTTTGATCGCCCCCTCGACCGTCACCCCTCTCAACCGTCACCCTGAACTTGTTTCAGGGTCTCTACTTTACAACTGCCAACAATAATGAGGTCCTGAGACCCATCCGAAGAAAGCCCATGCATATGGCAAACAGCCAAAGCATTACGAATTCCCCCCTGCGCGGGAATGACGATCGGGGAAGGGAATAACGCAGGTCCTTTCTACCGCCACAAAACCCCTATCCGCCTATCGGTACCTTTCCCCTGAAAGGGAAAGGGTTCAAGAGAAGTTTAGCGCTCTTGCAATACGCACCATGCTATCTGCACCCTGCTCTCTGGTATAGGAGATGATGGCAGGAGAAGCTGTTGAAACTTGTGCACAGTCCTTTAATACCCGAAGAACCAAAACAGCGGCTAGGAACAATTTTTCATTGTTCCTAGCCGCTGTTGCCAATAAAGTTTCGACTAGCTTATCCAACATCAGATCCAAGCCTTGATTTTGGGTTACCTTTTTATCAAGAAAAAGGTAAGAGCCCCCGTGGCGGTGAACGGAAGAAAGCCCCGTGCACACGGCATAACAGCCAAAACATTACGCCCACCCCTGCACGGCAATAACCGATCGCGAAAGGCAAAACCTCAAAACTTAACAACCAAACCTACCTCTATCCCCTCCATTTTCACTACTTTTACCCCATGGCCAAAACCATCAACCTCCAAACCTTCAAAAAATTTTTCCGTGCTGAGCAAACCGGCGGGGTGCTCCTCTTAATCTGCGTAGCCATTTCCCTCATCATTGCCAACAGCCCCGCTAAAGATAGCTTCGTTAACTTCCTCGAAACCAAAATAGGCTTTGCCCCCATTAACTACAGCATTTTAGCGTGGATTAACGATGCCCTCATGGCCATCTTCTTTTTACTGGTAGGCCTCGAAATTAAGCGCGAACTGGTAGAAGGCGAACTCTCTTCCATTAAAAGCGCCAGTTTACCCGTAATTGCCGCGCTCGGTGGCATGCTCGTACCAGCCACCTTATATTTTTTAATTAACCGCAACCAACCCACTGCAGCCGGCTGGGGAATCCCCATGGCTACCGATATTGCCTTTGCACTCGCCATTATAGCCATGCTCGGTAAAAACGTACCGCCCAGTTTAAAAATCTTCCTCGCTGCACTCGCCATTGTCGATGATTTAGGCGCCATCCTCGTCATTGCTATATTTTACACCAACCAAATCCATTTCGAGTACCTCGCCATCTCCGCCGGCATTTTGCTGCTGCTTAGCCTCATGAATTATTTCGGCGTAAAGCGACTCGTGTTTTACCTCGTCCCCGGTATCTTGCTCTGGTATTGCATCCACCATTCGGGCATCCACGCCACCATTGCAGGGGTGTTACTGGCTTTTACCATCCCTACTAACGAAACCGATATCGAATCGCCTTTGGAGAAATTGGAGCACGCTTTAACCACACCGGTTAATTACCTCATCATGCCGCTGTTTGCACTCGCCAATACCAACATTACCTTTCAAAGCCAAATGCTGGGCGGCCTCCTTTCGCCCTTAGGCCTGGGTATTGTAATGGGTTTATTGCTGGGCAAAACCATTGGCGTTAGCCTGTTTAGCTTGCTGGCGGTAAAACTCAAATGGGCTGCCCTGCCTACCGGCGCCGGCTGGAAACATATCCTCGGCCTCGGCATGCTCGCCGGTATCGGCTTTACCATGTCTATTTTTATTGCCCTGCTTTCTTTTAGCGAAGCCGCACATGTTGCCGAAGCCAAGTTTGCCATCTTAACCGCATCGGTTTTATCGGGGGTGTTGGGATACGTGTTTTTGAAGGGGGTGAAAGATTAATCGTCATTTAACCGCAAAGATGATGGCAGGAGAAGCTGTTGAAACTTGTACACAGCCCCTCAATACCCCAAAGAACCAAAATAGAGGCAAGAACGATTTTTCTTCGTTCCTGGCCGCTGTTGCCAATAAAGTTTCGACTAGCTTATCAAACATCAGATCCAAGCCTTGATCTTTTGTTTCTTTTCTATCAAGAGAAAAGAAAGAGCCCCTCGGCGGCGGTGAGCCGAGGCAAGCCCATGGCAAGGGAAAGAAACAGCTAATGCATTACGATTCCCGCCTGCGCGGGAATGACGGATTGTGGATGGGATCGCCCCCCTCTCGCCGTCACCCTGGTCCGATAGCTATCGGACTCGTTTCAGGGCCTCCCCCTAACCGACGCGAGCAATAGAGAGATGCGGATCCCGATGAATCGGGACAGCATGACGGCAAGAAGAAGAACACTTCCTAAAAACAAAAAACCTATAAGATCATTACAATCCTATAGGTTTCTTTGTGCTTTTATGCCTTTTGGTTAAAAAGAACTTAATTCCATCCTCCCCCTAACGAGCGATACAAGCCCACTACTGCATTTAACTGCTCGGCTTTAATAGCCGTTAATTCCAGTTCGCTTTGCAGCAGGTTGCCTTGTGCCGTAATTACTTCTAAATAGTTGGCCATACCACTTTTAAACAACAAACTCGCATTGCGCGATGCTTGTTGCAGCGTTTGTGCCCGCTTTTCGGCAATGCTATACTGGTCTTTCAGTTTCTCCACCTTCGTAAGCTCATCAGAAACTTCGCCTACTGCATTTAATACCGACTGACGGAACTGAATCACCGTTTTCTCGCGGTCAATCTTAGCCAGTTCTAAATTGGCTTTCAGCTGTCCGCGTTGAAAAATAGGTTGCGTAATACCACCCGATACCAGGCCGAACAACGAGGCCGGCACATTAAACCAGTTACTCGCTTTAAAAGAGTTAACGCCACCACTCGCGGTAATCACCAGCGTAGGGTACAAACTCGCTTTCGCCACCCCTACTTTCGCATTGGCCACATTAAGCGCCAGTTCGGCACTTTTGATATCAGGCCGCTGGCTCAACATCGCCGAAGGGAAACCTGCATTTAAGTTAGCAGGGATACTCATTTTATCTAAACGGCTGGCACGGTTAATTGCCTTAGGCAAAGTACCAATCAGTACACTTAAAGCGTTTTCCTGCAAAACCACATTCTGCTCCAGCCGTGGTATCAGCTGTGCGGCAACCAACTGTTGTGCCTGTGCCTGCTGTATAGCCAGCGAAGTTACCTGACCCGCATCAAACTGCAGGTTAATAATCCGCAATGTGCTGTCGTTCAGTTTTAGGTTTTTACGGGCAATCTCCAGCTGCGCATCCAGCATCAGCAAATTATAATAACCCTGTGCCACATTGGCTACCAAACGCGTTTGTACAGCTTTGCGTGCTTCGGCAGTTTGCAAAAAAACCGCTAAAGCACCTGCCTTTTGGTTGCGTATCTTTCCCCAGATATCCGCTTCCCAAAATAAGCCCAGGTTCGCACTGTAATCTTCAATGTGTGTTGAGCCTGTAAACTGGTTTAAGCTCAAACCGTTTAAACTGTTATCAGATGGGCGGCTCGAACTCGCCGTTACCTGCAATTTCAGTTCGGGCAAATTGCCCAGTTTCGATTGTTTAAACAACACTTCGGCTGCATCGATATTTTTCAATGCTATTTGCATGTCGTAATTTTTAACCAAAGCTGTATCAATTAAAGTTTGTACAGTAAGGTCGTTAATAAAACTTTTCAAGGGCATCGTGCCAATGCTCGAAGAGTCTTGTGGCGAGGTGTTTCTGAATAAGCCCGGTGCTACATTAGGCAGCACTGTATCTTTCGAAACCGAACATCCGCTCCACACCAAAGCAAGGAGCAGGATGCTATATAAATTAAACCGTTTCATAAACTGCATGATTATTATTTACAGGTTCTTCATGGTGCTGAACAACCCCTTTTTCTTTTTTAGATAATTTTTCCTGTAAAGCCTGGAAGATCACAAATAATACCGGAATGATAAATAAACCTAAAACTACTCCCGATACCATTCCTCCCGCAGCACCAATACTGATAGAGTGGTTACCCTGTGCCGATGGACCCGTTGCAATACTCATCGGGAACAAACCAAACACAAAGGCCAGCGAGGTCATAATAATTGGCCTGATCCTTAAGCGCGCCGCTTCAATAGCCGAATCGAACAAACTCAGCCCTGCTTTTCGTCGCTGCAACGCAAACTCTACAATCAGGATCGCATTTTTAGCCAGCAACCCAATCAGCATAATCAGCGCTACCTGTACATAAATGTTGTTTTCGATACCCGTTAAGCCCAATACCACAAACACACCAAATACACCTGTAGGGATTGAAAGGATTACCGCCAGCGGCAGGATATAACTTTCGTACTGTGCCGATAACAGGAAGTACACAAATACCAGACAAAGCAGGAAGATAACCGTCGATTGTCCCCCCGAAGAAATCTCCTCGCGCGTTTGTCCCGAAAATTCGTAGGCATAACCCGTAGGCAATTGTTCTTTAGCCGTTTCTTCTATTGCTTTAATCGCATCACCCGAGCTAAAACCCGGTTTAGGGATCGCATTTACCTCGATAGAGTTAAACAGGTTATACCGCGAAGCTGTTTCCGAACCATATACACGCGTTAATTTAACCAGCGTACTAACCGGTACACTTTCGCCGTCTTTGTTTTTCACAAACACCCGGTCAATACTCGCAGGGTCAGTCCTGTCCGCAATATCAGCCTGTACTACTACCCTATAGTATTTACCAAAGCGGTTAAAATCCGAGGCCTGTGCAGTACCAAAATAAGTTTGCATCGTTTGCAAAATATCTTTAACACTTACTCCCAGCTGATCCGCCTTTTCGTTATTCACATCCAGCTGCAATTGCGGATAATCCGCTTTGTAAGAAGTAAACGCAAAAGCAATAGCTGGTTTCGCCATCAGTTTGGCAATAAAGTTATTCGCTACACCACTAAATTTATCCAGTCTGCCATTCGTTTTATCCTGCAACATCACGTTCATCGCTTCCACGTTACTAAAGCCCGGTACCGTAGGGAAACTAAATACAAAGAAAGTACCTGCAGATATAGCCGCCATTTTAGCCCTTACAATATTCTGGATTTCATCGATGTTTTTTACCGCTCCACGCTCATCATTCGGTTTTAACAATAAGAAAATCTGTCCCGCCGAAGGACTGTTCGAAGCCGTTAAGAAGTTATAACCAGCCAGCGACATGACGAACCTCGCCGATGGCATGGCACGCAATTCTTTTTCAGCTTGTTCCAGTATCTTATTCGTATTCGCTAACGAAGTTCCCGATGGACTCGCCACTGCAATCGCCACAAAACCCTGATCCTCTGTTGGGATAAAACCTGTTTTCGTTCTGCTTACCAGTAAAACCGTAACCGCAACAATAATCGCCAGGCCCGCCATACTAATCCATTTATTGCGGATAAGCACTTTTAAGCCACCAACATAACGGTTCGTCATGTAATTAAAACCACCGTTAAAACCCGCGTAAAACTTCTCAACAAAACCTTTTTTAGGGGCATGGTGATCGCCTTCAGCATGTTTGTTCTTTAAAAATAAGGCTGCCAGTGCAGGGCTTAAAGTTAAAGCGTTAACCGCCGATATAATAATGGCTATGGCCATCGTTAAAGCAAACTGTTTGTAAAAGATCCCTGTAGAACCTGTCATAAAACCTACCGGCAAAAACACCGCCGCCATTACCAGCGTAATCGATATAATCGCCCCGGTAATTTCGTTCATGGCCTGCGTAGTCGCTACCTTAGGGCTCATGCCCGGGTTCTCTTCCATTTTAGCATGCACCGCCTCTACCACCACAATCGCATCATCTACCACAATACCAATCGCCAGTACAAGGGCAAACAACGTTAACAGGTTAACAGAGAAACCAAACAGCTGCATAAAGAAAAACGTACCAATAATTGCCACCGGCACTGCAATAGCGGGAATTAAGGTCGATCTGAAATCCTGAAGGAAGATAAATACCACGATAAATACCAGTAAAAACGCTTCAATCAAAGTATGCTCTACCTGGTTAATCGATTCGTCCAAATCTGTTTTCGTACGGTAAAACTGATTGAATTTAATTCCCGCCGGAAAATCTTTCGATAATTTCGCCATCAGTTTATCAATCGCAATCTGTATTTCGTTCGCATTCGAGCCCGATAACTGGATTACACCAATCGTAATCCCATCACGGCCGTTTAAACGGTTAACACTGCTGTAGCTGTAAGCACCCAATTCAACACGGGCTACATCTTTTACACGCAATATCGAACCATCCGAGTTAGAGCGGATTGCAATATTTTCGTATTCCTCAGGTTTCGTAAGCTTACCTTTATATTTAATTACATATTCAAAAGCCTCGTTACTCCGTTCGCCCAAACGGCCCGGTGCTGCTTCCAGGTTTTTATCCTGTATCGCACGCATCACTTCGTTAGGGGTAATTTTGTAAGTAGCCAGCTGACTTGGGTTTAACCAAATCCTCATCGAATAATCTTTAATCCCGCCAAATACACTTGCCGAACCTACACCCGGAATACGTTTAATTTCGGGGATGATATTAATCTGCGCATAGTTGTTAACGAAAACCGCATCGTACTTTTTAGGATCTTCAGAGTACACCCCTATCGCGCCGATAAAGCTGTTTTGCTGTTTTGTAGTCGTAATACCATATTGTACTACCTCCGCAGGTAACTGGCTCGTAGCCTGCGAAACCCGGTTTTGCACGTTAACCGCAGCCTGATCCGGGTTCGTACCTTGCTGAAAGTAAACCGTAATCGCCAGCGTACCATCGTTACTGGCAGAGGAAGTCATGTAGGTCATGTTTTCCACACCATTAATTGCTTCCTCCAGTGATGGAGTAACCGAACGCAAAATTGTTTCGGCATTAGCCCCCGGGTACACAGCAGTTACCAATACCGATGGAGGCGCGATATTCGGAAACCGCTCTAAGGGTAACTTTGTTAAGCCCAGTATACCAACTATTACCAATAAGATGGAAATAACAGTTGAAAGTACCGGCCTGTCTATAAATTTCTGAAACATGACTTGTAGAGTTTATTGTTCTTATTTTTTTGTATTTGCAGCTGCTACTTTATCTGCTGCCTTTTGAGGTTGGATAACCATGCCCTCCTGTAACTTATCAATACCACTTAACACAATCTGGTCGCCTACTTTTACACCTTCTTTTATCAGGTAATTTTCGCCGGCTTTACCAACAATCGTAATCGCTTGTTTTTTAACCTTACTGCTGTCGCCAAGGGTAAATACAAATACCTTATCCTGCATTTCAACCGTGGCTGATTGGGGTACCAGAATCGCATCGTTATGCAATAAACCCAAACGGATTTTACCCGTATTGCCCGAGCGAAGCACGCCGTTGGCATTGGCAAAGCTTGCCCTAAGCGTAATCGCACCCGTGTTTTTATCAAACTGACCATCAATCATGTCAATTTTTCCTTTAACCGGATAAGTAGAATTATCGGCCAGTACCAGTTCTACCGCAGGTAAATGTTTAATCCTGTCGGCAGGGCTGCTGCCAGGGTAATTGTTGTTAAAGCTGTTGAAATCGTTTTCGGCAAGCGAGAAATACACATGCACTTCGTGGATATCAGATAACTGCGTTAAAGCAACCTGATCAGTTGGTGATACCAAACTTCCTTGTTTTTTAGGGATGCGGCCAATGTAACCACTCACAGTAGCCTTAACGTTCGTATAACCTAGGTTAATTTGTGCCGAAGCTACGTTGGCTTTAGCCTGCTCCGCATTCGCTTGTGCAATTTTATAAGCCGTTTTAGCCGTTTTTAACTGAATATCAGAAACGACCTTGTTTTGCACCAGTGGCGTTAACTTATCAACCTCCAGCTGGGCGTTTAATATAGCAGCCTCTGCAGCATGTAAGCTCGCTTTGGCATTGTTTAAAGCTTCACGGTAAGGGTTTTCGTTAATTTTAAAAAGTGTTTGACCGGCAGTAACATAAGCACCTTCGTTAACCAGTACACTTTGTAAATAACCGCTAACCTGTGGGCGTACATCGATATCAACTGCGCCTTGTATAGATGCCGGATATTCTATAAAAGTGGTTTCTGAGCCGCCGTTAACCGAACTTACCGGTAAAACGGGTGGCGGAGGGGCTGCTGCACCTTGTTGTGGCGCCGATTTACAGCTGGCCAGTACAATGGCGGCAAAAGCGAGAGCGAAGGTATATTTAACAAATGTAAATCGTTTAACAGTGTTAAATAATAAAAACAAACGATGTAGAGATTTCATATGATTTTAAATTATAATGGATTTAAGATGTATAAACTATTTAACAGTGTTAAATAGCAGGGTAAAAAAAAATTAACTATTAATAGATAAGGTAATTCCCTTAATAGCGTCTTTTAAAATTTGCTGGTTCAGCTCGTTGGTTGTTCTGCCGTCCGGGCGTACCAGGTTGATGGAGATCAAGCCGTGTATAATCGACCAATAGGTGTAGTACTTTCTACAGATATCATTGTCTGATACCGGTTTTTTCTCGAATAACGATTCAATTACATCGCCAAGCATACCGCCTACATTTTCTGCTTCCGGCAGCGAGTTTTTAACGGTGCAACAAACCATATCCACACCATACATTAACTGATAAAATTCTTTGTGCGCAAAGGCAAAGTTCCAGTAGGCTATCCACATCGCTTCCATTTGGTCGGCAGGTGCTTCGTGCCGGTCGCGGGCTTCGCGGATATCTTTGGCCAGCATCAAATAACCTCTTCTGGTTAACTCGAGCAGGATCCCCTCTTTGTTAGAAAAATATTCGTAAATAATCGGTGCAGTATATTCGATCTGATCGGCAATTTTACGCATACTCAATGCCTGCCAGCCCTCTGTTTGAACAATGTTCAAGGCAGCATCCAGAATTTTGGTTCTGGTTTCATCTTTTAAACGTAGTATTCTTTCTTTGCTTCCCATGACTGGAATATAAGGTGTAAATAATCTAACACCGTTAAGCAAATGTAGAACCAATTCCAGAATTCACAATCATGCAATTGTCATTTAGAATTCCACAGAGATAAAAAGCTCATCTTTTAAGTTTAAACAAGGTTTTTTAGTTCTGATCATTTTGCTCAAAATATTTTGTCAGCTATTTTCCCCACCTGACACGCCTGACATTTTTTTATTTAGGAAAGCAATGGCAGTGGCCTTTTTGGCAGTACAGTCCTGCCCTTTATTACAAAGCCGCTCCCGGTGAAAAACCGGGATGCGTGTTTTCCATTCCGGTCAGGTTTAGTTTGCAAGGCCTGTTTTTCAAACTTCCAGCTTCCCGAAAGCTCCACTAAAAGCCCCTCTTCATGTCTAACCGCACCTCCGGGATCGTCATTGCGAGGACAATTTTTCATTGGCCGAAGCAATCTGTTCATAGTAAATTTATTCACCACCTCAGGCACCTTAGGCCATCTTAGCATTTCACCTCAGGTTTTCTTACATGTCTTAAGTGGTAATATTATAATGTATAGCTACCTTATACACCTTAGGTCACCTAATCATTACCTCAGGTGTTCTTACATGTCTTAGGTGGTAAAATATAATATTAATAATGAACCATATAAGACAAATAAGATACGTGTAAGCTTGGTTCTTAATTTATGCTTAAATGTTATATGATAAAATTATAACGGAACACAAAGTGATTATTTCTTCGTGCCTTAGTGGCAAAACTACATTGTAGCATAGGCAGCCAGATGCCTACCTTTTGCAACCAATCACTATCTTAGCACCATGATATACCGCGAAGCACTCATAACCGATATCCCGCAAATTCAGGTGGTAAGACATACCGTTAAAGAAAACACCCTTTCAAACCCTGCCCTGGTTACCGATGCAGACTGCGAAGACTTTATTACCCTACGCGGCAAGGGCTGGGTATGCGAAATAAATGGTGAAGTAATTGGTTTTTCAATTGTCGATTTGAAAGAGAACAATATCTGGGCACTGTTTTTAAGGCCCGAATATGAAGGCAAAGGCATCGGCAAAACATTGCACCGCTTAATGCTCGATTGGTATTTTGAACACACTAAAGAAATGGTATGGCTGGGTACAGCACCCAATACCCGTGCTGAAGAATTTTACACCCGCCAAGGTTGGAACAAGGTAGGTATGGTAAATAAAGGTGAAGTGAAATTCGAGATGAGTTATAACGATTGGGTGAGATTGACTATGTAATCGAAACATCTGGCTTTTAATTAACCATATAATGCATAAAAGCGCATATAAAACCAGTTTCTTATATTTTCTTACATGACTTATATGGTAAAATAGACTGTTTAGTTAAATGTAAGCACAATGCCTTATATGTACTATATGTCTATATGGCAAAAATTATTGTGACCTTAATTAACAATATTTTATTAACCATGTAAGGGTATATAAGCATAATACCTTCAATGTCCTTGCATGTCTTATATGGTGTAATGCACTAGGCAATTAATTAACCACAAAGACACCAGGACACCAAGTGGTTAATTTCTTGGTGTCTTAGTGCCTTAGTGGTAAAAATAGTTCGCGTTTAAATAACCATGTAAGGATACATAAGTTATATGTAAGCATTATGCCTATATGCGCTATATGTCTATATGGCAGAAATTATTATGGCTTTAATTAACCATAAAGGCACCAGGACACCAAGTGGTTAATTTCTTGGTCTCTTAGTGCCTTAGTGGTAAAAATAGTTCGCGTTTAAATAACCATGTAAGGATACATAAGTTATATGTAAGCATTATGCCTATATGCGCTATATGTTTATATGGCAGAAATTATTATGGCTTTAATTAACCATAAAGGCACCAAGTGGTTGATTTCTTAGTGCCTTAGTGGTAAAATTAATTAATCCTTAAACTTCTTCATAAAGTTGCTTACATTTTCTTCCAAATTGCCATCAGCAATCGCTTTAACGAAAGCAGTACCAATAATGGCACCGTTAGCATAGCTACAAGCTTTATCGAAAGTCTGTTTATCGCTAATCCCGAAGCCGATCATCGTCGGGTTTTTCAGGTTCATAGCTTTAATGCGGCTAAAATAAGCTTCGGTGGTATCGCCTACTTCTAAATTTTTACCCGTAGTAGCCGACGATGAAAGCAGATAGATAAACCCATTCGTTAGCCCATCAATTTTATGAATGCGTTCTTCAGCCGTTTGTGGTGTAATCAGAAATACATTGCTCAGGTTATGTTCTTCAAAACAACCCTGATAAAATTCTTCGTACTCAGCCATCGGTAAATCGGGCACAATGCAACCATCTACTCCTACTTCGGCGCAGGCCTTACAAAAGTTTTCTACGCCAAACTGCAAAACCGGGTTCACGTAGCCCATCAGTAAAACCGGGATAGTTACATGTTTTCGTAAGTCTTTCAATTGTTCGAAAAGCACCTTAAGCGTCATACCCTGATCTAGCGATTGCTTGCTACTGGCCTGGATTACTGGTCCATCGGCAACAGGATCTGAATAAGGAAAGCCGATTTCTAAAATATCAGCACCCGATTTTTGCAAAGCTTCTGCAATCTCAATCGTATCGCCCAAATTTGGGTAACCAGCCGTATAGTAAATTGATAATATATTTTTCTTCTCCTGGAAGAGTTTTTTGATTCTGTTCATGTTCTGAGATTTGAGATGTGAGACTTGAGATGTGAGACTTGAGATATTAGACTTAGCTCCTCTCTGGAAAGCCCGCCTACTCATATCTCATATCTATCGTCTCAAATCTATAAGTTAAAATATTTAATATACGTATCCAGATCCTTGTCGCCACGACCTGATAAGCAAACCACTACATTTTCTCCACCTTTAAATTCCATTTTTTCCAGGTAAGCCAATGCGTGTGCACTTTCTATCGCCGGAATAATGCCTTCCAGTTTGGTGCACAATAAACCAGCTTCCAAACTTTCCTCGTCGGTAATGGAAACGTATTGTCCCCTGCCGGTTTTAAACAAATGCGCATGTTGCGGACCAATGCCCGGATAATCCAGTCCGGCAGAAACCGAATGCGGCTCCACCACCTGGCCATCTTCTGTTTGCATTAAGATACTCCGGCTACCATGTAAAACGCCTTCCTTGCCCAGGTAAGTTGTTGCGGCCGAAAATCCACTCGATACACCTTTACCTGCAGCTTCTACAGCAATCAGCTTCACGTTTTCATCGTCCATAAAATGATAAAACATCCCCATGGCATTACTACCACCACCTACACAAGCCAGAACGTAATCAGGTTGATCACTTCCAGTCTGCTCTAACAATTGTTTTTTAGTTTCTTCTGAGATGATCGACTGAAAAATAGCGACCATATCAGGGTAAGGATGCGGCCCCACTACCGAGCCAATGATATAATGCGTATCAACTGGATTGTTAATCCAATCGCGCATCGCTTCGTTGGTAGCATCTTTTAAAGTTTTACTACCCGAACTTGCCGGAACAACCTTTGCACCCAGCATTTTCATACGGGCCACATTCGGCGCCTGACGCTCAATATCTACCTCACCCATGTAAATTACACACTCCAGGTTACGTAAAGCACAAACCGTAGCCGTAGCCACACCATGCTGACCAGCGCCTGTTTCCGCAATGATCCGTTTTTTACCCAGCTTCTCGGCCAGTAAAATTTGCCCAATGGTGTTGTTAATTTTATGCGCTCCGGTATGGTTTAAATCTTCCCTTTTCAGGAAAATATTAGCGCCATACTTTTCAGAATACCTTTTAGCCAGATACAGTGGCGAAGGGCGGCCAACGTAATCTTTTAACAGCTGATGAAATTCCTTTTGGAAATCAGGATCAGCAATAATCTTTAAATAATTCTGACGCAGTTCTTCTACATTCGGATAAAGCATCTCGGGGATGTACGCGCCTCCAAAATCTCCGTAATATCCTTTTTCGTTTACTTTGTATTTCATATCTTTTGTTTTTACCCCTGATTGAAACCAGGGGTAATGATTTCTTTTATAAATTCTTTAATCTTTTCTGCATCCTTCAGCCCAGGCTCTGTTTCGAACCTGCTGTTAATATCTAATGCATATAAACGATCGTCGTTTATGTTTTTGATGGCAGTAGTATGTTCCAAATCAATTCCACCGCTTAAAAAGTAGGGTTTAGGGTAAGTATATCGGTCTAAAACAGACCAATTGAACGTTTTCCCTGAGCCACCATGTGCCTTCGTTTTCGTATCGAACAGAAAATAATCTACCACACTTAGGTAAGCTTCCAAAGCCAGGAAATCGAAATCTTCATCTATCCCAAAAGCTTTAATTACTTCTATAGCAGGGAAACTTAATTTTATCTTCGCACAGTATTCAGGCGATTCACTTCCATGCAGCTGAACAGCTTTTAGCTTTAAAGTGCTTATTTTCTCTTTTACCTTTTCAATATCTTCGTTCACAAATACACCCACGGTTTTAATTTCGGCGGGAATGTATTTGATTAATTCTGCCGAAACCTCGCTGATTAACCTTGGCGATTTTTCGTAAAAAATAAAGCCCAGATAATCGGGTTGCAGCGCCGCAACTGCTGCAATATTAGCGGCTAAACGCATGCCGCAAACCTTTAATTTTAGCATGCCAGTAATTGTTTAAAACTGTGTAGTGCCTTTTTGCTCGCCAGCGATTCTTCTGCTTCGTAATAGCAATCAGCAAATGAGAGTTCTGGTTTGATGGTGCGGATGGCTAATGCCGAGTTACAGAGTACCACATTGTTTTGCACATCTGTTGCTTCGCCGTTTAGTACATCCATAAATATTTTAGCCGATGATTCTACCGTATCTCCTCCTTTAATCGCATTCGTAGGCACCTTTTCAAAGCCCATATCCTCCAGGGTCAAAATCTGCTCGCCTTTGTTGCTAAAGGTTTTCACATCGCAGGTAAGCGAAACTTCATCGTAGCCCTCCAGTGCGTGCACAATGGTATAGTTTTTATCCGTATCCTGATATAAGTAGGCATATAAACGGGCTAGCTCCAGACTAAATACACCTACCATCTGGTGTCTCGGTTGCCCCGGGTTAACCATTGGTCCCAGCATATTGAAAAAGGTTTTTACCCCCAGCTCTTTCCTTATGGGCGCTACAATTTTCATGGCCGGATTAAAGAGTGGCGCATGTAAAAAGCAAATTCCTGCGGCATCCAAATTGCGCTTTAAGGTAGCTTCATCATTGGTAAAGCTATAGCCCAGATATTCCATCACGTTTGATGATCCGCAGCCCGAAGAAACACCATAATTACCATGTTTGGCTACATGATGACCTGCCCCAGCTACTACGAACGATGATAAGGTAGATATGTTAAAGGTGTCTTTGCCATCGCCACCCGTACCGCAAAGGTCAATCAGTTCGTAAGCAGAAAGGTCAACCTTTACGCACATATCCAGCATCGCATCTCTAAAACCCTGTAACTCCTGCACTGTAATGTTGCGCATGGCATAAGCCGTAATAAAAGCCGCAATTTGCGATGAATTAAAAGCACCTTCTGAAATGGAAAGCAAAATATTTTTGGCTTCTTCCCTGCTAAAGCTCTTGTTCTCGAATAAATGGTTTAATATCTTTTTCATGTTTTGTTTTCTCTTGTTTGCCATGGTTCGTGTCGCCACGGTTAGTGTCCGCACGAACCATTTACTATGCCACCTTCCCTACGCCGTGGTTCGTGTCCGCACGAACCACTCACTCTCTTCATTACACAGCCATCGTTCTTGTCCGCACGAACCACTTACTCTCTTTATTAACCACCCCGTCCTGCGGACACCCTCAACGGGAGGGGAACAAAAAAAAGAGGATTGCTTATTAGGCAATCCTCTTCGTTGTGTATAAAATATTTTAAAATATATAACAATAGAAATGCCTAACGAATTTCGTTATGCCACCACCAATTGTTATTTAAGTTTTTAATTATCATGTTTGTATAAAGCAAATATTGATATACTTTTTTAATATTCCAAAATCTTTCTGAAAATATATGGCCTTTTTTAAAAGAAAAGTACAGTTTAACGACGATTTCGGTTTCGGGTCCAATCCCGTAGCCAAAAATCAGCGCATGCTCAACCCCGATGGTTCGGCCAATATAGAGCGTACAGGTCTGCCATGGTTTAAGTTCGACGATACTTACACCCGACTGGTTACCATGAGCTGGCTACGTTTTTTCGTCGTTATCCTCCTCGCCTATCTGGTGGTAAATACTATTTTCGCTGTTTTATACAACCTGATTGGGATTGAAAACTTAGATGGAGCAAAGGGTACTACGCTGCGCGATCAGTTTTTCGATGCTTTTTTCTTCTCGGCGCAAACCATCTCTACCGTTGGCTATGGCCACATCTCGCCGCAAGGCTTTATTACAAGTGTGCTCGCCGCTTTCGAAAGTATGCTCGGCCTGCTCGCTTTTGCCCTCGCCACAGGTTTATTGTATGGCCGCTTCAGTCGACCAACCTCTAAAGTGAGTTTCAGCAAAAAAATGGTAATTGCACCCTACGAAGGTGGCCACGGCTTAATGTGCCGCCTGGTTAATTTACGCCGCAACCAGCTCATTGAGGTCGAAGTGCAGATGGTAATGTCGTACAATGAAATGGTTGATGATAAACAGGTAAGGCGTTTTTATCCCCTGCACCTCGAACGCGATAAAATCAGCATCCTCTCCTTAAACTGGACTTTGGTGCACCCTATTACCGAAGAAAGTCCGCTGTTTGAAAAATCGCTCATCGAACTGCAGCTGGCAGAGGTTGAGGTGTTTGTGATGTTAAAGGCTTTTGATGATACTTTCGCCCAAACCATCCACACACGCACCAGCTACCAGGACGAAGAAATTGAAATGGATGCCCGCTTTGAGAAAATGTATTACCATAACGAGGCCGGTAAAATGGTAATGGATTACAGTAAACTGGACGAAGTTACGCGAACGGTTTAAATGACAAACAAGTTTAAGTACTTAACTTCCTTCGCAATTACGTCATTTCGAGCGGAGTGCAACGAAGTCGAGAAATCTAATTAAAGATCTCTCCCCGCCTGCAACGGGCAGGCATTTCGCTGCGCTTCAGTCGAGATGACGATTTTCTTTTAAGGCCCATTAATGATAGGTGAGGTTTGTACTGGCACCTATAAACCTCAAAATACCCTCATACAACTGGTTACCACCAAAAATCATCTGACTAATCATGGGTACATGGCTCTTGCCTTTAATCTCATTTATTTCAACGGGAACATTGTTGGCTTTGAGTTTTTCATATAACCTCGGGGTTTGCAATTTAATGGCACCATAAGTTTTAGCGCCATACAAAAGCAGGTGTGGGTTTTTAATCTCGTTTACATAATCCATCGGCGAAGCTGCTTTCCAAACTTCGGGCTGTTCGGTAAAGGTTCTGATGAAATCAAAATAAAAATGATCTTTTTCAGCTGTGGTTAAATATTCGTGCAGATCTAAACCAAAGGGATCATTCAGGATTACCCCTTTAATCGGGTTCGCTATCCCTGCCTGCTTAAAATATTTAGGGTCGGCATTAATCAATTCGGCCAGATGCCCACCTGCCGAATGTCCCATTACAAAAATCTTATCAGGACTTGCAGAATAATCGGCTGCATACGTTTTAACCCATTTTACAGCAAGCGCACAATCATCAGCCATTTTTGCATACTGCACATTTGGTGCCAGCGGGTAATTGATAATAACCGTAACTACGCCCTTACGCGCAAAATTACGCCCTAGCCACCAATAGGTTTCTTTCTTGCCACTGCTCCACGAGCCCCCGTGAATGAAAACAAGTACTGGTTTGTTCTTGATGCTGTCATTCTTGTAAAAAACATTCAGGGTGTTCGCTTCATCGGTATTGCCTGCGTAATTGATGTTTTTCGCCTTTTTAACCTGAGCAGTAGAAAGTATGGTTTGGAACAGGAGCATGAATAAAATAAGGGATTTATACATAATCAGGATTTAGCATCGCTAATGTAAATAAACGAAATTGTTGTAGAGGTGGATTTTGGCAAAGCGTCATTTCGAGCGGAGTACAACGGAGTCGAGAAATCTAATTAAAGAGATCTCTCCCCGCCTGCAACGGGCAGGCATTTCGCTGCGCTTCAGTCGAGATGACGGTTTTACGATAGATCTCTAAGACTTTATCAGCGGATTTTTCTCCTTCGCAAACAAATCAAAAACCTTCTTATCTACAAAAGCCGGGAAGAGCTTATTCATCCATACGGCAAGTTTCCCTTGACCAGTCATAACCAATGTGCGTTTCCGTTGTTCTATACCGTCGGCAATAATGCTGGCTACCTCTTCAGATGACATCATTTTACCTTCATCCATGCTGGTTTCGCCGTGAGCCGCGCCATCTTTTGATAAGGCTGTTACCCGAATGTTCGATGCCGTAAAACCCGGGCAAGCCACCATTACATTTACACCTGTTTTAAGCAACTCGGTACGCAACGATTCCATAAAACCATTCATGGCAAATTTAGAAGCCGAATAACCTGTACGGCCTGGTAGGCCACGGTAACCCGCAATAGACGATACGCCTACCACTGTTCCTTTTGTTTTTAAAATTTCGGGCAGGGCATATTTGGTGCAATACACAGTTCCCCAGAAATTTACGTCCATCAGGTTTTTAAGTACCGATAAATCAAGATCGTTAAACAGGGCACGCATCGATAAACCGGCATTATTAACCAGGATATCTATTTTATGAAAAGAAACCAGTGTTTGTTTAATAATTAACTCGCAATCGGCTTCTTTACTCACATCGGCTTGTACGGCAACCGCTCTGATGTTATATTTTTTTTCTAAATCGGCTGTAATCTCGCACAGGGTAACGTACTGGCGGGCAGCTAAAACTAAATTGGCACCGCGTTTGGCAAATTCTTCGGCACAGGCTTTTCCAATTCCGCTTGATGCGCCTGTAATGATGATTACTTTATCTTTTAAGTTCATTTATGTTGTTAGTGAGTATCAAGTAGTAAGTATGGAGTATCGGGTATCAAGTATGGAGTAGCAAGTATGGAGTAAATTACATTTAAACAAGTCTTGCTACCTGATACTTGCTACTGGTTTTGCTACAGTTCTTGCTACTTGATACTCGCTACTAGCTTATTTCATCATCGCAGTTTCGTAAGGTACACGGGTAACAATCGAACGGCCCAGGGTAATTTCATCGGCATATTCGAGCTCGCCACCAAAAGCAATTCCGCGCGCAATAGTGGTAACCGGCACATTAAATTCTTTAAGTCTTTTGTAGAGGTAGAACAAAGTGGTATCGCCTTCCATGTTCGGACTTAAAGCTAAAATAATTTCTTTAATGCCTCCGGCAGCAACCCGGTTCACTAACCCATCAATAAACAGATCGGAAGGTCCTACTCCATCCATAGGAGAAATTAATCCGCCCAAAACATGGTAAACGCCAAAATACTGTCCCGTGTTTTCGATCGCCATTACATCACGCGTATCTTCTACTACGCAAATGGTTTCTTTATCGCGTTTGTGCGAGGTACAAATTTCGCACACCGCATAATCAGAGATATTGTGACAGGTGGTACAGTGTTTAATTTGTTGTTTGAGCTTAATAAAAGTATTACCAAACTGGTTTACCTCCTCCTGCTCTTTGCTTAACAGATGCAACACCAGGCGTAAAGCTGTTTTTTGTCCTACACCAGGCAGTTTCGAAAATTCGTGTACTGCATCCTCAAGCAGTTTGGATGAAAAATTCATGATACAAAAATAGGTAAAAGGTTCATTAGTTCAATAGTCATTAATGAGAGGGTTAATCGTTTAATTGTTGAAATCGGTTAACTGACAATTACAAATTGATACTCGTTCAATCGTTCATTGCTCATTAGTTCATTAAGCTATTTGACTTCCGACTTCGGACTCCGGACTTCGGACTCAAGGATATTGCTTCATTTAATAGTTTTCTTTACATTTATCAGCTTAAAACAAAACTATGTCACCAACCATCCTCTTGTGTTTTCTAATTGGCTACTTCCTGCTACTGATTATCATTTCGTTTGTAACCTCTCAAAAATCGTCAGATAACAATACTTTCTTCGTTGCCAACAGAAACTCTAAATGGTACCTGGTGGCCTTCGGAATGATTGGAACTGCACTTTCGGGGGTAACTTTTATTTCGGTACCCGGCGAGGTTGGTGCACCCAGCGGAAACCAGTTTCAGTACTTTCAGTTTGTATTGGGTAATGCAGTGGGCTTTATCATTATTGCCACAGTGCTTTTGCCACTGTACTACCGGATGAATTTAACTTCCATTTACAGTTACATCGAAAAACGCCTGGGGCATTACAGCTACAAAACGGCAGCTTCGATATTTTTATTAAGTAGAACACTTGGATCGGCTACACGTTTATACCTGGTTGTAATTGTTTTACAACGTTTTATATTTGATAACTACGGCATTCCGTTTTGGTTAACGGTTTTAATTTCTCTAGCCTTAATTTGGTCGTACACGTTTAAAGGGGGCTTAAAAACCATTATCATTACCGATACCCTGCAAACGTTCTTTTTGGTTTTATCGGTATTCTTAACCATTTATTTCATCTGCAACAGCCTCGATTTCAGCATTCCGCAGGCTTTTGAAACGATAAAAAACAGCAGCTATTCTAAAATATTCTTTCTCGATGATTTCCTCACCAACAAGTTCTATTTCAGCAAACAGTTTATTGGCGGTATTTTCGTAACCATCGCCATGACGGGACTGGATCAGGATTTGATGCAGAAAAACCTGAGCATGAGTACCATTAAGGAGGCACAGAAAAATATGTTCACCTTCACTGGTGTATTTGTAATTTTAAATGTTTTCTTTTTAAGCGTAGGTGCATTATTATACATTTTCGCCGCTAAAAACGGTATCGATATCCCTTTAGATCACCTTACTGGTAAACCCCGTACTGATTTACTTTTCCCTGAAATCGCGCTGAATAACCTGGGCTCCGTTCCGGCTATTATTTTTATGCTCGGTTTAACGGCAGCTACTTTTGCCACAACCGATTCGGCATTAACTGCATTAACCACATCTTTCTGTGTCGACTTTTTAGGCATGGATAAAGCTAAAAACATCGACGAAAAAAACGCTGTTAAAAAGCGTCATACCGTACACGTAGCCTTTTCCGTTTTAATGTTTCTGGTAATTCTGGTCATCAATGCTTTAAATAGCTCGTCGGTAGTGAGTTTAATTTTTACCATTGCCTCTTATACCTATGGGCCGCTTTTGGGCTTGTACAGTTTTGGATTGTTCGTAAAAAAACGCGGACTTCACGATAAATTAGTACCGATAGTTTGCATATTATCGCCTTTTTTATGTTACTTGCTTGCAAGCAATTCGGCCGCAATATTGGGCGGATATGTTTTTAGTGTTGAACTGATTTTAATTAACGGTTTAATCACATTTATAGGTTTGTTGTTCATCAGCAAAAAAACTGATGCCCAAACCAGGTTTTAATATTTAGCATTACAGTATATGACGAGTGAAGAAAAAATTAGAAGCGCTTTTGAAAATAAAGACTGGCAGGAAATTAAAGTAACAGACTCCTGGCAGATTTTTAAAATTATGGCTGAGTTTGTAGATGGTTTTGAGAAACTGGCTAAAATAGGTCCTTGTGTTACCATTTACGGGTCGGCACGTACAGCACAAACCCACCGCTATTACCAATTGGCCGAGCAATGTGGTAAATTATTAACCGATCGTGGTTACGGGGTAATTACCGGTGGTGGCCCAGGCATTATGGAAGCTGGTAACAAAGGTGCACATACCAACGGGGGTAAATCGGTAGGTTTAAATATCGAGTTACCTTTCGAGCAGTTCCACAATAAATATATCGATCATAACAAATTACTGGAATTCGATTACTTCTTTGTGCGTAAGGTAATGTTTATGAAATACAGTCAGGGTTTTGTGGTTTTACCGGGTGGTTTTGGCACCATGGATGAGCTTTTCGAAGCCTTAACCTTAATCCAGACCGGTAAAATTGCCCGTTTCCCGATTGTATTGGTAGGCGTTGATTACTGGGGCGGATTAATCGACTGGATTAAAGGCACCATGCTGCAGCAAGAACACAACATTCACGAAGAAGATTTAAACCTTTTCCGCCTGGTTGATACCGCCGAAGAAGCTGCCGAACATATTTTCCGTTTCTACGATAAGTATGTGTTGAAACCGAATTTCTAGTTCATTAGTATGGTTAACTGGTTAATTGTTTAAATCGGTTAACTGAAAACTGGTAACTGAAACTGGTTAATCGGTTAATTGTTTAAATTGGTTAACTGAAAACTGGTACTTATAACTGCCAATTGATAACTGAAAAAAGTGCTTACAAACAATAAGCACTTTTTTTATGTAACATCTGAAAGGAAGTGCTATCTAAAAATAAACGCAATTAAGATGTCGAAATTTATCAACTGGAAAAGCGATTGGTTTAGCGGAAACTTTCATTTGTTTGTAGATGGCCTTCAAAAAGGGGCGATTACTTTCGGAACGTGGACTAGCAACGCCGAAAGTATGTTTGAAGATAAGAACTATCAATTTGCGAACGAAGGATTTTGGCAATCAAGAACTAAGGTAATTGATAAAAAAACAAACGAAGTGCTTGCCATCATTACTTACGACAGCTGGAAATCGAAAGCGCTAATCAGTTTAAACACCGGCGAACAGTACGAATGGAAATCAACAGGAGTATGGAAATCGCAATGGACGGTAAGCAATTATAAAGATGAGCACATCATGTATACTTCAAGCAGCAACAGTGGTGCAATATCTTCCGATACAGATAATAAATTATTGATAATAGCTGGTTTATTTATTAAACAGGTCTACAACAAACGTGCAATTTTAGTCATTGCCTGCATCGTTCCGGTTATTACGACATCAACACTTCGTCATCATTAATTGTTAATTTAACCCTTTTGTGCGATGGAACAGGTATTATTTTGGAGAAAAGGTTTATTTGATAGCAGCTATCAGGTATTTGATCAGCAACAACTCAAATTTTCGATGAATTTTAGTTCGTGGCAAAACTCTGCTATTGCCACTACCCAGGCGGGTATTTATTTGTTAAAAAGCGAAGGGTTTGCTAAACCCGAAACCCGCATTATAAACAACCAGAACGAAACTTTAGCAACCATTACTTACGATTGGCTGGGTTTTAAGGCCAGGGTTGTTTTTGCCTCAGGCGAAACTTTCGACTGGCGTTACCAAAACAGCTGGTTAAGTCGATGGTCGCTTAATAACCTTAAAGATAAACAGATCCTGTTCAGTGCATCGGCCGGGAATGGTAATATCCACAGCAGTGTTGATGATGATATGCTGGTGCTTACCGGGCTTTTTATTCGTGAGTATTATTCGAGGATATTGTTTGGGCTAATGCTTTTGGTGATCTTTCTGATTGGCTTTAGGAATATTTTTTAACTAACGGCCAGGCTGAAACTTACGAAGTCCTTCCTGCGTTCAGCCCCTTTAGACTTCATAAGCTACCCTAAAATCTCCTGTATTTTTTCTGTCGGGCGGGCAATAACAGCCTGATCGCCTGAAACTACGATGGGTCGCTCGATAAGAATCGGGTGTTTAACCATCGCTTCAATCCATTCGGTATCGGTAAGGGTTTTATCTTTATAGTTTTCGATAAAAACCTGTTCGCCTTTTCTGATGAGTGCTAAAGGTTTAATACCCAGTTTGACTACAATTTCGGTGAGTTCGGCTACGTTTGGCGGCGTATCGAGATAATACACGACTTCAAATTCTTTTCCGCTTTTTTCGAGTTCCTGCAAAGCACAACGGCTTTTGGTACACCTGTTATTGTGGTAAATGGTAATCATTTCGAATGTTATTATAGTCCGCTTACACCGCCACTCACCACCATTTTCATGGCATCGGCAGCAGTCATTTTTAAATCGGTAACCTTGTTGCGTGGTACAATACACAGCTGACCGGCAAACGAATAGGAAAGCGGAAAATAAACCGCTACTTCATCAGGTAAATCCAGTTTATGCAAATCGTTTTGGGTTAAAAAACCGATCTTTTTCAAGCCGCCCTCAACCTCAACCAGTACGGGGTGGTTAAATTTCTTTTCGTCGCCTACAAAGGCTTCGGTTAAATCTTTTATAGAGGAGTAGATGAAATTGAGCAAAGGCAGGCGGTGCATCATCCGCTGAAACCAGTTGTACATGGGTTCGGTAACCAAATTGGTTACAAAAATACCGGCAAGCAAAATAATGGTAACTACGGTAAGCAAGCCCAATCCGGGGATGTTCCTGCTTTCGCCGGTAAGTGGATTTACGCCTAATACATTCTTTACGTTTAACCAGCTATCCACGGTGGTAACTGCCCAAACTACAATAAAAATACTTACGGCAATGGGCACCACAATTAATAATCCTTTAATCAGATAGTTTAAAATGGCTTTCCCTACTTTGTTCATGGTGCAAAAATAACATTTTTTAATTCAATAGTTCATTCGCCATTGGTTCAGTAGTAAACCCCATAGCACCACGCTATCGGTTGGTGTCTCACCGACCGAAATAAATGATCAAAAACCAGATGGTATGTAGTAAACAAAGCGATAAAATCGCTTATCTCAGCCATCCACGTTATTCCAAAGGAATCACTTTGTGACAAAAGTGGACGATAAAGAGAAGATTCGTCATTTCGACTGGAGCCGGCCGGTTTTTCACCGGTGGCGGAATGCCCGCCTGCATCGGGCAGGGAGAAATCTTTTCGAGTGAGATTTCTCGACTACGTTGCACTCCGCTCGAAATGACGACTCCGGAAAGGCTGTCACTAACCCACCAATGAACTATTGAACAAATGAACGAGTTAACTATTCATAAAAATAAACCCTTTTAACCCTTTGCGATATATTGGTTAAAATCTCGTAAGGTATGGTATTTACTTCGCTGGCCAACTGCATAATGGTATGTTCTTTATTAAAAACAATGGCTTCATCGCCGGCTTTAACATCTACTTCGGAAATATCAAGCATCGTCATATCCATACAAATAGAGCCTATTGTAGGCACCAGGTTGCCGTTGATGAGCATTTTACCTGCTCCATTACCAAAAGCCCTGCTGTAGCCATCGGCGTAGCCAATTTTTACCGTTGCAATCTTGCCTCCATGGAGCATCATGCCTTTACGGCTGTAGCCAACCGTTTCGCCGGGCTCTAATGTTTTAACCTGACTCACCGTGGTTTTTAACACCATAACCGTTTGTAAGCCGCGGTTATTGGGCAATGCCGAATCGAAACCGTACAAACCAATGCCCAAACGCACCATATCCATTTGTCCTTCGGGCCAGCGCGAAATTCCCGAGGTATTGGCAATATGCAACAAAGGTTTATAGGTTAAAACCTCCGTTAATTGTTGCGCCATGGTATTAAAACGTTCAATTTGTTGTTGGGTAAAACCATCGTGTTCGGCCTCGCCACTGGCCACCAAATGAGAAAAAATGCTCTGCACCTTTACTTTGGCATTATCTTTTAACAAACCTGTTAAGTTTGTAATTTCCGGTTGATCGAAGCCTAAACGGTGCATCCCGCTATCAATCTTAATGTGAATGGGGTAATCAAAATCGTAATCAGAAAGCGCATTAATAAAACTGTGCAGAATATCTACACTGTAAATTTCGGGCTCCAGCTGGTGTTTAATAATGGCTTCGAAAGCCGATTCTTCAGGACTCATCACCATAATAGGCAATGTAATACCCGCTTTACGTAAGGCAATGCCTTCATCGGCGTAAGCTACGGCCAGATAATCTACCTTGTGGAACTGGAGTAAATTGGCAATCTCAAAACTGCCACTGCCATAAGAAAAGGCCTTTACCATGGCCATTATTTTAACACCGGGTTTAATTTTAGAACGGTAAAACTGTAGGTTGCCTACCATGGCATTTAAGTCGATCTCCAAAACGGTATCGTGTATTTTCTGGGTCAGCAGCTTACTGATACGGCCAAATTCGAAGCGTCTGGCTCCTTTTACTAAAATGGTTTCGTGACTAAACTGTAAACCTGGAAAAGCTTCTACAAAGGCATTGGTATCATCAAAAAACTGGGTTTCGAATTTAAAAAGATCTGCAAAGCGGGCAATGTGTGTACCAATGCCGATTAAGCGGTTTACCTTTTTCTGCAAAAGTAACTCGGCTATTTCGGTATATAAATCGAGGTCGTCTCTTCCGGTTTCAAATAATTCGGAAAGGATAACGGTTTTGCGCGCATGCTGGTTTTGCTGGTTCAGGAAATCGAGGGCAATGGCCAGTGAAGAAATATCGGCGCTGTACGAATCGTCGATAATGGAGCACTGGTTAATGCCGTTTTTTAGTTCGAGGCGCATGCTTACATGGCTCAGCTTTTCTAAACGTAAATCGGCCTGCTCGGGCGTGTAGCCCAAAGCCAGTAAAGTGGCCCAGCAAATCATGCCGTTTTCAATCGAAGCCTTATCCTTAAAAGGCAACATACATTCAATTTCGCGGTCATGGTAAATAGCCCTTAAATAACAGTTTCCTTCAATCGGCTCTACTGCAATAACCTGTAAATCGGCCGCCTGCTTACTGCTCCAGCTAAATTGCTTTTTACCGGGTAACTCTTTAAAACTTACTTCGCTTACATATTCGGGCGAGTAGATAAAAAGTTCGCTGTCTTTAAAAAGCTTCAGCTTTTCGGTGAGTTTTTCCTTTTTCGAGCTAAAACCTTCTGCATGTGCCTCGCCAATATTGGTTAAAATACCGATTTCCGGCCGGATAATTTTCGCCAGGCTTTCCATTTCATTCACGGCCGAAATACCTGCTTCGAAAATACCCAAAGTATGGTCAGTGTCAATTTGCCATACCGAAAGCGGTACCCCTATTTGTGAATTATAACTTTTAGGGCTTTTTACTATATTAAAATCGGCTGCCAACAGCTGGTACAGCCACTCTTTCACGATGGTTTTACCATTACTACCGGTAATACCAATGGTTTTAAGGTTAAATTGCCCGCGGTGCTCAATGGCCAATTGCTGCAAAGCTGCTAAGACATCGTTAACCTTTAAAAAATTACAATCAGGATATTGGGCAATGTATTTTTCGTCGGTAATAACAAAATTGCGGATTTCTTTGGCGTAAGCATCTTTAATAAACTCATGCCCGTTGCGATGAGCAGCAAGTGCAAAAAAGATAGAATTTTCAGGAACAAGTACCGATCGGCTATCGATTACCAGATACTGAATAACCACCTGGCTATCAATCAATTTAGCATCGGCATTTAAAATTTCGGCTATTCTGGCAATGGTATATATTGGGTTCTGCATGCTATTTTTATTCAGAAAATAGGGTAATCGTTTATATTTTTACGAATTTCAGTAAATAATTATGAAAAGCGGTAAACAAGAGGGCATAATATTAGATAAAAAGCAGGCATTGGCTAAGGCCGAAAGTTTTTGCGTGTACCAGGAACGTTCGCAAAAGGAAGTGCGCAGTAAATTGTTAGACCTGGGCATGCGTGGGGATGAGCTGGAAGAGATTATTACAGACCTGATTCTGAACAATTTTTTAAATGAAGAAAGGTTTGCCCTCAATTATGCTTCCGGAAAATTTAACATCAAACACTGGGGCCGGGTAAAAATTAAACAGGGCTTAAAACTGAAAGGTGTTCCGGATAAGCTGCTGCAAAAGGCAATTTACAGTCTGGATGACGACGATTATCTACTCACCTTAGAAAAACTGGCGGTAAAAAAAGCAGAAAGCTTGAACGAAAACGACCCCTTTAAACGAAAAATGAAGCTGATGAGCTACCTTCAGGCAAAAGGATTTGAAACTGATTTAATTTTACTAGTACTGAAAGCCAGCAATTTAAACTAAATATTAAATTTTTAATAAAAAATCTCTTGACAGATATATAAATCTGCCTATATTTGCATCACCAAAACGAAACAACAACATCAGTTTTGTTAATGCGAAAGTAGCTCAGTTGGTAGAGCACGACCTTGCCAAGGTCGGGGTCGCGAGTTCGAATCTCGTCTTTCGCTCCAAAAAAAATGCCTTCCTACCAGAAGGCATTTAATTTTAAAGTTAACCAAGCCGATGGAGATCGGCAGCGGCTAATGCTCGGGTGGTGGAACTGGTAGACACGCAGGACTTAAAATCCTGTGCTTTCAAAGGCGTGCGGGTTCGATTCCCGCCCCGAGTACTTTTCCACTTCTAGTTTTACTAGAAGTGGATTTAAACCCTCCCCAAAGGGGTTTTTCAGATGCTTGACAGCTATAATTTATCCAATCTGTTTCAACATTGTTTCAACCTTCAAAATTGAGGCTATCTGTTGGATGTTTTTTTACTTTTTTATTGCTTGTAATGTTTTAATATTAATTCACGCGGCTATTTGGCTGTTTTTTTTAATGTTTCAACATTGCTCAAGATGTTGAAACATGCATGTTATCGAAGTATTCAAACTACAACCAACAGAACTTCGATTATGATCAATACAGCAGTAATGCAATCGTTCAGCAACACGCTTGTGATAAACAAGCAACGGATTTCAGCAGATGGCTATGGTAGCCTTTACTTTATGGTAATTATTTCCAGACAGAAAAAAAACATACCTCTTAAACTAAAATGGCCTGCAGATAGAATTGATTTTAAAGCAGAAAAGCTTTTGCCCCGGTTTAAGAAAGATCCAGATGTTGTGGACTACAATCTGTTTATACAGATTGAAAAAGCCAGGTACACCGAGATCCAAAAAATGTACCGGATCAAGAACGAAGAACTTACCATGGAAAAATTTATCCGGGAAGTTTCTGTGTTCGATACCAAAGAATGTTTTTTAACCTACATCGATTATGAACGCAACCGCAGATACGTGAGAAAGGAAATTGAGAAAAAAACCTTCGAAAATGCCAGGTCATGCCGGTTAGCAATCGAAAAATATGATTCAACGGCGCTCTTTAAGAATATAAATCTAAAGTGGATGCAAGGCTTTAAAGCATTTTTACAGCGTGAACCATACCATACAGATAAAAAAGGTAAAGTTTATTATTACAAGACCGGCACCATCTGGCGGCATATTGCCACGGCAAAGGCCTACCTGCAGCTAGCCAGCCAGGAACCAATGATATTTGTAGATGATGTGGCAATTGGCTTCCCTAACCCTAAGCCCGATATCGATACAACTTACTTAAACCGGGTGGAACTAAAGAACCTTTATCTGTTACTGGACGACAGCTTAACCGATGATCATTTAACCGACCGCCAGGAAAGGGTTTTAAAAGCCTTTTTATTTACATGTTTTACTTCGTTAAGGATATCGGATGTTTATAAAGCAAATGCAAAATGGGAAGTAGACAACGGCTTTATTCAGTTTATCCCGCATAAAAACCGAAAATATCAACGGGAAATAAAAGTTCCGCTACTGCCTATGGCCAGACAATTTATAAACAGTACCGGTTTTTACTTTACCTTACCAAACCAGGTGCAATACAATGAAACGCTTAAGGAACTGGCAGAAAAGGCAGGAATAACTAAAAATTTAACCAGCCATGTGGGCCGGCATACATTCGGGTTCCTTTACATGACTACCGAGGGTAATCTATACGGCCTGCAGGTACTAATGGGGCATCGCAAGATAGATACCACATCCCGCTACGCGCATATTGACGATGATTATAAAAAGAGCAGCACTATGAAAATACAGGCTGATTTTGAAGATGTAATTCAGGAAGCGTCCTAACTATTAAAATTACCCGATAGCAGTCACTACCGGGTAATTCTGTTTTAATTTATTTTGTTTTTTCTTCATTGCCTCCCGAAGGGCAATGTTTTCATTATTCATACTTAAACGCTGCTCAACAGCAAGTTTTGCTAAAAACTCAATTAAAGTACTAAAATGAAATGGTTTGTTTTATAAATCACCTCCCATAGCACGATAATAGTCAACGCACCTTCTAATGTTTAGTAGCTGATTTGGCGTGATATTCTTAATTTGGTAATATTGTCTGCCGACTAACTTCATTTTAGCCTGCTTAGCTTTGTATAGTGCATATATCAAGGCGGTGTTATCGCCACCAATTTGCTCGTCGGACCATTCCCAAATATATCCACCATTTCCGGAGTCAGTCTCAGTTTTCATTGGGATATATGAAATTGCCTCATTGTCAATTGAAAACTTAACCACTTTAAAGAATAACCACTCATCCGCATAATATTGTAGCTTCAATCGGAAATTTGTTGGTTTTCCATCAATTGTCTGAAAATAACAAAAGATCCCGTTCGCATTTATTTGCTCTGGAGAACTTTTCGGAACGTACCACACGGCTTTGCTCTCATCAAATTCATCTTTCTTTTTGTTAAAGTATTTGCTTAGCAAGCGTATTTTAGATGAATCAACAGGTATTCTATTTTTTTTAACACCTGGTGAGCTTACTGGTATTTTATAAATTCTATCACGAATTTCTTTTAGTAATGAATTTTTGTTACCGATTACTATGTCCTTCGAAATATCTTTTCCTGTCTCATCGATTAAAGAAAATCGTTCGGGCTCTGGTGTTAAGCTATATGTTGATTTCATACTTTCATACACGCTTCGAGCAATTGTAAATTTTTCATATGCCTCTAGGAAGGCAACTGAATCGTCGGAAGCCGTAATAACTACTGGATCAGCATCTTTGCTTTCATATCCGCCTGAAAGACTTTGACGTTTCTCGGTTTCAATGTATTTATATTTTTTACCGCATGAGATGAGTAGAAGGGAAAGTACCCCCAAGAGCATTATTTTTTTCATTTTTTTTGTTTTGGATGGCTAAAAATAACAAAACCCTTGCTATGTACAAGGGTTTCAATCTTAACTCATCTGCAGAACCCGATCATTCTGCAATTTCTTTGCATATTCCTCCTGGGCTTTCCATTCAATTACGGTCGGTAGAGCATTGAACCTCCGTTGCTCTTCGGCCATGGCCGACACTAATACTGCCAACCTCGTAATTTCCGGATCACGCGTAAAACTACCAGCAGCTGCACCAGGTGAGGCACCATTAAATCCACCTGTCGCAAATGCGCGTTTCTCTCGCCTGGCTACTTCTAATGTTCCAATAATATTCGCATAACGTGGATCGTTAACCATCCAATTTGGCGCTATCCACTCGCGACCGCGCTCACCAGCAACAAATGGCCTACCAGATGCTGAATTATTAAACACTGTAGCACGACCAACATAACCGGCAGGTGTTTCATTACTCATACCTCCCTCGGCAAATTCTGGCGGTTTTTCTGCAGTAATTACAGCAATTTGTGCTGCAGCAGCTATACCCGATATTACTGCAAGAGGAATATTAGGTAAAGCTTTTGTAACAGATAAAGCACCATTAATTACAGCCTGAGCCAGAGCAGCAGCTTTATCTGCTTTCCAGGCTCTTAATTTTTCCGACCTTACCTGAGCATCGTACTTTTCATTAATTTTCTGCTTTTGCTCTTCTGTTAGGTTTTTGTTATCGAGCTCGCTGGTACGCTGCTTTTCAATAGCACTTAAGCTGGCATTAAGCGCTGCCTGCCTATTGTTTTGCATAATGGTGAATACCGAATCTGCCGCACTTTGAGCAGCCTCAATGGTATTGTCCTTTGTCCATTGGTTAGATTCACCAGTTGTTTTATCTATTTCAGCCTTCCTGTTTTTTTCTATTGAAGCAATAGCATCCTGAAATGATTGAGTGAGTTGTATCTCCTTGCTAAACTTTGCTTTTAAAGCTAAAATTTCATCATCGTACCGTTTATTAATTGCAGCTAAACGATTTTTTTTTGTATCACCATTAATCAGCGGATCCAGCCTTGATTCTATGTCTGCTTTCTCAGTAGCAAGTCTCTCTGCTTCCCTAAGCTCGGCATCTCCGATTTCTTTGCTACGGCCTGCCTTCAGGCGCGCTAAAGCAGCCTCATTACCTGCAAATAACCGTTCCTGCTCATCGTAGAATTTGTTGATTTGATTGAGCTGCTTTTGATATTCTGTTTCATGAATAGCTGTTAGTTGAACGTGAAGCGCCTCGATCCTCTCCACCATTTGAGTTTCTTGGCGAACACGTAAATCAATAATTGCCTTTTCTTTATCCGCCTCAATTGATTTGATGTTTTCCTGAGTAGTCTTTTTCTGCTGAGGAGTGGCACCTTTCATTTTAAGAAAATCCTGCTCCTTTTTAATTAAAGCATCGTATTTATCAGCTTCTTGCTTTACTTCTTTTTCATTATTGCTCAGCTGATCATTTAACCTCTGCAGGTTTAATTTTTTGTACTCATCATCAAGCTTCTCGAATTCAGACAAAGCTTTTTTACGTGCAGTTTCAGCAGCATTTTCAGCTTTCTTATCTCGCTTAGCAAATGAATTACCAGGCATGGGAACATCTGTTTTATCGGAATAATTTTTATTGATGTCTTCGCCATATAACTTATCAATCTCACTAATAATCGCCTTGTTTGCTGCAATCTTTTCTTTGTTGACTTGTTTTACTCCATCACGTAGCCGTTTCACACCGCTATCGTATCCGATTGTGGAATAAACCCCTTGGAAAAATTCATTTACACCTCCGAAAATGGAACCATCTGCTTTAGACCCGTCCGCAGTTTCTAAGGCAATATTTTCTTTCCTTAGTTCTTGCTTTCGTTCTTGAGCAGCCTCGGCCAAATACCTTTTTTCCAAAGCAGAAACGTAATCCTTTATCGCTCCGGTAGCCTTTCCAGCCTTGATAGCAATATCATCATAGCCTTTCAAATGGTCAGGCATAATTGCCCTTAGCTTATTTATCGCGTCAAATTTTGCCTGTTCTGCGCTGTTAGAGGATTTTATTATGTTGATCTGCTTCTGAATCGCATCTGTTTCTTCAACAAGTCTTTGTTTGGCAGTTATCCTAACATCGTTCAGACTTTCTTGTATTCTAGCCGCTGTCGAAACATTGCTAGAGAAAAGTGCATATGCTGCTGTTAACGACGCAACTATAGCCAGAACTGCTCCAAAAGGACTTACCGCCATCGAAACACCCAATAGTCTTTGAGCCGCCGCCGCTCGCGTTGTGTTACCTGTTAATGTTGCCACCGCAAGTGCATATAATAGGGATGCAGTCCTAGCAATAGCCATTGCGGCAGATATAGCTGTGGTTTGTAATGTTGCAATAAGAGCAGCTGCTCTATAGCCCATCCAACCTGCAGCAAGAGTAAGGACAGATTTAACTACCAAAGCTATTGTTTCACTATTAGCTTTAAACCATTTAATAGAATCTGAAAGCAGAAAAATCAATTGAGATAGGAAATTAACAAGTGTTCTATTTGTGCCTAGACTGTTGAATTCCTTTCCAACTTTTTCAAGTTGTGCACCTAATGTTTGATTTTTAAGATTAAAGGCTTCATTTATTTCGTTATATCCACCGATAGCAAATGTTGCATCCTTGATTTTTCCACTAAAAAATTCTGTATTCTGACCAAGCTTGGTTATAGTTTCAATCGTACGGGCACCTTCTTCTCCGGCATCATCTAATGATTTGGTTACGTCAGTAAAGGCATTTTTATTTGCTACCAATCCCCTGGTATATTTCAGCAACGCCTGCTCCGGAGCAGTGGACAATAGGCTGGTATAATCTTTTAGTGACACTCCGGCAATTTTGGCCGCTTTAGGGGTATCCGAAGATATACTCAGTAAAAGCTTCTGCATTGCAGTCGCAGCGCTCTCCGATCTTCCACCTAATTCTTCAATACCTGCACCAAATGCCATTGTTGCAGGCAAACTCAAACCTGCAGTTTTGGCTATACCGGAAACTCTTTGCGTGAAATCTGAGATAAACCCTGCACTGGCCACGCCGTCATTAGCAAGTTTCACCATCGCATTACCCAATGTGGTAATGTTATCACCGGTTACTTTACCATCAAATACGTTTAGGATTTTGCCCAGGGTAGTAGTGATTTGATCGGCATTACCTAACTCATCACCCAAGGCGACAGTAAGTTTATCCGTAGCCTCAACAAACGAAAGAATCTCTGTTTTAGCAACACCCAACTTACCGGCAATGATTGCCATTCCACGCAAATCAGCTTTACTAGTCCTGGTATCGAGCTTTCCTAAACTCGCATCAAGATTCAAAACGCCTGCTTCTGTAAGACCAGTAACCCGGCGAACATCAGCAAGGCTATCACTCAATTTCGCATTACCGGCAATGATATTTTGAAATTGAGCAGTAATAAACTGAAAGCCCAGATAACCGGCAGCGAGCTGGCCGACCTGCCCGAGTTCCTGCCTTAGCCTGCCAAACGCACCACCTACTCCATTCAGGTCATCCCTGACACCCTGCAAAAACCTACGGTTTTCCTGAACTTCGGCAAGTTTCTTGTTCCAGGCTTCAGTACCATATTCAAGGCTCTTGAGCTCGCGTTCTACCTTTCTGGCTTCCTGCTCTATACTTTTAAGTGATGCAACGGCCGGTTTACCATCAATGTATAAACTGGCCTTTATATTTTTAGGGATTTCTCCTGCTGCCATGAGTGCGTTATTATCTGATTAGAATTTTTTCGATTCGAGGGAATACTTTTCCGCCGTGATAGGTGGATACCAAATCGGCCAACGCAGGAAACTCGGCCTCGAGTACCGGGTTAAACCATGGCTTTGGTTTACGTACACCGGTACCCATTTTGCCCATACTCGAGCGGTTGGTTATTCCCTTAGATCCGGACTTGGTAGTATATTTTCCGCTCTTACTACCACCGTAGCCCCTACCCGCTCCTTTATGCACGAAAACCATGTAATACGGGAACCCGAAATTGATTTTGCTGGCTTCACCGGCATAGTTCTTTACCGCTACCTGTTGGTTGTTATAACCAGGACCAATATTTAGCACCTGTTGTAGAATCTTTACTTTAAGCTTCCGCTTTGTACCACTTCCCCAGGCGCGAACCCGCTGGTTAAATTCTGCTGTAGTCATAAAAAAAGCATCCTGATTATTCAGAATGCTTAAATTTCGCGGTAAAGAAAATGCTGGTAAACGACAGGCGGTTTATCAGAAAACAATAAAAAGACCACGGCCACGCTGATCATCGAACCCGTAAGTATCAAAATCATGATCACTTACATAATAATAGCCGTCCCTGAACCGAAAGTAATACTTAAAGCCATACACAACGATGTACTTCGGAATCGCATTTTTTATCCTTAACTCAATTGGGGCGATATTAAACGATTCGACAAATGGGGTAATTGCAATCTGACCACCAACACCAGCCTCATCAGTTGAAACTGTAATTTTGCCGCTCACAGTCCGCGGGCCTTCTGCTTGTTGAGGCATATTTTCATCAGGCCCAGATTGCCCTGGTGGCCACGCCCGCGATGCCCAATTCTCAAAATATAAATCATATTCGATTTCAGTTACAAACAAATGCGAGAAATAAGCCCTAAAGGCCGCGAAACCGATCACATTATTAAATGCCGGTAACACCGGCTGAATTTTAACGCTTGTATTCGAATCCAGGGAATTAGTCCGGCATTCAATTTCAACCTCAATCAGGTCATCGCGCGTATTTTTGATTTGGTAAGAAGACTTTTCGGTTATTGCATATATAAAAAAGCCTTCCTTACTTTTAAACGCGATTTTCCTAACCGAAGTTATTTTAGCCGCTAAGGATGAATTTACCAAAACAGTAAGCTTTACCTGTTTGCTATCATTTAAGAACCGGTAATAAAAAATGTCATCATCACCGAGCTCCATCGCCCTGGCTTCCGGAAATACCTTACCTCCGCCAACATCCCTCATCCCTTTAAATCGAACTAACCTGATTTTATTGTGCGGGTAAAGCGGCTGATCAGTAGCCGGCACGAAATAATTATCAATCGCTTTTTCCTTCAGGGTGCTAATTTCAATTTCGATCTCTTTATCGCCATCACCAATAATTACCTGGTTGGTCGGTGCCGATTGTTTCTCGTCATTTATTTTAATCTTAAAAAGTTCATCGGTAGGATCCGGTTTTAATGTAAGCGTGTAGCCAACAATTCCGGGGCGCGATATTTCAGAAATACCGATAACATAATCCGATAAATCAAGGAAACTATTCGAATTGATAAGCGTTTTTGCCGAATCCACATAAGCTTTTTTCTCCAGGAGATTAAATGATAGGGAAATGCTCAACCTTTGCTTAATCATTTTAAAAAAATCAGCAATGGTGATATCTGGTGGTATCGATGCTAAAGATGATGATATAAAAACACCATCAAAGCCACCGTAAATATAGATCGCCTTATTCTCCGGATCACTAAAAAAACTACCATCCAATTCAAATCCTAAGTATTCCAGGATCCGCTCCAAAATATACTCTAACTTGTAGTAACATATAATAGTACCGGTACGAGGAAAAACCTGAGCATTGTGGTCCCATTTATTTATAAAAGAATCTGTGGCTTTTGGATTATGAATCGGAAAAAATGCAAAAGGGTAGTCAGATGGATGCAAGCAAGTATCTTTCATCAAAGCTGCTGTTGTTAAATCAGCCTGCAACCTGCCCCTGCCATCAAGGGTTACAATATTATTTACGATCGTACTTTTCGCCCTACTCGCTAATGTTCCGTAATTAATCTTTAATACAGCTTTGAAGTTATTCTCCTGGTAACTGTAATTTAATAGGCCTGCAAAAAAGGTGGTTCCCGAAACAAAAGTTTGCACCTCCAGTTCATACACGCTGTTAGCGGCTTCAACCAGGTGCCCGTTTTTGAAAAATTCTTTGTTCCAATCATCTGCGGGCATAGGAAAAGAGTAGGTGATATCTTCAAAATAATTTTCACTATCCAAAAAGAGCGGATTATTCCGCTCTATTGAAATTGATGTATCAGGAAATAAATGAGCCGTTAAACCGGATCCGTTTATAATTTGAATCATAATCTCATTAATTGATTTATTGAAATAGCTACAGAGTTGATATCTTGGTTGCGACGCTCCTGAAAAAGCCTGGAGCTTCAGCAACAATAAAAAAATCTGTGGCTGTAAGCGGTCCTGAAAAGCTATCTCCCCCTCCAGTATAAATTAATTCAGCATCGTAGAAACTTCCAGTGACTGAACTATACAATTTATAAGTAACAGCAAAATCTGTTGCCAATTTGCTCCAAAAAAGCGTTAGGGAACCATCTGATTTTATATATTTTGCAAAATTTACAGCTTCGAGGGCCCGCTTTCCATAGGTTTGGCTTTTGGAAACGACCAAAATTGCAGGCTTTATTAATTCAGCCCAAACACCATATCCCATATCGTTAAAATGCTGGCCATCGGCCAAAAAATAGGTCGTATCAATGGTTCCAGAATGTAATCCGATCCTACCGTCAGCACCTAAATCGGCTATCGCGCTGGCCCCAACTTCATATTGCCAGCCTGATCGCATCAAGTCATTGTACCGTTCTCGCTGAATATTGCCTGCTGCAACGCCAATGCCATAGTTTTTATTACAATCGGTAAGCGTAATCGCTATAGTCTCAATACCATTTGCATGGCAGAGTTTATGGTATTGGATCATTGTAGCGTAGACTGTTTCTGCAGGTATTCCCGCTCCAAAAATATCGTTAATTCCGCCACCAACTACCAAGATTTTCTTTTGACTGCCAGGATTAAAAGAAGTAATTACTTCAGCATACACATCTGACAACATTTGACCAACGGTTTGACCCGGAACCCCAAAATTTTGCCAACCTTGAAAATTTACATTTCCTAAGTCAGTATGTATTTGCTCAGGATATGTTTTAGTAGCCATATCCGATGCTCCTTGTCCCCAAGTGAGACTGTCGCCATCAAATTTTATTTCTGTCACTACATCAAATAGGGCGGGGTTGGCTGAGTAGAGGGTTTCAAACATGATATTCAGCCGGTCAACCGCGTAATTTCTTTGTTTAGGTGCAAATACAACTTCGGTGACAGCTGACTGAGTTTCATTTGCTACATTTTTTAAAAGATCATCTTTTATAACGTAGGCATCATATCCATACGCAATACAAAGTGTAGAAACAAGTGAATTTGAACTTGCAAAAGTTCTAAAATCATTTGCTACTGGCGATGGGTCTTTAAAATGAAATTGGGAAACACCTGTAGATTTACCCCTAATGCCAAGCCTTTCACCTCTCATTAATTTTATATAAACCGGTATTTCGTAGGTACCAACATTTTCAGGCATAACGATTTCCTGCACCACCATAATGTTGCTAAAATCCTTATTGCATTTAACAAGAGTAATTGTACCTGCTCCTTTTATCCGAAATTTCGTAATCAACCGCTCAAAATCAGTATCAGGAAACTGGGTGATATAACTGAAGACATTATTCGGCGATAATGTTGTTAGGTCTTCAAATTCAGCTTTGGGTTTATAGGTAACTTGCAACCTTTCTGTTTCCGACTCCTTTTCATCTGATACCTTTAGCAGGACATCTTCTTTTTTAACAAGGGCATCATAACCATATGCTATACAGAGAGGAGAAACTAGTGAATTTGAACTGGCAAAAGTCCAATAATCATCCGCTACAGGAGATGGGTTTAAAAAGTGAAATTTTGATATACCTGAAGCTTTACCTTTTATTCCAAGCCTCTGACCCGGCAACATTTCTATACCAAGGGGTATTTCATAGGCTCCTATTGTACTTGGCAAAACAATCTCTTGTAGTTCAACGATATTCGAAAAATCCTTTTCAGATTTAATTAAAATAATCGTTCCGGCTCCCTTAATCCTAAAATTGGTGACTATATAACTGAAATCGATATCCGGATATTGGGTAATGTAGCTAAACGCATTATTGGAACCAACGGTGGTAAGGTCATCAAAACTAGCTTTAGGGTTATTGATCTTTTTAAATGCATCATTTCTGATATAAGAATCATATCCGTACGCAACAAGAAGCGTAGATAATGTTGAATCAGAACTCGCAAAAGTCAAATAGTCATCAGCTACCGGAGATGGATTTTTAAAGTGAAACTTAGAAATACCAATAGATTTTCCTTTAATACCAAGCCTTTGCCCTGGTGACAATTCAATATTTATTGGCACTTCATAAATACCAATCACATCTGGCAGAACTATTTCTTGCAATTCCACAATATTAGTAAAATCTTTATCTGATTTTACTAAAACAAAAGTACCAGCCCCTTTGATCCAAAAACTTGTAACCAAACGATCATAATCCGTATCAGCATACTGGATAATGTAGCTGAATGCGTTGTTTTGAGACACAGAAGTAAGGTCATCAAAAGAAGCTTTTGGTCTATTTAGATTTTTTTGTCCAAGAAAATCTGTTCGGGTAGCAAGCAGATCAGAAACATAGGACGAGCTCACTTTCAGTTTATCTGTAGAGAAATACGGTAAAATATCAGCCTGCTTTACCATGTTAACTAGGCCAACAGAAATATTAACCGCCTTCCAATCAGTCCCATTCCAAAGAATGTAACCCGCATCGCCAGTTATCTCTACCCCCCCAAAATTTGGATAAACGCCCGTTTCTGCTATAAACGATACAGGTTCAGTAGGTGTTATGCCCGGAGAAGAAGGATTAAGTCCATCCTTTATATCGCCAGTCTGAAATATAGCATAATCTAATTCAGAAAACTTTTTCACTCCGTTGCCGATCTTGAACATGTGGCTTGATCCCACTCTCACAACAGCCCACTCACCGTCTAAAATCACGGGATCTTCTATAAGCCATTCAGCTTCTGTCTGAATTAATTGTTTTATACGAGCTTCTAATATAATAGGTACCATATTTATTGAATAGTTTGTTTAACAATATTTTTAGATGGGTTAGAGGGCGTTCCGGCCGAAATTATAATCGGATAAATTGAAGATCCTGTAAAATCTGAGCTCGAAAAGTAAAACTGGTCAACAAGGTCATTTTCTGAGTATTGATGATCATTGTACAAATACTGATATTCAAAAGACTGTGCGTATAGAAACGACTTATCTTTAGGACTATCAATAGATTTACTGGTTACTTCAATTGGTAAGATCGTATTGGTTATATACCTGAACTGAAGAGTTGAAAGAAAAAAATCTTTATTAAAGGCAATTATTGCAGGATCGTTAAATCCGGTTGATGCAGCAAACTTATCTACAGAAGTTTTTCCATAAATTTTCGAATCACCATTGATTAACCTATATCCATCAAGTACAACTCTACTCGCTTTGCTATAGTTAATTTCTGTTGAAGGCTGACTGACACCAGTAAAGCACCTCGAATCTAATGATCCCCAACTGCTCCAATTCAAAAAATACCGGATGAGGCGCTGGCCATCATACTTTATTGAATAGCTTTGCTTCTCCGATATTCGATTGTCTGCATTATCTGCTATATATACTTCATATCGGTCAAGCTTTTTTAAACCTGTATAGATATTCCCGTAACTAACGTTAAACCCATATTTTCGATTTTGCTCCAGATTAATATATAAGTTGTTTACCTGGTCACTGGTACCATCTGTAAATACCCTCTTAACAACAAGTTTGGCTAAATTCTGAGGTGCCCTAGTGTAATAAAAATAAAGAAATTGCGGTTGGTCAACCCTGCTATATTGCACGTTAGGCCCTTGTTTCAAAAACCGGTCTGCAGGTGCAGATCCAGGATTGATCAAGGCTGTTAAAGATTGAGTCGTTCTAGCCTGAAAACTTAAACCGCCATGGATAACATTCAGGTTATCTGACCTGGTTAGTTTTTTCACAGCAACCTGTTCACCATAGCTTTCTGCAAATTCGAAATAATACTTTCTTGCTGTGTTCTTACATTCAACATAAGATGTGCCTGGAATTTCTAACCCATAAATATCAATATCTGCGGTAATCTTAGAGTGTATCTTATCCCCCAGCTGGGCTATTGCAACGCCGGGCCTACCATTTTGTAAATTTAAATAAGTCGAATAAATTTCATCGTAGCCAGAGTGGGTACCATTCTCAAGAAAAAGGCGAAAGAATATCCTGTAATTAGTTTTTGCCAGTTCTGTTTTTCCAACTGTAGTATTCCCTATAGCAAAATCAAACCCGGTAGCCTTTTCTTTGGCAGTAAAGGTTATGTTATAGCCGACAAAGGTTATATCAAAATCGGTACTTAATTGATGGTTTGCCTGAAAATATTCCACAACATCCACCGCAGGTAATGCTGTACCATTTGCACACAAAAACTGATTACCACTCGTATCGGGATCGTAAGCACTTTGCATCGTTACCGTCCGGGAACCATATTGAATAACGATGTCGACACCAGCTGCAGTAATTGTTGCAATTGAAATGGTGTTGACAGATTTTATACCGGCCTGCTGCAAATAATCTGTACAGAAAAACTCTGCAGTAATGAAATCATTGCTGAAAGAATGTAAGGCAGGAGAGGTTAGTAATGCTACGCCCATTATAAATCCTCCCAATCTGTATCTACCACCTGCCCATCGTATCCGGTCGCTATTGCCATGCTCTTGGCCCAGCCATACAGGCCATCGCCAACCGGGCCAAATAATCCTTCGCTGGAACCCGGTGTTACTGACGGCAAAATGCCTAATTGCGCATCCTGAAGTGTCCGGTTAAAAATTTTATCAGAGATTTGCTTCGTATCATCAATCAGCTTGGCTTTTGTGGTACCGAGCTTCATTACAATTACATAAGTAAAATCAAACTGCTCGCTCATATTATCGTACGAGCCAGCCTTTTCTACATCTGGTGTTTGAAGGAATAAAGCAGGAAACTTAATTCCTGAGGTAAGCGCTTGCTGTAAGGTTTCCAGGTCAAGATGCATAAACGATTTTTTCTTATCGCCTTTAACATGCTTAATCTCTTTAAGATTAACAGCGTAGTGTTCAAACCGATCTACCAGGCTTGAAATCTGGAAGGGCTGTGGTAGTCCTGAATTTTCTTCGTCTATTGGCATAGTACGAATATCGCAAGGCTAACCTTGCTGATAAACGACAGGCTAATTTTGCTTTTTTGCCTCTTCAAAAGCGATATGCCGATCCTCTAATTCATCCAACACAAACATTGCATTTGTGAATTTCAAAACTTCAGGAGTACCCCATTTTGGCCCTAGTAATTCGCGAAAGATCTTTAACCAGTTGCTTGAATTATCTGGCTCAGCCGGAGTATTAGATTTTTGGGTATCTTCATCAGGTACCTGAGGAAAAACGTGGGGGCGACAATCGGCTACCTCAGCAAGAGCACAAGAGAACCAGGCCAAAATACCTAACTTAATGTGCGATTCTAAATTTGCTACACTCAAGGCCCTTTTTTCGATCAGGTTCTCATTAAAAACCTCCCTCAAATCCCCAGAATAGTTAGGGCTTTCCGGATTAGCCGTAGTATCCAAAGGCCGGTAGATCGTGGCGATTAATTTATCGAGCCACTGCTTATCCTGCGAAATCGAATAATAAATGTAATATTGGTGGGCAAAACACCATTCTCCAAAACCCAAATTAGAAAGGTCATCAGCCGGCGCAATGTGCTTCTTCTTCTTAATACGGATATCCGGGAAGAAATTCAGTACCGGTGGTTTTTCTTCAACCAAAAAATTTGTCAGAGGTATTAAGCCAGTTAGCATTTCATCACCGGAAATATCATCTTCAGTTTCTGCTTTTAACAAAGAAAGCTCATTCAAAAGTGGCCAGTTATTTGGTCCAAAAAGCAAACTCAATAATGAAACCGAAATGGTGTATTTATCAGCTTTGCGAAAATGCATTACTTCTATAATGCGCGAAAATTGATGTTTATCCAGTTCCTTCCATTCAGATGGTACCTTTAACGAAAATTTAATTTCCTTTACCCCTCTTGGATAGGAACCTGATATTGTTTTCATCTACGCGATTTATACCACAAAAATAAGCCAATTAATACAATTGCAATAGTAAAATAAACCAACAGGCTAACAACGGCTGCCGCTTTTGGATTTGCTTTATCTTCTGTAACTACTGAGCTATTCTTTTTATCCACGTTACTATTTTCTTCGGTGGCATTGTTTATAGTAACTCCCTTTTTTTCAGTGCTCCCCTTTTCAAATGCCGCTGCCAACAATCCTGGTAAATTTAAAATGCCAGGGGATTTATCAACCCGCTTTTGGTTAACCTTATTTCCGGATGATTTAACAGGTGATTCTTTCGCGCTATCCTGCAGGTTTACCGAAGCATTCGCCAGATCACGGGTAGCATCTATCAAACCACTAGCAAAATCTTTAATATAATTGTTGCCAATCCCGGCTTTACTTAGACCGTTAAACGTACCTGGTTGGAAATACAAAGTTAAGCGCTCATAGCTGCTAACCGTACCAGTGTCTATTGATTTAAATACCCTTTTACTACTGCCGGTACTATCAAGAGAGGATTTGGTTTTCTGTTTAGACGAGTCCTTAAAAATACTGCAGCTGCTGAAACTGATCACCAGCGCAAATAACACAAGACTATTTTTCATATCTTTTTAACTGGTTAAGATGTTCGAGTTTGCTGGCCAAAGTATCTAAACTTTGTGCTGCAGTTAATTTAATGGGTGCAGCAGTATAGGTGCTCGCTGCCTTTTGTTCAAACGCCGCTGTGAAAATGATTAAGCAAACGGCAATAGATAGTTTTTTCATTTTACCTTTTTATTATTGTTTAATATTACCCTGCCCGCGCTGTCAGCAGTTTTGGCGGCATCGATCGAAACACTTGCAGCAGTATCAACCCTGGCCGTAGCGCGGTTAATGTTTTTTACCGGTTCTGCCAATATTTTATCAGCCTGGCTTCGTGCTGCTGAATCAGCTCTGCTGAGCATTTTCTCATACAGCTCACCCTGAAGATTGATTAGCCTTACAACCAGGTAGACATTGGCAGTTAAGGATAAGCTCAACAGGCCGATAAGCAGGCCGGCCTTTAACTTGTTGTTTATAATGCCAAAAGCGGCAAATTCTTTATCTTGAGAGCTTGACATACTATTTTTTTAAACGGGGATATATGTATTTGTAAACGTTAAGGCCATTGGGCTGAAAATCCCTTTTGATTGTCCGGGGCTTATTTGCATTTACCTGGTCTCCTTCCCTGCTACCGGCACCATTGGTATTCCCCTCAATACAGTACATCGTGTTACTTTTAAAGTCAATAGATTTTACTATACCTACATGGCCAAAAGGACCATGACCAAGTAACCACACAACCACGCAACCTTCTTCCGGAACATCACCGGTTTCAAAATCACCTGCAGCAATTACATTATCTGCAGTTTGTTTTGCGCTCCCGTTAAATTGCCTGGTCAAAGGTCCAAAGAATTTGGGTTCATTTATAAAGACCTTTTTTAATACCATTAAAACAAAGAAGGCGCACCAGGGAGCACCCATGTACCAACCCGCGGACTTCATTTCCTTTTCAAACTTTGGATCTTCCCAGCCTGAGTTCCCTTTCTTTTCTTTTTTGCCATGGTACCACGACGCATAAGCGATAATTGTTTGTACGATATCCATTATTATATTGCGAAAACCCCTCCTTCAGGGTTGTTTTTAATGTTGTATCTTTTCTTGCTAATTGGGGCCACGTATTGGGTAAAGTCGGCAGGATTATCCTGGATGTATTGCAATCCATCTTGTAAAAACTGGTTCCCATCGGCAACAAGCTGTGCATTTGCATCAGTCACCTGGTCACGGTTTGCTACAATGGTACTTTTGGCAGCTTCATAATTTGTAATCAGATTAATCCTGGCCACACCTCCATCAAAGGTTATCACCCGTTCTACAATCGCCTTCGCTGCAGTGAGAAGAGCAATGCCAGGCTTCAAAAATTCGTTTACTAAAATCTTTTGTTTTCCTTCCAGGTTTTCATCCTTTAAATACTCGATGAATGCAGCACCATAACTTTTTTTTACCACCTGGCTTTCTATTCTACGCATCAGATAGCTAATACTGGAGAAGATGTACCGGCTTTTATTGATATTGAAATGTTTACTGAAATCGGAGGCGCTCTCGATCAGGAACTCCTGAGTAGTGGCATATTCTTCTGAATCAATGTAAGGCTGAAATTTATCAGGGTTAATTTCCAGATGCAGCAGCAATTCTTCAATGGCTTCATACCCTAAATCAAGCAGCGCATTTCCCAAATCTTCAACCTGCCAGTTAAAGGCTTGTTTCGTATCTGTATTTGAGAAAACCTGTATCCCCGAATCGCCGATCTTAACTGATAGTATTGGAATAGCTTTGTAATATCCGATTGCGGTAACCACTTTCTGCGAAAGCTCAACCGCTTCCTGCACTTGCGGATCCGATATCGCAGAAATGTCTTTATCCGCACCGGTGTAAGCTGCTGCCAATGCCAGGTATTGATCGGTACCAATTAATGATTTTAAATACGATCGCTCTGCATTGTTTAAAAATGGGGCAATAACATCAATCTCGCTGGTCATTTGCACTGGCAAATGCGCCTGCACTTCTTCAATGGTGGTTATGATCTTCATTAGCTTACTACTTTCTCAGTTCCTTTACCTTCATCCAACGTGGTTAATACCTGGTCCTGAATACCAATTTCCAAATCCATATCCCAACCATTGTAGAGTTTCACAAAATCAAACCAACTCAAAAGAATATCGCGGTCAGCCCTCAGCTGGGCACGCAAGTCCAATCCGGCTTCGCGGATATCAGATCCTCCTTTATTTGTCCCTGCAGTAGTACCTTGGCCAGAACCAGCAGGGTTTAGCCCCATCGCATATGATATTTGAAAATCTGCTGCTGTTGCATCAGGCAGGTAAGCATCAGATCTTACCTTATCATCCACAACATTAATTTCCCATTTGCCTCCGGATTTACCATTACGATCCGTTGAATAGAAACTTAAAAGCGCTTTCTGAGCATTTTCCGCGCCGGTTAAACTCGCGGTAATTTCATCATAGAGTTCCTGAAAAATAGTATCCCTTTCATCTTCAGTCTTCGTCGCAAAATTTGGGTACTTAAAATCAAAGTATTCCATCGGGATTTTGATATCATACTTAATCGCCATTTGATTTTTGAATAGCGATTTTTTATAATTTGGGATCGATATCGCGATATCCAGGTAACCACTTTGCCGGGCAGAATCCCAAGCAACAACGGGATAATAATCATTTACCACATCTGGCCAATAAAGTGGCATAATATATTTGTGGTTATTGAGATCGCTGCGAATTTCTTCAATCTGATCCGCAAAGTTGATCATATCTATAACCGGAATCTTTTGGCAATCTTCTGGCTTTGCATCAGGAAAATTTCCGGAAACATATACCAGGGGAACCCTTCCGGTACTCGGGTTAACTGGTGCAAAACGACAATGTGAAGCTTTTTGGTAATTAACCGAATAAACTTCAGTTTTATCTTCGGTGAAAATAATCTCCGCATATGCCAGGGCGAACCAGGTGTAATCCTGTGCCTGAGCTAACCTGATCGCCTTATTATTTGACCTGGCCAAAAGTTCTTTCCATTTAGGATCATGCACATATTCTATTACCTCCTTGCCTCCATCAGTAATACCTTTGATCTTGTAGGTTATCAGGCGCTGGCCATGAAGAATTTTGGTAATCTTCTGTAGACCGGCGCGGCCTACAGTAGTTTTCTGCATAAGCTTATGAATTACTGTAGGGAAATCATCGTTAGATCCCCAGGGGATCCACTCTTTTTTACCCTCTTCTTCCACAGTGCTCGGTGTGGGATTCTTGTGCGGATCACTTACAGGAGAAACCTTAGCCGGCTTAATCGACAATGCAGCAACGGCACCACTCGCACCATGTATGAAAAGGGGGTTGCCATTGTGTGATTTTATAACAGTGACTTTACTCATGTCCAAAATATTTCAAGGCCGTTATACATAACAATTAGCCTGTTGTGTACGGCATAAGGTTTACCAGTATCCATATCTCTCACCCCGCGCATTTCGTGTCCTTTACAGTTTGGAGGTAAACCACATTGTTGAGCATTATTGAGCGAAATAATATCACCACCTGTTTTTTTTTCGCGATGGCAGGTAATGAAGCATATTGAAAAATTACCGCCTCCATCACGGTAATCCTTTGTTTTCATATCTGCCAAAGCATCTTTCAGATTGATCATGAAACGAATGTCGAAAGATTGACGAACCTGGTAAACGACAGACAAACCCTTGCCGATTTGAAAGGATTTATTTATATTTGAGAATGACAACAAGAGAGGCATTTGCCCAGCTGGTGGAACGCCGGGGCTGGCATAAAAATTTAGGAATAAGTGATAACGCTGCCTGGTCAGCAAAGAATCATTTTCAAAAAGGAAATATTACAATCGATAAAATGGAAGAGCTTTTGGAGAAAGCTGGATTTACAGTACTACAAGAGAAACTCTGGAAAAAATAACCAACAATTTTACATAAAAATTTAATAACGCTCAATGAACAAAAACTTCCCTAAAATAACCCTGATTGTTGTTCTTATTTTGCTAACAATAGTAATCAGCATTTTTCTTTCAAACCAAGATAAACCAATTAAACTCTATGATTTAGCTAATGAAAAATTCTATATATTTTTCTCTGTAGCAGCAATATCAACTGTGGCGTTCGGTTTAGGAACCAGTATTTTAAAATACCTAAAATTAAACGAAGGTTCTGAAAACGCTAGATCTCTCAATAACCATCGCAACGTATTGCGAATGTTTAATGAAATAGCTGAAATTAAATTTCAGCTGAAAGAATCTGCGAAACTAACTGGTAAAAAAGAGGATGTAATAGAAATAGCAAGAGAAATTTTTGAATCACAAATTGACAGCCTTACCAGTGAAAAAATAACTGGAAAATTAAGGGAAGAGTTTAAAAATGATTTTATTATTAATTCTAAATTTTCAATAATAGAAAAGGAACTATCATCTATTCAAGAAAGAATATATTCCCAAACGACTAGGTTGATTGGATCTGCCAGATTAAATTTAACAATCGGCATCGTCACCACATTTTTAGTTGTACTTTTTTTAATGATATCAGTGATCACGCTTTCTTCAGATGCAAAAAATTATACTGAATTTTTAATGCATTTCCTTCCAAGATTGTCTTTAAGTATAATATTAGAAATCTTCGCTTATTTTTTTCTCAGACTTTATAATAAGAACCTAGAAGAAACTAAATATTGGAATAATGAATTAACTAATCTGGAATTAAAAGGGTTGGCATTGAAAACAATGATTTTAGATAATAACCCGAAAGCAACCGAAAAAGTGGCAACGGAATTACTTAAAACTGAAAGAAATTTCATTCTGAAAAAAGGAGAAACTACAGTTGAACTGGAAAAAGAGAAAGCAACAGATAGTACCAACGCGAATGCACTTAATTCGATATTGAAGCTCATTGATTTAAATAAAATAAAAAATTAAACCATTTAAAAACCAAAAAAATGAATGAAGTAAAAGTTTTTTCGGAATCTAATCCCCTGGAGTTGCAAAATAAAATAAACTCTCATTTAAAAAATATTCATGGTGGCAAGATCAGGATTGAGTACAGTGTCGCTGCTTTAACCAATGGGAGCGGGGCACAATTCGTCTACAGTGCTCTAGTTCACTTATCCAATAATTAAAATAATGCACTGTTTACGGAAACCCGTAATTTTCATAAGAATCATGTTTGCACCTTTGACTTATGAAAAAAACGATAACCATTACACTCGATGAAAGAAGAGCAAGAAATCTCGGTGAACATCTTCTATTAATTATCAAAGACATGGATAAAATAGTTAAAGAAACCGGGAACCAACGTACAAAGAAAAGTGCTGATGAACTGGAAGAGATCCGCAAAGATATAATGGATCAGGTATTTTCAGGATAGTTTTGCGCCATATAGGTTTAATGCGATCCGGTTAGTAGCCCTTTTGTTTTTTGCTACTTTTTTATTCATGGCGAATGAAGAAAATAAAAAAGTAGTTCGAAGCCAAAAAAAGCACCTAATTAGGTGCTTTTGCTTTTAAATTAAGCCTTCATCTTTAAAGCTGAAATAATTATCCTCCGAAATAATAATATGATCTAGAAGCCGTATTTTCATGATCGAGGCCGCTTCGTCCAAGGTTCTCGTAATCCTCAAATCTGCATCACTCGGTTTAACGTTGCCGCTGGGGTGATTGTGAGCTAAAACAATTCCGTTAGCATGGCCAGTTAATGCCAACTGCAGTATTTTATAAATATCTACAATACAAGAATCAATTGTTCCTGTGCTAATCTTGGCAAAGGCTAAAACCCTGTTTGCATTATTGAGCAAAAGAACATTTACACTCTCGTATAAATTCAAATCATCACTCCATAATGCGCGGAGAATTTTTTCAGTGGTATGACTATTACTAATTACTGGGCGTTCAGCAACTTTAAATCTTGGTTTGTAGGTAACCGTGATTTCTGAAACTTGGTACATAAAAATGCTAATAAGCGTTAAAAAATTGATTAAGTTCAAAAGTAAAGGCTTCCGGATTATGTTCTGCAAGTTGCTCACCGTAACCATCCCAGTAAATAGCATCTATAAATTCAATAAAGGCCTCAAACATTTCGCGCCCCTTTCTTTTTTATTTCATTCGTTTCGATAATTTGATTTGTTGTATCTTGCGTTTCCATTTCTTAAGACTTATAAGTTTTAATTAATTACCCGTTACGGCTCCACCCGTAACGGGATTTTTATTTATGCAGGCAAAACCAGCTCTGATTCAATTTCGGCTAGTTTAACACTAAACCGTCCTTTAATAAAATCTACAACCTCCGTAATGATAGTTGGGTTCTTTAGTTCAAATGAACCGTTTTTATCATCTTTAATTAACAAAGTGCAGCGGTTGTAATAACTGGATTGATTATCCAGGTCTTCATTTTTTTTATCGATCTCAAATTTTGATAACTCTTCGATGTAATGGTCTAGCCTATCCCTGTGGCGTTTCTTTTGAAACAGCGCATCGATCACCTTTATAGTTTCATCCAGATTAAGGCCTTTTGGCTTTTCGCCAGTAGTTTTCGTTTCAACATTCTTTTTAGTGTTAACCATTCTAAGTTTCGGCTCTTTTTTCTCGTTAGGAATACTAGCTGCTACAGCTAATGTTCCTGCTTTTTTCTTTGTTTCCATACTTAAAGATAACAATTTACTTGCAAATTTGCAAGGAAAAATCACAAAAAGAAGTATTTTTACAGTCTCATTTTTTATTTTTTTTTAGCTTTTATAGTCTTGAAAATCAGTCTGTTAAATATGATCCGGTTTTTCTCCGGTATCATATTTACGACGTAGCACCCCCGCCAGCCCTATCGAAAAATGGCAATTGCCTTTTAACATTTATCTTGGTATATGAAACGGCCATCAGGCTTAAGGCACACAACAAAAGGCACAAGCAACCCATTGGTGTACCCGAACAGTCCCCTTATGCAGAAAAAGCTCATCGATTTTTTTGATGAGCTTGTTACCTATGAAGTTATTTAATTTCCAAACCTTGGTGCTGGTACTGGTGCACGGTGTATTGTTCGTGATGCATATTTACCCATCAATAGAGTATCGTGAGCATCAGAGAAGTGAGTAGTAGTACGTTGATCAATCTTATGGTTCTTTTCGTCTAACTTATCCTTTTCAATACCTTTACTCCCCTCCTTGGCTTTAGCTCCATTGATTGATACAATTAGCCATTTGCAATGATAAGTATTCATCGTTACACTTGGTAACTCGCTATTGTTCCCCTGATAAAGGGCGGCCATAAACTTATACCGGTCATCTGGGCTAGGCTGCTGGCCAATATACATATCAATTACCGTCCAGCCATAAGAAGTTAGCACACGCCTCACGATCTCGGGGTATTCCTCTGCCCTGGCGTCGTGATCCCTCGCAGTGTGATCGTACCAATAACGCACTACTTTTTCCTTATGCGGCACATAATAAGTACACCACTGGTGTAGCAGATCCTCAAAGGTATCATTCTCATCAATGGATACCGCAGATATAAACCTAAACTCATACGCTCTGTTATCCTCCTGTCCGGTAACGATGCCGTTGAACCAGGACCCGTAATCCATACTGATATCTAAAGGTTCATTAATCCTTAGATCAGCGTCCTGCAGGCAATTCATTCTTTCGAAAGCTTCAGGTTTATAGCCGTTATTATTGTCTATTACACCATCAAGGTAATCATTATTAAAGTTTACATAGGTGTGCTTACGATCATCAAACTGAGGATAAAATCCACCAGTAACCTGCTTAGGTCGAATATTTTCGATTTCTATGTTATACTCACTGGGTAATAATATCCTTTTTTGGTCAGTAAACCAGTCAGGCGGTAAATTATAAGCATTAATCCTGGATGGCGCTGAGATATATAGATATTCTTCCGGAAATTCTAATGCTAACTTTTCGAATTCAAAGATGTATTCGCCCTTACGGTTCCTTGGCATTGAACAATACATGCTAAAACGGCGATAAGTCACTTTATGTCCAAACCTGCGAAATTCTGCACGCATTGTCGGAATAACCTGGCTTTGCGTTTTTTCATTATTAAGATCCTGGCCTTCGTCGGCCAATCCGTTAGAATAGTTTGCCCCGCGGGAATTGGTGTCCTGGGATAAGAGATCGTAACAGGTACCGTTATAAAAGAAAATACTATGTTTCGGATCCAGTGGCGGTTCATACGCAACTGGCCACTTCCAGGACACCGGCGGCTTCCGCCCCATAAAGTAATGCAGGTCTTTAACAAGGCCAAACATTTCCAATGCCTTCACTGTAGATGGTAATGTCCTGGTTAGCGCTTGCTGAAAAGTGCCCGTTAAAATAAAGTTCTTGGAACGAGGCATGTCTTCAATGGTATCAGTGATATCAATCGCTGCTCCTGTTGACTTTCCACTCCCTCTGCCACATTGAACCGTTCGCTTCTTTTGCTTGGCAACCTTAAGCATCATTTGCATAAGGTTCAATCGAACAGGCTTTTTAGGCAGGGTTTTCGCTAATTTAGGATCAATCATCTTCTTCTACTTCTTGAGCTTCTTCCGCAAAATTCCCCATGTTGTTAACCACTTGGGTAAGATCGATTCGTCCGGTTTTGCCCATTTCTATGAGCAGATTAACCAATTGATCTGGCAAGCCCAGCACATATTGATGAGGTTCTAACTTGGTAAAGTCCGGAAGATCCGGATCCGTTATATTTACGCCCCCTACTTTGGCCAGGGTATTTCCGGCTTTAATTAGTCCATCACCATCCTGTTTTGCCTTGTGGATAGCGGCACCATCTTTAACCATTTCCATTGCAAGGTTACGGATACCTTCTTTTGTCGATTTCGAGATATCGCCAAACAGGCTAATACTATCCCTACAATCGCGAAAGGCGGTTGCCCTGCTCAGACCTGGGTAAAGTTTCATCAATATAGCTGCAGTATCTGGAATGGATTTATACGCACGTTGCATAGTATAGGCCGAAGTCCACCGCTGCAACATATACTGCTCGTGCTCGGTGAGGTCTGTAACCTGTGCATCCGGGTTGCTCATATAAGCAACAATCTTTTCATATTTACTTACGCTCCCTAATAATTTCATTATAAATCATCAATTAGTGACTTTTCAGCCAGTTTTAATTCAATTGCCATTGCAGGTGAAGAAAGCTGATCGCTCAGGGCGATTACCACCAGGTTAAATTTTGCCTTTCGTTTTAACCTTCCTTTTAAAAATACTTTACCCGGATCAGTCGTCTGATCCTTTAGCTCTTCGACCTTAATTTCAGTAATTGCTGCAATTTCTTCGCGGGACATGTATGCATAAGCAAACTCTTCAACTTCTTGCAGTAGATCCTCGCTATACATAATTAAGCTCCTTTCTTATCCATTCTGTATTAGCTGCAGCAATATTTCTATTACGGATGATCATTCCAGCTTCCTTGCGCGGGTTATTTGTGAAATTAGCTGAGCCAACAACGACAAAATGAAATTCTTCATTCTGCAGTACAGCAACCTTCGCATGGCATTTTATAAGCTTTAGATTTTTAAAGGCAGCTGCAGCTTGCTGAAAAATTTCAGGTTTACGATTACGTAACCCCTGATCAAGCAAAACATTTATTTGATCCAGATTACCCGTTTCCTGCCAGTGGGTGAATTTTCGAATTGCATCGGCACTGATAGACCAGGTACAAAAATCCATGCTGCAGGGGCCAATTAAGGAGATAATATCATTTATAATATCAATATTACTCCACGCTCCATCAGTCATGAAATATATACTGGATCCTTCTTGCAAAGTCGAAATTAGCGGGTATATATCTTTAGTGTTTTCCCCGGGGCAAAAAACAATCTCATCCACACCAGATTCTATCACCGGTGAGTTTATATTTTTAGTTTTAACAGTTACGTCGGCTAATTTAAACAAGCTCATCCAGCCTCCTTTTTATAGCAGATTGTAGATTTAATAGCTCTTGTACTTTAGCCAGGGCTTTTGTTTTCCTTCGAGGATCAGTTTGCTCGTTATAACGGCCACGGGCTTTGCAGATGTAACTTGGTAGGTTTTTATCTTTCTGGAGCAGCTCTTGCGTACTCAAATCAGCTACCGAGACAGTAGCTTGTTCTTTCTTCATTTCCAATATTTTTCCAGTTTCTCTCCAGGTATCCATGACGAGCCAGCTCTCATTAACATAATCCATGTTATCCAGGATTTTTAAAGCTGCTTCCAAACGGTGTTCTTTAGAATCGGACACCCGCGCAACGACAAGCAAATGCCGGGCCTCTGCAAACTTTTCATTTTTAAGGTTCCTGATTTGCCTGATCTCTGGTGGAGCATCATCAAGATCCGTTTTTACTTTTGGTTTCGATGTTACATTAAATTGGGATTGCAGTGGTTCATCCTGAGCAGGTGGAGTATAGGTGATCCGTTTGGGTTCAAGGTCTTTTCTTTCATTCAGTTTCACCATTGCTGCGTGCAGCTTCGTAAAATGGTAAGATCCTGATCCGGATTTTATTATAGCTAAAACAAGACGATCGTCGCCATATTGCTCGTAAAGCAAACGGCCATGTGTATAATTAGGATTTGGCGTATTTAGCCATGCTGTTATTGATGCAATTGCCATAAATCAAAAATGGCAATTGCATCAATCGTAATAAATGACAGTTGCTAATATGAGAATGAATACTTATCTGATATTAACTGCGACACAAAAAGCTTAAGACTTGTGTTATCTGGATAGCTCACCCTAAACTGAATTTGTGAACCAATTACAGTTGGTCTGCTTTCCAGAATTACTGATTTTGATTTCTCTAAAGCCGCCTTGATTAAATCTTTAATCTCTTTAAATGATTCTGAACTAACGCTACCAGTTTGGTATGCGCCAACAGAGCTCATCCTGAATAGTGTTCCTTTATCTTGAATTATTGTATTCTCAGTTTTTGGACTGTAAATAGATTGTATTTTGGCGCCCAAAGATTCAATCTTTTCCAAAATTGCTATCAACGGATCTCCCTCATCAAGTTGTTTAAAAATGTTTTCCTGGGTAGCAGCGGCATAAATTGGGTTATCAATTTTCGTATCCTCTAAGGCTGCTGCAATAAATGATTGTAATATCGGTTTTGCTATTTCACTACCTGCCAGAGAATCGTCGTAAAATATTGTCCTCTGATCAGTGATATCAAACGGCAATCTGGGGGTGATGCCCTTCTCGCACATGATAACTACCGGTAGCCTGGCTGAATGTCTTATCGCCAGCTCATACATCACGTTTGGGTTTAACCCCGTAAGGTTCGCTATAACCAATTCGCATTCCAGAATCTTTTTTATGATTTGGTTGTTAATGGATCCGGAATTGTTTATATGATGGGCGGCAATAGCTTCAAAACCAAATTGAGATAAAACCGGTTTAATTACCGAATTAATTAATCCATTGGCCTTGATAAAAGTCTCAGAATTTAATTCCCCAATGGGTGTTATGATGAAGCACTCTTTTAATTTGGGTAGTGCTTCTATTGAATCCTCTTTAGGATCATTTTTTTTAGCCATAATATCAATTTAGATTTTGGCTAATATAGAAAAATTATTCAGCCGGATTTAACAGCCAATAGCGTTTTCTGTTGTGCTCATTCATAGCATAAATAAAATCCATTTCTTCCATTACCAAAATGATGAGTTCCGGGGATTCAAAAAACATTCCTTGCTCTTCCATTATTTTATCGATAACCTCATTATTGCTGAGTGGCATTGTACAATCTTCCCAGCCATTAGCTTTTTTAAAAACTAGTTCAATTCTTTGGAAAAGAATATTGTTATCGAATTTCTGATCGTTGCTGAAATTTGGCATAGTAAAAACGGTAAGGCCTGCAACTAAGTGTACTGAATACCCCTATTGGCGGCTTTTTCCCGACACGTCGAGATTATGGCACGCCCACGCCTTACCGCTATGCTGGTAAGCGAGATATTCAAGAAACTTAGTTGCGGAGCAAACATAAAAAAAACCGCCCAATTACGAGCGGTTTTTCAACTAAAACTAAAACGGGACGAGAGCTATGCTTCAATTTTCTTTGCTGCAGGAGTATTTGCTTTCAGCTTTAGAAATGGAAAATTCAATTTATGAAGATTGTCAGCCTCTTCAACATCAAGATTTACCAAATCAATTTTACCAAAACCTGCCACGTGGTGAATACCTGGTTCAACACCTACGATTTCATATTTTTCTTCAAATGTTTTCTTCATAACTTAAGCAGCTGGCGTCAACAACGAAGTTAAAGCAGGTGTGTAAATAGGTGCCGGAGTAGCACCAGACGATTTAAAGGTTAGTTTAGAAACACGACCATCGGCAATCTTTTTACCAGAAGTAGAATCATCTGCATCAAAATATGCAGGATCCTCGATGTTACCTAAAACACGAACCTTACCATTTTTTTCTTTTACAAAGAAAATCAACTGGCGATTAGCGGCGCTGGCCTTAAATCCTAAAAACTCGGCTTCGCTACCAGGAAACGAAATTTCCAAAGTATTTTCGTAACCCTTACCGTCGCGAGGACCGGCTAAAGTTGATTTAATTTCACCTTCCTCCAATGTACAGTAAAGTTGAAATAATTGTTTACCAGGCTTCATAACTACTGCAGTGGCATAGTTTACAAGACTTTCCAATGTTGTCGCGGTTTCTGGATCAGCGAGAGCAGGGAAACTTAAAAAATCTTCCTGATATCCATAAAATACCTGGGTAATCCCCCCCGGGTTATATCTGCCCTGAGCCCAGTTTATTGCTTTTGCGTTCATCTTAATAGAATATTGGGTTAAAAATTCAGTTAATTAATCAAGTGGGATAAGTGAGCCACTCTTAATTTTCAGCATGCGCTCCAATTCCTTGGTGTTTTTGCTTAAGGTCTCTGCGTCCATTTCACCTTCTGGTGTGAAAAAACGATTACCTAATAAAGTGAAATTCTTTTTTCCAATGGTAACAATGAGTCCTTCAGAACCATGTTTTTCACTAAGATCTAGCTTTGCGCTTAGCGCAGCCACCTCAGCTAATGCATCATCCCTTTCTTTTTCAAGGGCTTTGATATTTTTATTTGCAGTTTCGAGCAAGCCTTGTTGCTCTTTAATAAAAGCTAAAGCTTCATCAAGCGTAGCGAATGTTTTTGTATTTGCCATTTTTATAGGGTTATGTAGGAGCTCCACCTCCTGCATGGTAAGAGATTAAACTAATTCAACGTCGTTTGAAACCAGGTACTGAAGAATCCAAAAGCCAAAACCTTTGTAATAATCTGTATAGGCCTTAACTGTACGATCAACATTTTCTACTTCAAAAATCTTCTCGTTGCCCGGTTTTTTAAACCCAGATTGGCGGTTCCACTCAGGCGTTGTCCAAATTTTGGTTGAACCGGTCATTGATGGTAAACCAACAACCGAGATATTATCGTTACGAAGCTTGGTAATTTTCCCTTCAGGTACAGATTCGTAATTGGTATTGTATTTTAAACGCATACCATCGCGGAAATCATCGTGCAGATCTTCATTTAGGAAAACATAATCCAATTCGTTACGTAATAAACGAGGCGTAGATTTGATCATCGTTTCAATGTACTCTACCAGAGCTTTTTTACCGGCATCGGTTGCGGTATCAGGTACCGCCCCCATGGTAATCTTTAATAAAGTACCATTGGTATTCGCCTCGTTAATTTGTTTTTTAATACCTTTTAACGATGTGCCTGATGCAGTCGCAGTTCCTGGAGTAATAACGCCTGGGACACCGTTATAAATTTCGTTCAATTCAAGGTCCTTATCCGCCTGGATCAGCGCATTGGTTAAATACCATTTAATGAATGGCCAATCTTTACGTTTCAACCCACTATCTGCTAAGAAACCTAACCAGCTTTCTTCCAAATCATCAGGGGTTTCCTTTAGGTCGATTTTTAATTTGTAAAGCGGAATTTTAACCGGTTCGAAAGTTGTACCTCCTATTGGAGTAAAATCCTTTTGGAAACGCTGTAAAACCCTTGTAAACTCTGCAGTTACTTTCTCCAATACGGTTTTATCGGTAATACGCGTTGGAAAGTAACTTGCTGTAACAGAGCGCTGCATCAATTTAGTTAGGATATCTTTTATACCCTGGCCTTCAGCACGATAAACAGCTCCCCATTCAGTTATAACATTTGCTGCAGAAATGGTATAAACACCTATAGGTATTTTTACAGGTAAAAAATTAAATGAGGCCATGCCGGTACCTGCCAATAATGCGTAGTCAGGAGCGCCGCTAACAAAAGCCAAAAAGGCACCAAAAAGAAACGACATTGCCACCAGACAAATCGTTTTTAAAGAAAGCGAGAAAATAGTTTTCATCATGTTATTTATAAAATTTAATTAAGTGCTTAATTATCCAGTAATCTTATCAGCTTTCTGGTTGTGAGGCATTGCTGCTAAAATCGCTTCAACATCATCATCCTCTTCCACTTCTGGAGCAACGTCTTTGTTTTCAGTACTAGCTGCAGGTTTGTGGGTTGCTCCTGGCTGTTTACCTAATTTTGCATTAGCATCCGCCAAAAGCTGTTTTGTTTTGTTATGGGCCACAATTTCAGCGGCAAGGTCATTTGTTGCCTCTGTTTTTGCATCCTTTTCAGTTTGTAATGAGGTTTTTAACCCATCACGTTCGGTAGTTACTGCAGCAGCTTCTGTAATAAAGCTTTCTTCTACCAGGGTTACTTTAGTTATTCCGGCTAATGTTAAATCGCCGTTAGCTTTGTCAATTTGCTCTGTTGTTGGAGCAGCTGCGAGGTTCGCCAATGCGACCACATTTGGAAAAGTTTTCATATTTGAATTTTTGGGTTGTGATTTTGGGGCTTTATAATTTTTGGATAATGTTTTTACTCTTGATATTGCGAAGTCTTTATTACCTAAGTAGTCGATCATACCCAAATCGAGCGCTTTATTAGCCAAAAAGGTTTCGCCCTGGAAAATAGTTTTATCATTAGTTATACCTGGGCGCTGTTTCTTTACATCGGCGGTAAAATCTTCTGCCAAAGGATCCAGCAAATCGCTTCTTAATTTGGTATAGTCTCCGGCAAGGGCATCTGTGAATGTTTTGTTTTTTAGGGGAGATTGGGTAGCGTTTACGTTATGAAACTCAACGCCTAATTTTTCCAGCGCGGGCTGGGTATTAACCATGTGCTGCATTACCCCAATACAGCCAATCATTGAACGCGGGTGATCGCAAATGATTTCATCGCCATAAGCAGCTATATAGTAGCCTGCACTACAAAGAAGATTACCTGCTAAAATAACTACAGGTTTATTTCTCTCTTCCAGAACATCAGTTAATGGTTTTACAGCATAAGCCTGGCCACCACCGCTATCGAGGTCTATAATTGCGCCAATGAAATTTGGGTTTGCATAAATTTTCTTCAGTTCGGCCGCTAATTCTACAGTTCCACGGGGTCCGCAAAACTGTGAGTTTTTTACGATTGGTCCTTTTAGGTTTAATACAGCAATTGCACCTGCAGGTGCATCCTCCGGAGTGATGTCATAATCTTCTTCGTATTCATCATCTTCATCGAAGCTAGATTTAACAATGTAACTTTTGTTCTTTAACCGCTCAGCTGCGTTGTCTGTTTCAAACGAGGCAGTCTCACCTTTTAACAACTGAGCCAGTAATGGCAGATAAGACTGAGCATAATCTGGAGCGATCGCCCAGGGCTCATGAAGTGCTAGGTTTACATAATAATTGGCATTCATTGACAAATTTTATATTACTACTTAATAGTGAATACAAATTTGCCTATCGGATAACGGGCAGTAAACGACAAAATACGCCTATAAATAGGTTGGAGCACGAAACAGTGATTCCGAATAAAACTTGAAAGTATATCCTTTTGCATCTGTTCTAACGAGCCCACTGTTAAATGAAGAGGAAAAAAGTAACGGATTACCAAATCCGCCAACTAACCTTGTAACCTGGTTAGTACCTTTTATAAGCAAGGTAAAATACTGATCATCCATCTGCTGCATCAGGTCAACTAATTCGGTCCTGTCACCAGGTAAGAACCCGCTTATTGTCTGCTCATAGTATTTACCATCACCTTCAAACCGCTCCACCTCAGTAAAGCCTAATGTTTCGACTGTTGAGTAACCGTTTAACCACTCGAAACCACTATTGAGCGAAACAGGCAATAGAATTTTACTACTAAAAATACCAGGGAATACCGAAATACCTTCAGCCTGTACAAATTGAAATGTCAATAATCCGCCAAGATTATAAGACTTCGGAGTTGGAAAACTGCTTAACATAATACGAATATGATTATTGAAAAAACAATGGTAAACGACAGCTAAATAAGTAGTGATTTTTGCTCAATTCGGGCTGAAAAAATGCAAAAGATAAGTGACACTTAGCGGAGTGATTTATTTTTTATTTTAACTACGCTGATTTATAGCGATTTGCATACATCAATGCGCGTTCAAATTGCTTTTTCAGTGTGGTAAACCCTAATTCGTCTTCCGAAATTGAATATTTTTCTCTAAAGTTTAAAAGTTCACGTCTTATTTCGCCCTTTTTACCGGTTAGTTTCGGCAGTACAAAATCTAGCATCCGATCGTTAAAATCATCAAAAAGAAATTTATTGAACCGGCCCTGGTGCTCAAAAGAAATTATGACCCCATAATTTCGCTCGTACCATTCAGAAATGCAGACAGTAAGTTCAACTCCCTCCAGACGTATTTTTAAATCTGATTTTTTAATCTGCTTCTTTGGTTTTAAACTATTCAGCAAAAAACTTCCAAAGCGGTTTGTATCGCTCAGAACAAAGTAGGGCTCTACCTTTACGTAGTGAGCTAAATAGGTTTTTAAAAAAGGCTTAACTGTTACCCGGTGCAAGAATACCATTCAGAGCGTTTTAAGAAAATTGTTGGCGTTTTGGGTATCACAAATTTAATAAATTTTGTGTGTAAATCTTTTCTTGCATGCACTAAAATAATTAGCAAATTTTACACCATGTATTTTCTAGGCATAAAATTCATAGCATCATTCGGCGACAAGGATAGGATTGTCGAATTGTCTGCGCCTAATGGTGCCGGATCAGAGAACTATCACATCATGGTTGATAGACTTTATTGGGGGGGGATAGTTAGGCGGTCGGGTATATGGAAGGTTTTGCTTCAAAATGATAATTGCGATTTTTCGTACGGCGATATCCAGCCCTTAATTGATCTTATAGATGGCTAAACAAAACAGCCCCAGTATAACCAGGGCTGTTTTGTTTAATTTATAAGTAACCAAATGCTACTGCGGCCTCTTGACCAATGTCCGCCAAATCAAACTCATTTTCGGGAAGCTCATTCCCATTTTCATCAAAATACATTTTATTTATTCGCTCATGTAAGGTGTCCCACCTTTCAGCCTTCTCTTTCATCTGAATATTTTCATATTCAGTGATTGTATTTTTTGAGTCGTACAGATCAATCCAGTTGCTTTTTTTATCTAAATCAAAAAGCCTTTTTTTCAACTGTGATTTGTTTTTAAACCCCGCTTCAATTGTATGCCAGTTATGGTTGTCTGGTGTTTTAGCTTTAATTACTAAGCCATTTGTGGTTGTGGTACCAGTATAAATTGTATACCCGACATTGAGTAATTTGGCCTGATGTGTTGAATGCATAATTATTTTTCTAATGCCTCAGCAGCATTCCGCTCTTTGGCTGTGTTATAAAAGACATCTCGTGTTGGTTTTCGACTAGCTTTTCTTTTTACCGGCAATACAGGTTTTTCTTGAACATAATGATCGCTATACCTGCGTTGTACCGGTCGATCCAGGTACGGATTATTTTCTAAGTTATCCATAGGTTAAAAAGAAATACGTTTCGTTGAAGCTATATAATTATATATATCTAAAAGCATTTCGAGGTATTGTTTTTTATCTATACACCTCACCAAACTCCTGGGTTGCATCTCTACTTGGTTTTTCAGCTTATCAAAATTGTAATCTGGATGACTCATGAGTTTATCTAATGCCAGCACAAACTTACTATCATATGCATGCTCAAAGTAATTTCTAAAAAACTTTAGCGTTTCAGCAACCTTAACCGCAATATGATAATTGCCTACGTTGACATGACCGTTATATAATGCCTTGGAATCCCTAAAACCATCAAGAGATAACAACGTTAGAATTGTACTCGTTTTTATTAACGGATACTCACTCATAAAAGAGCTGAGTTTATCAAAACCTGGCTTCTTTTTAATGGTGTAATAGTTTATATAATCCAGTTGGCTCCAGTTTTTAGAATTGCTATTGATACTCGCAATATCATCCTCACTCACGTTACTATCCATATTGTACCAAATTGGCAATTTCAAAATTCTTGCTGCCTCCAACCGATGCTGACCATCGATAACTTCCATCTTTTCATTGCACAAAATTGGATTCAAGTGCAAAAGGTTTTTCTTGCCGATCGCTTTGACTAATTTATTCACATGACCGTTATTTACCTCACGATTCGCCGTGATACTTTTAAATTGATCATAATTTATGGTTTGTTCCATATTTCAAATTCTTAAATAATTAAAATGCCGGATATGTATAACCAGCTTTATTTTTCTACAAAGACCGCACTCCGATTTGTGAACCGTAATGACTGTATCTACATGCTTTTGCCGTTCAGTACTGAATGGCGCACCACATTCAAAACATACAAAATCAGAAGTGCGATCTTTTTCTGAAACCACCAGGCCTAATTTGATTTTTTAGGAACTTTAATGATCTCGCACTTATCCAAAACGATTAATGGTATCTTCTCCGGTGGCAATTGCGTAATCATAACCACCTTAAATTCTTTACCAATAGAAGCAAAAAGAACCTGGATAATCTGTTCGCGGTTTGGAATTTCGTCTATCACAACAATTTGATTTTCCTTCATAAATCCCTTTTCACAACAGGTAAGAAAAGAATGTGAATTCATTCTATCTTTTTTATCTTTTGGGTATTCTGCAAGTACTTGTTCTGCATAATTAGTTTTGCCAGATCCTGCAGATCCAACAAGAAGTACTGGATTTTTTGCTTTCTTAATTGATTCTACTATATCCATTAAACTTCCTCCCTAAAATAAATCTTGTAATAATTCATGCTTTTTTCTTCATCGAAGCCCCTTTCGATCATATCTTTATGACCGGTTATTGTAATCAGGAAATTTTTGTCCAGTTTAATTACACTCTTAAATGCGGTTGCTGACTTTTTAACGGCAGCATCTGCAATTTCAAAAGAATCACCAATAGGGCTTTCATACTCCTCTTCGTAACTTTTTTTATAATTTAAAAAAGTATTTTGAGCATCTTCATTAGCAATAACCACTGCGCCAAACTCTGCTTCGTCAAAAGTTTCATGTTCCTTAAAGTATTTAAATGACCGGTTAAGAATATCCGACTTGTCCACCTTGCTCAATTCGTAATCTTCATCGAGCTTATGAATCACGAAGTTTTTGAATAGGGTTAAAAAATTAGTTGTCTGATTGTAGTTATCATTTCTAATCGCCAGATGGAGAAACTCATCCTTCCAATAAACTGCAGCATTGGATTTGTTATTGTCAAAAACAACAACTTTAAACCCTTCGGCCTTTTCTACATTAAAAATCAGGCAACCCTTATCAAGTTTGTTTACGCTAATAGCATCTTGATTGTAGCTCATCTTAAATCCGTCCTGATCAGGGCTTATACTTAAGTATGTTTCCTTGGTTTCTGATTTAAAGATTCCGATAGCATCAAGCTGCTCGCCCTCAATTTGCACTTTCTCAAAGTATGCGACATAGAACTCTCCAGATTTAATTTTTGGGTGGTTAGCAACATCGTAAAGAATTTTAGCAAGATCCTCCGAAGCCTGGTGAAAGGTTTCCGGTGAAACGAATATTTCGTCAATTACAGTGTAAACCTCGTTTAAAGATAAATTTTCGCTCGGATGGAAAAACCTAAAAACCTCATTCGATTTTTCAAAAGGCTTCAGAAAGAACCGCATTAATATATTGTTTAGCTGCTCATCAGTAACATCTAAGGGCTTATCCGATAATTTATAATATTCATCTAATAATTTGTTCCCGGTATGGTGAACAGAAATTTGCTTTAATGAAGCTTCAAAAAATGAGATCATAGTATTTTATTTAGTTGTTTGTAGTTGGTTCTTAAGTTCATTAGCAAATGCGATTCGGTTAATTTCTGAAACTAAAAATGCCCCAGCTTTTGCCAATTCACGTAACCGGTTACCTGGTGTTGGTTTAAAGTCTTCCGTATTAAATGGCCAATTACTTGGCAAATTTGGCCCATCTTCAAAAGTGCCGGATAGCAAATAAGATATAGCAGCTTCAGGTAGTTCGCCTTTAACATGCTGCTGGTCATGCTCAGGTGTATAGCCTTTCTCATTCAAAGCCCGGTTATATTCCTCATTAATCAAAGCTGCGCCGTAACTTTGACTCGCATTCAATTGATTTTGCAAAAAGTTTGCCTCTTGCATCGTTTTTGCCGATAAATCGCGCATGCGCTGAATAGTAAAGAATAAATTTTGTTGAGCTGCAGCAGAAGTCGCAGGAATATCCAATCTCAACATTTGATCTTTTGCCAATTCGTATAGATCGCCTAGCTGATCCACACTGTCATTAAATTTTTTGTTGTCCATTTTTTAAGTTTTAATTTTTAATAATTTGTTTTTGATTAGCAGCTCGCCACGATAACTATTATCGCCAGCACTACCAGTAGTAAAAAGCCTCTCACTCTTTTTTTATTTATTGTTTATTGATCTTAAGAATACCACCTTGATATCCTCGGTTAATTTTTCGGTGCGTTGATTTTGAAACCGGTTATTATAAAATTCTGAAGGGCAAACTATGTAGTTGTTTAGTGCTGCTCCTGGTTTGATAAAAGCGTAAGTCTTATGTTTATCGCCACCGGCTTTGTAGAATATATCACCTGGAGATAATTTTGAAATTTCGATTACTTGATTTCTTTCCATTTTGTTTTTTATTAGCGGAACGCTGTTTTTTATTAAAAACCTTTGTAATAATCTATAAATCAATACATTATAGCTAAAAAAATCGTTCCTTTTCGTTCCGCTTGCTATCTTAATCCATTGATTTACAATAGTGTTATAGTTGCGCATACAGGAACGCACTGCGTGGATTTAAGCGGAACGCAAACACCCGCTTTAAATGGGTTTAAACTGGGTGTGCGGTACGATTTGGAACGGCTAAAACCGCCGTAAATCACTGTATTTGTGTTACTTGCAAGGATATTTTCCATTTCGTTCCGTTCCGCTCTTAATATTTATCTTTTTATGAATAACTCTGGGTGTGTTTTCATGGCATCTTTCACCATTCTATGGATGGTACTTTTCTTCGTGGTATTGCCTAAAACCATTCCTGCCATTTGGCTATAACTTTTTTGAGCGTTATATAGCTCAGCCAAAGTTTGTGCACTTTTCGTAGGAAATGCAGGTGCTAGAATACTGCTGAATAAATCAGTTGCTCCCTGATAGGTATTATCAGCGTTAGCCAAAGCAATTTTCATATCGTAGATAAACTGATTAGCCTTATTTAAGCCTCGCTCGATGCGTGGAAGCTTCGCCTGAGTCTGTAAATGTGCTTCCTTCTCCTTATCTAATGCAGATTGTAAGGCTTGAATTTTCAGGTTTGCATTCTCCAGCTGCACCTGCAGGTTTTCAATGATATTTTCCATGGCAGAAACTAAAAAGGTAAATCGTCATTTTCGTAACCAGGCTTAACGGTAAGTACACTTTTGAGCTCGGTTACCGGAACCTCTACTTTTTTTATCACACCCACTACTTCTAAAATGACTACTTCATCATTTAATAAGTTGTGTAATCGGGTAGCCTCAGCAATCGCAGTATCCATATGATGATGAACGTATTTTGGGGGCGTAGTCCCGGATTTGGTCATTACATAAAACTTATTCATAATTAATTCTTATTATTATCAGCACCGAAAACTTTTGGATATTCTTTAATCGCTTTCTGTAATTGCCGGTGCATGGTGCTTTTCTTAGTTTTGTCCTTAAGGATTAATTCTGCCATTCTACTGATGCTCGTGTTCATCTTAAATAGATTGGCCATATACATCACGTCCATTGGAGCTGTAATTGAATTATCCACGATCTCATAGATATCGACAGCAGATTTATAGAAGTAGTCAGCGGCCCTTAAGGCTCTTTTCATTAAATCCGCTGTGATTTTTAATTCGGATGGAAAAAAATCCAGATGCTTCATATTGTACGCATAATCCGTTATAGCCAGAATACCTGCAAATCGGTAGGCATATTCCTTCATTTTCCCCAGGATACCGGAGTGGATGTTCATTTCGTTGACATCCTTAATCCGGTTAATGGTATCGATCTTACTGTCTTCCCAAAGCACCATTAAGTTTGTAGCCTCCTTGGTAACCGCGCAAATTTTGGGCTCGTCGTAACCATCGTTTACCGGTAATTCGTTGTAAAGCCGTTTTAATACCTGGCTATGAATTTCTTTATACTCAGAAGGAATATCGTAACCTGGCACAGGCCGGGCAATTTTAAACTGCTCAGGAGACGCAAAGAGCACCCGAAAAATAAATCCAGAATCACCACGTTCATTTTTGAAGAGTTTATAAAGGAGTTTCGGTTGAATACCTCCAATTACATTGGTGAAGATCTTTGGAATATTAATTTTATTATTTGCCGATCGGACTGCGGAGTATTTCCGGCCATTCCAGGCACTCAGCCAGAACTGCTCATCTGTGCTCTCCTTTTTTCCCAGGGAATTTAAGCCGTTGATCCATTCGAGAATTTCATCGCTTTCTTTAAGTACGCCTTTAGGATTAACAGGCATAATGTACCGGATCAAGGTTGGAATGTGTGCATCCCGGTAAATCACAGTACTCAATTTCAATCCTTGCCGTCTTTCATCCGTAATTCCGTGCGTGTCCTGGCTCCATTGTTCATCAAAATCATTCTGAACTTCATTCAATGGTTTCAGGCACATATCCAAAGCGAAACTTTTACCTGATGATGAAATGCCATTCATGCAACCCCAAATACAGAGGGTCATCCGATCAGATCCGTTACGCGTAACAGAGTAAGCGGTCCCGATTGCGGTGCTATACGCTACAAGCATCGAAAGACCTACGTAGGCTCTGGGTATGTCGTATTTGGTATGCAATTCGTTTATAAATGGTTTAATGTTAGGGTGAAAAATATCCAATGGAAAAAGATTCTCTGGGCCTTGTCTCTTCTGAAGCTCAGCTTGGATATCCTCTGTGGATGCCGTGCTGACTTCAGACTTACTCTTGTTAAAAAAATCGCTAAATCCTCCCATTCGCTATAAAAACTCTGCTGCTTTAGAATATTCTGGTTTAACCTGGTTAGTTATAATCATGGTGTTTATCGCCCCAATGAACTTGTCGCAAGTCTGTTTTATATCCGAGCTGCAGTCAGAAATTTTATATGCTGCAGATAAAGCGGTATCCAGTGAAATGGTCCGACGTATCCCACAAGCTTTTTGGCCAATACTATCATAAAATTCCTTTGAGTTTTTATATTCCCAACTCATATCCTGCCGATCGAAGTAAGAAATAGCTTTTTCAATAAACACCAGGATATCTAACTGGGGTATCCGGATCATTTCTAACATTTCTGTCAGCACTGCTGCTTCTACATCTTCTTTCTCCCGGATCCGGTTATCCCTCCAGGTTATGAGTTCCTTTTCAAAACTGTCCCGGATATCTAACTGTAGTATTATTAAGCACCAATAGCGAAGGTGTAATCCGATGAGGTATTTCCCAGAGGTATACATTTCTTCTGTGATAACTTCCAATAGATCAGGATCAGTTTTTTTTAACTCTAAATGAATTGTTATTAGATCAATTGGGGTTAGAGGGTAAAGGTTACCAGCTGCAGTGTAGATTTTAGTGTAAATAAAATTTGAAAAATTCTTTTTCTGCAGGATGGAAGAAACGGTCGCATATCCACCGTTATAAACTATCGCAGCAATAATTGCGCGTTCAATCTCAATTCTAGAATTCATAAAACGGGACTTTTAAGAATTACTTATGTTGATAGTGAAGTGCCGTTTGGTATAAGGAATCCACTACCCTCCAAACAAAGATTACTGCAGCTACGATAATGATTGCGTAGGCAAAAAATCTTGCCCAGGTAAGTTCCTTTTTTTTAGAAGCGTATTGTCTCATAATAATGTCTGGTTGTTTTTTAGTTGTTATGCGCAGTTAGTCCTGGGGGAACTTTCGCTCAACCCCAGGTATCTAAATTAACGCTCTCACCGTCCCAAGCCCGAACCTTGTTAGGCGTCGGGCTTCTGGAAAGATGGAGCGGGTTTTATCCACTTACGTGCCTACAAACACGTTACTTTTGGCATTCGAAAAATAGTTCCCAGCCAGCTGCAGCAGCATAACCATCTTTGTCAGCGTCAAAAGAATGGTAAAGTAACTTTCCCTCGAGATCATAGACCGCCACCCAAAACAATGTACCAAAGCACTGATGCATGAGGTTGTCAATACTCTTCCGCATATCTCCAGCGCAAACCCGTCCTATAATTCGTTCTGGCTTGATGCGTTTTGCTTTGGCAATACCTAAAAGGTATTCGCCTTTTTTACTGCAATTTGGATAGTCGCACATGTCGATTAATTTAAAACCAACCGATACACCATATCTCGGGATTGCGTTTATAGGGGCCACATATAATGGAATTACTTATACTACGTTCAGCGAGTTCCTTAAACCTTTCAATCAATGCTTTGTCAGGATCTTTTGTGAAAAAGCAAATGTTTTCCCACCGGCCTCCATCTTTTCTATCCCACCCGATAACTTCATTAAGTGGCGGATTTTCTTGCTTTAAATCTGACCATTCTGACATGTCTGATGGCCACGTGGTAACCCTTAATTCGGGTAAAAAATTTGCCTTAATCTCATTAAAGATTTCATAGGCCTTTTGAACTGATGTTGAGCTTAATCCCATATTTTTATGTTTGAGTTGATGCCGGAGCATTTAACCCTGGGGGAACTTTCGCTCAACCCCAGAAATCTAAATTAACGCTCTCACTGCCAAAGCCCCGCAGTTATTTCAGTGCGGGGCGCGCCACATAGGCTGGCATTAATGCTATTTATTTTATTTCCGGCCAATCCCAATATGATAGTCCATTTCCGGATGGAGCATTCGATTTGTGATGTACACTAAAGCGAAGAACATTAGGAGCATCACTATTCATTGTGAAAACCTGCAGATTTAGCAGCATTGAATCGAAAGATTGAATTACAATTGCCGGTAAACATTTTGCATTATTCTTTGCGGCAGTTTCATCGCCCTGATTAGGAAAGTAGTTCTCCATTCTTCCAGGTGTTGGGATTTTGATTTCTGACATATATTATTGAGTAAAATGTTTCATTTTTAATAGTTCTGGGGGAACTTTCGCTCAACCCCAGAATCTAAATTAACGCTCTCAACACCACAGCCCCGCACCATTTACGGTGCGAGGCAAGTGAATTGATTGTAAAAAATGCCATTTACGATTAGGCTCTGAAAGAACGTCATGGGTAGTAATCCCTAATTTTTTAAAAGTCTCCGCCCAAAACATTTGGAGACTTTTTGCTTTCATCCGCACGGTGTTGCGTTTCGGCAGCAGCACGATTATCCTTTACGCCTGCGTTAATAAAGAACTATCCACCATTTTTTAATCCTAAACAGAAATTCAACCAGGGTTTTATTTCATTTTCGTAGTGCTTAAAGGTTGGCGATGATGCGCCAGGAATGCACTTTTGAAAATCTTCCCTATAAAGCCGAATGACTTTAATAAATTCAATAAAAGAGACTAGTCTATATCCATTAACTAGATTTAGCAGATACAACGGGTATTCCCTGTTTCTGGAATTACCCATTGCATGGCTTCTTTGTAGCAACCATTTTTCCAGTAACTGGAATAAATGATCTCGGTTGAGTATGTCCACTTTACGTTGGACCTGCTCTTTGTTTTTAAAAATGCCGGTAGAAAACTCTTTTCCACCTTCAAAAAGGAACTTGGCTTGCACATCGCCAGCTCCACCTGACATTACTTGTGCGATTATCATAGTTTTAAAAAATTAGCTAAGTTGCATTACTGCAGCAGCATTTGCTATCATTGCTTTCCGCTGCACTCCAAGTTTCACCTGGATATTCCGTTTTGTTGTTTTTAAAGTGTCAGGTGCTATAAAAAGTGCATCTGATATTTCCTTATCGTAAAATCCATTACGGATCATAGTCATTATTCTTAAGTCCCGGAGCGATAGTTTTCCATTAGGAGCATCAACACCTTCACACAGCTGTCCTTCCACGGGGCAACCACCACCTCTTAGGGAGCATGGCACATATTCAGTTGTAAACCGTTTAAGGCATGCAGAGATATCGGCTGTAAAATCAAAATTTGACATGTTACAGCTAATAAATTTTATACGCCGATCGGCCGGATCTTTAAGGTTTAAAAAGTTGAGGGCTTTAACTGCTTTAGGTCTTTGCTCAATTATTCTATCGATCAGATTAAGTAAGGATTCTGGAAAATCACGATATTTTAGTGTTCCACCATTATGCACTGCATAAATTTCATTTGCTCTTTTATAGAGCTCATAACTTAAATCATGTAATCCAGGAGGCAAGAGCGTTTCTATCATAATAATTTTTCTGAGGCTTGGATAATTGCTCTATTCTCTTCAATGATCAAATTTTGGGCACACTCAATTATATCGGCATCCCATGAGTTCATTTCGGGGTTGCAAACATTTCTTACATGAGAAACGCCAACTTTTTTGCCAAGTTTTACGCTAACTAACTTGGCAATCTTACTTAACCCTCCGTACGGCAGATTATCCTTGATACTTTGCTTAATTAAAATCTTTTGTTCCATTTTTCACACTAAAGGGTGATTGATGCTAAAAGTAATTACCCCGATACTTGCCAACAAATATGTAAACATTTGTAAACAAATGCAAACATTTGCAAACTTTTTTGCAAATAAAGTTTGCAGCCCATGAAATTATCTTTGAGTAATGAAAGTAAAAGTTGGTGATATCGTCAGAAATGAGGTTTTAAAGTCGAAAAAATCTAAAACTCAAATTTCAAAGGAAATGTCCAAATCGCGGACCTGGTTAGATAATATCTTAAGGGAAGATGAGATGGAGATCAAACATATCCTTGGTTTGAGCTCAGTACTTGAAATCGATTTTTCACCACTTATTCCTGGATTAAAGAAAGCGGCAGTAAGTCATTTAGTAAACGATCCGGGAGCAAGTTATGTAGCTCTTGGTACAGCAGAGCTTAGGTCTCAATTAATAGAAACACAGGCAAAATATATAAAACTAATGGAAGAACACATTAAGCTTCTTCACGAATTGAAAAGAGATTAAAAATGTAACATCGATAACAATGTTGCAACAAGAGCGATATTAAAGACTAAAAATCAAACAGATACGAGAGCGATTATAGTTCCGCCCCGAGTACAAAACAAAAAATCGAACGAAAAGCCTTGATGAAAATCGAGGCTTTTTTGGTTTATGGCTATTTCGTTAAAAAGGCTTCAAATAGGATCAAGCGGAAAAGTTGGGATCAATACCAAAAGTTGTGGAGTAGTCATTTTTAAGCATACAATTGAGTTAGCCTGTATAGGAAAAATTTTACGCATTTCACGCCACGAAATTGGGATCTAAAGGCTTTAATCTTTGCATTGAA